>Ga0157379_10002518_pt1 | contig 15344 bp, 12 predicted proteins | sample S25metaG_FD_121802 | JGI IMG/M metagenome (GOLD analysis project Ga0157379, IMG submission 121802) | Switchgrass rhizosphere microbial communities from Kellogg Biological Station, Michigan, USA - S2-5 metaG | ecosystem: Host-associated > Plants > Roots > Rhizosphere > Soil | place: USA... | reverse complement strand
CGCCGTCCGACTTCGTTGCGTAACCCATCGACGACGTTCGGCAGGGAGCGTTGGAGCAGGAACCGTTCGACGAAAGGCGGCACGGACCGACCTGCGTCGATCCAGGCGCGATAGGTGAGCAAGGTCTCGCGCCCGGCCGCGAGCGGTGTGAGCTGCCACGATCCTCCGGTGCCGCCGATGTCGTGGTCGAGGCTCTTGTCCAGGACGAACCGGATGAGGCCGTTCGCCGGATCCAGCGTGTTGATGACGGTAAAGCGCACATCGACCAGGAAGAATCTCAGGTGCTGAGCCACCCACACGCGGTCATGGTCCACACGGACGACGCGCGCCTCCTTGGTGTCCGGCTGGAACTTCGGGCGAGAGGCGAAGTCGACGAGCGTCGTCCACACGCGGGATGGGGGAGTTCGAATGATACCGACGGCCTGTACCGTACGCTGGTGGTCTTCGCCTGGGGGGTCCGCTGCCTGCTCCGAGGTCAGCACCTTCCCGGCGAGCAGCGCATTCCAGTCGTCGGTCGAGTAGTCGCGGCGGATGCGCTCGTCATCGACCTGACAGGCGACGCACGCGGGAGCCGACAATTCGCCGGGAACGATCGCCGTCGGTTCGTCGAGGGATGAGACGATCGTCAGTAGCGCGAGCGCGATCCGCACGTGCCGAAGTCGGGGGCGCTACGTCCGCGGTTTTCCGAGCACCCGCCGCACGGAGTCGAGCAGGCGCTGCATGTCGAGGGGCTTGGTGAGGTAGTCCCGGACGCCGAGCTTCTCCGCGATGCTTCCCACGTCGTAGGCCGCCGAGCACACGATCACCGGAATCCTCGCGAGCACGGGGTTCGCGAGTTGCTCGGCGCGGAAGGAGTGCGCGTTCTTCCCCGGCATCATCACGTCGAGCAGGATCAGGCTGGGTTTCAGCCCCGCTTGCAATCGCTCGAGTGCCTGCTGCCCGTCCGCCGCGACGACGACCTCGAAGCCATGCGCGCCCAGGAACAATTCCAGCGCGGCGCTCGCATCGGCATTGTCCTCGACGAGAAGGATGACGGGTCGCGCCACGAATTCAGCCTGCCCGCGGCCTCTTCGGTAGGCAACGGCGACGATCGAGCGCTCACTCGGCGAGGGCCGCGGCGATCACCCGGGCGGGCGTGGGCGCCGGGCGTTCGTAGAGGACGTCTCCTCTGCCTGCCGCTGTCCCTCGCGGAACTCGGACCAGAATCGGCGCCGGCGATCGCCGGGCCGATCGGGCTCGTCCTCGTGGCGCTCTCGACCCCACCACTGATTCCACCGACGCGCGAGCGTCTCGAGTAGACCACTCATCTTGCTCCGCCTCGAGCGCGGTGCGCACCGCTTCTGATTGACACGATTCGACCACGATACGCCGAATGGGGCGCTGTGCAAGGAGCATGTGATCAGCGCAGTGATTCCTCCCCAAGTTCACGGTGTTTGCAGCATGCCAAAGAGGCCGTGAGACTCGTTCTCGGGGCCTGCCGTGAAGAAGAGCGCGTTCGGATCGCCGGAGTTGCCGCCGTTGCCGAACACGAGAGCCCACAAGCCGTCGATCGCGATCGGCTTGTCGCCGTCGTCGAGCTGACCGAGGAACGCGCCGCTCGTCGAGTTGAACACGTTGATCCGGCCGTCGCCGAAGTTGCCGATGAGCAGGTCGTTGCCGAGGCTGCCGAAACCGGCGGATGCGAGCACGATGCCCCACGGGGAGTTCAGCGTGCCCTGTGACGCGAACCGTTGCACCAACATTCCGCTCGTGTCGAAGACGTCGACGAACCCGTTGCCGGTCGCCTTCACATCGTCTTCCCGGTTTCCGTCCTGCTTCGCGTAGGTCACGTACAGCATGCCGTTGATCTCGGCGATCCCGAACGGAGCGAAGCCGGCTGGGAGGTTGGGGTCCGTGAACGACCCGGCCAACTGCACCGGGGTGAAGCTCTTGTCGAAGACGTCTACCCGTCCGGCGTGGAAGTTGGTGGCGTACAAGAAATTGCCGGAGCCGTTGGCGGCGAGCGCCAGACCCTTGTAGATCGCCTGGTCCGCCGAGTGGTCGGTCATGCGGATCGCCGCGCCGGCATTGACGGTCGGGTTCCAGCCGGAGAGGGTGCCGTCCTCGGTGGCGAAGATGAACGCGCTCGGCGCCGAGTTCGCTCCGTCGCTGACGACGAAGTCGGTCGTGCCGTTGAATACGATTCCGGTCGGAGCCGATGTCGCACCGGCCTGGCTCCCCGCCGGCGGCGGGACCGTGACGATCAGCGGCTGCGCAACAGGGAAGGGTTGGCCGCTGCCGTTGTAGAGCGTCGCCACGCCAGAGTGGTTGTCCGAGACCCAGAACGCGCTCGTCGCGCTGCGTGTCAAACCCCACGGATTGACCAGGTGGGGATCGGTCACGGCGGCCCGGCCCGCAACATCGGAGACCAGGTTGGTCTGCTGGACCGCCAGGTTGCTCGAGCCGGCGCCCATGCTCCCATGGCCGCCGTCGCCGCACGCCAACGGGCTCACGGACAGCAGGATTGCACCCAGTAGCCCGAGGAACGATTCGCCTCTTCCCCTTCGCTGACTCGCGTACATGACTCCCTCCTTCTGCGCGCCGCGCGTGATGCGGCCGCCGGCGTCGCAGGGGGAAGGGAAGCTTCCCTTCTACGGCGCTCTACAGCCGACCGGAACGGCGGCCGTCTCAAGCACGTACGTACGAGCCGCTGGGATGGATGCGGAGCGCTTGGCGCTCAGCGCGGCACGGTGACGACGAGGATCGCCCCCGCGGGGCCATCCGCCACGTACGCGACACCGCTCTCCGTGACCACCGCATTGCGCGCACCCACAGCGGTGGCGGTTCTCCCCAGCAACGTGAGCTGGCCGGACGGATCGAGGCGGGCGACGGTCAAGGTGGCGGCGCGCGCGGCCGCCGCATAGACCTCGTGGCGCGACGCGAGCAGGTCGATGTTGTCGATTCCGTCACCCGCGGGCATCGACGATACGACGGCACCATCGTGCGCCACATCGAGCGCCACGAGGTGATCGGTGCACGCGACCACGAGCAGGTCGAGGGCCGGATCGAGGACGAGGCCCCGCGGACCGGCTTCGCCACAACCGGGAAGCCACGTGCTCGTCACCTGTCTGCTCCCGAGGGCGATCCCGAGGGTGCGGTTTTTGTCTTCCAGGTTGGTGTAGAAAACCCCGCGGACATCATCCACCGCGTAGCCTTCGGGCGCCCCGTCGAGATGGATCTCGCCCTTCGACGTCAGGTGATGCGGATTGGCCGCATCGAGGATGGTGATCGAGTGATGGCGAGGCGTCGTGGCCCAGACTTCCTTCGTGGAAGCGATGTACGCGAGACCGTCGGGCATCGACGCGAGCGTAAGGCACGCTCCGAGGCGCATCGAATCGACGTCGATCGCGCACACTGCCGAGTTGGCACGATTGCCGACATAGACCGTTCCGTCGCCCACCGTCGCCGAGCTGGGACCGACCCGCCGGTTTGCTCCATTGCGCTCCACCTCGGCCGTCGGAAATCCGGGGATCACCTCGAGATGGGCGTCGGCGGTGTCGAGCGCCACGACGGTTCCCGTCTCGCCCGCCGGTATCCAGACGCGCCGGTGAGCGTGATCATAGGCCAAGTAGTCGAGCGATACGCCCGCCGCCGAGGCACCCGGGAGCGCCATGCGTCGCACGCTGGCCGCGGAGGCATCACGCGTTGTCGCGGAGTTCACCACGGACGTGCAGCTTGCGGACGCGAGGACGACGAGCAAGAGCGCGAGACTTCGGATTGTCATGGTACCCCTCATCCCCGTGGCAGTGAGCAGTCGTTCGGATGGCTACACCGCGAGCAGCATGGTGTCAGCCCAGGCTCGGATTGACCCCGGGCGTCCTTGATGCTGAATCCACCACGAGGGGAGCGACGTGAGCATGGCGAGCAGACCCGGGATCAGGGACGTCTTGTGGATGGCCAGCGGTGCGGCCGTGTTTCTCCTCCTCACGATGACGGTGCTGCATTTCCACAAGGAGGAGAATCCCGCCGAGCAGCTCGCATTCAAAGCACGCAGGATCGAGCTCGTCGACCGGATGCGGGTGGCACTCGCATCGGCCTCGGAGGCTGAGAAAAGCGCCGTTCTGGCCATCACGGACGAAGATTCGAAGGTGTTTGCCGATCAGGCGCGCGCGGCCAACACGGTGGTCGAGCAAGCACAGCAGCAGCTGGACGAGCTGCTGCGGACGGGTGGGACCGAAAAGGAACGAGACCTTCTCGGGCAGTCTTCGCAGGCGTTTGCGGACGTCCGGCGCATCGACGACGACCTGCTGGCACTCGCGGTCAAAAATACGAATCTCAAGGCGTATGATCTGACGTATGGGCCGGCCGCGAACGCGCTGGATGAGATGAATGGTGCGCTGTCCGCGCTGGTGGCGGCGCACCGCGACACACCGGAAGGCGCCAAGGTGACCCCGCTCGCCCTCGGCGCCGAAATCGCCGGCCTGCGCCTTCAAACCATGCTTCCCCCGCATATCGCAGAGGAGAACGATCAGCGGATGGACCAGATGGAAGCGCTGATGACACAGCAGGATGCGGAGGTGCGGAGGGATCTGGACGCTTTGCGCGCGCTCCCAGACGTGAGTGCGGCCGACGAGCTTCAAACGGCGGTGTCGGCGTGGGCGAAATTCAGTGAGCTCAAGGTCCGGATTCTCGCGCTCTCGCGCGAGAACACCAACGTCCGATCACTCACGATCTCGCTCAACCGGAAACGGACCGTGATGCTCGCATGCCAGGAGGCGTTGCTCGCCTTGCGTCAAGCCATCGACGAGGAGCCCGTCGTGGGGGTCACGTACGGCCGTCCGGCGAAGCCGCGGTAGAGGCGCGAGACCGCTTCGCTAGTTTGCTCGCCCGTGCGGATCGCGATCAGCTCGCCCCACGGGAGCGCTGAGCGCATTGCATTTTCGCAGCCCGGACGGTGCATCGTCCTGCGTTTCGAAGTGCTCGGGAAGCTCGACGTTCGCCGCTTCCCTGTGCGAACGCCTGGTTGAGTGACGCGGCTCATTGGCCCACTAGTTGCTCCCTCTCGGGATCAACGGAGGCTGAAACCATGAATCTCGTCGTTTGGCTGCCGGCAATGTTCCTTCTCGGGCTCGCAAGTATCGGACTCTGCTGCGCGTTCATCGACGCGTGCGAGAAGGTGTGAGGGTCGATCATGATCTACGTCACTGCCGCCGTATCGGCATTTCTGTTCGTGTATCTCTTCGCGGCGCTCATTCGTCCCGAGTGGTTCTGAGGACGAAGCACCCGCGTTGATGGAGGGTTGATCCATGTGGCTTTTGCCAATTTCGCTGCTCGTCGCGATGGTCGCTCTGTCGATTCCGGTCAGCCGCTACGCGGCCTGGATCATGGAAGGACAGTATCGGGCGCCGCGTTTCCTGCGATGGTGTGAGGAGCGTCTCGATAGCGGACCGCAGAATTGGAAGCAGTATACGATCGCGCTCCTGGTCTTCAACGCGACGCTGTTCGCGTACGGTTTCATCGTCTTGGCGCTCCAGCCCTTGATGCCGCTCAATCCGCGCGGCCTCGGTATGCTCGAGCCGACGACGATCTTCAACACGGTCGCGTCGTTCATGACCAATACGAATCTTCAGCATTACTCGGGCGACGTGCACTTCTCCAACTTCAGCCAGATCTTCTTCGTCATCGCCAACATGTTCATCTCGGCGTCGGTGGGATTCTGTGCCTTGGCGGCCATCATTCGGCTGTTCCGCGGCGACAAGACGGTCGGCAATTTCTTCGTCGATATGTGGAGGGTGCTGATCTACATGTTCGTGCCCGTCTGCCTGATCGTCGGGGTGCTCTTCATGCAGCAGGGCATGCCGATGACGCTTCAGGCCTCCGTGCAGGTGGCAACGCTGGAGCCTGGTGCCATGGGTACGACCGACGATGGCCAGGCGAAGCAGCAGACGATCGTCGTCGGTCCCGTCGCGGCGGTCATCCCGATCAAGCAGATCGGGACGAATGGCGGCGGCTTCTACGGCGCCAATGCCGCGCACCCCTTCGAGAATCCCAGCGCCTGGACCAACTGGCTGACATGCCTCGCGATGATGCTGTTCCCCGCGTCGCTCGTCCTGATGTACGGCCGGATGCTGGGACGCGTGCGCCATGCGGCCGTCATCTATGCGGTGATGGGGATGATGTTGGTCGGGATGATCGGGTGGGCAATCTATTGGGACGCGATGCAGCCCAATCCCGGGTTGACCGCGCATGCGGCCGTCGAGAACTTTACGATTCCGAGCGCGTCGGCTCCGGGTGGGTCACGTCCGGTGCCGTTTCCGGCCGTCGCGGCACTGCCCGTCGACCAGCATCTCGGCAATCTCGAGGGCGCCGAGCTGCGCTTCGGCACCTCGGCCGGGGGCACGTTCGCGGCCCTCACGACGGCGTTCACTACTGGCGCGGTCAATCGTGCGCACGACAGTCTCAATCCGCTGGCGGGCCTCGCCCCGATGGTGGGCATGTGGCTCAACTGCGTCTTCGGCGGCAAGGGTGTGGGCATGATCAATCTGCTGCTCTTCCTCATCGTCGGGGTGTTCCTTGCCGGTCAGATGGTGGGGCGGACACCTGAGTACCTCAGCAAGAAGGTCGGCGCGCGCGAGATGAAGCTGGCGATGATCGCGCTGCTGATCCATCCCATCATGATTCTCGGACCGACGGGGCTCTTCGCCGCGACGGCGTGGGGCACGAAGGCCGAGGCGAATCCCGGCGCGCACGGCTTCGGGGAAGTGATGTACGAGTTCTCCTCGGCGTCGGCGAACAATGGCTCGGGCTTCGAAGGTCTGGGTGACACCTACGGCTTCAACGACAATCCGGCGCCCGCACCGACGGCGATTCCATGGGACATCGCGACCGGCCTCGTGATGCTGTTCAGCCGGTATCTGCCGATCATTGCGCCGATCGCGATGGCGGCGAGCCTCGGGGCCAAGAAGAAGACGCCGTTCACCTCGGGGACGATGCGGGACGATACCGCGACGTTCGGGTTTCTCGTCCTCGGCACCGTGCTGATCATCGGTGCCCTGTTGTTCCTGCCCGTCGCCGCCCTCGGTCCGCTCGCGGACCACTTGGGGCCGATTCCTTTCGGGGGCTGAGCTCGCAACGAGGTTTCCGGAGAAGGGCTACTTCAATGACAATTCCCTTGAGCAAAGGTAGAGATAAGGCGCCGAGCAAAGGCGGATCGGCTGCGGAACCTTCGCTGAATCGTCCACCGCGGCGGACGCGTCGGGACGGATTGCTCGCCCCGGAGCTGGTGCGCCAGGCGCTCCGGCAGTCGGTCGTGATGTTGCGGCCGGACATCCAGTGGACCAATCCGGTGATGTTCGTCGTCGAGATCGGCGCCTTCCTGACGCTGCTCTTCGTCTTGCAGGCGGCGCTCGTCGGATCCTCGAGTCAGGTGCCGGTCACGTATTTCATCGCCCTCGACGTCTGGCTCTGGCTCACCGTGTTGTTCGCGAACTTCGCGACCGCGCTCGCGGAGGCACGCGGCAAGGCGCAAGCCGATTCGCTGCGGCGGACGCGCCGGGACACCGTCGCCTTTCGCGTGCGTTCCAACGGCAGCGTGGAGGAGGTCTCCTCGTCGCTGCTGAAGACGGGCGATCTCGTGGCGGTGACGGCCGGCCAGGTCATTCCGGGTGACGGCGAGATCATCGAGGGCATCGCCTCGGTCGATGAGTCCGCGATCACGGGCGAGTCGGCCCCGGTCATTCGCGAGGCCGGAGGCGACCGCTCCGGGGTCACGGGAGGGACACTCGTCCTCTCCGACCGGATCGTCGTCCGCATTACGGCGGCCGCCGGCGACTCGTTCCTCGATCGCATGATCGCGCTCGTCGAGGGCGCCATCCGCCAGCGGACGCCGAACGAGATCGCGCTCTCGCTCGTGCTCAGCGCCTTCACCCTCATCTTCCTCATCGTGGTCGTGCCGCTCTGGCCGATGGCGTGGAATGCCGAGCAGTACATGATGGGGTATCTCGGCGTTTCGGAGCCGCTGCGGAGTCTCGGCACCGACGTGCCGACGCTGGTCGCGCTGCTCGTCTGTCTGATCCCGACGACGATCGGCGCGCTGCTCGCCGCGATCGGGATCGCGGGCATGGACCGCGCGCTTCAAGCCAACATCATCGCGAAGAGCGGCAAGGCAGTGGAGACGGCTGGCGACGTCGACACGGTGTTGCTCGACAAGACCGGCACGATCACGATCGGCAATCGCCGCGCGACCCGCTTCGTCCCGGTCGCACACCATGACCAGACGGATCTGGCGCGCCTCGCGTCCCTGGCATCGATCGCCGACGAGACCCCCGAGGGCAAGTCGATCGTCAAGCTGGCGCAAGAGGTCGGCGGTGCAACCACTACTGGCGTAAGCGGCGCCGACTTCGTGCCGTTCACGGCCCAGACGCGCATGAGCGGCGTCGATCTGCCCGGGGGCCGTCAGGTGCGAAAAGGCGCAGCCGACGCGGTGGTGAAGTTCGTTCGCGAGCACGGCGGGCGCGTCCCCGATGTGCTGCAATCGATCGTCGACGAGTACGCGTCGAAAGGCGCGACGCCGCTCGTCGTCACCGACGGCGCCGAGATTGCCGGCGTCGTCGTCCTCGAGGACATCCTGAAGGCCGGAATTCGCGAGCGGTTCGAGCGTCTGCGTAAGATGGGTCTCCGCACGGTGATGATCACCGGCGACAACCCGCTCACCGCGGCGACCATCGCCCAGCAAGCGGGCGTCGACGACTTCGTCGCCCAGTCGACGCCCGAGGCGAAGCTCGCCTACATCGTCAAGGAGCAGGCCGAGGGCAAGCTCGTCGCCATGATGGGTGACGGGACGAACGATGCGCCGGCGCTGGCCCAGGCCGATGTCGGTCTGGCGATGAACTCCGGCACACAAGCGGCGAAAGAAGCCGGCAATATGGTCGACCTCGACAGCGACCCGACGAAGCTCCTCGAGGTCGTGGAGATCGGCAAGCAGCTCCTGATGACACGGGGTGCGCTCACCACCTTCTCGATCGCCAACGACGTCGCAAAGTACTTCGCGATCGTGCCGGCGCTTTTTGCGGGCACGCTTCCGTGGCTGAAGGCGATGGACGTCATGCACCTGCATTCACCGACGTCCGCCATCCTCTCGGCGGTCATCTTCAACGCGATCATCATCCCCTTGCTGATTCCGATCGCGTTGAAGGGTGTCGAGTATCGTCCGGTCGGCGCCGACGCTTTGCTGCGGCGGAATCTGCTCATCTGGGGGCTCGGGGGAGTCATCGTCCCGTTCGTGGGCATCAAGCTGATCGACGTCGTCATGGTTGCGCTGCACCTGGCTGCGTAGTCGGCCATATCGAGGAGAAACCGTCATGCGTTACGTATCGAAGAGTCTGACGCTTCTGGCTTTCGCGGTGGGCGTCTGCTGCATCGTCTATCCGTTGGTCCTGTGGACGATTGGACAGACCGTATTTCCCGATCAAGCGAACGGCAGCATCGTGATGGGTCCCGATGGGACGCCGGTCGGCTCGCGGCTGATCGCGCAGCCGTTCACCAAGGATGAGTATTTCCAACCGCGCCCCTCGGCGCCATCGTACGACGCCTCCGCGTCGGCGCCGTCGAACCTCTCTGCGTCGAACTACATGCTGCGCAACCGGGTCGCGACCGTCCTTGGCCCGATCGTCAAGTATCGGGGCGGCGCCAAGGCCGGCCAGCTGGTCGGCCCGGACGTCGAGAGCTGGTTCGCGCAGGATCGCTTCCACGGCGAGCCTTCCATCGTCGCGCAGTGGGCAGACGCGCACAACGCGGTGGCCCAGGCGTGGGTCAAGGCCGATCCAGCCCACGCGGCCTACGTCGACGACTGGGCAAAGACGCATCCGAAGGACGTCGAGGAGTGTGTGAAGGCCAATCCCGACACGCCGGCGCCGGCGGCGCCCGATCTCGCGGTCGTCTTCTTCGAGAGCTTCTCGAAGGACAATCCGGGCAAGTGGCTCGCGACCGCTCAGCACGAAGGGCCCGACGGCAAGCCGTCGAGCTCCGTGGAGATCGTCACTGAGGGTTCGGACATGCAAGCGACCTTCTTCGACATGTGGCGCGACGAGCATCCCGACGTCGCGCTCGAGGACGTGCCCGCCGACATGGTGATGGCGTCCGGCTCCGGTCTGGACCCGAACATCACGCTCGACAACGCCCTGTATCAGCTCGACCGCGTGGCAGGGCAGTGGGCGAAGGACGTGGGGCGCGATCCGGCGGAGGTGCGCCGCGAGATTGAGAACCTGCTCGAGCAGCAGGCGACGGCTCCCTTCGGTGGTCTCGTGGGAACGAGGATGGTGAACGTCCTCGAGGTGAACCTCGCCCTGCGCCAGCGGTACGGCGTGCCGGTTGGGTGAGCTGGAGGCTGACCTGTGAGGGGCGGGCAACTCTGCTCGGGGCGAGGGCGCGCGGCCCCTTTGGTAGGCAACGGCGACGATCGAGCCCTCAGCTCTCCAGGGGCCGCGGCGATCACGCAAACCGGCGTGGGCGCTCAGTGTTCGTGGAAGGATGTCGGTGCGAAAGCCGCCATCTATGGACCGGCGCGTCTGTAATCGATCCTTTTTCGAGTAGGCTGTGGCTGCGGTCTTGCGCGCAGGCGCCGCACGGAGTCGAGCAAGCGCAGGTCGAGGGCTCCCGTGAGGTATTCGCGGGCGCCGAGCCGCTCCGCGATGCTTCCCACGTTGTAGGCCCCGAGACAACGATACCGAGATCCTCGCGAGCGGAGCGTATGGAATAGACGTTCGCGCCTGATAGAGACTCTCGTGCCATGTGACTATACCGATATGCCGGAGTGCGGGCCGGCGGAATAGTACGCGCGTAGTATTACGTTCTCCCAGTCGCGGAAACGAATCCGCACCCGTAATACGTGAAAGCGATCGCGAGCGAACGGCATTTGCCTAAATGATGCCCGCGGCGCACGCTGACGTTACTGGAAGCCGCGCGTCTGCCTACCATCAATATCGATAACCCATCCTCTAGCGTCGATATGGCGTCTGTCGAGGCCGACCTTGGCGTCCTTGCGCCGCGGGCTTGCGAGAGCCATCACGGGAAAGTGCTCTCGATCTTGCTCGATGCCGTCGTCCAACTTCAGCGTCGCGGCACCATGGGGGGCACGGCGGCCGCTCAATGGGTTCGCGGTGACGAAGGGGCGGGTGAAGCGACTATTTCGTTCCGAGCGGTATGCGAGTCACTGCAGATCGATGCCGTGGGGCTCGCCCGTGGATTGCTGCGCGGAGTCGAGCCTAGCCGTCTCAAGTCTCGGGTCTTGCCGCCGAAGCGACATCCCGCGCGCAGGCGCGGTTTGGATATCGGCCTCCAGAATCGACCGCTCTTGTTTCTCTGGGTGACGCTCATCGCGGCACTCACCCGCGGGCCATGGGCCTTGCGAGTGGTGGTCGGTGCGACTCTCATGTGTACCGTCGTCGGAGTCGGGTGTTTGGTCGCGCCTTAAGGATCCTCAAAAGAGAACACTATGTACCGCGATGCTATAGTCGGCCGCCACGTCGATGCGGTGGCTGGATATAATGTCAGGGTATGCGCGGCGTGCATTATCTGCCGCTGCTCGGGGCGCGCAGGGGCTCGTGCGGAAGCAGTATCGCGCCGACGAAATGTACATTATGCGTGGCAAGTATTGCGGGGCCGGTGCACAAAGGCTTTGCGGGCCGTGCGATGGCGTTGCCGATGCGTTGGCACGGTGGATGCTCTGCTGCCTCTGTGCACCAATCCGACGCCCTCCTCATTGATATCGCCGATGGGCGCGAAACCTCGCCGACGGGCGCGATGGAGAAATGAAATCATGACGCAAAAGGCTCAGCGCTGCGTGGTTGCGGCAGCGATCGGGTTGGTGACCTTTCTCGGCTTTGGCAAGGGGGAGGTTGTCGCGCGGTTGATCGAGGTGGCGAACTGTTCCGGTGGAGGCGCTACACAGGAAGGGAGCGCGCGGTACGTGCTCGCTCACGACGTCGACTGTGCGGGAGAACCCGTGCCGATCCTTTGGCTTCCGCGTGGCAGCGTATTGCAGTTGGGTGGATACACACTCAGCAATGGCGACGTGGTCTGCTCCGGCAAGTGTCAGGTTCGCGGTCCGGGAACGATCCGGGGAGGCGGTATCATAGGCAACGACAAGGTTACGGTCCTTCGCACGATCATTACCGGCAGTCCTTCGAACGGAGTGCTCGCGACCAATACCAAGGGCCGAGCCCGTGCGTGGATCCTCGATTCGGTGATCAGCGGCAATGCCATGACGGGAGTGGAGGCCGATCGTATGACGCACATCTTTCGCTCGACGATCAGTGACAACGGACGGTACGGGGTGGCTGTGAGCCTCCAGCCGTTCAATGACTGCGCACGGGGGCGGATTCGGACCTGGGGGTCCGAGATCAGCGGGAATGGCCTTGACGCCACATGCGGCGTGGATGAGATCTGCGCCGACGTGGCGACTTGTGCACAGGGGGGCAACGACCGGCCAGTACTGCACCGAACGCCATGCGGCACGAGCTATGAGCTGGGGTCGGGGATGCCGGGGCGTAGCTGCAGCATCTGCACGCTCGACTGACGAGTTGCGAAGGTAATCCATCGCTCTTCAGAGTTCGTCGGGGTTGCGCTTCCTGCATCGGGCGTTGCAGGCCACCTTGGGCGGCAGTATGAAGAAGCACGGATGCTACCCGAATTCCTAAGGGCGAACCGCGAAGAAATCATTGCCCGTACCAGGGCGAAAGTACTCGGGAGGGCGGCCCCGCGGCCGACCGACACGGAGCTGCAGACCGGGATTCCGCTGTTCTTGGATCAGCTCATCGACGCCCTTGGGAATCCCCGTGCGTTCTCCCACCCCAGAGATCACTGCGAGCGCGACCGAGCACGGCGGTGATCTACTGCGAAGAGGCTTCAATGTGAGTCAGGTCGTCCACGACTACGGCGGCCTGTGCCAAGCCATTACGGAACTGGCCGTTGACCGGGAGGCGTCGATCAATGCCGAGGAGTTTCAGATCCTGAACGGATGCCTCGACGACGGTATTGCCCAAGCCGTCACCGAGTTCGGCCGCCAACGGGAGCTGGCGGTGTCTAGTCAAGGAGTGACGAGCCTCGGGGTCCTCGCGCACGAGTTGCGGAACCAGCTCAACATCGCGGTGATTGCCTTTCAGGTGCTCTGGACTGGAAACGTCGGGACGAGTGGAAGCACCGGTGCGATGCTGGAGCGGAGCCTGAAGGCGATGCGCGACCTCGACATAGCGCGTTCCAATCTCCGCATCCCTGCCTGGAGACCGTCGAGCACGGTGTGATCATCGAGGTTGATCGACAGTATCTCGCGTCAGCATTGGGAAACCTGCTCCAGAATGCCTTCAAGTTCACACGACCCCACAGCAGCGTCGAGCTACGCACACGCACGGCGGCCGATCGCGTGTTGATCGAAATCGCGGACGAATGCGGCGGTCTTCCCCCCGGCAAGACCAATGAGCTGTTTATCCTATTCGCTCAGCGAGGAACGGATCGAACGGGGCTGGGCCTGGGCTGCGATCGCGCGCCATGGGGTCGAGGAAAGCGGAGGCGCGATCCACGTCCAGGACATGCCGGGCAAGGGGTGTATCTTCACGGTCGCTCTACCGAGGCACAAGTAACGCCTCGATCGGACCTCTCCCAATCTGGCGCACGATCATGCCCCGGAAGGATCGACCACATGATGACGGGCTCCGAGCGGTGGCATCGTGACGCGTCGCACGGTATCGAGCAAGCGCTGCACGTCGAGGGGTTTCGTCAGATACTCGCGGACGCCCAGCCGCTGGGCGATGCTTCCCACGTCGTAGGCCGCCGAAAAGACGACCACCGGGATCCGCGCGAGTGCCGCGTCCGCGAGCTGCTCGGCCCGGAAGGAATAAGCGTTCTTTCCAGGCATCATCACGTCGAGCAAGATGAGGCTAGGTTTCGGACCTACGCGTAACTGCTCGAGCGCCTGTTGCCCGTCGAATGCGACGACGACCTCGAAGTTATGCGCACGCAGGAACGAAGCCAGAGCGGCATTCGCATCGGGGTTGTCCTCGACGAGAAGGATGACGTTGCGCGCCATGTTGTCAGCCTACTCGCGAGCCGCTCCGGGAGGCGACGTCGGCTCTTCGGCCTCGACTCGGCGAAGCGTGGCCGCGACCGGTTTCCACTGCTGGCTTACGTGAGGCAGGGCGCTGCGATACCCGCGCGCAAGCTTCAGCGGCACATCCCATCGCTCTGAAGCCGCTGTCCCGGCGGGCAGCTGATGGTTGTCGTCGTCGTGGTCGACTGCCGCGGGTAAGACTCCCGGGGAGTGCACGCCCCCAGCATCGTCGCCGCGAGAATCGATAAGGTCAGCGTGTTTAGGGTTTGCATAGGTGTCCTCACAACATAATTGTGTATACGTGATCCGGTAGTTCAGGAAGCCGCAAGACTGCGCGCGTAGATCTACGCGTACCGACGAACGCACAGTCGAACCGCGAGATTTACAACCGGGAACGATTGGCGAGCACGATCTTGGACGACATTGCTCGTGAGACGTCCTTGAGAAAGTCGGCAGGTCGTCCCGAATCGGTACGAACACCGGAGAAATGCCAGGACGACCGGCTTCGATCAATTCTGGCACTCTGCGTGCTGAACATTCGGTCAATGCGCGTTCGATGTCCGCTTTGCGGAGCCAAATGGTCTCGCTGTCGCGTTTGTGGCGTTCGCCAGGTCCTCGGCGAGGCGATGGTGTGCCCAACATCTCATCATGGTTGTGTGGAACCGCTGCATTGCCGTTGTAGCGCCGTGATGGGGCTGGCCGCCGTTCACCGCTTTTCGGGCACCCGATTCCGTTCGTCAGCGATGGGCAGAGGCCGCGCAACGGATTGCTCGCTCGGTTGCGAGCCTCGCATCGCGCCGTCGTGAATGTCGGGTGGTTCGCACCTGCGAAGCGCCCTAGAGGTCCACGCTGTCATGATCGAAGCAGCCGGACCTCCTCGCTGCGTCAATCCATCCACTTCCTGAATTCCCATCCACTTCCTGAATTCGGCGGAGGGCCTGGGGCGTGAGGACCGTAGTTCTACGTGCGTACTTTTGCGGCTAACGCTCCACGCCGTGTGGGATAGAATTCCTCCATGGGCGCACCGGAGGGACATGCGCACTCCGTTCTCGTCGTGGAAAACTTCGACGGCCTTCGCGAGGCCCTGGACGCCGATCTGACCGCGACGGGCTTCGAGGTCGTCGCCGCCCGCTCCGGCCGAGAAGCGCTCGACATCCTGGGGGAGGGGTTTCGTCCATGCGTCGTCCTCCTCGATCTGTGGATGCCGGAGATCGATGGGTGGGGGGTGTGGCAGCGCATGCAGGCCCATCGGGAGTGGTCCAGG
>Ga0157379_10002514_pt1 | contig 15350 bp, 15 predicted proteins | sample S25metaG_FD_121802 | JGI IMG/M metagenome (GOLD analysis project Ga0157379, IMG submission 121802) | Switchgrass rhizosphere microbial communities from Kellogg Biological Station, Michigan, USA - S2-5 metaG | ecosystem: Host-associated > Plants > Roots > Rhizosphere > Soil | place: USA... | reverse complement strand
CTGAAGGACGCGGGCGTCCAGCGCGTGCACCACAACGTCGAGACGGCCGAGTCCTACTACCCCGAGGTCTCGACGACGGTCCGCTACGAGGGCCGCCTGCGCACGATCGACGCGGTGCGCGAGGCGGGCCTGGAGACCTGCGTCGGCGGCATCCTGAACCGCGGCGAGACGCGCGAGCAGCGCGTCGAGATGGCCTTCGAGCTGGCGAAGATCGACCCGACATCGGTCCCGATCAACCTGCTCAACCCGCGGCCGGGCACGAAGTTCGGCGACCGCGACCACCTCGACCCGTGGGAGGCGGTCAAGTGGATCGCCATCTTCCGGCTGATCCTGCCCGGGGCGCTCTTCCGCCTGTGCGGCGGGCGCGTCGAGAACCTCGGCGAGCTCCAGCCGCTCGCGGTCAAGGCCGGGCTCAACGGGGTCATGATGGGCAACTTCCTCACCACGCTGGGCTCGACGCCGGCGGAGGACCGCGCCATGTTCACCGACCTCGGCCTCAACATCGCGCGCCACGCCGACAACGGCGCCAACCCGCGGCCGGACAACCGGTCAGGGTGGCTTGATGGTGAGACCCCTGATGTGGTCGAGGACTTCCTCGACACCGTCGACGACGCCCAGAACGCCGGGATCACCATCCAGATGTGGGACCCCGCGACCCAGCTGCGCTACGCCGCCAAGGACCACGTGCCGCCGCGGCCCGACGGGGCGCCCAACCGCTGGCCGGGCGAACGCCCGGCCGACCCCGCGCAGCTGTCCGGCCTGCCGTTCGGCCACTGACCGGGGCGGTCCGATGAGCGATCTCGAGTCGCGACTCCAGGAGATCGAGGACTCCGGGCTCTACCGCCGCCTGCGCCACGTCTCCGGGCCGCAGGGCTCGCGGATCGTGCTCGACGGCCGCCCGGTCCTGCTCTTGTGCTCCAACAACTACCTCGGGCTGGCCGACCACCCGCGTGTGCGCGAGGCCGCGGCCGACGCCGCCATGCGCTGGGGCGCGGGCGCCGGGGCGTCGCGCCTCGTCTCGGGGACGATGAGCGTGCACCGGCGGCTCGAGGAGGCGCTGGCGGCGTTCAAGCGGACCGAGGCCACCATCCTGTTCGGGTCGGGCTACCTGGCGAACATGGGGGTGATCGGGGCGCTCGCGCGCCTGGGCGGAGCGGACGCCGTCGTGCTCTCCGACGAGCTCAACCACGCCTCGCTGATCGACGGCTGCCGGCTCGCGCGCGCCGAGACGTTCGTCTACGACCACTGCGACGTCGAGCACCTCGCCTGGGGCCTGCGCCGGTTCGCCGGGCGCCCCACCGTCATCGTCACCGACTCGGTGTTCTCGATGGACGGCGACATCGCGCCGCTCGAGCAGATCGCCGAGCTGGCCGGGCGCCACGGCTCGCGCGTCGTCATCGACGAGGCGCACGGCACGGGCTGCATGGGGCCGGGCGGGCGGGGCGCGGTCGCCGAGGCCGGCCTCGAGGGCGTGTTCGACGTCGTCATCGGCACGCTCGGCAAGGCGCTGGGCGCCTACGGCGCCTTCGCGGCGTGCAGCACGACGATGCGCGAGTACCTCGTCAACACGGCGCGCCCGCTGATCTTCTCCACCGCCCCGCCGCCCCCGGCCGTCGCCGGCGCGCTGGCGGCGCTGGAGGTGCTCGCCGAGCATCCCGAGATGCCCGGCCGGCTCCAGGCCAACGCCACCGTGCTACGCGACGAGCTGGCCCGGGAGGGCTTCGAGGTCGCCGGCTCGACCACGCAGATCGTGCCGCTCGTCGTGGGCGACCCCGAGCTGGCCGTGCGCATCTGCGAGGCGGCGCTCGAGGAGGGCGTCTTCGCCCAGGCGATCCGGCCGCCGACGGTGCCCGCGGGGACCTCGCGCCTGCGCCTGGCGCTGATGGCCACGCACACGCGCGATGAGCTGCGCGCCGCGGCGCAGACCCTGGGGCGCGCCGCGCTGCAGGCCGGGTTCCGCCCGGGCGCGGGCCTGCCGGTCGCCGCCGCCCAGCCCGGCGGACACCCCGACGAGCGGCTCCCCCAGGCCGCGGCCTGACCGGGCGCTGGTCGTTCGCGGACGTTGCGCGGGCTCTTCGTCACGGGGACCGACACCGAGGTCGGCAAGTCGGTCGTCGCGGCGGCGCTGACCGCCGCGCTGGCCGCGGACGGCACGGCGGTGGCCGCGTTCAAGCCGGTGGTGACCGGCCTCGACGAGCCCGCCGGCGACAAGCCGCCCGACCACGAGCTGCTGGCCGCGTGCGCCGGGATGCGCGCGCAGGACGTCGCGCCCCTGCGGTTCGGTCCGCCCGTGTCGCCGCACCTGGCCGCCGAGCTGGCCGGGGTGACGATCGACCCCGCGCAGCTCGTGGCCGTCGCCCGCGCGGCCGCGCGCCGCGGCACGCTCATCGCCGAGGGTGTCGGCGGGCTGCTCGTCCCGCTGACCAGCGGCGGGTATCTCGTGCGCGACCTCATCGCCGAGCTGGGGCTCCCGGTCGTGATCGCCGCCCGGCCGGGGCTGGGGACGATCAACCACACGCTGTTGACCGTCGAGGTCGCCCGGGCGGCGGGCCTGGACGTGCGCGGCGTGGTGCTGACGCCGTGGCCCGAGGCGCCGACGGCGATGCAGGCCTCCAACCGCGCGACGATCTCGACCCTCGCCGCCGTCGAGGTCGCCACCCTCGCGCCCCTCCGGGCGTTCACGCGCGCGGCGCTGGCCGAGGCCGGGCGCACGCTGCCGTACGCTCGCTGGCTGTGACCGGCCGCGTCACCCTCGACCACGTCGTCATCGCCGTCTCGGACTGGGAGCGCTCCAACGCGTTCTACCGCGACGTCTGCGGGGCCGAGCTCGTGCGCCTCGACGGGCCGCCGCCCGTACGCTGGCGCTACCGCTTCGGCGACGTCGTGCTCAACGTGCACGGTCCGGGCATGGACCCGCAGCCGGTCGCCCGGATCCCGGCCGCGCCCGTTGCGCGCAACGGCGCCGCCGGCCCGGGCCTCTCGGTCTACTTCGCGACCCCGACGGGTCGCTGCTGGAGTTCATCTCCTACGCCGAGCCGCCGGCGGGCTGACCGCGCTGGACGCCGTCGAGCATGGCGGCGAGACGACGCATGACGCCGGCGGCGGCGCGCAGATCGCGCTCGCTGAGGCCGTCGAGGGTCTCGGCCGCCATGGCCAGCCAACGGGCCCGGCGGTCGGCGACGATCGCGCGCCCGCGGTCGGTGAGCGAGACGAGCACGACGCGGCGGTCGTGGTCGGCACGACGGCGGACGACGATGCCGTTGCGCTCGAGGTGGTCGAGCATCGCGGTGACGCTGGCCGGGCTCAGCTCGGCCGCGCGGGCGAGCTCGCCGGCCGGCGTCTCGCCGTCGACGTCGATCTGGAAGAGCGCGGCGACCTGGCTCATGGTCAGCTCGTCGGGCCCGCAGTGCTTGTCGCGGGCGCGCAGGCGGCGCTCGGCGCCCAGCAGCTCGCCGAACGCCTTGCGGACCGCCTCCTGGCCATCGACGGCGGCCGGGGTCGGGGTCGCGGTCGGTGCGCTCATGCCGCCGCCTCCACCGCGACCTCGGCCGCGGGGCCGGCCGGCAGCGGCTCGCTCACGGCGCGCGGGGCCTGCCGCGCGCGGCGCTCGACGACCGCCAGCACGACGGTCGGCACGAGGGCGAACAGCGCCACGCCCATGACCCACCAGTAGGCCGAGCCGAACGCGGCGGCCGCGTCGTCGGGGCCGGTGGCGCCCTTGAGCCCGCGCTGCAGGACGACGGTGAGGATTGCCGTGCCGATCGAGCCGCCGACGCGCTGCAGGACGCTGAGCTGCGGCGACGCGTGGTTGATCTGGTCCGGGCGCAGGACCACGAAGGCCGCGGTCATCGCCGGCATCATCGACATGCCGATGCCCAGGCCGCGGACCACCATGGCGGCGCCGATCAACCAGTACGACGTGGCGGCGCCGACGAGCACGAACGGCAGCGTCGCGACGATCGTGACCACGGTGCCGATGACGGCGGTCATGCCCGCGCCGAGGCGCTCGGTCGCGGTGGCCGACAGGCGCATCGCGATGGCCACGCCGATGCCCTGCGGCATGAGCAGCAGCCCGGTCGCCAGGGCGTCCTCGCCGCGGACCGTCTGGAAATAGAGCGGCATGAGGATCATGCCGCCGAACAGGGCGGCGCCGAGGCAGAACGTCGTCAGCGACGCGGCGGCGAACGCGCGGTCGGCGTAGAGGCGGAGATCCAGCAGCGGGACAGGGATGCGCAGCGACCGCACGACGAACGCGGCGACGAGGACGGCGCCCACCAGGACCGGGACCACGACCGACAGCGAGGTCAGCGAGCCGGAGCTGCCGGTCTCCGACAGGCCGTAGGTGATGCCGACCAGACCGATGGCGACCAGCCCCAGGCCGATCGCGTCGAGCCGCCCCGCGTCCTCGGGCTCGTCCTTGGGCAGGAGGCGCAGCGCCACGATGACGGCGGTGATGCCGAGCGGGACGTTCACCAAGAAGATCCACTGCCAGCCGGCGTGGTCGAGCAGCAGGCCGCCGAGCGTCGGGCCGAGGATCGGGGCGAGGATGACCACGATGCCGATCGCGCTCATCACGCGCGGCAGGTTCCGGGGGCCGGAGGCCTTGACCAGGATCATCTGCCCGACGGGGAGGATCATGCCGCCGCCGAAGCCCTGGACGATGCGGAAGGCGACGAGCGACCCGGTCGACCATGCGATGCCGCACAGCGCGGAGCCGGCCGTGAACGCGACCAGCGAGGCCAGGTACAGCCGGCGCGACCCGAAGCGCCGCGCCGCCCAGCCGGTGACGGGGATCACCGCCGCCAGCGCGAGCATGTACCCCGTGACGACCCACTGGATGTCCTGCAGCGGGCTGTGCAGCTCCTTGGCGAGGTCGTCGAGCGCGACGTTGACGATCGTCATGTCGAGCACCGACATGATCGCGCCGAGCACGACGACGATGCCGATCCGCCACACGTGGGGCTCGATGCGGGGGGCTGGAGAAGGCTGCGCGGCGGCTGAGGTCATCAAGGCCCAAAGTTTCGACGTCGAATCTTTCGTCGTCAAGATACTCGGCACGCGCGCACCGCACCTGAACGCGTAACGATTCAGCCGCGCCTAAATAAAGGGGTCAGACCCCTTTAGGTTGCTTTAGGTTCGGGGCCCCCCGGCGAACCGCCCGCCGCGAGGGCGACGGTCGCCACGAGCGCCGCGATCTGGGCAAGCGCCGCGACCGCCGTGCCCAGCGGGATCGTCGCCAGGGCGATCAGTGCGCCCGCCGCACGCGCGCGCCCGGCGCCGATACGCAGGATCGCGCGGAACGCGACGTCGGCCGCCAGGAAGAGCGCGACGCCGCCGGCCAGCGCGAGCGCCGGGCCGGTCTCCAGCGCGCCGTAGGCGTGGCGGGTGCCCTGCTTGAGGCCGACCGCAACGCAGACGATTCCCAGCAGCAGGGCGTAGTGCGCGTAGCCGAAGCCGTCGAGCGCCGCCCGGGCCCGCGCCGGGCGCGACAGCGCGTGCAGCGCCCGCTCGGCGCGCTCGTCGTCGCCGCCGAAGTACGTCCACCACAACCCCGCGCTGAGCAGCAGCCCGAGCACCGCGGCGAGGACCAGCTCGACGTCGAGGTCGAGGTCGGCCGCGCCGGTCCCGATGGCCACCACCGACTCGCCGATCGCGATGATGACCACGAGGCCGTGACGCTCGACGAAGTGGCCGGGCGCGACGTCGAAGCCGCCGACGGCCGCCAGCCGCGGCGCGACCCACAGGACCACGACGGCCGCGAGCCACAGCACCGTCTGCGCGTCGCCGCCCAGCGCGCCGCCGAGGACCACGAGCGCCGCGCCGCCGAGGTTCGACCAGGCCAGGCGCAGCACGCCGGTCAGCGTCTCGCCCTCGCTGCCCGCGGCGAATAGCCACAGGTGCACGACCACCACGACCAGATAGGCGAGCGCGAAGCCCAGCCCGCGGCCGTCGAACGCCCGCGGCACGGCGAGCGCGAGGACCAGGTACCCGCACATGCCCGCCAGCAGGAACGCACGCTGGCGCGGCCCGTCGGTGGCGACGGCGTTCGTCAGCCACGCGTAGCCGCCGTACATGTACCAGATGATCGCCAGCATCAACGCGACATGGCCCAGCCCAGCCCAGGCGAGGTCGTGGGACAGCACGGCGCTCAGCTGCGTGACGGTGAAGACGAAGACGAGGTCGAAGAAGAGCTCGAGGGTCGTGACCCGCGGCCCGTCGGTCACCGCTGCCCCTCGGCGGCGACCTGCACGATCGACGCGTCGATCAGCCACTCGACGGGGGCGACGTCGTCGGTGTACACGCGCCCGCCGCGCAGCGCCGGGGCGAGCCGGTCGGCGGCCGCATGTGCGACCGGCCGCAGCTCGGGCGCCAGCGTGCCGGCCGCCGCGCGCAGCGTCGCGCTGCGCAAGGGGACCTCGGCCGCCATCAGCTGCGTGTTGACGGCCTCGGACGGGTCGCGGGCGACGTGGTCGAAGACCGCCCCCATCGTTGCCGACAGGACCTTCTCGAGCGCCCGTGAGTCCTCGGGATGGCCGACGTTGACGATGACCGACCCACCGGGATTCAGCCGGTCGCGGGCCAGCGCGAAGAACTCGCGCGTCGCCAGGTAGAACGGGACGTAGGGCTGGCGGTAGGCGTCGACGTAGATGACGTCGAAACGCGCGTCGGTCGCGCGCAGCCACGGGCGCGCGTCGGCGTCGTGGACGCGGAGGTCGGGCGCGCGCATCGCGAAGAGCTCGCGCCCGACGTCGGAGAGCTCGTCGTCGATCTCGACCGCGTCGATGCGCGTCGCCGGGTGGAAGCGGCCGTAGGCGCGGGCCACCGTCCCGGCCGCGTTGCCCAGGATCGCGATCGACCGCGGCGGTCGCGGCGACGCAGCGAAGGGCAGCACGAGCGGCTCGTCCCAGTAGTTGCCGGTCAGCCAGCGCCCGGGCCGGTAGAGCGAGTGCACCGCCTGGCCCTCGTTGAGCTCGAGCCGCCGCTCGCCCTCCTCGTCCTCGACGACCCGCGCGTACTGGTACTCGGTCTCGCGCTCCCAGATGACGCGGCCGGCCTCGGTCTCCTTCACCGTGCCGCCGGGCAGGAACATCAACAGCGCGACGATCGCGGGACCAAGCGGGGCGAGCCGTCGCCGCAGGCCGAGCGCGGCGACCAGCGCCAGCGCCAGCGCGAAGGCCAGGAACGTCCGCCGCGTGCCGGCCAGCGGGATGAGCACGAGCGCGCTGAGGAACACGCCGGCCAGCGAGCCCATCGTCGAGATCGCGTAGAGCCGCCCGGCGACGCGCCCCGCCTCGTCGACGGCCCCGACGCTCAGGCGCACCGCGTAGGGCGCCACGCAGCCGAGGACGAGCACCGGCGCCGCGATGAGCACGAGCACCGCGAGCAGCGACCCGGCGAACGCGCCCGCCTCCACGGTCTCCAGCGCGTCGACCGACACGCGCAGGAACGGGCCGGCCACGAACGGCACGGCGGCCATGAGCGCTGCCGCGACCAGGACGAGCCGGCAGAGGCCGCGCAGCGTCGGGTCGCGGTCGGCGATGCGACCGCCGACCCAATAGCCGGCGCTCAGGGCGACGAGCACCGTCGCGATCGTGTTGGCCCAGACGATCGTCGATGCGCCGAACCACGGGGCGAGCAGCCGCGCGGCGGCGATCTCCGCGCCCAGTGACGCGGCCCCGACGACGGCGGCGACGAGCGCGACACAGCGACGATCCTCCACGCTGCGCAGGGTACGGCCTGTCCGCCTGCAGCCATATCGTTCGGGCCATGACGACCGCCGCCCTCCGCGCCGCCGACCACGACGCCCTCTGGCACCCGTTCACGCAGCAGCAGGGCTGGATGACCGAGGACGCGCCGATCATCGAGCGCGGCGAGGGCGCGACGCTCTACGACACAGACGGCCGCGCGTACCTCGACGGCACCTCCGCGCTGTGGTGCACGGTTCACGGCCATCGCCACCCGGCGATCGACGCGGCCGTCCGCGACCAGCTCGACCGCATCGCGCACACGACGATGCTCGGGCTCACGCATCCGCCGGCGATCGAGCTGGCGCAGCGCCTGGTCGCCGTGGCGCCGCGCGGTGACCGCGAGCTCACGCGCGTCTTCTACTCCGACAACGGGTCGACGGCCAACGAGATCGCGCTCAAGATGGCCTTTCAGTGGCACAAGCTGCGCGGTGACACAGCCCGGACCAAGTTCATCTACCTGGACATGAGCTACCACGGCGACACGCTCGGCTCGGTGGCGGTCGGCGGCATCGACCTGTTCCACACGCTGTTCCGGCCGCTGCTGTTCGACGGTCTGCGCGTCACGGCCGGCGACGTCGCCGGGCTCGAGTCGGTCCTGGCCGAGCACGGCCACGAGGTCGCCGCGCTCATCATGGAGCCCTTGATCCAGGGCGCGGGCGGCATGCTGCTCCAGCCGTCGGGCTTCCTGCGGGCCGCCCGCGAGCTGTGCGACAGCCACGGCGTCCTGCTGATCTGCGACGAGGTCGCCACCGGCTTCGGCCGGACGGGGACGATGTTCGCCTGCGAGCACGAGGGCGTCGTCCCCGACCTGCTCTGCCTGGCCAAGGGCCTGACCGGTGGCTACCTGCCGCTGGCCGCAACCCTCGCCACCGAGCGCGTCTACGAGGGCTTCCTCGGCGAGTTCCATCAGTTCCGCACGTTCTTCCACGGCCACACCTACACGGGCAATCCGCTCGCGTGCGCGGCCGCGCTGGCGACGCTGCAGGTCTTCGAGGACGAGGACACGCTGACCGCCCTGGAGCCGAAGATCGCACTGCTGGGCGAGCTGCTCGACGAGCAGGTCGCGCCGCTGCCCGGCGTCGCCGAGATCCGCCGGGTGGGGATGATGGTGGGCATCGAGCTGACCGCGTTCCCGCTGGAGGCGCGGATGGGCCATCAGGTCACGCTGGCGGCCCGCGAGCGCGGCGCGATCGTGCGACCGCTGGGCGACGTCGTCGTGCTCATGCCGCCGCTGTGCATCACCGAGGACGAGCTGCGCCGGCTCGTGGCGATCACCGGGGAGGCGATCACCGCGGCGACCGGCGCGACGGCGCCGGCCGCGGTCGGGACGGCGTCTCAGTCCTCGTAGGGCACGAAGTCGCGCTTGCGCGCACCACAGACCGGACAGAACCAGGTGTCCGGGATGTCCGCGAACGCGGTGCCGGGCGGGATCCCGCCGTCCGGATCGCCGTCGGCCGGATCGTAGATATACCCACAGGACTCGCAGATCCACTGCTGGACGGTGGCACTGTCGCTCATGTGCCCCGAACGGTAGACGACGGGTCGGGGTATGGTCGTCAGGGCATGGCCGACGACGCACCCGGACCCGGAGAGCTGCTGCACGCCGGTGCGCCGGTCACGCCCCGCGAGGCCGCGACGGTGATCCTCCTGCGCGGCGGCGCGGACGCGCTGGAGGTCCTGCTCGTGCAGCGCAACCCGGCCTCGCGGTTCATGGGCGGGGCGTGGGTGTTCCCCGGCGGCGCCGTCACGGCGGCCGATGGCGACGACGCGGTCGCGCTGCGCCGCGCCGCGGTCCGCGAGCTGGCCGAGGAGGCCGCAGTCGACGGCCTGGACCCGGCGGCGCTCGTGGCCTTCTCGCGCTGGATTACCCCACCGCAGGTCCGGGTCCGGTTCGACACCCACTTCTTCCTCGCCGCCGCGCCCGCCGACGCCGCGCCGCGGGTGGACGACGCCGAGTGCGTGGCCTTCGGCTGGTACACCCCCGCCGGTGCGCTCGCGGCCCACCGGGCCGGCGAGATCCTGCTCGTGTTCCCCACCATCAAGCACCTCGAGCAGCTGTCGGCGTTCACCTCCGCCGACGCGCTGCTGCACCACGCGCGGGGCCGTGAGGTCCGGCCGGTGACGCCCCGCGTGCTGCTCGCCGGCGAGCAGGCGCGCGTGGTCCTGCCGGGCGAGCCCGGCTACGCCGACTGACGTCTGGCGCCGCGCGGCGGCGAGGCGTAGATTCGCTCCATGACCGCCACGCTGCCGTCCGAGCTCCGGGACGTCTTCGCGCGTTCCGCGAGCGCCGAGCTCGTCACCCGCGACGACACGGGGCACCCCTTCGCCCGGTCGGTCGCCCCGACCTACCGCGAGGGCGGCCCGTGCATCGACATCCCCGGCGCCGAACCCGTCGCCGACCCGCGCGTCGCCCTGCTGTTCTGCGGCGGCGGCCCGATGGTCCTCGTCCAGGGCACCGCCCAGGCGCAGGAGGTCCTGCACGTGCGCCCCGAGCGCGTCTACGCGTGGTCGTCGGACGCCCCGGAGGTCGAGCCGCGACTGTTCGACGCGCACCTCGAGGAGGTCCGCTCGGGCCACAACGAGGAGCCGGAGACCGGCCACGCGGCGCCCGACGGCGGTGGCGCGGTGTGGGACGCCCGGCTCGACGGCCTCGCCTCGGCGCTGCTGGCCTGCGTCGGGCCCGACGGGTTCCCGTTCGCCGCGCGGCTGGCGGTCGCGCCCGACGCCGGCGGCCGCGTGCTCCGGCTCGGGCACGTGCCGGTCGGGATGCCGGTGGAGCCGGGCCCCGCGTGCCTGCACCAGCTCGACGAACCCTCGGGCGCGAGCGTGCTCGGCGACCTCGTGGCCGACGGCGACGCCTGGGCCCTCGTGCCCCACCGCGTGCTCGGCTGACTCAGCGGGCGATCTCGGTGACCGGCACGCCGAAGCGGCGCTCGGCCTCACCGAAGACGTCGTCCTCGCGGTAGCGGGCGGCGTCGTCGTCGCGGGCGAAGATCAGGACACGGTCGGCGCGGTAGGTCGTCAGCGCGTCCTGGAGGGCGAGCAGCGGCTCGCTCTCCCCCGCTCGGGCGCGGGTCCGGGCGCCCGCCCGCGCCAGCGCGTCGGCGGTCTTGCGCGCGGTCGACTCGGCGTCGGCGATCGCCTCGTCGCTGTCGGACAGCCAGAACGCGATGGGTGACTCGTTCACAGCGGGGGACACGACGAGCACCTCCGCGCCCGCGACGTCCTCGCCGCCGAGGGCCGCACGGACGTCGTCCGGGCCCACGGGATCGGTGGCCAGCACGAGGAGCTTCATCGGTCCGAGGGTTGCCCGCCGGGGGCGGCGGGCATGCGCGGACGGGCTGCCGCGGCGATGGATGTCGAGAAGTGCACGCAGAGCCTGCACTTCTCGACATCGACCTGCCGGCCGACGTCAGCCGGACTGCTCGGGCGCCTCGGCCTCGGCCGGAGGATCGGGCTCCCCGGGCGCCTCGGGCTCCGCGGGCGGCGCCTCCGCCTCCACGGGAGGATCGACCGGACCCGGCTCGGGCTCGGCGTCGGCGACCAGCTCGGCCGGCGCCTCGGGCACCGCCTCGGCCGCCGCCTCCGGCTCGACCGGCTCCGCGACCGGCTCGGGCTCCCCCGGCGCCTCGGCCTCCGCGGGCGGCGCCTCCGCCTCCGCGGGCGCCTCGGGCGCCTCGGCCTCCGCGGGCGGCGCCTCCGCCTCCGCGGGAGGATCGACCGGACCCGGCTCGGGCTCGGCGTCGGCGACCGGCTCGACCGGCGCCTCGGGCACCGCCTCGGCCGCGGCCTCCGGCTCGACCGGCTCGGGCTCCGGCTCCAGGTCGGCCTCGACCTCGTGCGCGCCCACCGTCACCGGGATCACGCGCAGGACCTTGTTGACCGAGCCCTTCGTGCGCACGTCGCCGCGCGCCAGCGCGATCGTCGGGTGCAGCTCGCCGGTCAGCAGCGCGTGCCCGACGTCGGCGTCCATGGCCAGCACCACGTCGGGGCGCAGCTTCGTGTCGCCGAGGTCGATCCGCGCGCGCTTGCCCTCGCGCACGTCGAACGTCACCGTCGCCTGCGGCTCGCGGAACGCGAATTGCACGACGGCATCCGCCTGGCGCAGCTGCTCGCGGCGAGCGGCGTTGTACACCAGATTGCTCAGGATGCCGCCGAGCTGCGCGTAGACGTCGGCGTCTGACTCGAAGTGCGCCATGGACCGCGGAGGCTACCTGTCCTACGCGCGCCCCAGCAGCATCGCGATGCCCTGCCCGCCCCCGATGCACAGCGTGACGAGGCCGTGCTCGTGGCCGCCGCGCTCCATCTCGTACACCAGCTTGGTCGTGATCGCCGCACCCGTCGCGGCGATCGGATGACCGAGCGCGATCGCGCCGCCGTTGGGGTTCACGCGCTCGGGGTCGAGCTCGAGGTCGCGCATCACGGCGATCGCCTGCGCGGCGAACGCCTCGTTGAGCTCGATGACGCCGATGTCGTCCAGCGACAGCCCGGTGCGGTCGAGGACCTTCTTGACCGCCGGCACCGGACCGATCCCCATGACCTCGGGGTCGACGCCGCACGACGCGTACGCGAGCACCTTCGCGCGCACCGGGGCGCCGAGCTCCTGGGCCTTGTCGGCGCTCATGAGCACGAGCGCCGCGCCCGCGTCGTTCATGCCGGAGGCGTTGCCCGCGGTGACCGTGCCCTCGCGCTGGAAGATCGCGGGGAGCTTGGCCATCGCCGCCTGATCGACCTCGTGGCGGATGTGCTCGTCCTTGGTGAACTCGACCGTCTCGCGCCTGACCTTCACGGGCACGGGCACGACCTCGTCGTCGAAGCGCCCCTCGGCCTGGGCGACGCTCGCGCGCCGGTGCGACTCGACCGCGAAGACGTCCTGCTCCTCGCGGGAGATGCCCATGCGCGCGGCCAGGTTCTCCGCCGTGACGCCCATCTTGATGTCGTGGAAGGGGTCGGTCAGCGTGCCCTGCACCGGGTCGATGACCGGCTGGGGGCCCATCTTCGCGCCCCAGCGCGCCTGCGAGAGCCACATCGGGACGCGGCTCATCGACTCCGCACCGCCGGCCAGCGTCACGGACGCCTCGCCGGTCTGGATCGCCTGGCACGCGGACACGAGCGCCTGGACGCCCGTCCCGCACAGCCGGTTGACGGTGAACGCCGGCGCCTCCTTGGGGACGCCGGCCTTCATCCCGACGACGCGCGCCATGTACGCGTCGGCGGCCTCCGTGTGCATCACGTTGCCGAAGACGACGTGCTCCACCTGGTCGGGCTCGATGCCCGCGCGCTCGAGCGCAGCACGGGCCGCGGTGGCGCCGAGGTCGCTCGGCGAGACGCCCACGAGCGACTTCCCGTACGAGCCGATCGCGGTGCGCGCGGCGGAGCTGATGACGACGTTGGTCAAGATGGCGTTCCTTCCAGATCCCGGTTGTCCGGGGGGACAGCCTAGGCGGTGGTACGTTCGGGCGCATGAGCCCTACCGCCACGGCGCCGCTGCGCAACTTCATTGACGGCGAGCTGGTCGAGGCCGCCGAGGGCGCGACGACGCCCGTGCTCAACCCGGCGACGGGGCAGGAGATCGCCCAGGCGCCGAGCTCGACGATCGCCGACGTCGACCGCGCGGTGGCCGCCGCGCGGGTCGCCTTCCCCGGGTGGGCGGCCACCACGCCGGGCGAGCGCGCGCTCGCGCTCCTGCGCCTGGCCGACGCGCTGGAGGCCCACGGCGACGAGCTCGCCGAGCTCGAGTCCGACAACGCCGGCAAGCCAATCCAGGCCTTCAAGGACGACGAGCTCCCGTTCATGGTGGACAACCTGCGCTTCTTCGCCGGCGCCGCGCGCGTCCTGGAGGGCAAGGCCGCCGGCGAGTACCTCGAGGGCTACACCTCGATCATCCGCCGCGAGCCCGTGGGCGTCGTCGGGCAGATCTCACCGTGGAACTACCCGTTGATGATGGCCATCTGGAAGATCGGCCCCGCCCTGGCCACGGGCAACACCATCGTGCTGAAGCCGGCGCCGACCACGCCGGTCACCACGATCCGGCTCGCGGAGCTGGCGGCGGAGTTCCTGCCCAAGGGCGTGCTGAACGTCGTCTGCGGCGGCAACGACGTGGGCGAGGCGATCGTCGCGCACGAGGGCGTCGACATGGTGTCCATCACCGGCTCGGTCGCGGCCGGCAAGTCGGTCGCGCGCGCGGCGTCCGCAACGCTCAAGCGCGTGCACCTCGAGCTCGGCGGCAAGGCGCCGGTCGTGGTCTTCGACGACGTCGACCTCGCGACCGCCATGGAGACGATCGCGGGCACCGGCTACTACAACGCGGGCCAGGACTGCACGGCCGCGACCCGCGTGCTCGCGGGACCCAAGGTCTACGACGACGTCGTCAACGGCCTCGCCGAGCAGGCCAAGGGCTATGTGATGGGCGACACCCGCTCGGAGGACACGACGCTTGGCCCCCTCAACAGCGCCGGCCAGCGCGAGCGCGTCGAGGGCTTCCTGGAGCGCCGGCCGGGCCACGCGGAGGTCGTCACGGGCGGGGCCGAGCCGGATCTGCCGGGCTTCTTCCTGCAGCCGACGGTGGTCGCCAACCTGCGCCAGGACGACGAGCTGATCCAGAAGGAGATCTTCGGGCCGGTCATCACCGTCCAGCGGTTCACCGACGAGGACGAGGCGATCGCCTGGGCCAACGGCACGCCCTACGGCCTGGCCTCCTCGGTGTGGACGCGCGACGTGGGCCGCGCGCTGCGCGTCTCCAACGCCCTGCGCTTCGGCTGCGTGTGGATCAACGACCACATCCCGCTCGCCTCAGAGATGCCGCACGGCGGCTACGGGCAGAGCGGCTACGGCAAGGACCTGTCGATGTACGCGCTCGAGGACTACACGCAGGTCAAGCACGTGATGGTGAATCTGGGCTGATGACACCGAGGTGCCTTTGAGGCTTCTCTGAGAACGACGCAACCTTCTGACCGGGGTCCCGTTAGAGTCCCCGGAGGACTGCTGTGGAAGCTTCAGCGCTGTCACACCCGGTAGGGCTCGGCCGGTTCCGCGGCGGGGGACCGCTGCTGCGACTGCGCAGCGACGACCAGCTCGTCGCCCTCTTCCGCGGCGGCCACGACGAGGCGTTCGGCGCCATCCACGACCGCTACCGCCAGCGGCTGCACGCCTATGCCCGCCAGATGCTCGGCGGCTCGCGCTCCGACGCCGAGGACGTCCTGCAGGACGTGTTCCTGCGCGCCTACCACGCCCTGCGCGCCGACGGCCGGCCCATCACCCTGCGCGCGTGGCTGTACCGCGTCGCCCACAACCGTTGCATCGACCATCTGCGCCGCCCCGCGCCCGTCGCGCAGGACGTCTTCGACCTCAACCGCGTCCCGGCCGACGACCCGTTGACCGCCGCCGAGCGCCAGGACGTTCTCGAGGACCTTGCCGACCTCGAGATCTACCAGGCGCTGCTCACGGCGATCGGCGTCCGTGGGCTTGTCATCGAGTGCGAGGACTGCCACGAGCCGCATTACTTCGACTGGGACCTGCTCGGGTCCAACCTGCGCCACCTGCTCGAATCCGGCCGTCCCCGGGTCCACGAGCCGGCCTTCGACCCCGACCCCGAGCACTACG
>Ga0157379_10002513_pt1 | contig 15353 bp, 18 predicted proteins | sample S25metaG_FD_121802 | JGI IMG/M metagenome (GOLD analysis project Ga0157379, IMG submission 121802) | Switchgrass rhizosphere microbial communities from Kellogg Biological Station, Michigan, USA - S2-5 metaG | ecosystem: Host-associated > Plants > Roots > Rhizosphere > Soil | place: USA... | reverse complement strand
GATACCTATATGTATCAGGATTCAAGAATAATCCTGATTCTTACATAGTGGTTCTATGAATTTTACCAAGGTATTGTAGCCGCCACCCTTCTACATTAGTGACTTCCAGTGATTTTACTCCCGTAGTATCTGTCACTTGAAAATGGCCATAGTATGATCACCTTCCAGCATCACTTATCAGGCGTCGTCACATCGATCGATAGCCCCCTTGGTTCAATTTAATTCAGATTTTAAACCGCTTAATCTACGAGTGGATAAGTATTACGAGTTTCTTGTATCGGTGGGTTCCGACAAGCAGACCCTGCACTTCTGACTACCTATGCTCAAGTTTTGTCGTCTCTTCACATATCACGGCAAGATAAGCCAAAACATAATCACAAGCTTCTTGGTCTTTATCTCACGTCTCAATGACCATATTCTCATTGGTGTCATTAGGCCAACTGGAATTTTTCGTAATAATTCCGGGAAGTATTTGTAAGAGAAATGCTATGGGACAGGCCCCTGCGTGTATTTCGGAGTGATAAAGGCTAATTATTTTTAGGTCTGCAGGGCATCCCTCTCAATCACCCCTCTTCTTCGATTCTCTCGCGCCCCGTTGTTGCTATGGCCTTTCTTAAAACATCTCGAACGTGAAATATCAAGTCCTCGAAAAAGTGACGCTATGGACACCAGTAGTCCACCGCTTCCCTCGGTCGAGACTGATCCCTTTTATTCAATGTCTGGACCCTGAAAGCTCCTCGGACGGACGTCCGCTTAAGCTCGGCACTCTACTTCAACTTGGAAATAGGGGGAAATATGCGTCTATAGCAGAAAATTTCCCGTATTGTCACAGGAAAGTTTAAACCACCATGTTCCTCAATCTTTGGAGAATTTACTGCATGGTTACAGGACAATGGAGGGTTCTTGGAGAAGGACAGAAGAGGAAGGTCCTCGCTTCTTCAGAAATACAGTGGTACATGCATGCCTTTTGAGGTATATCTCGGTCTCCCAATCGATATTTATCCTTGAAGATTGACATTGCAGCGATCCTCGGCCCGCCAGTAGAGAGGAGCAAAACTGCTGAGCTCATGTATCTAGCATCAATTCTCCGCAACCATCTCTTTTCGATGACTCTGAAATGATGCGAAGATTGTCTTCCATGACTTGGATACTCACCAGTAGGAGGATCCGTCCGTGCCAGAGAGCCTGGAGGTGCTTCTTTGACAGAGAAGTTGACGCTCTGGTCCCTCCACCTGATTATTCTGACGTTGAAGAAATCGATGTGGTGCGCTGACGAACAGGGGAAAACCAATGGAAAGCCCTGACGAATCAGTCCATCAACCACAAAGCTCAAAAGTAATACTCACTTTGTTCATTCAATGAACAAAAAAAACCCTCCTTTCAAGATGCATAGCTAATAGCCTAAATTTAAGGTGACTTCCTGAAGCTGGTCTGAGGTTGACTATCGACTTCTAAAACATTGTCAGTGGAGTCCATTACAATAAGGAATTAGCTCCGGAAAGAAACTCGGTGTTCTGAAGCTTCTAGCTGTGGGCTTCCGGAATTTATTTCACCAGAGGAGTGGATGACAGCTGGTGGACGTCGATTTTATCCATTCGGAATGGTGTGCCAGCAGAAAGTGTTACATGGCGTCAGATCTATCTTATTGGGAATTATTGATGGTGGCACTCAACTCCCAAAGAATACACCGACGGAGAGCTCTGATTGGCTTATGGTTTTCTGCCTTAATTAAGGTGGCTACTCTGACCACTCGGTGAAACCCGGTGACCTCCGGGTGGAATAGACCCCCATCTGACAGCACTTCAGGAGCCTCCTTACTCGCCAAAATTCCGCTCTGACACTGAATCCTTTTTCTCGCCGATGCCAGGCTGCGTGACTGAGCACATGATTTCTATGGAGGAATATCTCAACATGGACAACGCATGAAGCTGCAGTTCGGTCAGTGGTCAGTGGTCAGTGGTCACTGACCATTTTGTTGATGCCTTTGAAGAGCAAAATAAACCTCTGTGCCTTATCTTCTGTGACTCTGAGGGGCTGAGCGCACCTGTTTACCCACCCAGGTCTGCAATTGCAAACCCCTCGTTGTGGGGATCTGGGTTTTGGCTTATGGGAGGAATTGAAACCACTAGCCTGAGGCAACCTTTTCTCATCGCTTCGCAACCAATGGATGCACAGACGCCTTCGCTTACATACTTGCCTTCCCATTTCCGTGACTGATTCCGAAGACCAGCATGTGTTATATCCCGAGATTCTTCTGATACATTCTATTTCGCCGTAGTTTGGACGTTGAAGCGCTTCTGGTGTCTACTAAACCCACCAGTCGCTAATACAGCCCAGTCCTCTTCCCGCCATCCTGAGTGCTCAAAGTAGCTGCCGCAACATTCGTGCTGCACCTTTGTGTGGGACGTTGCTATGGTCTATGCGGGCCTCTTCAATAGTTCATACAAGCCCAATGAAGCTGAACTAGTGTTCATAAATGACCCTGTTGGGTGAGTGCTCATCACCACATAAACAGGAGAATGACCAAACCGGGTTTGTAGACAACTGGGTCCGTATATCCTGGGTCAGTTTGGGGTGACTTTCCTCCAGGTGAGTAGGCTATCTGTCACCTCTGGTAGCATGAAGAAAACAGGCGTAATTATGGAAAAATGGACTAACGCCATTCTTCTAGGCTATTATGCTCGTTCAATATTGGAATTACCTGGTGCACTTTCGGAGGGATCGAAGATGGATAGTGTTGTTTGTTCATATCGCGTTTCTTCTATGCATATTCAAGGCAAGTATTTAAATTTATTTATCAGTGTAAAGGATATCTCGAGCCAATATCAAAACCGTTCCCTAGTTCGTCTACGTATTACGGCAGAACTGGGATAAAGTAAGTCGTTTTCTCTCTCAAATTTCTCTTTGGTTCTAACGTGCTTTCAGTTTGGTCCACATTATGGAGATTGGTTCTACGTTCGTGATTTCCACTTCACTCTTTATTTTTTATGTTGAACTAAAAAAATTTCTCTTGATAGCTAATCAAGTTCAATCCCGTGACTATACCAATAGTAATATCAAGTACCCTTGTAAATGCCGTTTGCCAAGTATTTTACATTTACCGGTGTTGGATGGTTAGTATTCCAATTCGAGAAAATTTGACATTGATTGATTAATCTGCAAAAGTTAAGCCATAATTCATTCTTTCTGGTCCTATCCATTCTTTCTTTTATTTCGACCCTTGGGACTGGAATAGCAATGGTAACTGCCCATCTCAAAATCGAATACAGGCCTCCGCGTAACACCTTTTCAGATATCCGCGGTTGTCCTTGCCACCGGAGGAGATACGGCAGCATTCAAGCTCATTTTTATGTTTTCTAATGCGACGCTTGCCTCGGGCCTCGCTTGCGATATGTTTATCACGACCTTTAGTATGTCCCCATCTTCGTTCGCCTTGAGACCCATATTCATAGCTTCCAGCGTGTTATTACCTTCTTCGTGCAAAGGCCGGTACACCGCGCACAGACAACGTGGTATTCCGCCTGGTAAAAGTTAGTGTTGAATCGGCAATGGGTCCTACTATCTTTGCTTTGGCCAATCTCGTCTTCAACACCTACTTTGGTACAAATGCTTGGTATAACCTACCGAGTCTTACTTTATCTCATGTCTATGCGTGCTCCCTTTTATATACGGTGAACGCAAGGAGGGACATAAACAAATACCTCGATGCGACGCCGTACCCCCCGGATTTTTTGAGTACGCGGCAGATGGTCCGTATCGCTGTAGGAGTAGCGGAAGGAGGACGTGGTCAGGAAACGGAGGTGAGTCAGGCGTTCTTTTGGACCATTAGCGGTGCTAAAGTTTATGTTACCATCACAGGACAACAGTAACGCCACTCATGGATGCCCAATACAACGGGATATTTTGCGAGTGGACGAAAGCTTTGCAGTTGTTCGTAAATTTACTTTTATTCAATGAATTTCTCTTTATATATTTCATTGCAGATGCCTTCCACTTGTTCTATGTATTCTGAATCGGCATCCGATGGTGAATGATACTCGCTCGATAATTACTCGGAAAAGAAAATGGTTTTGAACACCCCAGATGGCCCTCGATGACATACTATTCCATGGTAGGCTGATATCGCTTTTAGGGACAAGCTTGGTCAAAAATTTCGCACCAAAGCCTGCAGTTTGGAGAGCTTTGTAGTTCCGTTTACCAGTCTTTCGTTAATTCTGATGTATGTAAACCTAGTGTAAAATCATACCCAATCGGACAACAAAACTAGGTTCCAGTAGTCCAAAGTAGCAAAATATTCGACATGGGTCATACTTTCCCCACTCAGAGCACGTGTCCTATTTTCCTTTGGTAAGAAACGCGCTCCATGGGTTTCCGCAGTTAAAGCACGGTCCGTCAAGCTGAATCCTAGACAATCCTTTAGACTTATTCTTTCAATTGGGGAACTAGCAACGCCTGTCAACGTTCACTCTGATTTAGGATTTACCTTTACGTCCAGATGTACCCTATACGTAACCATTTGCAACCAAACCCTTTATTGATAAGGAAAAGGCCAATATGTGAGGCAGTGATTTATTCCTAAGTAGCCGAGTTTTTTTGGGAGTGGCTGACTGAGATAGCATGTTGAACTTTGCCATGTGTTTACGACCTGCGGATGGCAGTCGATTTCCACGAAGTAACAAAAGTTGGGATGAAACCATTTGTTCAAGAGCAAATAAGTCGTACTAAGTGCCTCTGTATATTTGAAAGGTTTATCTGGATAGGAGTTGGCATGTCGCTTTTGCTTAACAATGAATTAGGATACAGAGCGAGATATTGGACATGAGTGGATAAGGCATCAACAATAAATCTTCCGGGACAATTGTACTTTAGGCTCCGTCTGCACCAAATATAATACGAGAATAAAATGTTTAAGATGCTCATTAGATTAAAAACTTTGTTGAACTCCAAGTTTACAGAAGGACTTAAAACAAATGCGAAACTTAAATTCTCCATTCACGAATTGTTCCCCGCTAAGCAAAAGTCTATGCGGGAGTGAAATACATTCGGAAATTCGAAATTTCTGAACTAATTTTAACCAGCTTAGGAATTTAAATAGGGTTTACATGCAAGCTTTAGATTTAGCTGGTGTTGAAATCGGCGCATAAATTTTGAATTTCCAAACGTATTTCATTCTCGCGTAGACCTTTTAATTGGCTGGCAATAGTTTATGAACGGAAATTGAAATTTCGCGTGTTTTTTCAGTCCTTTTGTAAACTTGGAGTTCAGTAAAGTTTTCAATGCAACGAGTATCTTACTAGTTTTATTTTCATATTACATTCAGTGCAAACGGGGTCTAAATGTTGAACTTCGCCATGTCAAAGCTAGAATTCTGTATCATGGTGATGTCATTAATGCCAGTGGTATCATAATTACAACAAATGTTCATCAAACGTTCGTGACCCATTAACCTCGTAGTATCTCTATGCTGTGGTATCGAACCGAAACGGTTTTTCGTTAAGCAAGGTATCAGCGCCATTTTCGGCTTGCTGCATTGAACCAGCTTAAAAGAATTAGTCAGTTGGCATTTCAATCAGGGAAGGAAACTGGTAACATACTCGTTGCCTCTGTCATCCATACCTATATAGCTCCAATAAGTATCATAGAGCGCAAGTAGAGAGAAGGTACAAAACATACGTCCTGATGTACAACCACACCTATCCAGTGGTGGGCAATCAAATGCCCATCCCTGATGTTGATATCTGCTTTATGTTCACAATGTGCCAAAGTATCCACAAAATTGTTATGCTTACCCTTGATCTTTGAACTGAACAACTTGTTCCGGTCTAAGCATCATCGCTATTCCGAGGGAATGAACAGGGGCATCTCCCCAACGCTCATAATAGAATCCTGCATAGTAGTCAGAGACATCCTGGAGTGAAAACCCGGGGTCACCTACCTCCCGATTTATCTAAGAAATCAAAGTAAGCGGTGTACAGTTCACTCTCCCATAGACTTCGATGTGAGATCTCCCAATTGTTCTGCTTACATTGAGCAAATAGTTCCGCCCCTGAAGCTCAAAGATAACTCACATAGAACATAAATTTCGTCCAGTCATCTGCAGTAGCTGTCCCGGCCAAAGCCTTAGCAGTGTCCTTAAAGCCAAACTTAAGATTGGCACCCTCAGGCACCAAGTGCTTGTGAGAAGTTAAGAAAGCCGACGCATTACTTGCGAGGCTCGGTTGAACGAAGAGTGCATCATCGATGACCTGCACAAAGCCTACGAGGAAGGCGGGGAGGCACACGTCAACGGTCGGTGTGCAGTGGAAAGAAATACGTTAACATACCGTAGAGGGCACCTGCATCCCTCACCCGAGCAATGGGGTCGTAGGGCTGTTGGTATGACAGATGTATGGTCAAAACTGTGTGGTATCCAAGAAGCTTAGAACACATACTATTTGACACCAGAATTCAACGTCGGTGTCAAGCCGCCATATCCACTCATATTCGGCAACTGCTGGATGCTTCCAGAAGTAGCCTGAATAGAAATGGCACATATTCCTGTAATTCATGGTCCATCTATCTTCGCGTTAGATTCTAGGTATAAAGGATAGACAGAAGAAATTTACCCAATATTCTTTATCGACTCATCAATTTCTGTTTTGTTTAAGAAGTCCGGAGGTCCCCACATTTCTTCTGGCATTCCAACTGAGATGGATTGTAAGGTGACACGAGTAGCAGATTCTTGTTTAACGTACCCCATTTCGCTCTGCCTCGCGTAAGCCAATTCACCAACTCTTTCACATCCCCTGGTACATTAGCCTCAGTGATGAGAGCGTATGGATATTCGAGTCTACGATTGAATCGGTCCTCGATGTTCATGATGGCCGCTATGGTTTCTACAAGATAACATTGTTAGCAATTGGGGGCATGAGAGACAAAATGATGACATACGACTTATCCGTGAGGGAGATACGAGAATCACAATGACTCCATTTGCTTTGGGAGACTTTTCGATATGCCAACCTTCGTCAATACTGTAGCCCACGTTCCGCAAGCCACCCAACTTGAACGATTTCAAGGTTTCTCCGATTCCATGCAGATATAGGCCAAGAATTATAAGTGAAGCACATAATATCCAAAGAGGCAAGAAACGATGCTTTAAAAGCTGTGGGACCTGCATCCCGAGTGGAACAAGACTGGAAAAAAAAAGGGTGGGAGAGGAAAGACCTGTATTCTGCGCTAAGTCGCGGCGGATACTTGATGGGATTGCATCTTCATGATATAGCCGCCGACCCGGAGATACACAGCTCAGGGAGGTAACCTGGAATTGGTGTGGCGCACCGTCGAAATGCCAACCGCGGAAGCAGTCAACGAGAAATAATCTTACCAGTTAATTGCCTCTGGACGAAAAGAAAGGCATGCAAAGGCTATAGCTTTGTGGGCGTGAGCCTTCCCATGTCTCTTTGCCATAAATATCCTAAGCTAGCGAGGTGACGCCTTGGTAGTCATTCACGGCATGGACTGTAACAACCAATGCCGAAGCCAAGAAAAGGACCGCTTCCTAAATCAGGGATATGTTGCCGTCTTTCTGGTCAGGACTCTTTCGGTTTCGCAGTGTTTAGATACTGCAAAAGATATAATAAGTGCAGTCAGAAGGGGAAATTTGTTGTGCCGGAGTAACAGACTTTGATCCAATTCTGCATGCCTCTGCCGAGACCCTTATCTGACAATGTGTCTCGGACTCATAGAGATATTTAGAACAAAGATGAGACAGCCCTAGATTTGGATCTGTGCTCTCTGTCCACTTGACCGAAATTTCATTCCCGACGCCCCTTAGACGCCCGTTTCACCAACGGGCATTGACTGCCTGATTCCAAACGTATGATTGCGTCTTGACTCTTTCGCCCCAGGCGAATCTGTTCTCTATTCTTTTACACCAAAGTGATAAGAAAAGGTAATGGTAAGTCAAGAATCTGTATTCATCCTTTTCCAGGTCTCTCAAATATTGGACGATTCCTTACCCTCAGCGTTGGCAAAGTTCGCGTCGCTGGACTTTGTCGCATCTCCTCCTCGTCGTCTGAAGCTCGGATATCACATACTGCACTGCGTATATACGGTTGCTTTCTGGTTTGTGCGTTCATCGAATCGAGCTCAAAGGTGTTGTGTTTCGTCGGGGGACCACGCAAATTTCTTTAACGTCATCTTGCTGGCATATACACTGTTGCCGTCTACTTGCGTTCAAGATAAATCCGAATATGATGACTGTTTCTTCGTTATTTATCCCTTCGATTGTTCCCTTCGGCATGTCGTTGACATACCTATGAAAATAGCGGCTCAACGATGAATTTTAACTCTATTCTCAGCATTAATTGGAACTATATCAACAACCCTCAATCGGTACTTTCGTTTTTCACTTTCACCCTCTATTTATGCCCGTGGTTTTTTCCCTGGAAGAATGACGACTATCTTATAAATATCAGTCAGTCCGAGCCATCTATTTCACGTCTGTAGGCATTGGCATACTACATGATGCTCATAATGTGCGTGATAATTGCCTTCCAAGTCCGTTGGCGTTCCTAATGTCAAATGTACTGTAGACGGGGAGTCGAACTTAATCTGGAAGCATTTATGATCGTCTAGCCGAGGACTGAAGAACGGACCTAATCTTCGCGCAGAACACCCTGCACCAAATAGAGCCCAAGAAAAAAAAAACATGGGATGATCTACGAACCGGTGAATATTACATCCTCAATAGAGATCTACGCCACCTACAAACCTCGAAGAACTCCGCTCCCTCATCCACTCAGCCCAAATCACTCGTCCGCCCATCTCCCCTGTACGCCGACTTCTCCAGAAATTCTTTCAGAAATATTTTCGTGAAATCGAGGCAATTGTGATCTTGGAACATTCGCTTGACTATAACCATCCAGTGGCTGTTATTGGCTTGAGCAAAACATTCATAATGTGTGACAATCGTCGGACGATACTCGAGGTGCGTCGTCAATAGCGTCGTATTAGTCTGGGAACTCCAGATCTCTTCAATAACGAGGCGTTCCTGCCCTCTTGGTGCGGCCTCTTGGTGCGGTGATCCCGTGAACCTCTTACGCATGTATTTCGAACTCTCTGGAGCTCTTCCATTCAGCATCGGTATTCTTCATGACTTCAAGTTGGAACCACACGTAGGCCGTCAGTCCACCACGAAACCAATATTCCATATCTGTATGGCCATGGATTGGCTCGTCATTCATTACCACCGAAATATCTGGACGGTTTACAACACCCCAATTATCCTATCTAGAGTATCTGGGAGCCAGGATGGATTTGGTGGATTATAATCCTGCAAACCTCACAGAATTACCGCTGCAAGACAAAATTCCCCTTTGGAGATTTACCAACTTCTTCGGGCCCTATCTAGTGACTTATGGCCTTCGACTACTTCTTCGAAAGATGCATCACCTGATTACTTGTTTTATCAGGGTGTCTCACCTTGCAACTCGGTTGGGTTGCATGGGAGGAGGGTCCTGTGATAATTCTTGAACGAATGCGGACCTCAAAGCTGGTATCGATCCTCCTTCGGCCTAATTTTGTGAACCAGGAATCGTTCTTCGGACTTCATATAGAGCTTCAGAAGATTAACCGGAAATTCTGATTAGTCGACAATGGTCTGAACAATACCCAAGCCCTGGCTCTTCTAAAGTCGGTACTCGCGGTGAGACCTTGACCTTCGGAAGTGGCTTTGAATTTTCTCAAAATTTCTCTCATGACTTCGCAGCTAAGGATGGACATCCAATCTGTCCCAGGATCGCCCATATCGAATTCGAGGGGTTCCGTCCACCGCCGCGATGGCCACAAGGCTCGAACAAGGCTTACTATGACCTCACACTTGGAGATATCCTTGGTGGGCTGCACTGTCGAGAAAGGAGTCTCTTATGCGGGTAATAGACAATTGCAGCAGGCTCATGATCAATGTACCCATACTTCGAATAGAGCTGAATGGTCAATGGAATAACTCGGATGTTTACCTAGCTGAAAGATTTTACGCAGAAGATTTAGACAGTGTCAATGGAGCTTTTTGGATCAGTCTTATCTCAGTTATATTAATCAATTCCAACAACAACTTAAGTGGACTGAAGTTCGGTCATCTCCGTTTTGCAGCAGATATCCTTAGGTCAGCCAATATTCTAGTATACTTTTTATCAAACCCAAGATGTGCGAAGTCACCTACCTCAACAGATGACATCCAGTCGGAATCCGTTGACGGGGCAGAGGGAAAGAAATTCGCGCAACATTCTTTGACTGGATTGAGATAATTTCATTAAAATTGTCATGCGCGGCGTGTACATAGCAGAGCGTCATTGGATGATCAAAGCCACCGAAAGAAGCATCAAGTCCGCCATGGAAGGCGCAGGTGAGTTTGTCACAGACTGTGACGTCACATTCTCGAAACTTCGCCCCACTTCCTAATTGGGACATTTCTCGAAATTTACAGAAAATGCCTCTCTTTTCCTCCATGTTCCACTTCCCAGAATATAATAGGCCGTCCGTCGTCGCATACTCTTCGTTCGCCTCAACATAACATACACAATGTTCGGCTACTATCCTCAGCGACATTCATATCCTTACTTCACAAACGACGACTACCTTCATGCACTCGCTGCACAACAAGCACGTGAACGTGAAGAAGCTCGGTATCGCGCACAACTCGCGGAGGCTGCTCGTCGTCGAGTGTATCAAGAACAACTGGCTCGCGCTCGTGCCCAGGCCGAAGCTCAGGAACGTCGACGCCGTAGCATGTACAACCCTTTCTTTGGTGGCTATGATGACGACTACCACCCCTATTCGAGTTATGTTCAGCCTCAGCCTCCTTCGTATTATTATGGTGAAGAAGACCCGGAAGAGGACCACTACAATTCATATGAAGATCCTGCTCGTGGTCGGCAAGCCTTCCTCGAGAGTTTGATGCGCCAGAAAATGGCCGAAAATGAACGTGAGCAGAAAGCTCGTATGGTGTGTCACATTCGTTTATACTTCCACGAATTTTCCTAACCGTGGCATATAGAATACACGCACGATGTCTCGTTCACCAAAGCGTCCAGGGTCTCCTGTTCCAGAAACCTCAGAACCTCCTCACCAGGTAAGTTTATCACCACCTCATTCTATGGTTCCTTTTCACTTATTGTTCCTAGCAGCGTCAAAAGACTCCTTCTCCTCAACTGTCTCCGCGAATGCGTCCTACCCCTTCCCCCAAATCCACACCATCCCCAATGCCTCCCTCTCCCTCGCCAGCCCCTTCTTCATCAACCAAGATCCGTATCAGTGATCCCGGTGAAGAGCGCGCAGCACGCAAAATCCAATCGTTCGTCCACACCCACCTCCCTCGTCACATGACCCTCAAATCTATCTTCTCAATCGCCACCGAATTCGATTCCACCATTGCATCGTTCACATTCCCCGAGACTCTTGAATTCGACAAGTCAGCCCAAGACGTGAAGCTTCTTTACACGCAGCGAAACGGGCCTTTGCTTGGCCATGAAGAAGCCTGCTTAAAACTTTTGTCGAAATTGGATGCGGTGGAGAGTCATGGTGATGAGGGTATAAGGGCGGAGAGGAAGAAGCTTGTGAAGCGGATTGAGAATCATTTGGCGGAGTTGGATGAGAGGAAGAATGTGATGTGGGAGATGACGAAACCGAAGGAGGAATCACAGATGTCGACAGAGATGGATGTGGAAGCGACTCAAGAGCCTTCCGCAGAGCATGAGATGGAAGTGGCGCCAGAGCGTTCTGCTGAGCCCGAGCAGGCGACTCTAGAACCTTCGAAGATAGAGCAAAAGTCCACGGAGGGGACACCAATGGCTGTCGATGAGCCTCAGACGACAGTATCCTTCGAAGTTCCGATTGAGGGTCCCTATCCAGAACCAAACACCGTCGATGTCGAACTCTTTCAAACTCCTGAGGCCAGGCCGGAAGACGCTTCGATATCCTTACTCCCATATGTTCCGTCGGGCATGACCAGGGGGAAAACGGACGACGCTCCAGAGTGGACAGCGACAGAACCCGACCAGCCCTCAACATCGGTGTCCGACACTTCCTCTAACGGGAACATCGCCTCCGCTGCTCAGCCTTCCCAACCTGAAACCAGCGAAGAAGACGCGGTGGAGAAAGAGTTGGCAAATACAATGCCAGTCGACTCGCAAGAATCGAACTCATCAGAATACATCACCGTCGAGAAATCGGATGCTGGGATCAATTCGGCGTTGTGTGTTTAGCAAAGGTCAAAAGTCGGAACAATTCTTATATATTTCTGAAACAGTTATAGTGTACTATAGTAATGAAAAGATGTCATCATTTATCCGATCTTTAAAGTGTGAAATTACATATGAGAAATAAAATGGGATACGTCTTTCGAGTCTGCGTGAAATTCATGAGGTAACGCTTTCGGCGTTTGCCGTTCCACCTCCTTCCCAAATTCGCTTTCCTCCAGGCTACTCTCAGTCTCTTAGCACAAAAAGGCATGGGAGCCGCACAATCTTCTAGCCCAACCGAAAAGGTTGTCTATAACGAAACACCAATCCAAGTACGCTCCCCACTCCCTTGAATTGCTCAAAACAACCCACTAACCACTTCCCAACCCAGTTCTCACCCGACCTCGTTAACCATCTCGCCGACTCCTCCTCAAGCCCAGACACCACCCCCGCCCAACAATCCGTTCTAGACGCACATGTTCGTGCGCGTATCCAGTCTGAGATTGCACGGCTAAGAGCGGAGGAGGATGAGGTGCGGCAAGAGATAGAGGCGGCGTTAGAGAAGGAGAATATTGAGAGGGAGAGAAGGGGCGGTGAGAAGGAAGGAGAAGGAGAGGAGGATGAGACGCAGGTGGGGACTAGTGCGTCTTTGAAGGCAGATTTGGACGAGGTGCAGAAGAAAGTGGAGAGGTTTCAGAATAGGAGGGGCTTGGAGGATGTGCCCGGGGTGAAGGACGCTAAGGACGCTGTTGTGGAGTGTTATAGGTGGGTTTGTGATCTCACGGATGTGTGGCGTCGTGCTAAAGTTTGTCTAGACGGAATCCAACGACAAGTTTGGACTGCTGGAAAGAAGTTGCGCTGTTTAAGGGTGAGGTTGTTAAGGCTGAGCAGGTGGGCATCTTCTTCGTGCCATTTCTCTATAGCTTAATTGACGTTGGGCTTGTGTTATAGAAATTCTTAGAGACTTTAAGATAGATGTAGATGTGCTTGATTCTGGAAGAGGGGGGAATGGACACAATGGATGCGTCAAAAGCTCGTGACTTCTGGACGCGGTGCTATCTCATCTGCATTGATTGTAATCGTAGAAAAGCAGAGGATTTATCTGCCTGAGGAAATTGCATCGTAATTTCAACTGGTTTCAAGCTGTCTTCAATGCCTTTTAAAGTATGTCGCATTCTCTTCTCCATCTTCACCATCTAACTAAGAATATACAAGATTATTTCATTTCTCTGATTATGGCGTTGATCACAGATTCCATCCGAGTGCCATTCTTATAGCTATTATCACTATCTCAACGATACCATTTATTCCATTCCATTCCGGCACTCGAGTCTCTTCTCAACGCTCTATCCACTCCTACCAGTTGACGCCCTCTCCGCTTCGTCAGATAGATATCGCTGATGGATGATCTTTACTGAGTGCAACTGTTTCTTTCTATCATTTTCCGTGGAATTTCTGACCTGGCTCTCCTTATCGCTTTTTTTTCCCCCTCTAATTCTCCTCAGTGTTAGTACCATCATGACTGAAAAGGCAATTAAATTTGCTAGGTCTACCTTGGAACAATCGACGAATCTCTGAATTATATATATTTTCAAAGTAACTTCTCCGCGAATATACATACCACTTCCAACGGTTTCCCTTTCGATGTTAGACACCCAGTCTGTGTCTTCCTTGTCACTTTTCGGCATAAATATAGTGTTTTCGGACCCGTCGCTTGTTGCCCCTTAAACAATAGACCTGTCTATTATTGCCTATTGTCAATGGGTCCTGAAGAAACACATGAAATAAAATATTCGCATTGATTTCGACCCATTCCGAAAGTGTCCCCGGGGTGGTGTAGCGGAGCATAGAAAAATAACCCAATATGGAACATGAGAGTGTCGCACCCTCGTTGACAACTGATCTATCTCTCCCTTTGATTTCCCTTGCTCGTTATAGACCAAGTCACACCCCAGTTGGGGCACCCACTCGGTGACACTGTAAAGGATGCCGCATCCGTACAGGTAGCGCCTCCCCACCGCTGGTGATTAATTCTTCGTTTTGCCCAACTCCAACCGTTGCCCATCCACTTGTTGTTATCCATTGCTTTTTGATGGCTGAATTTTGTCTCTGAGCCCATAGATACTAAATATTAGTTGCATATGCAAAGAAAGAATCTAAGAGAAAATGCGTACCGCGGTTCCAACAATAAATTCTCACTTACCCTCTCCAAAGCCCACATCCTCGATTTTTATCCGCATGACGTGCGCATAGGCATTCTAGATAGATTTTAGCCAATAGAATACTACCTCTCAAGAATGAAATAAAAAAAAGTGGTACATACATCGGCAAGAAACGAATCGGTCTGCTTGAATATTGCCAAAGCAGAGAATCGCGGGTCCACCAGAGGAAGTACGGAGACAAGGAACCAAATCAAGCAGAGATCAAAGAGAGTGGATGTAAATGCAGAAGGCAGCATGAGAGATAATAGCGCTTGAGCCTTCAGACAGAAAGTATACAATAGCACACAGTTGAGAGCGAAGAGACGGTGAGCAACAACAAAAAATCAGATAAGTTTAATGAGACAGACTTGGAGGGAATGGCATAACATGTAATGGAGGAAGGTCTGAAACTTGTAGACGTAGAGAATGATGGGCCACGGTGAGCAGTTAGAGTGCTGTAAGTCGAACCAGTCACCTGAGCTCCGTGCAATAGGCGTTTGGACTTTAAACAATTTGGCAATGGATGCCATCCACAGCGTCGATCCCCTGCTAACCAAGCACCCGCTGATATCCAAGTTATTCACTACCTAAAATAGTATTTTAGGTCAAAAACGCATGTCTTACGCATTTATCATGATTTTCTGTAATATATGTGAGTTCAATTTTTTTTAGAAACATTGGCGGTTTTGAAAAAACACGAGAATCTGTCGAATGTCTAATTCCCCAGGTTTCCTAATCGAATTCCGACACTGGTAGGGCTCACAGTGCAAGTGAGTAAACGCTCTGGAGAAGCTGAGGTCTGTGTCGAGGAGAAGGTGGAGATGGTAAAATTGCAAGGGCATTCAGTCGCTGTGGCAAGGAAGGAGACCTTCTTCAATCTTTGACAACAGTAGGAGAGTACCATGTAATTAGCAACTCGAGGTAGCGTTTT
>Ga0157379_10002512_pt1 | contig 15358 bp, 19 predicted proteins | sample S25metaG_FD_121802 | JGI IMG/M metagenome (GOLD analysis project Ga0157379, IMG submission 121802) | Switchgrass rhizosphere microbial communities from Kellogg Biological Station, Michigan, USA - S2-5 metaG | ecosystem: Host-associated > Plants > Roots > Rhizosphere > Soil | place: USA... | reverse complement strand
TTAATTTCTCTCGCATTTTTTCTGTTGTCGTTGCTTGTCGTTGCGGCTTTCATTATTCCGTTGCTCTCTTCTGCGCTCCCTTTCGGCTCTTCTGTTCATTTTATTCATGCTTTCCTTCATGTTTCAAACTGCTCCGTATATCCCGATTTTGCTTTCTATCTCCTGTATGGCATTAGATCCAGGTCTTTCCCTTTCCCTATCTCTCTCTTTGTAAGGCTAGATACACTACATAACTAATATTGACACAGATTTCAGTTATGCAGGAATTTGGACCTTCGATACCAAATTTGATGCCCCAAAGTGGCGAGCGGTTATAATATTCTTTCATGGACAACCCTAATAAACAAAACAATCATTTCATCCATTTATCTCTAAACACTCTGGAGACATGGTATATGGGAAGAAGCATGCGCTCAAAAGATTAAAAGTCTTCATGTGGAAGGGAATTGAGACCAAACAATGTAGACGTCAAGTAGATTCTACAACTCGAGGGAATACAGGGGAATAGCGGGTAAAACAGGTGCGTAAGTCATGTTTAAAGCTCAATTTCGCTAACAGAACCTCGTAGCGTCTACCCGTTAGATTTCTTTCGTCCAACTACTCCTCATATTCAATGGCAGATCCAATCTGATCACCGCCTCCGACTAGTGAAGACAAATATCTTCTTTTCGCAAACCAGAAAGCCGCGTAACCTCAGCCAGAAGACCGTCCCAAAGGAGATAGTCGGTTTGAAGGTCTCCTCTAATGTTCATATGGTAGAGAAAAAATGCTGACAGTCGGAGTGAAAGAAGTAGGTTCAACTCATAGGTTCATTAGAAAGGCCCAGTGGAATGAGTGTAAGTACATGATATGGACTCACCATTTGAAGTAATCGTAATCCCTTTGAATAGCCGACAAGAAACTTATAGAGCAGCCGTGAAATGAGGCCGAGTAAGAAGGGCTGGGAGAACCGTTGGGCAATCTGCCCCAGTAAGAACGAGGCTGTTTGCTTTGACGTTTCCTTAAACAGCGGGGAGTTGTTCTTCGTATGGAGCAGTCTCCTTTGGATATCACTTCATGTGGAGTGGTAGCTTCAGCATAAGGCACACCTTTGTAACTTGTAATTAGTTTGGTCGTGATACCGAGGTAATCCGATTTCAAGGTTCTGCGGCGTCATTGGATAACATCAAGGGAGAGGAGGCATCCCCTTAAATAAATAAACAAGGTTAAGAGGTTAAGTACACGATCGTGACCTGGAATGGTGGTTCCAGGAACGACCATCCGAATAGCTGCTTCAACTGAGAGAAATCTGTAAAAAGGTAGCTGAGGAAAGGCCATCCCGGTCAGCAGTGTAGCACCTTTTCGCTGTGACATCGAGCCGTTGGCGGTTCGAGGGTTTGTTCATGCGAGTGAGTAAATAAATTCTGTCATCTTGAACAAGAGATATATACCTGCTTCCATACTCGCTAGAAAGGCTTGAAAATAGGAGGACGGAAGAAGACCCGGCGCTCGCCTAAGCGGGGAACGTCCATAGGGACCCACATATCTTTAATTCGTGTTAGCCCAATTAGGAAGTGTGATCGAGCTTTTCTCAGTTTGGGCTTTTTGAACCACAATCGCACAAGCTCCCTCTCTCTGCTTTCCCTTGAGTCGTACAGTTGGTATTTCCATCCAGCTGATAACAATGCCCATAACAAAGCCTTTACATTATGATCAGAAATTTGGGACGTACTGATTTCCCGAAGAGGCAGGACAATAAGGGCCCACGAAAATATAATGGCTCAAAGGGGTCTGCCCATGATTCCATCGAACGCGTCCACGGCCCACTCACGGCTTTCTAGTCCATCCCCTTCATATAAGAACAGCACTGGATTTGCTGTCTCTTTCTTCCCTCAAAATTATAATTTCTTACTGCAACCTCATCCTTGACGGATCGAGAGCTCACGGTTGCACTTGCACTTGCACTTGCATTTCTACACACATTCACAGTTATGGATTTGGGATTTGGGATTCGCCGCTGGTTGGCAGATCTTCCTCATGGTTCATCGTTGTCGTCGGTCGAGGAGAAGGGGAAGGAGGATGAGAACACGACTCTTTCCATGTTGATCTTCAATACGAAGCGAACTCTGTTCCCCGCGAATCCAGTTCTTGTGCTCAAGAAGCAAGATATGCCCAATGAGGTGTTTTATGAAGTTGCTGAGTACCTCAGCTTAAAGGACATTCTTGCACTTCGACAGGTACGTATCACCCTCCTCACACATTACCCAAGCCCACACGTCCCTCACCCAGGTCAATAAACACTACAATCGTCTTACCCAGGATCCCAATGCCTGGTTCTCTCTCTTCCGCCGCCTCACAATCTCACCCCCCATCCTCGCCGCAACCCCGGACGCCCTCTTCGGTTCCATCCGCAAAGGGGTTTACGAATCTCTCGTCCGTCGCTCTCTCTACCTCGCCCATAATTGGTCTTCCCGCACGCTCCCCCCAGTTGCGGATAAACTTCTCGCGTTCGACGCGTTTCACCGCGTGATGATGATGCGCTTCTTACAAGGGGGAAAGTATCTTGTTGTGGTGACGAAGTGGGAGAGCGCTGAAGAGAGGTTTGTGCTGACGGTGTGGGATGTGGAGAACAAAGTTGCCCTTGGACGAGTTGGTTCGAGCCAGGAAATGAAGACTTTGAAAGTCAAGTATGCCAAGATCCGTGGCGAGGTGCATATTGTTGTGGGATGTACGGTTGCAGTCGGAAAAGACCGCACGCGTGTGCAAGTCTTCGGCATTCCTCTCAGTTTTGTCTCGGATCTTACGGATGCGTCACGGAATCGGGACCAGTATCTCGCAAATGCTGAAGAAGTCGACGGACCATTCAATGTTTTCTTTAATGCCGTTGTGGAGGGGCTGGTCACTGATTTAGATTTAGCGAATTATGAGGGAAGGCTGATGTTGGCTTTTATCACCTCGCCAAGGACGATCGTATTTCAGTTCTTAATGGAGGAAATGGAACCCGAGAGGTCTCTTATCATCCTTCCACAGGATATGAACCTTCAAAACATCGTAAGTGCGCCATTCTCACCCTTCTTCCAATATTTTCTAAGTTTTATCCTTTAGGTCAATGCAGCATGGCACCTCAAACTTCTCCCTTGGCAAAACAGCGTCCTGGTCTCCCGCTTCATGATCGCTGGCGAAAATCTCGAACTCTCCGAAACGACTCTCTTCTGTGTCGAAATGTACCATGTCCCCGAACCTGGCAGCGGCGTGATTCATCCTGCGGCTGTGGGACGACATTTTCTTAATGGTCTCAAAATTAGTTCGTTTGAATTTTCGGATTTGGAATCGCATTGGTTCTCTGCGGTTGAACATCCCTTGGGACTTTTAAACACTCCGTTGAATGTCGCGCCGCCTCCAATTGTACGTCACTTCCGCCAAACTCCCTCTGCAAATTAACCTGACGTTTCTTGCCACAGTCCATCTTCGTAACAACCCAGGACCCCTACGGCTTCGTCCATGTCCTCCTCACTCCTCACGCCATCCCGAATTCTTCAATTCCCCTTCGAAACGGTATGGGTTCAGTCCACAAATACATCTACCAACTCCCTTGCCATAAAATCGGCCGTCAAACCTGGACCGACGTGGGTGCTCGTCCCGTCATCCTCCCTGGTGCCTACCGCACTATCGTCTACACCCGACCTCGTCATCGCCCCGGTATCGATACTTCTATCCACGGAATGCGCATTATGAGGTTCTTTGCGTATCGTCTGGATGGTCAACATGCCCCTGACTTTGACGGACCATGGAGTACTGGGAGTATAGTCGTAGAGGGTGAAGTCGAACACAAGGAGGAAGTCGAAGGCGCGCCGGTGAATAACGAGAACGATCCTCCGTCCAAGGTGCTTGCCCTGCCGAGGTTTACTGACTCGACCGTGCGGGAGGAGATGAAAGAGGGGACGACGGCGATGGCGTGGGATGAGAGTACGGGCAGGCTTTGTTATAGCCTCGTCAAGGATACGAAGATGCGGATGTTGGACTTTGGGAAGCCGAGCGTGTATAAGAAGTACCACGCTATGGGGGAGATCCCAGAGGTTCGGGAGGATGATGAGAGCAGTGAGGGCGAGTGGGAGGATGGCTCGAATCTGTTTGAGTTTACGCATTGAAGGTTGCGAGTTGTGTTTTCACGGTTTCTCTATCACGATCATTATCTTTTCTTTTCTGCTCTGTCTCCGTCTCCGTCTCTCTCACGTAGTATTGCTCTGTTGTTGCTCTGTTGTCTTGCTATACCATAGGCCTGTCCTTAATATCCTTGTATGCATGAATAAAAGAAGCTGTAAAGTCCCAGCTCATGACTCGATCTTTAAGTACCGAGTGACCATGGTATATTCGCTTTTCTCTTCGTAAATTAATGTAGAGATTTTTTTTTCGATGATTTATTGAATAATGTCAGTTCAAAGGAGTCCCGTGAATCACGATCATCCTTAGTAGATAGGACTTCACTACAAACCTACATAGCTGTTGTGTGAGACTGAGGTCTACTGGGGCCTGGATATTATTCTCTGCTTCCGACTTTCTTCAAACCATGTCTTGAAATTTACTTCACTTGGAAACGTTTGATTATATACTGGTGGGTATATAAAATCCAGGACACTCTGGGCTTCGACTGTTCTGGGCCTTACTTTGGTTCCACTTTTATCTCTCGGAATCTCTTGCCAGCCACGTATCCACACTTCTTTACCCGAATTTCATGTTTCCCTCAACTTTAACAGTTGCTACATCCCTCCTTTTGTTCTTCAATTGGCTCCTCTACTGTGCAACTGGGATTGATTATGCGATCCGCAGAAAGAGGTTCGTCATCTCTCCTCAAAAGGAAGAAAACATCTTTTATGCAGTTTTGATACTCAGGGGAAACCAAGGACTATACGTCCAGAGTACATGTGGATGATGTTATTCTTACAGCCAGAATAAACTGAGCGGATGAACTATTAAACCACGGTGGCCGACATCTCATAGTCGACTTTATTTTTATTCTTCCCAGTACGATCTCCGCGATTGTCTGAACTGGTTGATGTGAACCCGGAATGAAATTGTTATGTTGGTTTAGAGGCATGCAGCGCGAAGTGATTGTGCACATGGTCTTCAATTTGAATAAACACGTCGACGTCGAAGAACAACTGTATCGGAAACTTAATGAAATCGGTGTGCACCTTGTTGCATGGCACCTACCAAGATGCGCAGTAATGGTATCAGACAAAGCAGAGGGGTTTGTCAAAGATGTTTCGTTTGCTTAGGTATGTTCGAGCAAATGAAGTTCCGACGAAGAACAGTGTCGGTTGTGTTTCTTGTAGTATTCCGTATTCTCCGCTGGTTATGCGGGATTATAAGCAACCATGTCGGACAATTCCATTCAGTCATCGACAGTTACCGACCCGACAGTAGTTAGGGTCTTGCGGTGAAGATCATTTCTTCTTGCAAAAATGAGTGTTTTAAAAGTACAATGGCGGAAATAGGCTGTAAGTGGCGTGGTAGATAAATCCGTGCTAAGTGATGCCAGTGAAAGACCCCATGAGTGGAATGGGCTCTTGATCGAATGTTGTGAAAGAATCAACTCCCTTGTAAATAAAATTCCCATTTCATCGATGCACCCAATTCCTTGACAATAGCTGGGCAAAATGGAAACGATGAATGATCCTGAGGATGGTACTGAGATGCAGCTCTATCTCAACCTCGAATCCAGGAGGATTTCCAATCAAAATCAAATGCCGGAGAAGAAGATGGGATCTGGAGTGCTTTTCGCGGATTGATGTTATAAAATATTCTAGCCTAAGAATGTGAACTTCGGAAGACGCGTTGACGGTCAGCATCGGTTGAGGTTTCCCTCGAACCAGTGGATGATCTACACCTGATGATGGGAAACGACAACTGCATGGTCCAAAAATATTTTTGATAGTATTTCTGGAGATGCAACCGAGATGGTGACTGAAGATAAGAAGCATAAGAAGTCAACGTATCGTGACTGTTTCTCCATTCACAGCGGGAGCGGTCTATCTTGGGAAAAAGGCGAAGAGGCGTAGCCATGGGTCGCTGTCTTCTGCAAGGCGCAGTGAGGGGACGGTGGAAGGAATACGAAAGAGTTTCTGGAACGCCGACAAAGGCGGTTCTCCGGCTGGGGCGGCGTTGACGCAAGCAGAGTTTGAACAAGAGATAGGTCGTTGGAAAATGCGGCTAAAATTCTGGAGTAAAGATGTACATCAAACTGTTGACAAGATACATGCGAGAGAGCCTCTGACTGGTTGTCGGTGTAGGAAAAAGCCGCAGGAATTGACGGTGGGCTGATTGAACAGTAACCGACTTGGGGATTGAAGCGGCGCTTGAACGGCAGGCAGTGTAGTGCGGAGATGACCTCTTCGACTGGGCAGACATCGACTGGCTCGAAGTCACTGGTGCTGCCCGAAATTCGCACTATGAGCCCCTTCACTCCCGTCCCAGTCTCCGACCACCACGCCGCTGATTCTGCTATCACCGCCTCCTCCTTCGCCTCTCACGACTCATTCATGACTGCCTTCACGTCAACTCCCTCCCCATCTCCCTCTTCCCCCTCCTATTCTCGCCTCACTGTGTCAACCCCACATTCGCTGAGGAAGTCCGTCTCGGTTGACTCATTCATCAATGCTCGTCGTTCGCCGGATATGTCCGAGGCGGGTCCCAGCTCCAACGGCCAAACGCGCGAATACACACGCGATGGCCTTCCTGGTGAACAACGCATGACCGGGAATACTGGGGATATCTCCTACTCATCTGTGCAGCCAAGCACCAATGGTCGCTACTCCCCTCCCCCGGCTTCAAAATCCTTAACATCTCGGATTCTTGGGAGAACGAGAGGTCACTCGTTAAGTGGACCGTCAGCCTCGGACTACGACGACCCTTACCTAGATGATTCGGAGCACGAACGTACCTCTGATATAGCTCAGCTGCCTATGCTTTCCTTCTCTCGAAATGTCCATTCCTCCAGTTTGAATGGCTTCAAGGGCAAAGCTCGATCGCGCCCTGATGACGCGCTTCTATTACCCCCTCGCGCCTCTTCACTATCCACAGCTTCAAGTGTTAGTAGTCTGAGTAGTTTTTCAACAACTGCTGCTCCTCTCGTTGTCCCCCCTGTGCCCCCGTTACCTCAAACACGTTCTACTCGAAGGCCAGTCCCTGGTGCCTTGATTGTACCCCATCGTTCTCGTAGTGGGAGTTTAGGCACAAATCCTACAAGAACATCCGTCGATGTGAGTGTGTGCAATAGATACGAATAAGGTGTTTCTCACCAGAATATCACAGAGTTCTGCTCCTCATTCTGAAATGACGGCCTTCACTATTGGCGTCGTTGGTGCCCCAGAGTGTGGAAAGACGACCTTAATCAGAAAGGGATTGAAGGCTTGGTCAGTGGGAGAGGAAACAATTCGTGATGCAGTGACGCCTTATGGACGTTTGCGATGTAAGTGGGTACTCTTTCATATTAGTTTCTTGATATTGATTATTCGAGTTCAGATGGCATACGAAAAATCAATGCTGCTCGTGATGACGATGTAAACGCTCATGTCATCGAAATCGACAGTCATTTACTCCAGTTGGACACTCCAGATGGTGCATTGCCAGAGGGTCTCCCCGCGATCGACGGTATTCTGGTGTTGTACGATGCCAGTGATCCCTCCTCGTTTGAAAGAGTGCCGGATTTGATGGGTGAGTCGCCATAAATGCATTCGCCGGATTTCATTTAATTATATTATGTAGCATGCTACCATAAACTTCAAATGCCAACGATAGTGATCGCGTGCAAGAGTGATCTTGAGAAGAAAATCGCCCCACATCGTGTTTCGGAACGCACCTCGTCCTTCAACATGGGCTTGGTGGAAGTGACATCACTAACTGAACGTGGAAAGCACAAGATGCGCCAGTGCTTTCACTTCCTCATTAGGTCTATCGAAAAGGCTCAACGTGGCGATATCCCGACTGGTACAGCTTACCATAATCCCGCCAGCCCCGACCTCCTTAACGCGCCTTGGTCCGAGACCCTTACGTCCGAATCACGTAACGTTGTCAGATCGCGAGTTGGTACACCGTCAGCTAGTTCACCATCGACTGTCACGAGATTCCCACAACATCGAACTTCGCCAAGTCCAACAGGTGCTTCCACGCCTACACCAAGATCTCCATCACTTCCCACATCACCCACTCGTGTAAAGTCCACCAATGATTTAATGAGTGAAGTAGAAAGAAATAGACAGGAGGAACGCGATCGACAATTGGAGAATTCGGAGGGCCGGTCCGGGTCATTACCGCGCTCGACGAGTCTGAGCAGACTGCAGGATGGTCAACCTGCAGAGAACGGCGATTATGCAGAACGAGGTCCGAGTGGCGAATCCAAAGACATGGGGCCACGAAAGAACAATGACCCGTTCGTTCGCTTTCCTTTGTTATGGTGGCGCCTACTAATTTCTCCCAGACCTCCAATGCCATGGGCGACGCTGGATGAATTACTCGATAAACTTTTCTTCCTGGCAGCTAGTGGCGACGGTTCGTTTTTACGTCAAAACAAGGATTTACCATCACTGATCATGTTCTAGATCCTACCTTTATTAGACATTTCTTCCTTACCTATCGCAAGTTCGCCACTCCCCGTACAGTCCTACTGGGAATGCAAAAGCGGATACGTCAGCTCAGTCAGGAGCATGCGGACCTGTTGTTAGGGAACTACGCTCAGATGAGGTATTTCTAATGGTTGTAATTTGCTTTCACGACACTGAACCCTTGCCTTTCAGAATATGTGACCTTTTGGAAGAATGGATACGTGCGTTTCCGTCGGATTTCGCCACCCCCGGGGCGTATGGTGCAATAACTGCGTTGGCGAAGCAAATATCTTCCAACCCAAGTACACTCCATTATGGTTCTGACATTCTTCCGTTCCTGGAGATATTACCTACGCTGCAAGATGCTGATGCATCATGGGCTCTGCCTTGTGAAGATACTCCTGGTGATAGCGAAGATGAAGGCCTCGATGACGAGGAGGAAGAGGGAGTAACCAGCCCCACAACCCCAATCATCACCAATATGCCCAACGATTCGGATACCGTGGTTAATTCCTCAATACGAGACTCTATCACTGCCTCTGTACAGAGTCAGCCGAAAACGAATGGTACCCGAGAGCGCAAGGGGAGCCTTCCCCTCAGTTCCAAGTCTATGTTGACGACCACCACGAGCACATCTTCATCCGAAGGGCCTCGTCCGTATCCGAAGCATATCCCCACTGGACCACGGACGGGGAACTCTGTGAAAGAACTTGTCAAACTTGCACAAAACCTGGCAACATATGACACGCTGGAAATTGCCCAGCAGATTACGAGAATGCAGAGCGAGCTTTTCTTGAAAATTGAGGTTTGTATTTTGTGTTTTCGTGAAGTCACGCAAGGGAATCCTAACCACTGAGTTTAATCTAGCCCCGGCAATGGCTCCGTTATGCAATGGGGGATGCCAAGTCAGATCCCGACGACCCTATTTCTGCATGTGCTGCCCTGTATAACCACCTGGCATACTGGTAAGTCTTCTTTTTGCTTCCTGGGATAATGGTTGACTTTACGCCGTTCTGTTAGGGTTTCTTCTCTGATCGTTGCACACGATCGGGTCAAAACACGGGAGAAGCAAGTCGAACGCTTCGTTGAATTGGCGAAAGCTCTGCGAACGATGAATAATTATGTTGGCCTCCGAGCCGTAATGACCGGAATCAATAATGCAACATTCCCCTCCGACGAAATTATGACTATGTTCCGCGATAACAAGATTCGACTATATCAACAATATCTTGGGCTAGGGGTACTAATCAATTCACAGAATAACCATCGCTCGTACCGTCTAGCCCTACGACATACGAGTGGCCCCGCAGTCCCTGATATGTGCGTATTCCCATCTCCGCTTGCTTGATTTATATCTTGCTGATGACTTATCCTCGTGTAGGGAGGTTCATACCTTTGATATTGTTCGAGCCCACGATTCGAATCCAAATTATAAGCCAGACGATCCCTCCAAGATTCACTGGGGGAAATTCACATTGATGGGCAGAATGATTACCACGCTACAAAGCTTGCAGGACAAGATCCGCTCGTCTGCCAATGGCTATGATTATCCTGAGAAACGGTGGATTCGAGATACGCTACAGAACGAGGTGATGGATATAGAGGTAAGACCTTTTCGAAGCAGCTGCTAGTTCATAAGATTAATATCTTTTCCGCAGACAATTCAATCGCGTGTCTTCAGCCCACCAGATGATGCCGAGGCCCTTTTCCCATTGTCGCACTCTCAGGGACCTGAGTCTCCTAGTGCTACTAGGAGCGAAGCCGCAAAGTTTAGGCGACTGTTTTTCTGGTAATATCACTATACCTCGTGTTTTTCCCGCATGCTTTCCGTGATACCTGCTTTCTATGCTTATGCCATCAGACCTGTATACCCACTCCAGACACCTCTTATTATTTTTCGGACTTCCCACACATTTGTAAAGTACGTAGATTGGGGGATAATGTATGACCTGGATCCTTGCCAGTAGTGGCCAAATGATTGATAGACCGGATAAGATTATTGCTGGGAGTGGTAAATCGCCGGCGAGGCAGTCCTTCCTGAAGTAGGATTAATTCGACTGGAGCGAGGCCTCAGTTCCATTTCATTAATGCTTCTATTATTTAGGTTGCACAATGCATTGTGCCCTGTGCTCACAAACGACCGGAACACCACATACTGGATTCGAATTCGCTTGCGTAGGTCGCCTCGTGCACAACGACTTGACAAGACCACTTATCGTGTGACAGCGTTATAAGAATTTCCCGGAATTCAGTTATCGGATACTCAAACTTGTTCGGTGCGGGGGGAATTCAACTTTAAAGTTTCCCAGGCTGAGATATACTTGCCTCCTGCAAAGTTTCTTGTTGCCCAAATTAGCATGGAGCTTAGGTAAGAACGAAAGTACGGAAGCAAATAAAGTCTCAAAAAGGAAATACGCTCTTTGCACTAAACACTCGCCATCGAAAAGTCCTTCTTCAATATGGCTGTCGAAGACTTTATTATGACTTTGGACTCTGGAGATGAACTAGATATTGGTGAACCGCCTCCAGTAGTCAAGAATAATAATAAGGTGAAGAAGGACGCAGTGGACGACAGTCTGAATCCGGATTTTGTGTTCGATCCAACGGGAGATCCGTACGTTGATGCAATTGATGTTAATGACGAAGATGAAGTAAAAACTGGTTCAAAACCTGTGAGTTGCGTTTTCTATAACTTCTGAACTTACTTGAACTCGCCAAACCTAAAGGCACCTATCTCTGTGGACGACATTATCGCGAGACGGAAATTGAAGCTTTCTACAGAGAAAAGCAGCAGTAAAAAGCGAAAACGCGGTTTGGAGGATGAAGGAGACTCGGAAGGGGAGGGCGACGAAGAGGGCGAAAGAGGGAACCAGAGTGACGTCGGGGACGACGCAGAGGTATTCTCAAATGCTGAAGACGAAAGTGATCCTCTCGGCACCTCAGATGAAAACGAAGAAGAAGAATCAGATGATGATGATGAACAAGAGGATACTGGATCTGACGTCGGATCTTCGTCGGAAAGCGATTCTGAAGATGAGACTCAAGCAGAAAAGGATCGAAAAGCGGCATTTTTCGCAGACGAGTCAGTGATAGGAGAAGAACATTCATCATTCCTCACCATGAACCTATCGCGGCCGATTTCCAAAGCTTTGACATCGTTAGGATTCAATACCCCTACTCCAATCCAAGCAGCCACGATACCGGTCGCTCTCCTGGGTAAAGATATTGTTGGCAATGCCGTTACGGGTTCCGGAAAGACAGCAGCCTTTATCATCCCTATGTTAGAACGTTTAATGTATCGTGAACGGGGCAAGAATTCAGCGGCTACTCGCTGTCTTGTTCTGGTGCCGACTCGTGAATTGGCTGTCCAGTGTTACGACGTTGGGACGAAGCTAGGGGCTCACACTGACATTCAATTTTGCCTTGTTGTCGGTAAGTGAATAGTCTTATGTGTCATTCATACCATTTATTAATCCGTTTATTCCATAGGTGGACTCTCCTTAAAGGCTCAGGAGGTTGCGCTTCGTTCTCGACCAGATGTGGTAATTGCTACCCCAGGTCGTTTAATTGATCATCTGCGGAATTCCCCGTCATTTGGACTCGATGCTTTAGACATTCTAGTTCTTGACGAAGCCGATCGAATGCTTGAAGATGGGTTTGCCGACGAACTCGCCGAAATCATCAAGTCCTGTCCAACGTCAAGACAAACCATGCTATTCTCGGCTACCATGACGGATTCAGTCGATGATCTTGTTCGAATGTCGTTGAATAAGCCAGTTCGGTTATTCGTCGATCCGAAGCGAAGCACCGCTCGTGGCCTCGTGCAGGAGTTTGTTAGGGTTCGTTCTGAACGGGAAGAAGACAGAGCAGCCATCCTGGTGTCCCTGTGCAAACGCACATTCAAAAATGGCGTTATTATTTTCCTGCGTAGCAAGAAGTTGGCGCATCAAATGCGTATCGTATTTGGGCTTTTGGAAATGAAGTGCGATGAACTTCATGGCGATCTCTCTCAGGAACAGGTGCGCAGCGCGTTTCTCCACCGAGTATCCATTTAACTTAATGAAATTACATAGCGTCTTAAAGCATTACAAGCCTTTCGCGATGGCACAGTCGACTTTTTGATGGCGACTGATTTGGCTTCAAGAGGTCTCGATATCAAGGGTATTGAGACTGTCATAAATTTTGATATGCCAGGACAGTTGGCACAATATTTGCATCGTGTTGGTCGAACGGCCCGTGCTGGCAAGAAAGGACGGTGAGTTGATATCAAGAATTGGGAATGCATCTGGAATTACTTATGCCTATTATAGCTCGGTGACCCTCGTTGGTGAAGCAGACCGGAAAATGCTAAAAGCCGCTATCAAGCGTAGCGGAGGCGAGGATAAAGTCCGACATCGAGTGATTACAGTCGAAGCCATTGCCCAATGGAAAGAAACTCTCGATGATCTCAAGGACGAAGTCCAGGCCGTGCTGAAAGAAGAGAAAGAAGAGAAAGTCGTAAGTTTCAGCCTACATCTTCGCCCGATCCTAGCATTAATCCCTCAAATAAGATGCGTCAAGCTGAAATGGAATTGAAAAAGAGTCAGAATATGCTGGATCACGAGAAAGAAATCTTCTCCCGGCCAGCGAGAACATGGTTCCAGACTACTAAGGAGAAACAGAAGGCAGAAGGTTTGTGGATCCTCCAATTCCATGCTGATATGGCTCACGGTTTTATATAATTAGAGTTGAGAAAGAAGGGATATCAAGAAAGCTTCCCTGGCGCAGACAAGAAGGGTAAAGGCAAAGCCTCTGACAGCATTGGCAAGGCACGTTAATAGTCTTATATGAATCCCTTCCTTTGTTGATGATAATTCATGCAACAGTCGAAGAAGGACAAACTCGCGGATATGACGCGCAAGCAAAAGCGTCGTAAGCTTGCCATGAAGGAGGATGCAGAGATGGGCGAGACCGGTGCCATGAAGGCTGCCATTCGGTCTGCTAAAAAGGCGATTCGACCGGGTAAAATTGGTGAACCCGAAAAGCCACGCGATGCACGATCCGTGAAGCATAAGGAACGAAAGGCTCAGAAGAAGAGGAGGGAAAAGTTATCTAAGACCGGGTTCGAGAAGGAAGTTGGAGTTAAACGAAAGTCTGCGACATCGGGGGCGAGCAGAGAGGGTGCACGCGCAAAGAAGAGCGATTCTATAGGAAGTGGAAAGAAAAAGGGTGGTGCGAGGAAGAAGAGATAGGATGTAATTTTTAGATGTTAATTGACCTTGGTGCCTTAACCAACATTTGCTTCCGTGAACAGACGCGTAACGCGTCGTTAACATTGTAACTGCTGCTTATGGTTCTCCATCTGCCTTTCCCTTCGACCCCTCATTCTGACCACTGCATAAGCTTGTCCTGATAGCTCTTGAACACTGTATTCCTTGCTCACTCCAGCCCAACAACCATTGCTGCCAAACTTTCATGGCTTCAGTGCTCGCTCAAGCAGACAACTTCGCTTCCTTATCCGTGCTTCATCTAAGTTCTCCATCGCATCTTCTCGCGTCATCATGCAGTCCAGACAAGGATCTACTTCTCGTTATATCTCGTCTGGGTGGGAAAGACACCATTAGCTTGTGGAAGATGCAGGGTGGAAGGAAATGGGAGGTCGATGTCAGTACGGGGGATGCTACACACGAGGATGTCACGGGCGTGGCATGGAGCCCAGATGGTATGCAAGATGTGCTCAACAAGGTATTTTGACATGGCTTAAACAATGTTTGATTGCCTTCATTATAGGAATGTCTATACTCATTTCCCACCATCCACCGCGTCTGAGCATCCACTCAATTCAAGACGGCCGGCAAGAACGTTCTGTACCCATTCCCCCTCCATATTATAGCGATGTACGCCTACTACCAACCGCGAACTTTCGCATTACAAACGTATGGTGGCTGAGATACGAAGACGCGAAGAAGAAAGGGCCTGAGATGCCTGATTTCTTCAAGCGCAATAAAACTATTGTAAGCCCCGCACCGCATAGTCCTTTGGCTCCAGACAAGTATCAGCTCGTTCATATGCATCGATCAGCCAGGCTCCGCACTTTCACAGTTGAAGATGCAGCCTCTTCTGGACCCTTTAAAAGACGAGACTGCGCCAATCATGTGGGTTTACTTGAGCACTTCTCCCCGGTGTTAAACTGATATTTCCTTTAAATGAACTCCAAAGACCTTCTGATCTTTTTTCATTTCAAGGTGTATTGCCGACCTCAACTACGAAAACCCCAAAGCTTCCTTTGAGCGTCGCCAATTGGCCCGCATTACCCTCTGACTTTATTGCAGCATCAATTAAACCATTTCCGCGGCCAGGTGATCCTCAACGGCGTCCTGGAGGTCCACACGAAGAAGTGCTGGATGACGTCCGGGTTGAGAACTCACTCAACTACGATAGCTTAGTGATTGTTGCAGATGACCGAGGGCGCTGCCATTTCTTCATGGATGCCACATATTCCTTAGGAGCCATTTCGGTTGGGAAGGCACCAGAAGGCACGACATGTCACCTTGCTTCAATTGCGATTCCTCCACTTCGGTCATCTCTACTCGCTCATCTTACCTATCGAATCAATAACCTAGGCACAACCAACCTCTTCCCTATGTATGCAGACCTCAGCCCCCTTCGAAAGCCGCAAGCACGTGAAGTAGCCAAAGCATCCTCTGCAGCGCGCGAATTAACCTGGTATATGATACGTGCCGTAGAAGTCATGCGAGCTACATGGCAGGGATCGGCCGAATACGAAGCTGCTGGTTCTG
>Ga0157379_10002510_pt1 | contig 15361 bp, 13 predicted proteins | sample S25metaG_FD_121802 | JGI IMG/M metagenome (GOLD analysis project Ga0157379, IMG submission 121802) | Switchgrass rhizosphere microbial communities from Kellogg Biological Station, Michigan, USA - S2-5 metaG | ecosystem: Host-associated > Plants > Roots > Rhizosphere > Soil | place: USA... | reverse complement strand
GTGGAGACGATCTCAAATCCGGGCAAACCAAGCTCAAGAGTGTCCTCGCTGAATTCCTGGTGAACGCAGGAATCAAACCCCTCTCTATCGCGTCCTATAACCACCTCGGGAATAACGACGGGCATAACTTGTCTGCCGAGGCGCAATTCAAGAGCAAAGAAATCAGCAAGAGCAGTGTTGTTGATGATATGGTCGAATCGAACCGGTTGCTCTTCAAGAGTGCTGAGCAGGTCGCTGCTACTGGTGGCAAGGTTGCCAAAGGATCCAAGGCGAAGAAAGGCGAACACCCCGATCATATCGTCGTCATCAAGTATGTCCCCGCCGTTGGCGACTCCAAGCGTGCTATCGATGAGTACTACTCGGAGATCATGATGGGCGGTCGGTCCACTATCAACATCTTCAACGAATGCGAGGACTCTCTCCTTGCCACCCCCCTCATCCTCGACTTGACTGTCCTCGCGGAGTTGCTCACTCGTATTCAATACCGCGAGGTTGGGAAGGACGAAGAGTTCAAGCCTTTGTATAGCGTGCTTTCGCTTCTTTCTTATATGCTCAAGGCTCCGCTTGTCAAGCCTGGAACGGATGTTGTCAACAGCTTGAACAGGCAGAGGAATGGTCTTGAGCAGTTCTTGAAGGCTTGTATTGGGTTGGATGCACATGGGGATATCCTTTTGGAGTCTAGGGTTTGGTAATTGTTTTTTGGCTTGGAAATTGTGTTTGTGTTTGTGTTTCTTGGATTTGCTTCTCGGAACGATAGGATCATTTTGGATGTTAGATTTACTTCGTGGTAGCTTTATCATCCTGAATGAATTGATTTTCTATTTATCCAAGTCTGATGCGTTTGTACGTGTGGTTTGTGGTCATGACACAGAAATTGTGGTGCATGTCATCAGTCGCGCACATCGATTGTCTGTAGCAAAATGGCCTCGTGTTGACTTCCTTAGGTCTTTCCCCACTACCACACGCCGCATGCCATAAAAGCCTTCCTAACTCAACGATCATTGTTTCTTTTCTCGCCATGCCCGTAGATGAAACTACCTCCTATTCCGAAATTGAAGAAACCGCCGAAAAACTCCAAGTAACATTCAATCCTCCCCTCTTCCTCCAACGCCAAACCTGGATCCTCGACGTCCTGCGTAGCGAGAACGTACACTCCGTATGCCCTCCTCTCCAATTCCCAATTCCATAGAATACCCACCAATATTGATCCTTACCACCTTTCATTATCCTCTCCTCTTTCATTATCCAGGTCCTCGACATAGGCTGCGGCGAAGGCTCCCTCCTCCACGCCCTCTCCCAACCCGCTTGGTCGCTTCCTCTCCCTTCATTCTTCACCTCAGATCCCTCCGAGCGCGATATTCACCTCCACACGCTCCATGGACTTGATCCCGAACCTGTATGTATTGCCTATGCAGACGAGGCGATACGACCTCCTGAGACTAGAGAGGGAGAGGAGGTGTTCACGGGGATGGAGCAGTGGAGAAGGAGAGCGGCGAGGTGGGAGGAGATGGATGTGTGTCTTTGGGAGGGGGGATTCGAGATGGGGAATGAAGAGGTGTGGGGTAGGGGAATTATGGATGCGATTGTGGCCACTGAGGTGTATGTGCCGTCCGTTTAATCGCGCTATTTTATGGTTATGATGCTAAATTATTGGCATTTGGACTATTAGGATCGAACATCTATCACAGGAATTATTACCTTTTTTCGCACCAGTGTTATTGGGATGTTATCGACCGCGTTTACTCCTTCTTACAACACCTAGCTATACATATAACGCGCGATTCAGTCCACCAGGACAACCTTCTTCTAACGGATACCCAGATCCAACCGGACGGACAGATCGTATATTTCGGTGGGTATTCTCTTCACTTCAGCTCAAACGAATCGTTCCTGACATAACTATAGCCATTCCGACCACAAATTCGAATGGATACCCTCTGAATGGCATTCATACTGTACCAAAGCCGCCTCAGAATTCGGATATGAAGTCGAAGTAGGAGGAATCGGTCAAGCAGTCGAACCAGATCCATGGAATCGCGAAGAAAAACTCAGTTTCGCATCGCAATTCGCGCTCTTCAGACGGATTGATTCAAAGCGGTCGAAAGAAGCAGCCAAAGCCAACTTCCCTGGACAGGGTAGGAAACCTATCTTGCGGGCACAGTATCGTTATCAGACGCATCCTTTGACGGCTGAGGAGCTTAAGGAGCCTGCTGAGAAGGAGTGTGTATGGGAGGTGGTGAAGGAGACGATGAAGATGAACGGGACGGGGAGGATGACGGTGAGGGATCTGTGGAATGATGGGGAAGTTAGTTTAAGGTGTAAAGGGAGAGTTGAGGGGTTAGTGTCTGTATTTGATGAGAGTCATCTAGATAAGGAAGTTTGGGATGTGCGACGGAGAGGGGAGGGATGGAATATGGAGGTGACTTGGCTTCAGTTTGGTGAGTACGCGCATTGCATGAGTCGCCTATATTGATCGTATATCCCAGAGGATGAGGGTACGTTTACACCGGCAGATATGGATGCGGAGACGGAAGAAACATCAGTAAATTATTCAGAATATGACCCCTCGGATTTCGAATGGACTAGTGGGTTTGATGAGCCCCCGCCGCTACAATCAGACCCAGCAACAGAACCTCGAACAGGATGGGGCTCAGCCGGTGATACGCCAGCTTCAGTAGATTTTGACACCGGTTGGGGAAATCCTCATGAGTTCGCCTCATCATGGGGAGTCGCACAGCAGCATTCACAAGACTTGACAGAGACTGGAACATGGTGATCTGTATCTTATCCGATCTAGACCTAGATATGAGTGGTATATATATTGCATTATTCGAGAGCTCGTGGATAGTGTCCTGTCCTGTTGTATATACAGAATGAATCAAGAAGTAAATAAATCTGTCGCGACATTCGTTAGGATGATGTAAGGTTCAGTCTGTGGGGAGACGTACCAGCCACCCTCAACAAGCGATCTTCTGCAGCACAATAAATACTCTTCTCATTCTTCAGCACCTCTCAGTGGAGCTGTAAAGAAGGAGCAATGAGCCCATATAGCTTGGGATTCGACGAGGCGAACGTACTGATTAATGGATGTAATTGCGCCATGTATGTGATAGCCCACATCAAATAACAGCATGTAAACGTCAACATTAAACTTGTGCGCACTAGCCTATATATCCCCAACAATTCCACATCGGGGATATGGAAAAGCAAGTTGAATTAGCTCAGGAACATTTCAACCAGTATACGCATTACTCACACTTGCTGAGGTCCCTTTGGCGTGAAGAACCAAGTGGCCAACATGGCTCCTGCTGTTATAATGAACCATAAGACTACCGTAAAGAATGACGCCATATTGAAGATGTCGTTGGCGGTGTGGCCTTTAGAACTCGAACTGTGCAGGCGAGAGGGCGTCGATATCGTGACATCACGTGTCACATCCTCCAACTTGAGAAGTCAAAAATTTCACCTTTTATTAAAATTTAAAAAAAGTTGGATCCAATTTTAAAATTGAAATATAAATATTTTTGCTCATTTCTTTTGACGAATAATTCCCAAATCATTCCAGGAAAGTCACTGTAGGAGCTAAAGCCATATGTGTTTATCGTGGGTGGTTAATAGAGAGAAAACAAGGTTAATAGTCTGCGCATTAGCGGGACATTTTCCTGGGATTCATGTTACCCAAATTTATTGCATAAATTTCAAGAAACCCCGAGTCAGGAACATCGATTTTCAATCTCGTTATGGTCATTTGAGTTTGAGCGCCGCTCCTGGAGCTACTATAATTCCTTCCTTATTTCGAACAACTCTCTTACCCTAGACGCCTCTCTTCCCAACTATACCAACTCTATTGCATTATCGTAATCCTCCGGTCTTCATAACTCTAATCGTTCTCCCCTACATAGTCAGTGTCCGACACGCGTCGAATCAGCGCCATTGACCCATATCTCACTTCAGAACGACTTTGCTCCTCCCCATATCCGCCTTGCAAACCAAGCCTCCCACTTGAAGTGCGTCGATACCTCACCAGCCTACCCTGCAGAAGTTCCGATGGCAGAGGAGAGATTCTTCCTGTGGATCATTTGGAGATCGCATTGAACCACGTCGCCCCGAAATAGTTTGTCTCCTGAACTCATCAGTGAATATTGAGTATAGTGCTGCAAGCTGCCAACATACCCGTAAGTGAAAAGGGGAGGGAATTCTCTCTTTCTCTGCCCAAGGCTTGGATCGGAGGGCAGTAGGGTTTCCAAATGCTAGGGAATAAGCCTAGCCTTTAGACGAGCTCTGGCTAGATGGAACAGCCGAAGATGTGGGGGTTACTAGGCTTACATCGCTGAGAGCTGAACTCAAGCTGAACTCCATGTTAGTAAGGGGTCTCGACCGACCAAATAGAGTCTATCTCTGAAGCCCTACATTTATGCTCATGAAGTTGAAGCTCGAGGTCTTCGTTGAGAAGTTCCCACCCAGATATTGGAAGAAAGGCGATCTTGAACTAGGAACCAAGAAGGTTTCATGGATGTAGACGACTAGGTATTCTCTTCGTTGTTTATATCCCGTGTATCGAAATGAAGGTGCGTACAGATCAAGAGACCACTGACAAATGTGCCTAACATTTTCGGCACAAAATAAATACAAAAAATAAACATCTAAAAAACCTCCTCAGGTTTTTATCAACGATTCATTTCCAGGATCTCTTGATAGCCCTCCAATGTCCCATGAACAGATCTTTTTATTTACACTCATGCCTGGTCATTAGATTTTACTTAGAGGTATTCAATACTAGTAGGTATAACCCCTCTCAGAGTCTGAGTGAAATCTTCATACCCTCCTTTAAAGGCCCAGGATAAGGCTTGCATATAGCGGCTAGGCCAAAAAAAATCTGGGCCACCGATATATCTAAGATAGGATAAGGTTAGGAGCATTGTAGTTTGAGGATGAGTTCATAATATGCGCGAATAAAATGAGAGACAGAGAAGGAATGGTTTCATGGCTGCAGAATAAAATAATATTTCCGTTTCTTCTTGGATCTTTTGGTGACGGAGTGAGCCATTGCCGTGTGAAGGTGAATATGACACTACTCCACAGATAAGAGAGCAGCTCCTCAGTCTGCGCCAGTGGGCCGTTTTCAGGATGGGAAATTCCGAAGTTTCAATGCCATGCCATTTGGCTTTGAGGCGACAGTAGAGGGTATGAGAGGACGAGGATGGTGGTGAGATACCCACACTGACATTCTGAGGGAGGAGTTGTGTAACTTGAATGCGCTATATTGGACTCTCAAAACGAGTCGACCGAGAGATTCCCCTAAAATATTCCAACACTGAACGACAGACATGAGTCTTGTAAGGGAGCAAGGCCCCCTTGCACTCCGATAAAAAAAAAAATTCTATCCTTTTTTTCTTTCTTTTCGAACATTGCTTTAATATTATGTTTATTTCCATGCCTCTTTCATCGCGCTTTTATATTAAGCTTTGTTGTTTCCTTATTTCACGATCGCCCGCCTTGCCCTTTCTCTTATATTCATTCGAGCTTTATGCTACTTTCCACCTTTGTCTCAATCCCATAGATGCGCTTTCTCTCTTTACTAGACTTCCACACGCTCTCATGCAGATAAGGACTCAGTTTCTCTCTAATTCGACATCTCATTCTTAGCTCTCATTCTACTCTCACTCGATCTCTCGCAAACTCGTATTACTCAATATCTGTCTTCGTCCAGGCGTTGCGGCTATTTACAATCTTTAGCAACAAACCATGCTAATTGATGGAAGCACATTACCAGCCCTTGAATGACACTGTTGAATATAGATGGAGTAGCTGAATCTATGTCAACCTTTGTTATACAACCTGCAGGATGAGAAATTTGCATCTAGATTGGTTGAATAGCATTGGTGGTCTGAGAGTGTTGACGCTGATCACCGGAGACATTAGGGTCCCAGGTAAATTTACGCAAACTAATCATTTTCCCAACGCATAAATTAATTCAAGTTGCTCCGGGAACATTGAAGAGGGGTCTCGTCCTTAAACAAAATAGGGATGTAAAATGGGCCCATTTTACAAAAGAAGCTGTAGCAATAGGGGATCTCCGTAACAAGTTCTATCCCGCGGACTCGGGATGCGTAGAGTGGAGTTTCAGATAGAAAAGTCCACAACTTTACCCTGGGTCCCGAGCATCGAATGAATCGAAAGTGAATGTAACGAGGGATGGTTGTATCACGCAGAGACAGAAGGTCTGGGGCGTCTCGACATCTGAAATAATATCTTGTATAAGCTCCGGCGGCAGGGATACAAGGGGAGATTCTTCATGCGGAGAATTTTGAGCTAATACTGGAACTGTTCATAAGCATCACCCAGGGCGGTTGAGACGAAGATTCAGTCAAAATAGTTGAATAATAATGCAAATGGTCCACAATCTCGTGCGAGAAAAGAAGAAAATTCCCTCTGCCTCTGTAAGATTGTGGAATCAGGGTAGGATTAGAGCTCATAAGAGGCTAATAAAACTAGTCAATCTATACCGAAGTGGTGAGTAGTAACTCACAAGGATGTGGGAAGCCAGGACAACCCTTGGTTCGAGTTTGTGTGATCGGAAGTCTATTGCCGAGATCGACTGACCATAGGCTCGGTTGCGCGTTGCGCTGGCGGATTGAGCCGCGCCTAATTTGGGTCATGTTATCCACTAGAATATACTAAAAAGTTGTCCCAAAAGGCAATTGCGAGCCTATTTTCCTTTCGGTTCGCTCCGGCGTAACCGCTGAGCAAGCCAGCCTCAAGCCGTTACAGTTACGCAACATAGTGGCCGAGCCCACAGTCGGAAATGTCAGTATTTAAGATACTTTCCATAGTCTCGAACAGTCTTCATATCCCTCTTCATATCCCTCTTCATTAAGATGTCTTCCACAACTCTCCGTTTGGCCATCTGCTTATTTCCTGACGTTACCGGTACGTCAAGCTAGTTTGTAGAGACTGGTAATTTATGAGGGCTTTTCAGCTCTAGATTACCAAGGAGCGGTGGAATTGTTCGGATACATTTCTCCAAAGAATATCGGGAGACAGCTCCTTCTGAAAGACAGTCCCTACCTCATTGAAGTTACTTATTTCTCTCATACAATGGACCCAATCGAGTTTAGTGCGGGCCCATTTGTCTTGCCTACGAAGAAATATGACGACGTCAAGGAAGATGAACAATTTGACATAATTTTGGTTCCAGGTGGTAAGAGACAGAACCTCATGAACCAATGAAATCCTCATTTTAATGCATGAAGGCCGTGGAGCAAGACCAGATAGGGTTCAACCATCGTTGACGAATTTTATAAAGAGGCAAGCTCCAGGAGCCAAGTACATTCTATCAGTGTGCACAGGTGAGAATCTCTTTAATGTTCGGACATTGGAGAGTTCAAGAATATGACTCCGAGGTTCGTGGATTCTTGCTGGGAGTGGGATCCTTGATGGTAAAAACGCCACCACCAATAAACGAGCTTTCCGGGACGTAAAGGTAATCCAAGATGCCGATGCTACTTCAGTTGACTCTGAGGATCTTCACCACAGGCAGCGACAAGCGACAAGATTAAGTGGGTTCCCAAAGCAAGATGGGTCGTCGATGGAAATGTTTGGACTAGCTCAGGAGTAACCGCAGGTAAGCCGGAAGAAACAAAATAACAAGCTATTACTGTTAAATAGCGAATTCGATAGGGATGGATATGGCAAACGCCTTCCTAGTTCACCTTGTCGGCGAAGAGATAGCACGAACAATCAGGGGGATCGTTGAGTTGAGTGCCAGAGAGCGAGATGACGATGAATTTGCAGAGTTCTATGGACTAGTGTAGGGTGTATTCCCAGAACTTCAAGCTGTGAAGCAAACCATTCTACGGAATCTATCGTTGGTAGAATCGCCACGATGAAAGTTGTGAATTCGACGGAGGCCCAGCTCTAATAAAGCAGGGTCAAATGCGTGACGAACGGCGACCTCCTTAATAATGAGGAGTCGGGCACGGAAAGGTCTGAGGCCTGATGTTCACGGAGTAAAAGACGTGAACATCAGTGGACGCAAAAGTCGAATTAGTCAGCACCTACGGGTGCTTGTACGAACTCAAAGTAACTCGCTGCACAATATACTATATTTCTCAACAATGCGTTGTTGGAAAATTAGAGTGAGAATTGCGAGCGCGCGCAATGTCTGTGACTCCGAGCACAGCCGCGCGCAGTTTCACTGCACGGGACCGTTCATTCCCGGTATAATTTCGGTTCATTTCGTTTATTACTTTCACTTTTATTCTATTCAAGTAGTATAAGTAGTTTACATTTTATGTATGTACTCCATCCGTTTACCTCACGAGCTCACCGAGGTCAAACGCGAATTTACTCTTTCTTGTGATTGCGACGTTTATTTCAACATGCGTAGTAACAAGCAGTATGTGATGAGAAAGAAGACAGCATGCATGCATCTTGCAAACGACTTCGAGGCTCAGAAGTCCAAAGAATTTGAATGTCTAAAGTTGTTTATGTGAGTGAGAATTGGGATATTTAAATAATTTATTTCCTTATAGTCCTTTGCACGAAACCTGGCGGAGCCACCTACGCCCACATGTTTGGGTGGTTACATAAGAAAAAAAGATACTATTATTCTGACTGAACGGCTTAATATTTCTTCTCGACCGTATAATGAAACTTGTTTATAACCGTCTAAAGAAAATTTTTATGGTACAAAATTGGTGCCAAACGAAGTTTGAAGCGAACGGATGATAGAGTGTGATCCTTTCGGCTTCTCCGTGGAATATATTGCCGAATAAGCCATAAATGAAAGCTTGATGAAAATTTTGCGAGTTTCTGACATAGAATAGTCACTATAGCCATAGAAAACATCAGATTCCCCTGATAAGTATAGATAATGCCTCTATGAGCTGGAATAATCTGGGTTGTTGGCACGTCTGGCAAGATCCGCGGTAGACACAGTGACTATTTTAGCCATCTCTTCTCGCTATAAATTCAATTTATAATTGAAAATTACTTTTGATTAATGGCAGTTACTATTATTCAAAAGGAATGAGCTAGAACAAAGAGAATAAGATTTACTATATAACCGCCCAAACATGTGGACGCAGGTGGTTCCGCCAGGTTTCGTGCAAAGGGTTGAGGTTTGGACGAGGTTCAAGCGCCGGTCAAGGTAGCTCTGTTCCCGAATACTGGTGGCGTTCATCCTTCTTCATGGCGGACAACAACTCGACGCTGTCAATTAAGGTCTGTGTATCTTTAATCATTAAGTAATGGTTTGTCTAACATATACTAAAGCGAAAAGCCGAGGAAGCATTTGATGCGCTGGACGATGCTCTCCGGACCGAGGATAGCAGGCCTTCCCCGCCAAAGAGAGCAAACACTTCTTTCTACAGCTCATTAACAAAGTACGGATTATTTGGTAATAAGCCTAAACCGTGAGTTTACTGTTCTAGCATAGACCGATATCCATCTGATCGTGTGGCTTCAGGAAGTTCCCAGAGAAATCCTCTCCTACTCTAGTAGCCCTCTTATCAAGAACGAGAAGGAACAAACAGACTACCATCCCTCATACTTCAGACACCGCATCAAATAGTAAGGCCGATTACAGTCCTGGTTCGACCGATGCATTCTTGAAGCGTTTGGCCACATACCACTATTCAACGTATTCGTCGAAACCACAGCCCATAGATGCTGTGGCGGCCTCAAAAGCCGGGTGGGTCAATGAAGGGGGAAAGGAAAGGCTTTACTGCGGAATTTGTCGGATTGGGTGGGTTGTTGCTGGTAGAGATGGAATGACAAAGGAAGCTGGTGCGTCCTGGACTTTCTGGTCCCCTAATGTTAGACCTTCTAATATTCATATTCGTTTCAGCTGCAGCATTAGTTGAAAAGCAAGCGGAGCAACTTGTCATAATGCATAAGGAAGGATGTCCGTGGCGCACAAGACAATGCGATCGTTAGTTTTCCTATTCGACTTTGTGATGGTTGGGCATTAACCTTCGTGTTTAGCGTTGGTCTATCGCATACCGCTTCAATCACCAGCAAATCTTGCAAGGAAAATAAAGGCAAATGCTTTGGAGATCAACACTGTTATGGATGGGATACCGATTCGACATCCTCTGGTAACTTCGAATCTTTCTTGCTTTCCACCACTCTCGGACTTATCCTTCTCAGACAACAAGCCAAGTACAATCATTCTCAGAGATTGTCTTATCTGTCCTTCCTCCCTCAAATGATCCTCAACCCCCAGCCAATACCGAAACCCTTACCCTTTCCTCCTCTTCCATACTAACCTCGCTTTTTGGATGGACACTCGTTCCAATTCCACCTCCAATGGAACGCAAGTCATCGTCATCCGCCAGCCTTGTACTTTCAAGAGCACAATCACGACCCGTATCACGCGAGACTACTCCGGCTCCTAGCATGCCAGACAGCTTTCCTCTGACGCCAAACCTGAATAGGATTCTGCCCGGTGCCCCCACTACTCCCAGTCTCAGTAGGAATAAATCCGTCATGGGACCCCCATCTTCACCATTCCGTCCTCCACAGCCACAACCAAATCCCAATCCACCTTCCCAAAAGGACGCCATGCTTCAATGCAAAATGTGTCTTCGTCGTCTCGGTCTCTGGGCGTTTGCTCCTTCTACGACGGAGAATCATTCATCTCAACCTTCTTCTCGTCCTCCACGCCAATTCGATTTACTCCGTGAACATCGTCCTACATGTCCATATGTTGCCAAATCTACACCTCTTGCTACTCTTCCGCATCATTCTTCTGTTACATCTCCCAATATTCCCCATCTTTCGCGAGCGAGGACTTCGCTGTCCCTGGACGACGCAAGCTCTTCTTCAACCTCAGTAGCCAAAGAAGGCCTTCGTCGTACCGCTTCCTTTTTATCGAATCTTCGATCTTCGTCACATTCTCGAACACCTTCCCTCCCATCTCTTTTACAGGATATGAACTTGGTAGAAGGATGGAGAGCTGTATACAATACAGTTATGCGTTATGGCATGGCAGAACGTGCTGGTCATATGGCTTCCAGGAATTCTGGTGAGGGATCAAGAGCAGCAGCGCCCAGCGTGGATCCTATGGCAGAAGGGGTGGAACCCATGGACACTGCGAATGACGATGCTATGAGCGAGGTTGTCGAGCTGGTTGAAGAGGTCAAACAGCACGGGGTAAGTCTTATCCTTCATCAAATATTGCTAATCGTTGACATGTCATGATCCAGGGAAGGCAATTGCTTTTATACGTCAAGAACCTTTTGGGATGAGGACGTTATCATACCTTTGTCTGAAAAGCGTTCTAAAGGTTTCTCTCTTAGTCAGGACATTGTCATGCCATGTCGTGCTCTATTTACTTGCTTTTGTTCATATCTCACTTTTCTTAGCAAATCCATTGTAAATTACCCGCTGTATATCACTGCCAAATCTTCTCATCTTGCTAAAATCAATATGTATGCCATTTACATTACTCCTACAAGTTCCGTAATACTAAAGTTAATGGAGTATGGAGACTCGCGTATTGAATCAGAATTTTGCCACGATTTACGGCGCGAATTCAAATGTTTCTGTGCGTATTCCCTTGAATCTCGATAGATAACGGCATGGTACAAATTATTGTTCGTAATTATGTAGTAATAAGCTTGCGAGCAGGTCCAGTAGGAATAGCACCTCCGCCCTGAAAACCCTGCAGTAATATTCTGATCATGGACTCTGATATAACCTTACCAGTTTCACCGGCCACTGACTTGGAGATGCTACCAGAAATCAAGGGAAAAAATTCCTGGAATCAAACAGAACGCCGTTCCTCGATGCAGCCGTTTAGCTGATTTGTGGCATCATTCATCAAATATCTGGAAATTTTCATGGAAGATACATATGTATGTGTATTCGTATTTTAATTACGCTTATTCTTCGTATTGGAGCAGCTGTTGGGATATCAGCACGCCAGAACCTGAGTAACATCGGGATGGACTTACCCGTTGCAAAAGCGAAAACTCCATTACCTTTTCCAAACTTCTAAATTGGAGAGTTTCGCCTCTGCTGCTTTGATCCCTGCTCTCGCGTTTTCCTCCCAGAAAGGTCCTAGCCTTTCCTTTACGGCTGGATCCGAATGTTTTAGTATATGAAGCGTTTGCTCTCCAAACCACCATAGACGACTCCAGTCTTTCGACTCCGCCATAATTAGCGTAATAAATTTGAAAAGACTGACGAACTCCTCCAGTGCTGAGAAATAGATTCCTGTCCATTCCTGACCCTGAGATCCTGAACATTCATGCAGCCGAATCACTTGCAATGCAAGCTCAGCAAGGTATAAAAGACTCCCACTAAGTATGTCCGCAGAAGGTGGAGAAGCTGCTTGAAGTTCGGCTAGCACTGAGTCTCTTTCACAAATAATCCGCCTCCCAACGACGTTCCTCAGGACTAGGATCGCGATTACGTTGGAGGTAATTTGATGAATTCGTCCTAGGTGATCATGAGGAAGGGTGTTGGGAGGAAGAGAGTCACAAGAGGCTATATCGGGCCCGTATGTTTCATAGATGCGTTGGAGTAGGCGTAGGAGTAATAATGGCCCTGTAATATTTTCCGCTAGTACACGGAGGCAGACAATTGGGGTTGCATTGGGTACATTTGGGGCGGAGGTCAATATTATTTCTGAGAGCCTCTCTTGCCTCAAATAAGCGATTCGTCGTCCAGGACCTTCGGCGTGTCGTCCTGATAATGCGGCCTTTCTTTCCCCTGGTATTTTTTGAGAGGCCGAATATGCGATGATGAGAAATGGAAAGAGACTATTCGTTGACAATAAGGGATGTTCTATATCCTCGCCATAGGTGAGGTTGAAAAGAATGCGTAAAATGCATATGCGCATGCGGCCCCTTTCCTCGATAATTTTGGCTAGGGCGATCGAAAGTGGTTCGAATTCAATCAATGATTCCTCTCTTCTTCGTCTAAGTTTACTAGAACAGAGCACGTCAACTTCGAGGGGGCATGGTACAATGAGGGTAACGTACACAATAATCTCCAGGATATTTTCTTGTTCTATCTTATTCCACTTTCTGAGGAAATTCGATTCCCAGGTTGGCGTTTGAATAAACATCTTCCAAAGCTTGACTGAGGCCGTCCATTCGGTTTTGATCTCCTCGTTTTCTGAAGTAATGCCAGAGGGGAATCTGGTTTCCGGAACGGGTAAACGGGTATAAGAAAATTCTGGAAGCCATGCCCTGGGACACTGAAGCAAAAACATTAGAATTTTAAGTGCAACTGCATCCGCAATAGTTTCGGGATGGTATGATGATCGATCAATATGAGTGATGATTATCAGAAGTTCATCGAAGATTTCAGGAAAATGCATGACAAGCTCAAGACAGTCCTTTCTAGATGTGGCAACATTTCTGCTGCTTAATAGGCGCAATATGGAGATAAGTACGTCATCTCTTCCCTGACTCCATATGTAAGGAAGCTCTGCCATAATTTGTAGCGGTTGAGGCTGAGGAGACAGTCAAGACTGTTCAAATGGTTATTCAATACGACTCGGTCTCTTACCATCTCATTTGGATTCTTGAGCCTCATAGTAAGCAATACAGTTCCTGTGTATAGCATGAATATTCAATTCGCAGACTCGACTGAATCGCGACCTAGCATAGGTATTGAGTCCTTATTTATGGAGGACTTAATAAAATCGTGGGCTCCCCAATGTAGATAGTCGAGGCAAGCTCTCGAAAGCTCGGCGACTTCTTTGTTTGATAAGAGTTCCGTCCAAGGACATAGGGCCCAACTGCGCATCAAACATTGTGTGTGTATCCCTTGAAGACTAATTTCTGAATTGAAGGACTACGTGGAGAAATTAGTAACGCTGAGAATGGGTTTGAATTAACTCACCTTCACAATCGCGTCTTTGGCTAGATGAACAAGCCTAGTACAAATATTCTGTACTTTCGGGTGGCGTTTAGAAATGTTTACGAGGAGGGTCCATGCTTGTAGTGCTTGAACTTTGGTGTTTCTACTATTTGGAGAATCCATAATGATATGCTTAATTATTGCTTCAATGAAGTCATTGCCCAGACAGAGTTCGAGAGTCGAGCGTACCCGCCCACTGGGGTGATTCTGCCAGGTATATCTTCAGGTATATTTTTATCCACTCCATGGGCCCCCTTCTCAACCTCTCCGCAAGTATCAAATATAACCCTCAGCCATTCGTCGTGGTATTGCTCGGATGTAGTCCGATCGTAAAGTTTAGCGAGAGCCGGACCAAGTAACTGTTCATCTTCCTCGCCATATTTTAGCTGCCAGGCAGCTGAGAGTCTTTGTTCGGTCGAGACTTCCTGAGACATGCTGCTGTAAATGTAATAAATAAAAGGAACGAGCTATTACTCACGAGATGGGAAGGCTTGGTCAGTTAGAAGTCCGACGGGTAACACTCCTCATATGGATTTAGTCATAGAATGTATATTCAGAAGTCCACCTGTCCAATTGGACAGGAAAGCCCATGCATTCCGTAAGTTAGTTGAGTTGTTTACTGTAGCTATTAGTCCAGAAATTTGGGGTAAAAACGCAAACCCTCCGCATCGAAAGACGAACATAAATGGATAAAAAGGATACAAATCAGAGAAAGGGCATCCCATTAAACAGATATACGGACGTCCCATAATTGTTAACAGGCATAGAACAAGTGCCTACGCATCGACTGTTTCAAACCCAGGTAGACACGAACTCGCAACATAAAATTATGTCGCACAAATCCCAATTTCCGGATATGACCCGATATGGTTCATGACACAGATCAGGAGACAAAGGGTGTTTAGATTGTGCTGAAAACGTTGTGTACCGAATCTGACAGAAAGAGGAAAAGCTCTGATAAGTCCTGATGGAGCCTGATCAGGCTGAATCAGGACCTTCAGGGTGTCAGGTAAAATGGATTTTGCAAAACCTAATAATGTCGAATCCGATCACTGATCGGTCGAACAGGGTCATACATTGGTCGAATGCGACTACCATTTGGTCGATCCATATTACCCACTGGTCGCAACTTTGGATATCCCCTCCTTAGGTTCTTCAAAAAAAACGATAGATGACTCAATAAAAAGGGAAAATTCAGTAGAATCCATTGAAAATAGTGCGAGATGTTAAATATGCGAGCTTGAGGTTCTGGAAGCTAGTTCGTGTCGATTTCATTTATTTCACATTGGTCACTATTCTCCATGTTTTTTTTTCATTACAGTACATTCCGATCATCATTCAGTCGAAAGCTCGACAGATTTAACTTTGAAGTTCTATGCAAGAAATCATAAGTGTGTTTTCAGGTGTAAGATGTGAACTGAAAGGAAAATGATCGATCCCACGGTTACTGCTCAACTAATATTACTGGACATGTCCTAACGTC
>Ga0157379_10002509_pt1 | contig 15365 bp, 9 predicted proteins | sample S25metaG_FD_121802 | JGI IMG/M metagenome (GOLD analysis project Ga0157379, IMG submission 121802) | Switchgrass rhizosphere microbial communities from Kellogg Biological Station, Michigan, USA - S2-5 metaG | ecosystem: Host-associated > Plants > Roots > Rhizosphere > Soil | place: USA: Michigan... | reverse complement strand
TCGCCGACTACCACGCGGCCGACGTGAAGGCCGAGCACCGCACCTGGAGCCGCCGGCTGCACGGCGCGCTGCTGACGAGGACCTATCCCGCGCCCGACCTCGTGGTCTTCCTCGACGCGCCCGCCGAGGTCCTGTACGCGCGCAAGGGGGAGGGGACGATCCAGTCGCTGACCCGCCGGCGCGAGGACTACCTGCGCCTGGGCGAGGAGCTCGACGACTTCGTCGTGGTGTCGGCCACGCAGCCGCTGCCCGCCGTCGTCGACGAGGTCGAGACGATCATCCGGGACTACGGGGCCGCCCGGTGAGCGCCGGGCGCGCCATCGTCACGGACGCCGGGCGAGGCAGCTCCATCGCGGTCATCCGGTCGCTCGGGCGTGCGGGCTGGGAGGTCGTCGCGGCCGACACCGCGCCGAGCAGTCCCGGGTTCCGGTCGCGCTTCGCGACCGGAACGCTGCTGTACCCCGATCCGCTGAGCGATCCCGCCGGCGTGGTCGACGCCCTGCACGCCGAGGCATCGGCCCGCGGCGCCGATCTGATCATCGCCGTCAGCGACGAGGTGCTGCTGCCGCTGTCGGCGCAGCGCGCGCGCTTCGACGGCGTCTGCGCGCTCGCGCTGCCCAGCCCCGAGGCGCTCGACCGGGTGGCCGACAAGGGGGCGACGGTCGAGCTGGCGCGGAGCCTCGGCGTCCCGGTCCCGCGGACCGCGCTGGTGCGCACCGCCGACGAGGCCGTCGAGGTCGCCGCCGACCTCGGCTGGCCGCTCGTCGTCAAGCCCGCGCGCTCGCGGGTGATCCGGGCCGACGGGGTCGACCGGTTCCAGGTCGCGTACGCCGAGTCGCCCTCCGCCCTGCGCCGCGTGATGACCGGCCTCGAGGGCCGGGTCGACGTGCTGCTGCAGGAGTACCGGCGCGGCGAGGGCCACGGGGTCGAGCTGCTGCTGGAGGACGGCGAGCCGCTGCTGGCCTTCCAGCACCGGCGCCTGCACGAGGTGCCGATCACCGGCGGCGCGAGCGCGCTGCGCGAGAGCGTGCCGGTCGACGCCCGGATGCTCGCGCACGCCACCGCGCTCATGCGCGAGCTGCGCTGGACGGGGCTGGCCATGGTCGAGTTCCTCGTCGGTCCCGACGGCCCCACGCTGATGGAGATCAACGGCCGGATCTGGGGCTCGCTGCCGCTGGCGGTCAAGAGCGGCGCGGACTTCCCGCTGGGCCTCGCGAACCTCCACACCGGCCGTCCGCAGGTGGCGACCCGGCCTCCGGCGGTCGGCGTGCGGTCGCGCAACCTGCGCCTCGAGCTGATCTGGATCGGCTCGGTCCTGCGCCGCCAGCGCCGCTATCCGTTTCTCAGCGCTCCGCGACGCAGCGCCGGCCTGCGGGCCGCGCTGCGGCTCGTCAACCCGCGCGACGGGTTCGACGTGCTCTCCCGCGAGGATCCGTCGCCCGGCCTCGCCGAGGCCGCGCAGGTCGCCGGCGCCCTGTTGGGGAAGGCGCGGCATGCGGCCTAGGCCCGATCTCGCGGTGCTGACCTATCACCGCGTCTCGGACCGCGGCGACGCCGTTCCGCCCGGCCTGCTGAGCGCCACGCCCAACGCGTTCGCGGCACAGATGCGCTGGCTGGCCGCCAGCGGCCGTGCGGTCACCGCCGGCGAGGTCCTCGCCGCCCGCTCGGGCGGCGCGCCGCTGCGTCCCGGTGCCGTGCTCGTCACCTTCGACGACGCCTACCGTGACGTCGCCGAGGTCGCGTGGCCCGTGATGCGGGCGCACGGCATCCGCCCGCTGCTGTTCGTCCCGACCGCGTTCCCCGACGGCGACGAGCGCTTCTGGTGGGACCGGCTGTACGCGGCGACGATGACCGGCGACGGTCCGCTGCAGACGCCGATCGGCGCGTTCGCGCGCGAGGACCGCGCTGCGCGCCTCACCGCGTACCGCGCGCTGCGCGCCCACGTCAAGGCGATCGCCCATCGCGACGCCATGGCGCTCGTCGACGAGGTCGCCGAGGCCGCGGGCGCCGCGGTGGCGGCGGATGCGACGGTGCTCGGCTGGGCGGAGCTGCGCGACCTGGCCGCCGACGGCGTCGACGTCGCGCCGCACAGCCGCACCCATCCACGGCTGGACCGCCTGCCCGCCGACGAGCTCGACGACGAGCTCGCAGGCTCACTGGCCGACCTGCGCGCCGAGATCCCGGACGCGGTCCCCGCCATCGCCTACCCGTCGGGCGGCGTGAGCGCGAACGCCGTCGCCGTGGCCCGGCGCGCCGGCCTGCAGCTCGGGTTCACCACCGAGCGCGGCACGAACGACCGCGACGCCGATCCGCTCCTGCTGCGGCGGATCAACGTCGGCCGGCGCACGAACGTCCCGGCACTGCGCGTGCAGTCGCGGCTGCCCGCACGCCCCGTGCCCGCGCCGGCTCCGGCGGCGGCGGCGCCCAGTGCCGACGACGCGCCGACCGTGGCCTACATCATGTCGCGCTTCCCCAAGATCAGCGAGACGTTCATCCTCACCGAGATGCTGGCCATGGAGCGCGAGGGCGTCGGGGTGGAGGTGTACCCGCTGCTTCGCGAGAAGGCCAAGCTCGTGCACCCCGAGGCGCAGGCTGTGGTCGAGCGCGCGCACTACCTGCCCGTGCTGTCGCCGGCCATCGCGGCCAGCCAGCTGCGGTGGCTGCGGGAGGACCCGCGCGCCTACCTCGGCGCGCTGCGCGACGTCGTGCGCGGCACGTTCGGGAGCCTGAACTTCCTCGTCGGCGGCCTGGGGTGCTTTCCCAAGGCCGCCCACGCGGCGCGGATGATGCGCTCCTCGTGCGTGACGCACGTGCACTGCCACTTCGCCACGCACCCGGCGGTCGCCGGCCTCGTGATCCACCGCCTGACCGGGCTGCCGTTCTCGTTCACCGCGCACGGCTCCGACCTCCACGTCGAGCGGCGGATGCTGCCCGAGAAGGTGGCCGAGGCTGCCTTCGTGGCCACGGTCTCCGAGTACAACCGGCGCATGATCGTCGCCGAGTGCGGAGGCCGGTTCGGCGAGAAGGTGCACATCGTGCGCGCCGGCGTCGACACGAGCCGCTTCGACGTCGCCCCCGCGGGCGACCGCCCGCCCGCGGACGGCCCGCTGCGCATCGTCTGCGTCGGCACGCTGCACGAGGTCAAGGGCCAGCGGCATCTCGTCGAGGCCTGCCGGCTGCTGGCGCAGCGCGGCATCGCCGTCCGCTGCCGCTTCGTCGGCGAGGGGGAGGACCGCGAGGCCCTGACGGCGCAGATCGCCGAGGCCGGACTCGACCGCCAGGTCGTGCTGATGGGGGCCGCCACCGGTCCGGAGGTCGCCGCGCAGATGCGTGACGCGCATGTGCTCGTCGCGCCGAGCGTGCCGACCCGCGGGGGCAAGCGCGAGGGCATCCCGGTCGTGCTCATGGAGGCGATGAGCAGCGGCCTGCCCGTCGTCGCCAGCGACCTGTCCGGCATCCCGGAGCTCGTCGCCGACGGCGAGGCGGGCCTGTTGACGCCGCCCGGCGACGCCGTGGCGATCGCCGACGCCTTGGAGCGCCTGCACGCCGACCCGCTGCTGCGAGAGCGTCTGGGCGAGGCCGGGCGACGGCGCATCGAGGACGAGTTCGACGTGCGGCGCAGCGTCGAGCGGCTGCTCGAGCACATCGGCTCGCGGGCGAGGGTGGCTGCATGAGGCTCGTGTTCTGGGGAGCCTCGGGGCTCATCGCCTACACCTACCTCGCGTTCCCCGTCCTGGTGCTGCTGCGGGGCCGGCTGCGCCCGGTGCCCCTGGCGCAGGCCGCGGTGCCCGAGCCGTCCGTGACGATCGTCATCGCCGCGTTCAACGAGGCGGGCGTGATCGGCCAGAAGGTGTCCAACCTGCTCGGGCTCGACTACCCCGCCGAGCGCCTGCAGGTCATCGTGGCCTCCGACGGCTCGGACGACGGCACGGTCGTCGCCGCCCGGCGCGCGGCCGGCGACGACCCGCGTGTGATGGTCCTGGACCTGCCGCGGACCGGCAAGGCCGGGGCGCTGAACACCGCGGCCGCCGAGGCGACGGGCGAGATCCTCGTCTTCTCCGACGCCAACTCGATGTTCGCGCCCGATGCTGTCCGCGCGCTCGTCGCGCCGTTCGCCGATCCCACGGTCGGCGGCGTGGCCGGCGACCAGCGCTACCTGCCCGAGGGCGGCCTGTCGGGGTCGGCCAGCGGCGAGCGGGGCTACTGGGACTTCGACCGCCGCATCAAGCAGGCCGAGAGCGACGGCGGGAACGTCATCTCGGCGACGGGCGCGATCTACGCCATCCGGCGCGACCTCTTCCGCACCGTGCCCGAGGGCGTCACCGACGACTTCGCGACGTCGACCGGCGTGATCGAGCAGGGCGCGCGCCTGGTGTTCGCGCCCGACGCGGCGGCCTACGAGCCGGTCGGCGGCAGCTCCTCGGTGGAGTACGGCCGCAAGGTGCGCGTCATGACGCGCGGCCTGAACGGGGTCGTGCTGCGACGGCGGCTGCTGAACCCGCGCACGCACGGCTTCTACGCGGTGCAGCTCTTCTCGCACAAGGTGCTGCGACGGCTGATGGCGGTCCCGCTCCTGCTGCTCTGGGCGAGCACGCTGCGACTCGCGCGCCGGTCGCCGTTGCACGCGCTGCTGGCGCTGGCGCAGACCGGGTTGTACGGGCTCGGCGCCGCCGGCCTGCTCCTGGGCCGCCGGCCGCTGGGCCGCCACCGCGTGTTCGCCCTGCCGGCCTACTTCTGCCTCGTGAACATCGCATCGCTGCAGGCGCTCGCCAACGTCGTGCGGCGCCGGTCGGTGAACCGGTGGGAGCCGCAGCGAGAGGGCTGATGGGCGTCCAGAGCCTCCCGACGCCGCTGCGGCCGCCCCTGGGTGGCCTCGGCCGCGCGCGACCCTTGCGGCCCGCCGCCCGCCGTGCTCTGCTGCCGGTCGCGGCCGCGCTGTTCGGCATCGGCGCGGCACTCGGCTCGCTGCCCGTCGTCGCGCTGGCGCTTCTGCCGCTGGCGGTCGCCGCGGTCCTGCGCGCGGATGGCGCGGCGGTGGTCTTCGCCGGCGGGTTCTATCTGAACCTTCCCGTCGTGCTCGTCCACCAGGTCGGGGCGCCGTCCGCCCTCGCCTCGGGCCTGGCCGCGCTGCTGCTGCTGCCGTTCATCGGCTACGTGGTGATCGGCCGCCAGCCGCTGGTGCTGACCCCGGCGCTCGGGATGATGGTGGCCTACCTGGTGGCGCTCACCCTGTCGGCGACGCTCGCGCCCGGTGCCGGCCCCGAGACCACCGGGGAGATCACCGGCTTCATCACCGAGGGCCTCCTGCTCTACCTGCTGGTGACCAACGCCGTGCGGACGACGCGCACGCTGCGGCTTGTCCTGTGGTCGGTGGTCGTCGCCGCCGGGACGATGGGCCTCATCTCCGTCTGGCAGGAGCTCACCCACAGCTACGGCAACCATCTCTTCGGCCTGGCCCAGATCGACCAGACCGGCTTCGACGTCGCGGGCGCCACCGGCAAGAGCCTGCGTCCGCGGCTGGCCGGGCCGATCGGGGAGAAGAACCGCTATGCCCAGGTCCTGATCGTCGTCCTGCCGATGGCGGCCTACCTCGCGCGCACCGAGGCCAAGCGGTGGCTGCGCCTCGCGGCACTCGCCGCGGGGGGACTGACCCTGTGCGGCATGATGCTCTCGTTCTCGCGCGGGGCGGCGATCGCGCTGGTCATCACCCTGCTGGCCAGCGGCCTGCTCGGCGCGATCCGCGCCCGCCACATCGTCGCCCTGCTCGCCGGCATCGTGGCGGTCGCGCTGATCGTCGCCCCCGACTACATCACGCGCATCCAGAGCCTCGGCGAGGCCGACGCCGCGCTCTCCAGCGACTCCGGCGCCGACGGCGCCGTCGTCGGACGGGCCACCGAGAACCTGGCGGCGCTGCACGCCTTCGCCGACCATCCGCTGCTCGGCGTCGGCCCCGGCCAGTACTTCCGCCAGTACTCGCAGCAGTACGCCAACCAGCTCAACCTGCGGTTCCTGGAGAACAACCGCCGCGCCCACAACCTCTACCTCGAGACCGCCGCCGACACCGGCGTGGTCGGCCTGCTGGCGTTCCTGGCCATCGTCGCCGCGACCCTCGGCGGCCTGTGGCGGATGAACGTCGTGTGGCGCTCCCGGCATCCGCCGCACGCGGAGCTCGCGCTCGCCATGATGCTCGCGGTCATCGCCTACATGTCGACGGCCGTGTTCCTGCAGCTCTCCTACCAGCGCTACTTCTTCTTCCTGCTGGCGGTCGCCAACGCGACCATCTGGATCCTGCGCCGCGAGGCGATCCGCGCGCGGCTGATCGCCTAGCCGCGGGCCGGGCGTCGCCGTGCCGGGCGGCGCCGGCGGCCGATCACGATGGCCGCGACCAGCGCGACCGAGGCGGCGGCGATGGCGCCCAGGACGATCGGCAGCGCGTCGCGCGCCGTCCGCTCGACCCGCGAGGCCGGAGGGTCGGCGGCCCGCGCGGGTGCGACCGCGACGCCCGCGCCGTTGGCGCCGTCGCCGCGCTGCGCCGCCGCGGTCCAGTCGGTGAACCCGATGCCCTTGCCCGGCGGCGTGGGCAGGCGGGTGGGCAGATGGATGCCGTAGCGGGCGTTCAGCAGCCACGGCACCCAGCCGTGCCCCGACGGCGCGGCCCAGTCCTGCTGGCCGGTGCGCCGCGCCAGCGCGAACAGGTAGGTCGCCGCGCGCTTGAGCGCATCGTCGCCCCAGCGGTAGCTGTCGTAGCCCTGGCGATAGAGCATCTCGGCCTGTGCCGTGGCGCCCTGCATCGCCTCCCACGGATACCGCGTCGGGCAGGGCGGGTTCTTGAGGTCGCACCCGCGGCGCATGTCGTCGGGCAGCGCACCGTCGACATCGATGCCGTCGCGGTGGGCGCCGGCGGGGTCGACGCCCACCGGATGGCGGGGATCGGCCTGCCAGCTGCGATCGCCCCACACGAACCCGTGGTAGGCGGTGCGGTCGCCGAGCCAGCCCTTGAACACGGCCGCGGCGCGGCGCAGGTCGCGCGCGTCGCCGAGGTAGATGTCGACCGCGATTCGGCTGGCGCCGGCATGCGTGCCCCAGTTGTTGGGCCGCAGCTCATGGGTCAGGATGAGCGTCGGGTTGTCGGAGGGCTGGAGCTTCTCGCGGGGCACCTGACGCAGCCAGGCGCGGAACACGCGGTCCTTGCCGGGATCGAGCCGGCGCAGCCCGATCAGGTCGGCGGCGATGACATAGGACTGCAGGCCGCGGGCCAGGGCCAGCGTCCGCCCACCGTGCTCGGTGCCGATGGCGTCCATGATCCCGGCGGCGGCGCGCTGCCGGAGCCGGTCGTCGTCGGTGCGCGCCGCGACCAGCGCGGTGGCCAGCACCCGGACGTCGTGGTCGGAGTCCTGATCGGAGAGCGAGGCCCGGCCGAGGTTCTCCCGCGACAGGGCGACGAGCTGCGCCCATGCCGGACCGCGCTCGGGCAGCGCGCGCAGCTCGGCCGGCGTGATCCAGATGCCGGGTCGCATCGCGGCCGGCGCCGGAGCCGCGGGGAGCGCCATGACGAGTCCGGCGGCCAGCGCCGCGACGGAGACCCGCAGCGCGCCTGCGGCGGGCCTCACGCCGGCTGGCGGTCGGCCGGCCGCAGCTGGGCCCGCGGGGCGGCGCCGGATCGCGCGCGGCGGCGGCGCAGGAGCGCCGCCGGCGTCGCGCGCGGGCGGCTGACGAGGATGGCGCCGCCGACGCTCCAGCCGTGGCGCTCCAGGACGCGGACCGCGTCGACGACGTCGGCGGCTCGCGCCCGGTTCTGGGCGACGGCGAGCACCGCGGCGCGGGCGTCGTCGGTGGCGTCGGCGACCTCGATGCTGTGCCCGGCGCAGATGATCACGGCCTCACCGTCGCCCGCCGGAGGGACCGGGCGGGCCGCCTCGCCGTGCGCGACGACGCGGATCGCGCCCGAGGCGTCGAGCGGATGACCGGCGGCGTCGGATGTCGGGCCCGCGGGCAGCCCGAGCGCGGCCGTCAGCGTGCCGTGGGGGTCGTCGTCGATGAGCAGCACCGGACGGCCGCCGCCCGCGACCGCTCGTGCGAGCGCGAGGGCGAGGACGTCGGCGCCCTGGCCGGCATCGACGACCACCACGCGCTCGCGGGCGCGCGCGAGGGCGGCGGTGGTGGCCGTCGTGCGGCCGCCGCGCACCCGGCCGATGACCGGCACGGGCGAGATCGCCTCGAGGTCGGCCACGGTCTCGATCCGCCGGCGCACCGCCTCGGCGATGAGCGCGATCGTCGCCGCCAGCAGCGCGCCGACGACCCCGGCGACCAGTGTGAACGTCTTCTTCGAGCCGCGGTTGGTCCGCGACGGAGGAATCGCCCGCTCGACGATCTTCAGGCGCACCGCCGCGGCCGCCTGGGCCGGGTTGACCTGCGTCCCGGGCTGCGTCGTGCTCGGCGCCGTGGTGGCGGGCGTCTGCCGGATGAGCTCGTCGGCGAGGGCGTTGGCCTCGCGCGCCGCCTCACCGGCGGTGCCGGCGCGCACCGTGATCCGCAGCAGGCGGGTGTCCGAGTTGGCGTCGACCGAGACGCGCCGCCCGAGCGAGGCCGGGCGGTCCTTGAGCTTGAGACGCTGGATGACGCCGACGTAGACCGGCCGGCTGACGGCGATGTCCGCGTAGGTCTGCGCCTGCTGGCCGGCGGCGCGCAGAACCGAGAGCTCGCCCGCGAGCGGACCGACGAGCACCTGCGCGCTCGCGGAGTAGGGCGTCTGCGACGGCTTGCTCGCGTGCGCGCCCAGCGCGGCGAACAGGACGGCCGTGACGAGGATCGCCGGCCACCAGCGACGGAGCGCTGCGCCTACACGTGCGAGGTCCGGATACTCCGGCCGCACGTCCGGATCGATGCTGTGCGCCGGGTGCACGCGCCGAGGATACGCGCGGGAGTGCGGTCCGTGCCTGCCTTGGGGGGCAAGACTGGCCACCGTCCAGGGAATGCTCGCCGATGGTCTAGCCGAGACTGGCCCATGCGGTGGCAGACGCGCGGGGTCGGCGCCGGTATCTTCGACGCCATGCTCGCCGTGCCGCGTCTGACGTATCCGAGCGCCGGCATGCACCTGACGCCGAGCGGCCGCCGTTGACGACGCTGCCGCCGTCTCCCGTCGCGCCCGACGCGTCTTCCGAGCCGACTGAGATCGTCGAGCGGCCGCTGCGCAGCGCCCGCGGCGAGACCAAGCGCCAGCTGCGCGGCTCCTCGCTGCTGCTGGTCGGCCGCTTCCTCTCGCTGGGCATCAACTTCGTCACGCAGGTCCTGATCGCCCGCTACCTCAGCAAGCACGACTTCGGGATCTTCGCCTACGGCCTGGCGATGGTCTCGCTCGGCGAGGCGCTGTCGACGATGGGCCTCGACAAGGGCGTGTCGCGGTTCCTGCCGATCTACGATGAGCGCGGCGAGTACCGCAAGCTCTTCGGCACCCTCATCATGGTCAGCGGCACCGTCGTGGGGTTCGGCGCGGCGTTCCTCGCGGTCGCGGTCGGGCTCGACGGGTTCGCGGGCGGTGAGATGCGCCACGAGAGCGGCGCCGTCACGGTCCTGCTCATCCTCATCTGCCTGGCTCCGCTGCAGTCCCTCGATGACGTCCTGATGGGCGTCTTCGCGGTGTTCTCCAAGCCACGGGCGATCTTCTTCCGGCGCTATGTGCTGGCGCCCGTGTTCCGGCTGGCGGCGATCGCCTTCGTCATCGCCGCCGGGGCCGGGGTCCAGGAGCTGGCCGTCGGCTACGTCCTGGGCGGCGTGGCCGGCATCGTCCTCTACCTCGTGATGCTCGTCCACCTGATGCGGGCCGACGGGCTGTCGAAGCACTTCCACCTGCGCCGGCTCGAGTACCCGGCGCGCGAGGTCTTCGGGTTCGCGCTGCCGCTCGTGGTCGTCGACCTGCTCTTCGTCGTGATGAACACGACCAACGTCTTCATGCTCGAGGCGTTCGGGTCGACCAACGACGTCGCCGACTATCGCGTCGTGCAGCCCGCCGCGAAGCTCAACCTGCTCGTCATGACGAGCTTCGCGCTGCTGTTCACCCCGGCGGCGGCCCGGCTGTTCGCGCGCGATGACCGCAAGGCCATCAACGACCTCTACTGGAACACGGCCGTCTGGATCGCCGTCTTCTCGTTCCCCGTGTTCGCGCTGACGTTCCCGGCCGCCGGTGCGGTCACGGTCGGCCTGTTCGGCCACCAGTACGCGAGCTCGGCACCGATCCTGGCCCTGCTGAGCCTGGGCTACTACTTCAACGCCGCCCTCGGGTTCAACGGCCTGACGCTGCGCGTCTACGGCATGGTCAAGCTCACGGTCGGGCTGAGCCTGGCCGTCGCCGTGCTCAACGTGCTCGTCAACCTGGCCCTGATCCCGGCGTATGGGGCCGTGGGGGCGGGCGTCGGCACCTGCGTGACGCTGCTGCTGCACAACGTGCTCAAGCAGACCGCCCTGCGCCGGACCGCGGGCATCAGCGTGTTCGACCGCGCGCACGCGCGCGTCTACGGCGCGATCGTCGCCGCGACGGTCGTGATCGGCCTGCCGGCCCTGTTGCTGCATCCGCCGCTGGTCGCCCAGGTGGTGCTGGCCGGTCTCGCGTCGCTCGCCGTGGTGCGCGTCAGCCGGTCGGAGCTGCGCGTCTCCGAGACCTTCCCCGAGATCACCCGACTACCCTTTGTGCGGAGGTTGTTGTCCTGATGGACCCGCGGTTCGACACCTACATGTCGTCGGTCACGCCATCCGATCCCTCGCTCGAGCCCCGGCCCACGGCCACCGCCGACCGCAACGTCAGCGTCTGGACCGTCGCGCGCCGCTGGCGCACGCTGCTCGTGGTCGCCGCGCTCACCGCAGGACTGGCCGGCTATGCGGTCGGCGCGGGAGGCAAGGACACCTACGAGGCCAAGGCGGTCCTCCTCGTCGGGCCGATCAACACCGACCTGGACACCGTCAAGGCCGCCGGGCAGCTCGGCCAGACGTATGCCGAGCTGGCCACGACGGCGCCCGTGCTCTCCGACACCGCGCGCAAGCTGGGCCTGCGCGACGTCAGCGGCGAGGTCACCGCGTCGGCGAACTCGGTGACGCGGCTGCTGACCGTCACTGTCAAGGACCGCAGCCGCGAACGCGCGGTCGCGATCGCCCGCACCCACGCCGACGAGCTGGTGTCCCTGGCCGCCCAGCGGCAATCGGCCGGCGGCACGAATCCGGGCGCCCTGCAGATCGTCGAGCCGGCGGCCGCATCGTCGGGCGCCGTCGGCCCCGGGGCCGCGCTGATCGCGCTTGCCGCCGCGGCCGTCGGGCTGCTCGGCGCGCTCGGTCTGGCGGTGATCCTCGATCGGTCCAGCGGCGCGGTCCGCGACGTGACCGACGTCAAGGCCGCGACGGGCGCCGGTGTCATCGCGACGCTGAGCGGTCGCACGCTCCGGGCGGCCGCCGCGCCGCCGCTGGTCGTCGTCGAACCGTCGTCGAAGGCCGCGCAGGAGATCCGGCGACTGGCCGGGAAGCTGCGGGCGGTCGGCGATCGCAGCCTGCTGCTGCTCGAGGTCGACGAGCGGGCGACCGGCGTCGCCGCGAACCTCGCCGTCGCGCTCACCGCCGGCGGCCGGACCGTCGCCCTGGTCGACGCCACCGACGACCCGGCGGCGCACGTGCCGGGCGACCTCGCCGAGGGCGTGACCGTCTACCGGCCCGCCGAGAGCTCCCGCTACGAGGGCGCGGTCGACGAGCAGCTGGCCGAGCTGCTGGCCGAGGCCGACACGGTCGTCGTGCGGGCGCCGGGGCTCGACCGCTCCCCGGTCGGGCTCGCCTGGGCCCGGGCGGCCAACGGCACGCTTCTCGTCGCGAGCACCGACCGGACCTCCCGCGGCGACCTCGTCGGCGTGGTCGAGAGCCTGCGTCTCGTGCACGGCCGTCTGCTCGGCACCGTGCTCGGCTCGGGCTCGCCGCTGGGCCTGCGCCGCTGACCGAACGGCCGCGGGCCTTCGGGCGCGGCGGGCCTCGCAGCCGCGCCCGATGCGTCGGGCGGCGGTGCGCAGCGGCGGCGCGCACGGGAGCCCCATCGCGTCCGGCAGGAACATGATCGGCGCGGCCGGCGGCCCGCTGCGATTCGGTCTGCGGCCGCCGGGTCCAGGCCGCGTCGCCACCCCGCTCCGATCGTGCCGGGGCCCCGTCACGCCGCGACCGGGGGCGCCGGGAGTCGGCCGGGGTGGGTGGGTGTCGCGCGCGGCCGCGGCACCGCCGGCCGCGCGCGAAGGGTTCAGAGGCCGGCGTCCAGCGGGCAGACCAGGCTGGGATGTGCCGCCTGGAGGCTCGCGAGATGCGCTCGGCGGACCGCCGCGCGCCGCGCGCTGGAGCCGCCGGTCGTCGAGACCACCAGCTGAGGCCGGTGGGCGGCGTCCTCGCGGCCCGCGTAGGCGATCGCGTCGGCCGTCGTCGTCGCCAGCGCCAGGCTCACGGTCCCGTTGCCGGTGACGGCGCGCGTCACGTCGAGGTCGATCCATGTTCCGTCGAGCACGGGCCCGGCGCTGGCGACCGACGGGCCGGTCAGCCCGGGCGCCGTGCTCCACGCCAGGCCGCCCTCGGTCCAGCGCGAGCCGACGGGGAACACGCTGCCGCCATCGGAGCCGCCGCGCCGCACGAACAGCCGCAGCGTCGCCGACGCCGGGGCACTCCGCAGCCCGGTGAGCCGGAACTTCAGGTAGGACCGGCTGGTCCGTGGTGTCGCGGCGTCGCCCTGGCGGACGCCCAGCGCGCCGGAGGCGGTCCCTCGGCGTGGCGCGGTCGAGACGATCGTCGCATCCGCGACCGGCGCGAACCGGCGGACGGGCCGCGCGCGGTCGACCACGATCAGGCGCTCCTGGACCGCGACGTCCGACCCCGCGGCGTTACGGGCCGTGAGCCGGACGGTGTAGGTGCCCGGCTCGCGGTAGGTGTGGCGCGGGTTGCGGTCGGTCGCGTCGACGTGCCCGTCACCGTCGAAGTCCCAGGCCCAGCTCGTGGCGCCGACGGAGCGGTCGACGAACGCGGCGGTGAGGGTGCCGGTCCCGTGGCGGGGTGCCGCCGCGAAGTCGGCGGAGGGCGGCGCGCCCGGCTGGGCGCGCGAGGTCACCACGAGCTCCGGTGCGCCGGCGCCGCTCACGTCGTAGGCGGCCGGGTCGGCGCTCGTCGACAGCAGCGCCAGGCCGATCGTCCCGTTGCCCGTGACGGCCCGCGTCACGTCGAGCGCGATCCAGCGCCCAGCGGTCGTCGCGCCGGCGCTGGCGACCGAGGTGCCCGCGACCGCCGGGGCGGCGTTCCAGCTCGGGCCGCCCGCCGGCCAGCTCCCGGTGGTCGTGAAGGCGCTGCCGCCGTCGGCCGACGCGTCGGCCACGTGCAGCCGCAGCACGGCGCGCTCCGGCGCGCTGCTGAGGCCCTGCACGTCGAAGCGCAGGAACGCGCGGCGGCGATCGCCGCCGGCGCCGGGGCCCTGACGCACCTGCAGGCCCGCGATGGCGGTCATCGGTCGCAGCGAGGAGACCGAGCCGGTGGCGACGGCCGCGAACGTGCGGCGCCGCGGTGCATCGCCCGCCGCGTCCGTCGCGTCCGCCGGAGGCGCCGGATCGGCCGGCACGCTCGGCGCGCCCGGCCCGGGCGGCGAGTCGCCGGAGGCCGGCGGAGTTGAGGGCGTCCCGCCGCCGGGGTCGCCGCCGCCCGCGCCGTCGCCCAGGACGGTGACCGTCACGGGCGTCGCGACGTAGCCCGGGGTCAGGCTGTTCTTGACGGTGAGGCCCACGGTGTAGACGCCGGGCGCGTTGAAGCGGTGGGAGGGATGCGCGGCGCCGGACGTCGTGCCGTCCCCGAAGGTCCAGGCGAAGCTCGTTGGCGGCCCCGTCCAGCTGCTGGCGAAGCTCACGACGTCCCCGGCGCGGATCGTGGTCGGCGACATCGGCGTGATGGACGCGGTCGCCGGCACCGGCGCGGCGGGGGCGATCGGGGCGGGCGCGCCGGGGTCCTGGACCGCCTGGCCGCTGCCGAGCAGGATCCAGCGGGCGATCGAGGGCACACCTGCAGAGTCCGTGACGACGAGCATGTACCAGCCGGGAACGGCGCGATAGGGGCTCTTGGGGGTGACCGTGGTGATCTGCGCGCCGGCCTGGGTGAAGTCCAGCGGCACGTAGCGCTGGTTCATGTCGATCGCGTGCGTGACGCCGGATGGGCGCAGCAGCCCGACCTTCGCGATCGAGCGGGTGTCGCCCAGCGTGAGGCCGAGCGTCGCGTCATAGGCGCTCTGGCTCGGCGCCGTGACGATCGAGGGCCGCTGCGCCTCGGTGAACAGGTAGGGGGGCTCGAAGATCTGCGCGGTGAGCTGCAGGGAGGTCGAGGACGGGTCGTCCTCGGTGGCGCCGTCGAGCGTGACCTGCCCGCCGGCCGAGACGACGCGCCCGTCGGGCAGCGTGAGCGCCGTGGAGTGGTACATGCGCGGCTCGGCCATGTCGGCCACCTCGGTCCAGCGCTCGGTGGCCGGGTCCCAGATCTCGGCCGACTTCACGGCCTGCCCGGGGTTGTTGCCCACCGCGGTGCCGCCGACGGCCAGCAGCCGGCCGTCGAGCGTGATCGGCAGGTTCATCCGGCGGCGCGGGTGGTTCATCGGCGCCGTGAGCCGCCACTGCGCCTTCGTCGGGTCGGTGACGTTCGTGTCGATCACCGCGGTCTGGGCCTGCGCGGGGTCACCGCCGCCCGCGCGGATGATCTTGCCGGGCGCGTACATCGCGCCCGACTCGGAGTACGAGTCGGTGTTGAAGGGGGCGACCCGGCCGGCGGCCCACGATCCCATCCCGCCGCTGCCGCCGAACGGGTCGAAGAACTGGGTCTGGGTCCGGGTGCCCGCCTCGAAGACGGTGCCGCCCGGGAGCTGGTACATGAAGGGGTACAGGTACTGCTCGCTGACGGGCTGTGCCGCGTCGGTCCAGTGGTCGGTCGACGGGTCGTAGATCTCGGGCGTCGTGATGCGCACCGTCGTGCCCTGGTCGCCGGAGGCGACGAGGACGCGCCCGTCGGCCATCAGCGTGAGCGTCGGGTACCAGCGCGCGAAGTGCATGTCGGCGCCCCGCGTCCACGTCTCGGTCACCGGGTCGAAGATCGCCGTCACCGGGATCCCGATGTGCGTGTTGACGTTCTGGCCGCCGACGATGAGCACCCGGCCGTCGGCGAGCTCGACCTGCGCGGCGCAGTGCAGGTCGCCGAAGGCGAACGGGACCGGCTTCATGTTCGCGCCGGTCGGATCGGCGACGGGATCCCAGAGGTGCGGGTCGGCGTTGGCCTGCGAGGCCCAGACGAGGACCTTACCCGTGTGCAGCAGCATCATGTGCTTGGCCTGCAACGGC
>Ga0157379_10002506_pt1 | contig 15373 bp, 11 predicted proteins | sample S25metaG_FD_121802 | JGI IMG/M metagenome (GOLD analysis project Ga0157379, IMG submission 121802) | Switchgrass rhizosphere microbial communities from Kellogg Biological Station, Michigan, USA - S2-5 metaG | ecosystem: Host-associated > Plants > Roots > Rhizosphere > Soil | place: USA... | reverse complement strand
TGCCTCGACCGCCACGTCGCCGCCGGGAACGGCGACCGCGTCGCCTACCACTGGCGCGGCGAGGAGGGGGAGCGCCGCGACGTCACCTACGCCGAGCTGCTCGCCGACACGCAGCGCTTCGCCAACGCGCTCAAGGACCTGGGAGTGCGCAAGGGCGACGTGGTCGGGATCTACCTGCCGATGATCCCCGAGGTCGCCGTGGCGATGCTCGCCTGCGCGCGGATCGGCGCGGTCCACAACGTCGTCTTCGGCGGCTTCAGCGCCGAGTCGGTCCGCGAGCGGATGGAATTCGCCGAGGCCAAGGCGCTCGTCACCGTCGACGGCGCCAGGCGCAAGGGGAAGACGGCGCCGATCAAGCAGCAGGTCGACTCCGAGATGGGCGACCTCGAGACGCTGGAGAAGATCGTCGTGATCCGCGCCACCGGCACCCCGTGCCCGATGACCGAGGGCCGCGACGTCTTCTACGACGAGGTCTGCGCCGCCGCCGACCCCGAGTGCCCGGCCGAGCCGATGGAGGCCGAGCACCCGCTCTTCATCCTCTACACCTCCGGCTCGACCGCCAGCCCGAAGGGGATCCTCCACACCACCGGCGGCTACCTCACCGGGGTCACCACCACGCACCGCCACGTCTTCGACCTGAAGCCGGAGTCCGACGTGTACTGGTGCGCCGCCGACGTCGGCTGGATCACCGGCCACTCCTACATCGTCTACGGCCCGCTCGCAAACGGCGCCACCAGCGTGATCTGGGAGGGGGCCCCCGACTACCCCCACCAGGGCATCTGGTGGCAGATCGCGCAGGAGACCAGGGCGACGATCCTCTACACCGCCCCGACGGCGATCCGCACCTTCGTCAAATGGGGCGCCGAGATCCCGGCCGAATACGACCTCTCCGCCCTGCGCCTCCTCGGCACCGTCGGCGAGCCGATCAACCCCAAGGCCTGGCTCTGGTACCACAAGGTGATCGGGCAAGAGCGCTGCCCGATCGTCGACACCTGGTGGCAGACCGAGACCGGGGCGATCATGATCACGCCGCTACCGGGGATCACCGCGACCAAGCCCGGCTCGGCGACCAGACCCTTCCCCGGGATCTCGGCCGAGGTGGTCGACGAGAGAAGCGGCGAGCCGGTCACAGAAGGCCAGGGCCTCCTCGTCCTGACCCAGCCCTGGCCCTCGATGCTCCGCACCCTCTACCGCGAGGACGAGCGCTTCCTCGAGACCTACTTCGAGAAGTTCGGGAAAGAGACCTACCTGGTCGGCGACGCCGCCCGCAAGGACGGGGACGGCTACTTCTGGGTGATCGGCCGGATCGACGACGTCGTCAACGTCTCCGGCCACCGCCTCTCGACCGCCGAGGTCGAGTCGGCGATCGTCGCCCACGAATCGGTCGCCGAGGCGGCGGTGATCGGCCAGTCAGACGAGCACACCGGCCAGGCGATCTGCGCCTTCGTCACCCTGCAGGGGCAGACCGAGCACTCCGAGGAGCTGGCCGAGGGGATCCGCGAGGAGGTCGCCGCACGGATCGGCAAGTTCGCCCGCCCGAAGCGGATCATCTGGGCCGACGACCTGCCGAAGACCCGCTCCGGCAAGATCATGCGCCGCCTGCTCAGAGACATCGCCGAGGGTAGGGCGCTGGGCGACGTGACGACGCTGAAAGATCCGGACGTTATGGCTGAGCTCGAGGGGAAGATCGCCGAGGAGCAAGATCAAGAGTGAGCGGAAAGCCGCCGAGCGCGTGGCGGCTTTCCAGTTCCCCCGCGGCCCCAAAGGGAAGCGGCACCAGAAGGGAAGAAGCGGGCGTCAGCCTATACTGGTCTCCTCGGATCGCGCAGGAGTGCAGAAGGCATCGATTTGAGCGCGGAAAGCACCGATCATTGGAGGTGGCATGGCTACTGAAGGCATGACCGAGGCGCCCATCCGGCATAGCGAGAGCTTTTTCATCGGCGGCGATTGGGTCGAGCCTTCGACCGACCGCACTTTCGCTGTTATCGATTCGACTACCGAGGAGCACTACTTCAGCGTTCCCGAGGCGATGGCGCCCGACATCGACCGAGCGATAGCCGCAGCCCGCGATGCTTTTGACAATGGTCCCTGGCGCAAGCTCGCCCATGCCGAGCGGGCGGTTTATCTGCGGGCCTTAGGCGATGAGTTGCGCAAGCGGGCCGACGACATCGCCCAGATTTGGCCGCGCGAGTCAGGCGTCTTGCACAGCCGGGCGCAGGGCGCCGCGATGGCTACCGCCAAGACCTTCGACTATTACGCAGGCCTGGCCGACACCTTCCCATTTGAGGAAGAGGTACCGCCGACGGCTGGCGGCGGCTTCGGAGCCCTGGTCCGTGAGCCGGTGGGAGTCGTCGGAGCGATCATCCCCTGGAATGGGCCGCTCAGCCTAATCGGCTTCAAGCTGGCGCCGGCGCTGATCGCGGGTTGCACGGTGGTCCTCAAGTCCTCGCCTGAGGCGCCGGGGGATGCATACGTGGTCGCCGAGGCGGCTCAAGCAGCAGGGCTGCCGCCGGGGGTCCTCAATGTGATCACCGCCGACCGCGAGGTCTCAGAGCTCTTGGTCCGAGACCCCCGGATCGACAAGATCACGTTCACCGGGTCAACCGCCGCCGGCCGCCGAATCGGCTCATTGTGTGGAGAGCGGGTCGCCCGCTGCACGCTCGAGCTGGGCGGCAAGTCGGCGGCGGTAATCCTCGACGACGCCGACCTCGGCGCCGCCGCCCGCGTGATCGCCGGGGCCGAGTGCATGCTGAGCGGCCAGGTGTGCTCCTCGTTGACGCGCCTGATTCCCACGCGAAAGCGCCACGACGAGTTCGTTGACGCGCTTGTCGAGGCGTTCGGTCAGGTGCGGGTGGGGGACCCGTTCGACCCCGCGACGGAGATGGGGCCGCTCGCCGCCGAGCGCCAGCGCGATCGCGTCGAGGGCTACATCGCTAAGGGCCGTGAAGAGGGGGCGACCCTCGCCACTGGTGGCGGCCGTCCTGCCCATCTCGACCACGGCTGGTTTGTCGAGCCGACCGTCTTCGCCAACGTGGAGAACTCGGCCACGATTGCTCGCGAGGAGATCTTCGGCCCGGTTCTAACGGTGATCCCTGCGGACGATGAGAACGACGCGATCGCGAAAGCCAACGACACGATCTACGGGCTCAACTCTTCGGTCTTCACCGAGGACGTCGAGCGGGCTCGCGAAGTCGCCGGCGAGCTGCGAGCCGGCACCGTTGGCCACAACGCTTTCCGCACGGACTTCGGGCTGGCCTTCGGTGGCTTCAAGCAGTCGGGCATGGGACGCGAGGGCGGAGTCGAAGGCCTGCGTCCCTACCTCGAGGTCAAATCAGTGATCCTCGATGCTCGCCCGAAGCGCTACGCCGCCTGAATTCGCCCCGCGGGGCGACTTTCTATTATGCGACGTCAGCTTCTTGGAGTAGTCTCTACTACCTCAAGGCTTGGTCGCTATGGCCGCTCGACCCGGGAGTCGGCGGGAAGGAAGTTCGGAAGAAGGGCCGCCTTTGGGGGCCCGAGGAGGGTCAAATGTGGAATGACTCGTTGGTCGTCGACGGCGTCGCTCATTCGTTCGACTGGACCCCGGCGAACCGCGCCGACTCGCTGACAGAGGATGAGTATGCGCGATTTCTCGATTTCGCCTGGCAGCAGTCCCACCTCCTGATCGAGTCGAACGCTCCCGGTTGGAAGTTGAGCTTCGAGGAGTTCACGAGCACTTTCACCGCGGACACGATCGCTCGATCCTTCATCGAGGAAACCGAGGTCGACATGGTCGTCTACCACGAGGTGGAGATCGCCGGTGTGGCAAAGCACGGGCTCTCGCCGCTCGCGGTCGGCGAAGAGCTCAAGCGTCGTTTCCCCGAGCGCGTGCTTCTTTATGCCTTTGTCGACCCGTTCCGTGGTGAGGCGGAGCTCGAGCGGATGGAAGCGAAGGTGGCAACCGGTCTCGTTGACGGCTTCAAGTTCTATCCGACCAACGGGGTCTTCAATCTCGAGACCGGGAAGATGAACACCATGTTGTACGACGATCCCGAGTTCAGCTTCCCCTATTTCCAAAAGGCAAAGGATCTGGGGATCCAGCATGTGGCCGTCCACAAGGCCTACCCGGTCGGTCCCGGTTCGCTCGAGAAGGACAGGGTCGATGATATTGGCGGTGCCGCCTTTGCTTTCCCCGAGTTGACCTTCGAGGTGGTCCACAGTGGCTGGGCTTTCCTCGAGGATTGCGCCCTGCAGATGATGGTCAACCAGAACATCTACGCGAACCTCGAGCTGACTGCGAACTTCGCCGTACGCCGACCCCGGCAGTGCGCCGAATCGATCGGCGAGCTGCTTCGATATGGCACCGACGATCGGCTCCTCTATGCCTCGGGGATCCCGAACGGACACCCGCATCCGGTCTTCGACTCCTTCTCGAGGATGGAGATGCCCGAAGACCTCGTTGAGCAGCAAGACATGCCGCTGTTGAGCGAAGAGCTGAAGAAGAAGATCCTCGGAACCAACATGCTCGCCCTGCATGGCATCGATCCTGAGGAGAAGAAGCGAAAGATCGCCGGCGACGAGTGGGACAAGCAGCGCCAGGCGGCGCGTGCGGAAGGCGGCGCCATAACGCCTTGGCGCGCGCACCGGGAAGCCATCGGCACCCTTGCTGCGGCCTAAGAGGCGCGCCAGGTGGCCGAGCTGAGGGACAAGATTCTGGAGCGGATCAACGACGTGCGGGACCCCTGCAGCCTCGCGTCGGCATTTCCGATCGGTCTTTCCGACATGGGTCTCGTCTCTGAGCTGCGCATCTCCGAGCCGCCTGGTTCGGGGCGCCCTCACGAGGTCGCTCTGGTGCTCCGCGTGACCGCGCCGGGCTGCATGTATGTGCCTTTCATGGAGCGCTCGGTTCGGGCAGCGCTGAGTGAACTGGATGAGGTGGGGGAGATCTCCATCGAGTGGCAAAAGGACGCCAGCTGGACGCCAGCTGACATGGCGGAGCCGGTCCGCCGACGACTTGCGGAGACACGTGCGCGCCGCCTTGAGGAATACGGTGAAGCGGCCAGCAGCATCTAGGTTTATCGCTCCGCCTCAACCGCGCGGACACCGATCCGACGGCGGATTCGCGTGAAGGGGCGAGAGCGCTACTCGCATAACGAGACCCCATAATCTGACAGCGCGTTATATACTTAATGCGTCTGACCGGTCCAGGTCGGGTCAGATCACTCGGCGGAGCCTGCACCGTTCGCCGCCTTTGTCTGTCGTCAATAAGGGAGAGCACGAATGCGAAAAACCCAGCTTCGCCAGTTCGTCGGCTATGCAATAGCCGCGGGCCTGATCATCGTGGCAAGCGCCGCGCTGGCTGCCTGTGGTGGCTCGGACGGAGGGAGTTCGTCGAGCTCGGCGACGACCGATGAGGAGTCGACCGCAGCAGCGGCCACGGAAGGGGTTGACGTCGGCACTGGCACTCCCATTCCAGTGGGTCGGGACGAACTGAAACTTGCCTTCGTGGCCTCCGGCCTCTCATCGCCCGCAGGGGCGTCGCAGAAAAGAGGCGTCGAAAAGATCGCGTCGAAATACAGCATCCCGGTTGAGGTATTCGACGGCCAATTCGACCCTGCTCGCCAGTACTCGCTTTTCCGCACCGTCATCGAAAGCGGTAAGTACAACGCCGTCGTGACCGTGCCGCTGAGCGGCGATCAGTCCTGCGAAATCCTTTCCAAGACCGCACCCTCGAAAGACATCATCGTCAGCATCATGATCATCCCGATCTGTGGCCGCGATCTCGAATCGGCCAACGGCGACGGGTTGTGGCAGCCGGGAACGCTTGACACCGTTGGTATCACCACCAACAAGGAGGGCCTGGAGAACGTTGCCGAAACCTGTAAAGCGGAAACCGGAGGCGGCGAAACCATCCTGCTCAACGGCCAATCTGGATCGCCGAACTACGAAGCGATGACCGACGCCTTTGAATCCGCTGGCTTTGACATCGTCGCCAACTATGCAACCAACTACGCACCGTCGGAAGCGCTCGAAAAAACCTCGGCCGCCCTGCTCTCAAACCCGAACCTCAAAGTCATCGCGACCACCTCGCCGCTCCTGGTCCAGGGCGCGACTCAGGCGTTAAAATCGGCTGGCAAGGCGCCTGGCGCCGTCAAGATGTGCAACATCTATGGCGGTAGCGAACAGATGATGAATCTGATCAGGTCGGGCGAACTTACGGTCGACGCCTATGCCAATACCGACTGGGTCGCTATGGCAGCCGTTCAAAGCATCGTCGACGCCACGGAAGGTAAGCCGATCCCGCGTGTTTCTGTTCCCGGTCCGAACGGCACGATCGTCAAGTCTGGGACCGAGGACTGGCCGCCGCCTTACACTAAGAAGACGGTCGATCAGTTCGAGCCGAACGGGGACTAGGTCCCGAATCCTGAAATGCAGAAGCTCGCGGCTCCTAGGGCTGCGGGCTTCTGCTTCCAAAGGGCTCGATGACTGAATCCGGATCGGCAAGCGTGATTTTGGGCGGTGCCGGCGGCATTGGTACCGCCTGTGCCAGACGTCTTGGTGGCCATGTCATTCTCGCCGACCTGGACCCTGGGCGATTGTGTGAAGCTCAGGAGCGCGCCTTGCGAGAGTGTGAGTCCGTGACCATTGTCACGTGCGACATAACCTCCCGGAAGTCCATCGATAACCTCGTCGATGAGGTTCGGGCGACGGACAAGAGCTTGGCCGCGCTTGTAAATGTCAGCGGGGTCGGTCCCAATCTAGGAGGAACCCGAGATTTAGCGCCAAGCGACTGCCGTCGAATGCTCGATGTCAATCTCATCGGCGCGACGTATCTGCTCGAGGCCTTCGAACCACTCCTCACGAATGGCAGTGTGGGGATCTGTGTAAGTTCAATCGGCGGCCATCGAAGGCTTCCGTTGCAGTTCGACGACCTCCTCCGCCATCCATTGGCGCCTCAGTTCCCCGAGCTGCTTGAAGCGAGGATGTGTTTGGACGGCAACGACGTCGCCGTTTATGCGGTGTCGAAGCGTGGCATTAACCTGCAGGTCGAGCTCAGGGCGGCGGCGTGGGGCAGGGCAGGGGCGCGCCTGGTCTCGGTGTCGCCTGCTCACATCGAGGACACGCTGATGGGGTCGACGATCGATCCGAGTCAGATTCAGTACACGCGGGTGTCAGCGCTGCGGCGGTCGGGGCGGGCCGCTGAGATCGCTAATACGATCCGGTTTCTCGCGTCCTCAGATGCCTCATACATCACTGGGTGCGATCTCTTGGTCGATGGCGGTGCCAAGGCATCGATCGAACATCATGTCGATCAACAGGAGCGATCGTCCTGGCACAGAGCGAACACGCGCATCTGTGGATAGTCGACGGAGGCCTTGGGGTCCGGTGAGGGAAGGGTCGCGGCGATTTGGGGCGCGGCCCCGCCTAACACTCCCGCTGCCCGCAGGCGCGTCGCATCGTCCATCACGGAGAGGCCGAAGAACGCCTCCGATGTCAATATTTGCCGATGCGTTCTTCGCTAAAGTAGGGTTTGATGCGTCGGGCGAGCCTGCGAAGAGTCACTTTCAGGCGCATGCAAGCAATCGAGCGATATCGATCGGGTCGATCTTCGGCTTCCGCAGCACGACGACAACCATTGGCGAGCTGATCGGCGAATGTGTGCCGCCGACGCCGAGAGCATCGTCGAAGTCCTCGACCTGCAGGCAGAGGCATTGGGTGAAGAGGTCTTTCTCACCTGCGATGACCAGTCGCTGACCTACCGGGACCTGAGGCAACGATCTTTGCGGTTCGCCAGCGGCCTCGATCATCTCGGGCTTGAACAGGGTGACCGTGTCGCAATCCTTTCGGAGAATTCACTGGAGGTCATCGTCTCCTTCTTTGCCTGTGCGCGGCTGGGACTGATCCAGGTCCCACTCAACATCTTCCTCCGCGGGGAGTTCCTTCGCTATCAACTCGAACACTCCGGATCGCGCGCCGTGATCGTCGACGGCCTCGGACTCGAGGCTATCGAGGCGCTCGACCCCTCGGTCGAATTGGCGCACGTCATCGTCGTTGGAGAGGAATCGGGAGCAGGTCGGGACAGTCTCGGGTTCGACGAAGTTTCGAGGTTCGATCCGGGCGAGAACCACCCCACACTGAGCAAGGGCGACACCGCGGCGGTCGTCTACACCTCTGGAACGACCGGGATGCCGAAGGGTTGCATCATCCCCCATGGCGTTTTCACCCAAACATACGGCGCCTATCAGGGTGCGGGCTATGTCGTTCCCGGGGACCGATTGTTCACGCCGGCCCCAATGTTCCACATGGGATTCTTGGCCGGGATGCTCTCGACGACGCTCTGCTCGGGAGCATCTCTGCACTGTACCCGCAGGTTTAGCGCCTCGAGCTTCATGCGAACAGCGAGGGAGATCGGCGCCACGGTCATCTACGCCGTCGGGTCGGTGGGTATGCTTCTGCTCGCGCAGCCACCCACACCTGAAGACGGTGATTCTGGACGCTTGCGGGTGGCGCTCCTGCCCCCGATGGCGCCCGAGAGCCAGGTCGAGTTCGAGCGACGTTTCGGAGTGCCCGTCGTGGCGGAGAGCTACGGTCAGTCGGAGAGCATCCCGATCACGATCAGTAGTGTCGACGTCCCCCGCGAACGTGGTTCCGCCGGGCGACCGGGTGCACTCTGTGAGGTCGCCATCGTCGATGAGCAGGACAACGTCCTTCCTGCGGGCGAGGTCGGAGAGATCGTGGTCAGGCCGCGCAAGAGCCACGTCATGTTCGAGGGCTATTGGAAGGACCCCCAGGCGACCCTCGCGGCCTGGCGCAACCTCTGGCACCACACCGGCGATCTCGGTCGACAGGCGCCGAACGGGACCCTGTGGATCGTCGACCGAAAGAAGGACTCGATCCGGCGCCGCGGGGAGAATATCTCCTCGACAGAGCTCGAGGCCGCGATAGCCAGGCACCCGGCGATCCGAGAGGTGGCCGTCCACGCCGTGGCGAGCGAGCTCGGAGACGACGAGATCAAGGCCTGCGTCGTTGCCGTAGGAGAGCTCGACCCCGTCGAGATTTTCGCCTTCTTCAGCCGCGAGCTACCCTACTTCGCGGTGCCCCGCTATCTCGAGTCGATGGAGGCGTTGCCTGTTAACGCGGTCGGCCGGGTGCGCAAGCAGACGCTTCGTGAACGCGGCGTCACCAAGGAGACCTGGGACTTCGAGGCCATCGGACTGACCCTCGGCAGAGATGAGCGACGAGGCCAAGGAACGCTTGCGCAGCGGCGAGGGGACTGATGGCATCCCGGGGGCGCCCCGCATTCATTGGGTGCATACTGCCGCAGCCATTCATCCCGCCGGGATCTGATCAAGGGTCGCCGCGACCCCGCGAGTTCGTGGCCTTGGTAGCGCCCGCAATCAAATCCTGGGCGCAGAGAACTTGGCCACCTGCGAAGCCGAGGATTGTTCTGCCGGATCGCGTTTGAGGGGACGGCGACGACCGGATGAGCCTTGGCGGCAGAGCGCCGCGGATGCACTCGACCAAGCGCTGCGCTCCCTAGATGATTGATTCCCAATCCCCGCACACCTGGATGACGCGCCCGGCACACTTCACATCCCTGCGTTCTCTGTCTTGCCTTTGCCAACCGGCACAGGCTGCAACCTGCGCCGTCGGTCTGCTCGGCCGGGCGCGCGCCCAGTCACACGCGAATTGGGAATCAATCATCTTGCGAAGTGGCTTGTTGCAGAGAGCAGCGTGAACGTTTGCCCGCGCAACGATCGAGGAGTCGTCCGGCGGGCGAAGATCATCGGCGAATGATGCGACAGCGCAGACGGCCGGGGTAATGACACGATAATCTGGCATCGAATTCTCAAAGACCCCACGAGCTGACTGATCGGTCCGACGGCAATCAGGCCAGATGATCCATCCAATCGGAGACAAGACGCCCTCGGTCCACGAGACCGCCATCGTCCATCCGGACTCATCGATACTCGGCGACGTCGAGGTAGGGCCCCACGCAAGCGTCTGGCCGGGCGCGGTCCTACGGGGAGACTATGGAGCGATTCGAATCGGACCGGGGTCGAGTATCCAGGACAACGTGGTCATCCATGGGGTCGGGCCGGGAACCCATGTCGGCGCGAACTGCATTGTCGGGCACCTGGCGTTCATCGAGGAGGCTGTCGTCGAAGATGCCTGTCAGATCGGCGTAGGGGCGCGAGTACTGAACGGCGTCCTGATGCGTACCGGTTCCGTCGCCGCGGCGGGCAGCGTGATACTGCCCGGGACTGTCGTCCCCGCCAACATGAGAGCGCAGGGGGTACCCGCCCGGATCGTGGACGTTCAGAACCCGAGCAGGGCCGAGATCGAAGCTGCCGCGAAGGATTACGTCGTCGTCGCGGAAGGAATGGCGGCATCGCTCATTTAGGGGTGTCGTCCGTCTGGATGTACGAACCTGCCGCAGGACGTGCCGTGACCGGCACCTGCCCGGAAGTTCTTGCCACGGTGACGCCCGGATCATGAACGCGCTGGGCGGCTTCGGCGTTTGGGTCTACGGATCCCGGCATTCCCAGCAGGAGCTGAGGGAAGCGGCAGCCTTAGTCGAGAGCCTGGGATTCGAAGCGTTCTGGTTGGGCGGGTCGCCCGAGGTCGCCGACCTCCGCCCGCTTCTCGCGGCCACCGCGAAGATCGTCATCGGGACCAGCATCGTGAACATCTGGAAGACGGATCCGGCCATGGCAGCGGCCGAGTGGGCGGGGCTAGAGCGCGAGTTTCCGGGCCGCGCCATCGTCGGTGTCGGTGCGGGGCACCGGGAGGTTCAAGGCAATTACCAGAAGCCTCTCTCGGCTGTATGCGAATTCTTCGACAGGATCGATTGTGCTCCGACGCCCATACCTCCGGAGAGGCGAGTGCTGGCGGCCCTCGGGCCTCGGATGCTTGATCTTTCAGCGCAGCGAAGTGCGGGCACGATTCCCTATTTCGTCAGTCTGGCGCACACGAGGTTCGCCCGTCGCCGGATCGGCCCGGACGTGCTCCTTGCGCCCGAGATGGCCTGCGTCCTCGACCCCGATCCGGTTGCAGCTCGCGCCCGGGCCCGGGATTACAGCGCCGTGTATCTCGGCCTGTCGAACTACGTAGCTCCCCTCCTCGACCATGGGTTCGACGAGAGCGATGTGCTGGACGGTGGCTCGGATCGACTGATCGACGCGATCGTTCCACATGGAGAGGCGAGCGAGGTGGCGGCGGCCGCTCGGGAGCACGTGGCGATGGGCGCCGACCACGTGGTACTTCAGCCGATCGTCGGCGCTTCGGGGGGAATCCCACGGGACGAGTGGTCCGCCCTCGCCGTCGCCCTGTCCCTGCTGACAGGCTGATCCGCCGCAAGGGAGCGCGAGCACCGATCCGCCGCCGTCACTCTCGGCCTCGGGCCAGGTCCACTCCGCGAGCAGCTCAGTGGCCGAGCGGTGGGGCAAGAAATGGGCAACGTACTTTGCAGATCCAATTCCGGGGACGCCGGTCCACCTACTTCAGAAAGCTGGGCAGGATGCATTTCGCCATGTGTCGCGCCGTGCGCGATCGGCGGTGTGATCGACCAGGCGTTGCCGGCGAGCTCAACTGCCGAGTGCTCGGCGGTGCCGCGAACAACCCGCTGAGCGGTCAGCAAGTGCCGACCACGCTCGCGCGTCGCGGAATTCTCTATTGCCGAACACAGGGCTTGGTCCCGGACTCGCGCCGCGCGCGCCGAGATTGCGACAGCGCAGCGACGGTGAGCATTGGGGAACCCGCGGCTTGATCCCTTCGCTACGGGTCGCCGATACTGAAGGCATCACCGAAGCCCCGGCGAGCGAGACCGACGCCATGCCGACCACACCTCCCAGGGTCCGCGAGGACCTCACGTTCCCGTCCGGCGACGAGCACTGCGCAGCCTGGCTTTATGCGCCGGCCGGCGACAGCCCGTTCCCGGTCATCGTGATGGCCCACGGCCTCGGCGGAACCAAGTCGATGCGCCTCGACGCGTTCGCCGAGCGCTTCCAGGCGGCCGGCTACGCCAGCCTCGTCTTCGACTACCGCCACTTCGGCGATAGCCCCGGGCAGCCCCGACACATCATCGACGTTCCCAAGCAGCTTGAGGACTGGAACGCCGCCCTGCGCTTCGCCCGCACGGACTCACGGTTCGACCCGCGCCGCATCGCCGTCTGGGGCACCTCCTTCGGCGGTGGACACGCGATCGCGACCGCCGCAGCCAACCCGGACGTCGCCGCGGCCATCGCGCAGTGCCCGTTCACTGACGGTCTCGCGTCAAGCCTCGCGGTCCCGCCGCTCACGAGCCTCAAGATCACCGCCAAGGCGATCGCCGACGCCGTCGGCGCCCGCCTCGGGCGCGACCCGATCTACGTCCCCGTCGCCGGCAAGCCCGGCGACACCGCCCTCATGGTCGCCCCCGACGCTCTGCCCGGCATGCTCGCGCTCCAGCCTCCGGACGCCGAGTTCCACAACGAAGCGGCGGCACGGATCGCGCTGCAGCTCATCCGCTACTTCCCCGGGCGCCGAGCCATAGACGTGAAGGCCCCGCTGCTCGTGTGCATCTGCGACCCCGACACCGTCGCACCCGCAGGCCCCACGCAGAAGCACATCGCCAAGGCCCCACAGGGCGAGATCAAGCACTACGCCTACGGGCACTTCGACATCTACGTCGGCGACCCCTTCGAGCAGGTCGTCGGCGATCAGATCGCCTTCCTGCGCGCCCACATCCCGACCAACTGACCCACCAGGAGAACCAGGCATGGCTCGATACGAACTCGCCGGGCGCGTCGTCGCGATCACCGGCTCCACCGGCGGCCTCGGCGGCGCGCTCGCGACCAAGCTTCGCGAGCGGGGCGCCAAACTAGCGCTCATGGACCTCGACGGCGCCGCCAGCGCCGCGCAGGCCGCTGAACTCGGCGACGAGACGGTCGCGCGCGGCTACGCGATCGACGTCCGCGACTACGACTCCGTCCAGCACGCCATCGACGCGGCCGCTGCCGACTTCGGCAAGCTCGACGTCGTCATTGCCGGCGCCGGCATCGGCAAGCCGAAGCCCGCCGAGTTGATGGACCCGGTGGAGTTCGAGACGACGATCGACATCAACCTCAACGGCGTCTACCGCACGTTCAAGGCCGCGCTCCCATGCGTTGCACGCACCGAAGGCCAACTCGTTGCGATCTCGTCGATGGCGGCCTTCATCCATTCGCCGCTCAACACCCACTACACCGCGAGCAAGGCGGGCGTCTGGGCCCTCTGCGACAGCCTGCGCCTCGAGGTCCGCCACCTCGGCATCACCGTGTCAAGCGTCCACCCGACCTTCTTCGACACCCCGATGATGGATGGAGTGCTCGCCGACCCGGCTGGCGCCGCCCTTTGGGGGGAGCACAAGAGCTGGCCGTGGAAGATGGTCCCCCGCGAGACCGTCATCAACGACACCGTCCGCGGCATCGAGCGCCGCGCCAAGATCACCGTCATCCCGAAAGCCAACACACCGGTCGCTCGCGCCGCCGGCTTCGTCGGCCCGCTCATCGACCGCGTGGGATTCATCCGCAACCCGATCCCGCGCACGATCGAGATCGCACATCAGCACGTGCGCCCCGACTAGCGACGTGGCTGCCCCAAGCCCCAGAGTGACGTCTTCGCCGAAGACATCTCCTGCTGGGGCGGCGAAGAATGCGTCGCAGTAGGCTCGGCGTTCGGTAGCACAGGTCTGGTTTGGGAGCTTGATGGGGGAACCTGGAATGTGTTCGAACCGCGCGAGCGCTTCGTTCCCGAACAGCCTGGGTCCGTTTCACGGCCGAGGCGCCCTCGTACCCGGGGGCAGCAAAGGCATCGGTCGGGCCCTTCAGTCGGCACTCTTCGCGAGTTCCCAGCCAGCGAGGTTTGGGAGCCGCAACCCTATGAGGTCGTTTGCCGGCTGACGGCTTAGCGCAATCGATACGCGGTCAGGACGTAATCTGATTCTCGGGCCCCAAAGGTCCTCGGGCCGGTGCGCCGATGCCTGGGGGAAGCCAGCGTCGTCAATCGGGCTGCGTCGTTGAGAGAGATCGGGAGCCGCCGGGCCATCAGCAGCGCATCCTCAAAGCTGCGGCGATCGAGCGCGCGCTGTAGCTGTTGATGCGGATCGCTGGCGCGGCCCATCACGATCATATGTTCCCACCAACCGCCATGCACGGGACCGTCGCCCTGGTTCCCGGCGACGTCGCCCCTCCGCGTACCTCGAACCCGTTGACGGTCGTCGCCCCGAGCCTGGCGGCGGTCGCCGCCGCCTCCAAGGTCCTCGCCTTGCTCGGACCTCGCTCCGCGCCCTCCGCTGCGCGTCGGGTTTCGGCGTCGACGCCCGCCGCCCTTCGGCCCGGCGACAACGTCAACGAGTTCGGAGGTGCCGAAATGGCCTCAGTGTTGAAGGATGAACTGTCGTCGGAGGTGGTGCTCGATCCCGGCCGCTTCAGGAAGGTCTCTGTCGAGACCCAAGCAGGTGAGCTGGAAGCCCGCCTAAGCGAGTACGGCAGGACGGCAGCTGGTCCGGCTGGAGCCTGTCCAGGGAGAGGAGAGGGTCGTCACGATGCCGGCGACCTCGCGCCCGCCAGGCGCGCGCGCCGCCGCGCCGGGAGGGGCCGGCGAGCTCAACGGGAATGGCCACGTGAACGGCACCAGCGTCGCCGCCGCCCTTGCGGGTCATCGCGCTGGCGAGTTCCTCGATCGGCTCGCCGCGATCCGGAACGAGGTGGACGACTTCCCCGCAGCCGAGTTCGATCCCTTGCTGCTCAAGGCGGCCCTGGTCCACGGTGCGAGCTGGGGCTCGGCCGGTGGCTTCGTTCTGGACGTCCAGGATCAACTCGGCCTCTGGCGAAGCCGCGACGCGGTCGCCCGGTTTGTTGGCTATGGCCAGATTGCCGACCGGGAGCCTCTGATCTGCGACGAGCACCGTGTGACCGTCGTCGCGGCGGGTGCAATCGCCGAGGACGCGGCCCACTCGTCCGCTTTCCTCTTCCGTCGAGCCTCAGCTCGCAGACCGGGCGAAGGAGGGTTACGGTGACGTTGGTCTGGCTCACGCCGATCAATCCCACGGCGCTCGCCGCGGCACGGTCCAGCATGAAATCCACGTGGGGGAGAGGGCGGTGCCCTTCGCTCCCGGTAGTGCCCTCGAGCTTGTGGTTGGCTGCCGGGCGTCGGCGGGGGTTCTGGAGCAGTCGGTCCCTTACGCGGCGTTGGTGACGATCGAGGTTCCGCAGGGGCTCGGATTCCCGATCTATCAGGAGGTCCGACAGGAACTTCGTGCCCAGGTCCAGGCTCCTCGTCCCAGGGCCTCCTGAGCTCGCGAAACGGGCGCCACTGCGGGTACTAACCCGGTACTAAGTTGAGCCAAAGTGGGTTCAACTCGGACCAACTG
>Ga0157379_10002505_pt1 | contig 15374 bp, 16 predicted proteins | sample S25metaG_FD_121802 | JGI IMG/M metagenome (GOLD analysis project Ga0157379, IMG submission 121802) | Switchgrass rhizosphere microbial communities from Kellogg Biological Station, Michigan, USA - S2-5 metaG | ecosystem: Host-associated > Plants > Roots > Rhizosphere > Soil | place: USA... | reverse complement strand
CTCTTCCGGACGCTTCGTGGCTTTTCTTTCTGTCACACCGTCGAAATATCCAGCGAAGTCAGGAACAGCCAATAGCGGCTACCGCCAGATTTTTGTCCGCGACACGTGTTTCGGTGCCGCCGGCTCCTGCACGCCCAAGACGACACGTCTTTCCGTTATGCCCGGAGATACCAATTCGCTGCAGAGCAAACCCGCCGGCCCGGCCATCTCGAGTTCCGCACAAGCCGTAGGAGTTTCCAGCGCAGCCACACCGACCGTTTTGACGCGCACCGTGCCGGTGGACGATCGCGTGTTTCTCGTGCTTACGAATTCCGGACAGAAATAGGTTCGTTGAACAATCGGGACTGCCCTGCGTTCAGGGGCCAAGCTCGAGTGCGCTCTAGTTCTTTTGTCGCTCTACCGCTCTCTACTTACCCAAGTATTTTTCCGGAATCGGATTGCCCGGGCGTTCCGCGTCCCAATAAATTTGCACGCACCACCAGCGCTCGCCGTCGAAGAAAAATTCCATGCTGTTGATGCCGCGATCGATCGGTTTGCCGTCCTTCGTTTCGCGCGATTCGTATGTCGTATAGATGTGCGTCATGGCGCCAAACGAATCGGTCTTGCGGCTCAGTTCGAGCTCAAAGAATCCGTGTTCCTTGAAATAGCCGCCGGCATGCGCCGCGTAGTCCGCCGGCGTCATGACCACCAGGCTGGGCTTTCCCCCGTCTTTCGGCGTGCGCACCGCGATCAGCCGCGCATCCTTCGTGAACAGTGAGTTGAACCGGTTCCAGTCACGCTCTCCCGGCGGCCCTGAAATCACATCGTAAACAGCCGCCACAATCGCATCCAGGCTTTGCACGTCCTTGGGATTCGCGGCGGGAGCAACCGGTGAAGCAGGCACCGTGGCGGATTGTCCGGCTTCCTGCTTTTCTTGCGCCGCTCCAGAGATCACGGCTTCGCCTACTGTTATCGCCGCCATCAACGCAATTGCCTTCATTCGCGCCATCATTTTTTCTCCGTTCATCCCTCTATGCGCGGTCAACTCGCTACCTCAGTTGAACCGCACCTTCACGTCCGGCCGCTTCTCCAGTTGCACCGAATCAATAAATCGAACTCTGCGATCATCCAGCGTCAGAATCATGGATTGTGTCCTGACACCTTCGCCAAAAAAACGGACTCCGCGGAGAAGATTTCCGTCGGTCACACCGGTGCACGCAAAGATGATTTTCTTGCCCGGCGCCAGATCTTCCGTGTCGTAAATTCGTTTAAGGTCTTTCACGCCCATTTTTTCCAGGCGTTCCGCGTCGTTCGGCTTGGCCACGATCAGCCGCCCCAGAATCTGTCCGTTTAGACAGCGTAGCGCCGCCGCGGTAAGCACGCCTTCCGGGGCTCCGCCCGTTCCCATCACCGCGTGTACGCCCGTTCCCACCACCGCCGACGAAATGCCCGCCGACAAATCACCGTCGCCAATTAGCCGGATCCGTGCGCCGGCCTTGCGGATGTCCGCGACCAATTTTTCGTGGCGCGGGCGGTCGAGCACGATGATCACCAGGTCTTCCACGTCGCGGTCCAGCCGCTTGGCAATGGCCTTCAGGTTGTCCGCTACCGGAGCGTCCAGGTCCACCGCGCCCTTGCACGAGGGGCCCACCACAATTTTTTCCATGTACAAATCCGGTGCATGCAGCAATCCGCCGCGCTCGCTCGCTGCCAGCACGGCGATCGAATTGGCCGCGCCCGTCGCGCAAAGATTCGTACCTTCCAGCGGATCGACCGCGATGTCCACCGCTGGAAAATTTGCGTTCGGCGCTCGTGTCGCCAGCCCCACTTTTTCTCCGATGTACAGCATCGGCGCCTCGTCGCGTTCGCCTTCGCCAATTACGATGGTGCCGTCCATCTGCAACTCATCCATAGTCTGGCGCATCGCTTCTACTGCCACTTCGTCTGCCTTGTGGCGGTCGCCAAAGCCCATCGTCCGCGCCGACGCAATCGCTGCGTTTTCCACCACTCGTAAAAACTCGAGACTCAGTTGCGCTTCCATCTCTGTCTCCGTACAAATTCACACCGCGGGCCGTGGCTATCCTATGCCGAATGGCCCCAGCCCGTCGAGCAACCACCTGTTTTATTCCACCCTTCCTCATCGGGCCAATTTGTGCTCAGATATTTTCGCTTTTCGGAGGGCTACGTTATGCCTGCCACTGCGCAAGACTTCCGCCGCTTTGCGCTAGCCATGCCGCAAACGGAGCAGAAGCGACACATGAACCATCCCGATTTCCGCGTGGCCGGAAAGATCTTTGCGACTCTCGGCTATCCCAACAAGGAACGCGGCATGGTCAAGCTCACTCCGGTCCAGCAACAGGAATTAGTTGAGTCCCACCCCTCCGCGTTTTCACCGGTTACCGGAGCCTGGGGCCGCCAGGGCTGCACCAGCGTGTTGCTCGCCAAAGCCCCCAAGCGCGTCCTGAAAGAAGCCATCGTAGACGCCTGGCGCAATCACGCTCCGTCGGACGTCGCACTGGCGGGACTAAAGCGCCGTTCGCCAGCACGACCTGCGAAGTAGGTGGCCCGCATTCATTTATTTTCCGAAATCCCTTGTGTTCGTGGTTGTGTGGCAATCTGTGTTTGCCGGATGCAGCGCATCTATCGTGTGACTCGCCGCGAACGGGCGCCAACAGTCCCTATCGAGCCACTTTCTTGGTATTGGCGTCCTTTCAGACTCTGATTGCATAATGATTTTCCTTAACAACCTAGATGCTTCGTCTCTGGCAAAACTACGCTGAATGTAAATGGCCAGAAAACGCGCCAGCACAATGTCATCGCTTTCGTGCTAATCTGTTCAAAGCAAGCTGCGGAGAGGTGGCAGAGCGGCTGAATGCGGCGGTTTGCTAAACCGTTGTACTGGCTAAAACCGGTACCGGGGGTTCGAATCCCCCCCTCTCCGCCAGACTTCCTGTGTAAGGTCCGAAGAGATCCTTTACAGAACGTTCCGGAGAGATAGTTTACACTTTTGGTCCAAAAGGATTGTGTAAGGGCTGCAGAGTCTTCTCCTGCAAATCGATATAACCGAGATCGTAGTCCATAAAGCTAACCAGCCAAATACCCTCATCGACCTCTTTGATGCCCACAGCTTGACCTGCGAGAGAAGTGCTGAGATTGATTTTCTTTTGTAAATGCAGATTCTTCCGCAGCAGGTGACCAGAGCTGTCCGATCGTGGAAAGGATAGGAGAGTTCTCCGATGCCGCGATAAGGCCGCGCGGAAGGTCTGTTATCCACCGCGAGTGCTTCGAGATTCATCGGATTGTCAAGTTCGTTCGAAAAAATGAACCCCTTGCGTGGTCTGCCACATCTTTCCCAGTGCTGGTCGAGAAGGAGTTTCAGTTGAGCGATGACCGGAATGGCGCCCTTGCTCTTCGGGCGCTTCGGTTCGTCCACATGGCTTCGCCAGACGGATTTTTCAACTCGAATTTCGGAGCCGTCGTAGTTCTGCCAAGTGAAACCTCTGATCTCTCCCTTGCGCGCGCCGGTGAAAGCAGCCGTGCGACGACCGTCGCGGTCGGCTCGGGAAGAATGGCCAACATCTGGGCTTCTTCTTCGAGCGAGTACGCGTAGGTTTCTCGAGCTGGCCGCGCTTTGGGAATTTCAACATCATGCATTGGGTTTACGTTTTCCAACACGCCCTGGCGACGCGGATAACGGAACGCGCCGCTCAGAAAGTGTTTGATGTGGCCTAGCGTTGTCCGGCTGAGGTTTTCCCGGCGAGCGATGTCCTTCAACAGTCAGCTTGCCGGTGTAGAAAGCTTGCTGGACTTCCTCCACAAGTTGCATCAAACGCAGCCGCGCATAGACATATTTCTCGGAGCGACTGATTTTCTCGGCAGCGTTCGACCGTGTACGTGTCCGGCTGCAATTGCATGAGAGCGGCGTAGCCGCGCGCCTCGTCGAGTTCGTGCACGTCGGCGCGTTGCAGGTTCTCGATGAGTTGCAGTTCCAGACATTGGGTATCGGTGAGGTCGCGGATGCTGGCTGGAATGGTTTCGCGCCCTGCCAGCTTCGACGCTCGATAGCGACGCGCACCCGCGACGAGTTCAAAGGTGTCAGCTTCGCCCTCCGGCAGGCGACGCACCAGTATCGGCTGCAGAACGCCGTGCCGCCGGATGTTGTCCGCCAGTTCCGCGAGTTTCGTCTCATCGAACTGGCGTCTCGGATTCGTTTTCGATTCACAAATAAGGACTGGTGGGATTTCCTGCACGGAAGAAACGACGGGAGGAATCACAATGCTGTTGTTCACTGCGATTGATGTATTCATGTTCTCGGTTCTCCTTTTCGTCCCTATTGATCAGTACTCATCCGGTAGCAAAATTGTGGTGACCGAGCGGTCTGCCTCGGTGATGACCGACACTCGCTCACGTGCGTTGGTTTCGTAGCTGCTGAGAAGGCGGAAGCCCTTCTCCAAACTGAACAGATTTTACTTGCGGTCGTCTTCCGAGAGTTCTCCCCAATCGCCCGTAACGTGGGGCGAGAGGAAGGCCATCGGGTTCTGTCCGCTCCTTTCGAGGGCGGCGAGCGCTCCCGGAGTGGCGACCAGTTGTCCGAGGTCAAACAGTGGTTTTCGTTCGGTTTGTTGCATGGAATCTCCTGCTTTTGAATTTGGGGTTTTGCTCCACAGGCACCGCGGAGCGGTGCATGAAAAGCAAATGCCGTTCATGGCGAGGAAGGGCGACTGTCCGTCCGCGCCGTCAAGGGCGCCGGTGTTGGGCGTTCACTGAAGCACAGCGAAAGCCCTTGACGGAAGAAGCGGACGGATCAGGCGCAGGGTTTAGCCAGGAAGGGCAGGCGAATTAGGTAGTGAAAGGAACGATGCGTACTTTAAGGTGTCTAAAACAGAGCAGACGGCATAAAAACAGCCTGCTACTTATAGTGCGGGGTCTTGTATGCCACAAAATGAAAACAACCAACAACGCCAGTCATTCGTTACACAGTCGGCCGGAACACCAACACGAGACACATGTTCGGGAACGTCAGGGACGACTGAGCTCGATTTATCGTTCCCACTGAAAGATGATCTTGTTCCTCGAATGTGGCACAAACCTTACGCCGAAGCTCTCCAAGAAACCGACCCGAGCAAGATGGCCGCGCTCATTTTAGTGGCGGAGCGCGCAATCCTCAATCGCTCTGCGGAAATACAAACCTTTCCGACTCCAATCGAGGAGAGTCACGACCTTGAATCTGCTTTACAGGTCCTTTCGCGGCTCCGGAAATCAGAAATGGCTGTCTAGCTGGGAAAAACCATTTCAACACTTAGCATCGTTGAATTCCCGCACCTGGACAGAGCTGAACTGCGCAATTTCTATCTGAAGCCATAATACGTCCACGCTTCATCGTCTCTCGCCGGGGCACAGTGTGGACTTGGCCGCTGTTCCGTCTCTTGCTCTGGCCTTGCACTGCTGCTATGTCGCGCAGTTTCGAAGAGCAGCGTTTGGTTCTGACCGACCCGTCTTGAGCCGGACCAGTGTGTTGCGTGCTGATCATGTCACTTCAAACCTTCCGGTTGCGACGCTCACTCATCGGTGAGCGCCGCGAGCATCTGCGAGGCCGCCTGCCGGATATACGCAAGACTCTCGGTCAAGAGCTGCGCATCGCCATTCCATAACTGGATATAGTCGCTCGCTGCCGATCCGGTTTCGAGCCCAATGGCGTGACAAACGACAAAGGCGGTCGCTTCGGCCTCCGTCTCGCGGATTCGCCGTGAAGTAGCACCGCGGCGATCCCCGCGATGGAGAAGCTCATGCGCCAGTTCGTGCGCCAGCGTTGAGAATTCTTCCGCTGGAGACTGGCCGGGAAGCAGAGTGATGCGGCCACCACTGGACACGCCGCGCGCAGGCGCGATTTCCATTGAGTAATCGATAGAAATGTTCTGCGCACACGCGAAACTACGGAGCTGCTCGCGACGTCTGTTCGGGTCACCCTGCACGGTGCCGATTTGCGGCAGTTCCTTGCCATCGGTCGGGCTGACATCAAACACGTACGCTGCGCGGAAACCCGCAAGAGAAGCAGAGGTTTCTTTCTGATCCTCTTTCATTCTCCGATTTGCGGCGAACGATGGGAGCGAGAATCAGGATGGCTTTTTCGCCCTTCTTCACGAATCGGCCGAGTTCGTTCCACGTGCGGAAGCCGGCGACGTAGCTGGCATTGGGCTTTTGCGAAGCAATGAGCATCACGTTGTGGAGGCTAAATGTGGTGCGCCGGACTATGTGAATTCCGTCGCGAGCTAGAGCGGTAGACCAATGATGGCGACATTCCATCGTTGCCGCAATTAACATAGTCCGAACAGACTTCTCCGGGCGGCAGCCAGCCGCAAGGAGAAGCTTTATGCGTCAGCCTGCAGTAGCAAGCTGTTCTGTCTCGCAGTTCTGTTCGGAATACGACGACTATCTTGGCGGTCTTCGCGGATTGTCAGCTTCAACGCGAAAATTGCATCGGCACGTGGTTCAAAGGTTCCTCATCCTTCAGTATCCAGGCGAGCGTATCGATTGGAGCCGCCTTCGTTTCACTGATGTTGTGGATTTTTTGAGGGCGGAGTTCGCACGGTTGACGAGTCGCGACACCCAAAGATCCTGGCTGATGGTTCTGCGGAGCATCCTGCGGTATCTGGCCGGGTCCGGCCGGATTCTGCAAGGCTGGGACGCTGCTCTGCCAAAAATCACGAGTTACAGCCAGGCCCGCTTGCCGAAGAACCTCTCCAAGGATCAAGTTCGTGCACTGTTTTCCGCTTGTCGAGGAAGGAAGCGACGCCACGCGCGCTACCGTGCTCTGTTGCTTTTGTTTTTGCGGCTCGGGCTCCGAGTACAGGAAGTCGCGAACCTGACCCCAGGCGATATCGATTGGAAGAACGGTTTTCTCAGAGTGCGATGTAGCAAAACCTATAACGATCGCGTGCTGCCGTTCTCTCAGGACGTGGGCGACGCACTTGTTGCTCATCTGCGTAATTGCCGCGAGCATCCCAGCAGAGTGTTTGAGCCATTGCGGCCTCCGTGCACAGCGCAACGCTGCTACGTTCACGTGCTCAACTCTATCCGCTACCTTTTCGGGCTCGCAGGAATCACTGACCGGGGGTCGCATTCACTCCGACACACGGCTGCCACGGAAATGGTGAATTCAGGCGCATCCTTCAAGGATGTGGCCGACGTGCTTGGGCATAAGTCCATCGCGACCACGCTCATTTACGCAAAGCTGGACATGAAGTCACTCCGGGAAGTTGCGCTGCCTTGGCCTGGAGGTGCGCGATGACTCCTGCAGAGCTGTCTGCCTATCTGGACCAGTTTCTTTTGGTACGCCGCACGATGGCGGAAGCCGACCCCCATCTCGGGGCTTTCCATCGTAGGCTTCTGCGCTACAAGGAAAAACTTCTCAGGAATTTCCTGACATTTTGGCAGCAGCAAAGCTGTCCCTGGCCGATTCGCACGCAGATTGTCTTGGCCTGGATTACTGTTAGCAGTCACCCGGATCATCCATTCCGCGACCAACACCATTTCTATACCCTGCGTGCGTTTCTGCGACAACTTCGTACTCGCGAACCCGAAACGGAGGTGCCGGAAAGCCCATTACATTTCCGCCGTCCGCGGAGACGACCCTACATATTCTCTGAGCGCGAACTCGTCCGTTTGATGTGGGCAACCAAGCGCCTCCGCTTATTTGATTCGTTTCGTGTTTCGACCATTCGGACGCTGATCGGACTATTGGCTAGCGCCGGTTTGCGCATTGGGGAAGCACTCCGCTTGAAGGTAGAAGATGTGAAGCTCACAGACAGCCCGCCCTTTCTGGTAATTCGCGATTCAAAGTTCGGGAAATCGCGGAACGTCGTTCTGCACCCCACTGCCAGAGAGCATCTTCGCAAGTATCTTTCCGAAAGGGCAAAGGCATTGGGAGCAAAGCGCGTGGAGGTGTTTCTCACGAATCGCATGGGAAAGCGGTTGAACTACAGTTCGCAACACCTGATGTTCGGCCGGTTGTTGCGGCGTGCGGAAATCCGCGCCACACCGGCTCAACGAAGACCGTCCCTTCATTCCTTCCGCCATACCTTTGCGGTGCGAAGGCTCACGCAGTGGCATCGGGACAGAAAGAATGTCCAGGAACTCTTGCCGCATCTCTCCGTGTACCTCGGCCATACCGGCCCTGCCAGCACCTATTGGTATCTCACCGCCACGCCGGAACTTCTTCAAACAGCCTCCCGATCATTCGAGCGTCAGCAAAACCAAGGAGCCGCAACCAAATGACGGCAACACCTTTCCTTGGCCCGCTTCTCCAGATTTTCTTTACCGAGTATCTCGTGTCGCAAAGACGGCTCAGCCCGCAGACGATCGCGAGCTATCGCGACACGTTTCGCTTGCTGCTAAGATTCATCCATCGCAAGACCGGCATCGAACCCGCGTCTCTGTCCATTCCCGATTTGAGCGCCGACAGAATACTTCTCTTTCTCGACAGCCTGGAGAATGATCGCAAGAATTCTGTCGCCTCGCGTAATCTTCGCCTCACCGCCATCCACTCCTTCTTCCGCATGGTTGCACTGCGAGACCCCGCAAGCGTCGGAATTGCCACTCGTGTGCTAGCCATTCCATTAAAGCGCACGGACACCAAAGTGCGACCATACATAAGCCGCGAAGAGATGGACGCCATCCTTGCCGTTCTGGATCGAACTACATGGTGTGGGCGGCGGGACCATACTCTGCTTGTGACCATGTACAACACTGGGGCTCGTGTATCAGAGATGTCCTCACTGAAGCAGGATCAAATCAGTTTTGGGACGAAGAGCTATGTGCACTTGCACGGTAAGGGGCGGAAGGAGCGCTCTGTGCCTCTCTGGTCCAGGACAGCCCGCACGATCAAGGAATGGCTGCGGGAAATTGGAAGGAATGATAATGCCCTGGTGTTCCCCAACGTCCGGGGTGAACCACTCTCGCGGTTTGCCATCCACCTCTTGCTTCGCAAAGCAGTACAGCGAGCGAGCTGCCATTGCCCAGGCCTCAAGCGGAAACGGGTTTCTCCCCATGTGATTCGCCACGGCACCGCGATGGCCTTGCTACAAAGCGGCGTGGATATTGCCGTGATTGCGCTCTGGTTGGGTCACGAAAGCATCGAGACCACCAACGCCTACGTGCATGCGAACCTTGCCATGAAGGAAAAGGCGCTCGAAAAGGTCATGCCGATGGACACGCCGTTCCGTCGATTCCGCGCGAGCGATAGCTTGCTGGCGTTCTTAGAGTCGCTCTAACTATGATCGTGGAGGAGTTGGAGCTGCCACCTTGGCCTTCTCGATGAGTGGTCTTGCAACGTCCTCCCACGAACTCCACGCACTAAACCAGTTTCCCTCGACGCCGCGAAAAATCGCCCTCGCGTTGAGCCGCCACCATTTGTCTCCCTTGCCGGGCAGGTATACGTAACCGCGTTGGCTGGAAGGATCGTATTCATACGAGACCACGTAAACCTCTTTCTCTCCTTTGTCTCCAAAGTCCTCATAAAAGGAAACCTCGTAAAGGGGGAGTCCTTTGGGTGGCGAGGACATCGTGCCTTGAGACCAATCGATGATGAAGCTGGGTGCGTTAGCATTGAAGCCTGGTTGTGTGGAGAACGTTCCTGGCCCGGTCCAGACGTTGAAATTTGCGAGAATCCTAGGGTCGGTGATTTCAATCGGGCTTTTGAGATCGGCACCCTGGATTGTGATCTTGATAGTCTTCCCTTTCGCAAAAAGCGAGACGGGAATAGCGATCATCAACAGCAAACCGAGTACAGGCGGAAAGAATCTCCTCAGCATCTTCGCCTCCCATGCCGACATGGGGCAGGTCGTTTGGACCATCCCCCTCGAATAGACGGCGATTTGAACCACTATGTTAACTCCAAATCTTGAACCGACGCCTTCTGCCTCGCCTTCGCTGTCCCGATTAACATAGCTGGTCAGTAGACATTTAGCCTGTTATGTGTTCCTCAACATAACAGGCTGTAGCGGTGGAAGCGCGCGATTGCCTTGAGATAGTACGTAAGCGCTTCACTGTGACCCGCGTTCAGGGCGGCGGTGAGCTGCTCGGTGGCTCTTTCCGTGATTTCCTTGATTTGTTCTGATTTCATCCTTCGTTCTCCTGTGCGGGGATTTGGTTCCCTCACTTGAGACAGGGGGAACCAAAGACCCGCGTCCGCAGGAGAACGGATGGACGTGAATCTGGAGCCGGAGCGGGCGGCAACCGGTGTGACGCGAATCCGCGAGTGGCGCAGCGGTGTGCGAGCGGAGGCTCAGGAAATCAAGAGAACGGAGGGACCTCAGGAAAGCTGTCGCAGATCAATCGCGGGAGAGTGAGATAGAATCGGGCTCTGCCGCAAAGACCTGAAGGTGCAGGCTACTCTGGTATCGCCCAAGAGCCTGAGGGTCTGCGAAAGGATGGAAATCGATTGAGTGACCCGGGGCTTTCGGCTGGCACGTTGCTGCCCGGGGGCGCGAGAAGGATCTACACAATCAAGCCAGCGCCGAACTGTTCAGCTAACAGTTCAAGCGATCCCTTGTGGGGCTTCGGGCAAAGCGCACGCTTGAGGAGCAACATGGGGGTCTAGCCGACCAACCAAGGCGAAAATTGTCATTGCTTCCGGTGGATACAGCGAACTATCGATTGCAGATAGGTCTATCGATGCGCTAACTCCGTTCTGCCCTATCCTGGAAAGGGAAATCGACTGTGCCTGACTCCGGCTTTATCTTTCGCTGCCCTAAATGCGGCTGGTGGATTGTCGGACAACACAGTCCGGAGCGGTCCGTGAGCCGCGAGACGTTGAATCAAACCATGTTCGACTTGAAGTGTTCCTTTAAAGATTGCGGCTGGATTGGACAACTGAGCGGGACTCAGGCGCAGCAATACCTTTCTGCAACTGGCGATTCAGCGCGGAACCCCTGATATTACTCATTCCCTGAGTTTTACCTTTCGCGCTCTAGGATTCTAGGCGTCCCCGGATAACCGGATGGCACCAGGTGTCGCAGGAAAAGAGCCGCCGAGATGCCATCGCAGTCTCAGGAATACAGCGAGTCTTATCCAAGCTCGAGCAGACTGCAAAACATTGATCAAAAGCGCCCTAGTAAACGTGCAATATCGCACAGTATTGCGAGTTAGAAAGGGTGATACTTCGACTTGAGCTTTTGAGAAGGAGACTCATGTTCAAGATATCAACTATCACCCTGTCGATCGTGATGACGCTCGGCGGATCGGCGTACGCTCAGACCCAAACGCAGGCGCCGGCAGACTCCGGCAGTGCAAGACCGACATTTCGGGTCAATACAGTGAATCGTACGACCCAGGCGGTGAGCTACAGACACCGCAGCGGGGCCACGAAGGTCAATTTTCAAGGTACGGATTTGATGCCTGCTGCAGCGGGCCAGGCCAAAGTCGAGAGCAAACGTGGAGCACTGGAAATCGAAGCCGAATTTTCTGGGTTGGACAAGCCTACGACCTTCGGCAATGAGTACCTGACTTATGTGTTGTGGGCGATTTCACCGGAAGGGCGGCAAGTGAATATCGGCGAAGTATTGGTGGGCGACAACCACCGGAGCAAGGTGGATGTGACCACTGACCTTCAGGCGTTCGCATTGATCGTGACTGCGGAGCCCTACTATGCCGTACGTCGTCCCAGCAACCTTGTCATCCTTGAAAACTCCATTCGCTCGGACACGGTCGGCGGCAGCGAGGACGTAAATGCCAAGTATGAATTGATCGATCGCGGCGGATACACCCCTACAGGCTACAAGTTCGATCCGCTGGTGCTGAACGCAAAATTGCCGCTGGAATTTTTCGAAGCGCGCAATGCCGTGCGCATAGCGCAATCCGCCGGCGCCGATAAATACGCCACGACAAGCTACGAAAACGCGGTTCGCCAGATGGACGAGGCGGATGCGATTGCCACCGGGAAACACAAAAACAAGAAATCTCTCATTGCGCTGTCGCGCGAAGTCGTACAGACGGCGGAAGACGCGCGAGAAATCGCCGTAAAGAATATCGACGAAGAGGAAGCCGAAACAGATCGCCGCGGTGGACTAGATCGCGAAGCTGCTTCGAAAGATCGCGCAGACGAGGAATCGCGGCGCCGACTCCACGCCGAAGCCACGACCGCTGACGCAGTTCGCCAGCGCAACGAAGCGAACCAACAGAATCTAGAGGCGCAAGCCACGGCTCAGCAAGCCACCGATGCGCAGGCCAATGCCGAAAGAGACCGGAACGACGCAAAGCAACTGCAGTTGGTAGCTGAAGCGGATTCCGAGCGGAATCGCGCTGCAGCAGTCTCATCCGACACGCAGCTTCAGCAAGCCGTGCGTGACCGCGAAGAACTTCGCGCCCGTCTTCTCCAACAATTCAACTTGATCCTGGAGACTCGGGACACCGCCCGCGGTCTTGTTGTGAATATGTCGGACGTGCTCTTTGACTCCGGCAGGTACACGCTCCGTCCACTGGCCCGCGAGAAGCTGGCCAAAATATCCGGTATCGTGCTGGGTTATCCGTCGCTCAAGCTGGCTGTGGAAGGCAACACGGATAGCGTCGGCACGGAAGCGTTCAATCAGCAACTTTCGGAGCAGCGCGCCGAAGGTGTCCGCACCTATCTAACGCAGCAAGGTGTCCCGGAATCTTCGACCACGTCGATGGGGTTCGGTAAGACTCGGCCAATCGCTTCAAACAATACTTCCGAGGGCCGTCAGCAAAACCGCCGCGTCGAGTTGGTCGTCTCGGGCGAAGTGATCGGTACCAAGATCATTTCTCTCAGCCTGCAACCCGTCGCTGCCGTCACGTCTCCTCAGTAGTCCTACCCAATAACGAGCCGGCTTCCCCGAGCTGGCTCGTTTCTCTTGGGTCATGCGTACTCTCATTCTGGTCTCAAGGCTGTCCGCTCTTGCACAGTCCTCTTAGGACGAGCTTGTTAGGCTAAGGCGGGGTTCCATTTCATGAAAAGCACCAAGAGGCTGCATTCGCACATTGATGGTTTCTCTTCAGGAGCCAGTTTGGGCGGGAAAGTTTCCCGCTACCGCGCAAAACAAAACATCTATACGCAAGGCACGCCTGCGCAGACGCTCTTCTAAGTTCAGGAAGGAGGAGTGCGACTGACTATGCGATCGAAGCACCAACCATCAGCAGTTACGGCGATCCTGGGCGTCCATGATTTTTTCGGCGAGCTTTGCCTCGCAGGCTATCCCCTCCGCATGTCCACAGCTGTTGCGCTGACCGCCAGTTCGATACGCACCATTAAAAAGGAAAAGATGCTCCAGATGCTTCGGGAAGGGAATAAGACGTCGAACTCCCTGGTGGCTTATCTGCTGTCGAGCGTAAAGAACTACCGGGATCACGTGGCGCATCTGCTGACTTCCTCCGCTGAAAAGCGGCTGGCGCACGTGCTTCTGCGGCTAGCCCATTTGGACAAGAATGGTCCGCCGGTCGTTGAGATCCCTATTCTAAGTCATCAGGTTCTAGCGGAAATGGTCGGGACCACGCGCCCGCGAGTCAACCTGTTCATGAATCGATTTAGAAAGCAGGGATTCATAAACTATGATGGCGGATTAGAAGTGCGCCAGTCGTTGCGGAAAGTTCTCCGCAACCTCTAGGAATCACCTTCACCCAATCCACAGGACGAGTTGGAATTCAGTAGACGCGGAGGTAGTCGTCGGCACAGAGCCTGCAGACTGTCTAATATTGAACAGGCAGTAGAATCCCTGCTATTCTAGATCAAGATGTCTTCCGTAGTCCGACGTAAGCCCGTCAAGCCCCGTCGCTCCCGTAAAAAAGTGCGCTTAAGAAGCCCTGCGTTCGATGTGAAATCCTTTCTCGAGTCGACTGGTCTCGGGAGGAGGGTTGTCAAGTTTGAAAGAAAAGAAACAGTCTTCGCACAGGGCGACCGCGCGAAGACTGTTATGTACATTCAAGAAGGCGGCGTGAAGCTCACCGTGGTCAATGAATCCGGCAAAGAAGCCGTTGTAGCGATTCTGGGACCGGGTGACTTCTTTGGGGAAGGCTGCATTGCGGGCCAGTCCATTTGCATGGCGACTGCGACTGCGATTGCACCGACCAGCGTACTCGTCATTGAGAAAGACGAGATGATTCGCGTGCTCCACGGGGAACACGAGTTTTCCGATCGCTTCATCGCCCACATGCTGGCACGGAACATCCGAGTCGAGGAGGACCTGGTCGACCAACTGTTTAACTCCAGCGAGAAACGGCTGGCGCGCACTCTGCTCCTGCTGGCGCGCTATGGCGGGTCGGACCAACCCCAAAAGGTACTTCCCAAAGTATCGCAAGAGATGCTGGCGGAGATGATCGGCACAACACGCCCGCGGGTCAATTTTTTCATGAACAAGTTCAGAAAACTGGGCTTCATCAAATACAACGGCGAGATTCGCGTCAACAATTCCCTTCTGAGTGTTGTCCTGCACGAATAACGAACTACTTTCGGAGCTGGACAAGGATATCGAGGGGCATCCGGGACGCTGCCCTCACGGCGCGTCTGTGCAGAAAGCGTACCTCTGACCAGATTACGAACAAAACCCTGTAACTCAGGCGCCGGTAGCGGAATTGGCGCTCCCGCGCCTATATTTCTTTCGTACGAGAATGATAAGGAGAGCCGCGATTGCCGCTGCAACCAGCGCGATAATGGCGATGAGGACTGGATGTCCAAGTTGCGACATGACCGTGAGCACTTGCCGTCCATAATGGGCCGCCAAAAACGCCAGGAAGGAATATCGGACAACCCGGCCGACCGCCAGCGCCACTAGGAATTTTCCCACGGAATATTGCATTGCGCCTGCAGCAAAGAGAAATGGAACCATGGGAGCCGGCGGTGGCAGCAAGGCAGCGATGGCGATGGCTGCAAAGCCCCAACGCCCGAATATCCTGTAAACCTTTTCGAGCGTCCGGGCCGAGAACCTGCGTTCGAGCGTTTCCTTTCCTCCTTTGCGAGCAAGCCGGTAGGTGACGTAGCCCCCGATCACCGAACCAATCGTCGCCATCGCGGCGTAGTAAAGCCACAACTCTCGCTTGCGCGCAGACAAGACGATCGTCAGCACATCCATGCTACCCGGGAGTGGAATCACGGAGTTGTCGAGTAGCCCGAGCGGAATAAAGCCCAATCCGCCGAGGTGGAAGATCCAGCGCCGCACACTACGGGCTACTGTTGGTGCTACGATGGCGAGAATCTGGCGAGCGATCATTTACATTCGAAGACAGCGTCCATTCTCCCACCCGGAACACTTAGGATCCCGGCCACGTCGGGAGTTGACCAGTACACTCTCTCGCCCTGGAGCGACGGGTACTTCGTCTATTACACTATTCGGCCGCTGATAGAACCTGAAGAGGTGGCAGGAGGCCTGAAATAAGCAGATCCTTCGCAT
>Ga0157379_10002503_pt1 | contig 15388 bp, 16 predicted proteins | sample S25metaG_FD_121802 | JGI IMG/M metagenome (GOLD analysis project Ga0157379, IMG submission 121802) | Switchgrass rhizosphere microbial communities from Kellogg Biological Station, Michigan, USA - S2-5 metaG | ecosystem: Host-associated > Plants > Roots > Rhizosphere > Soil | place: USA... | reverse complement strand
GGACCATTTACTGCACAAGAGTGGCATCTTGAATGAAGATAATGGCTTTTACGACGACGACGACACGGATTATATTTCTGAGGAATATAATCAATTGATATACCGCCTCAAGGTCTATAGAGGATGGAATGCGATAGTCCACTCTCCAGAAGAACGATTAAAGGCTCGGTGCTTCGTGTATAATTTACGTCATTATCACGAACGGAATGATTTCGGACCTTTCCTACCGGATGGGAGCTACCGTGTCAATTGGCAGCACTTGTTCATGATCCAGGAGGTTATCGCCATGAACATCACCGATTTTATGGAAGAAATGCAATCTGGTCTACCCATGAGCATGAAATATATTCAGCCACCTCAGCCTAATAGTCTTCCTGTTACTGATTGGGCTGGTGTTACTGGAAGTTGGCAGGTAGTATTCTGCTTCTGTGACCATACGGATCTTTTGTGTACGTCGCCTATTCACTTTGCAATTTTACTGTAAGAAATTGACATTATATCTTCCAGCTTTCAATCGCCTTAACGTGAGCGCAAGTCTCCCCCTTTTTTTTTATCCTTTACATCGTCGTTAAATTTACAACAGGTTTACGAAAGCTCACCAGATATTGCTGTCTTTGAAGATGAAACTTTCGAAGAAGCATTGCGGATTCTCCAATTTGAGCTTCGGCTGGCGGACATAAACGACAGACATTCTAACGACTCTCCCCCGATTTCTGCTTCGCCAGATTATCCCACTCTGTACTTTGTCGGAAACATCGCTGGGGATCCACGGGTGAGAGGATGGGTTTACATGACTGAGAATGGTTATGTTCGTTGGTCATTTGTATGTTCATTCTTTTCTGGGTCCTTATTAATTGTACGTTTATTCATATTTGTCTAGACGTCCGGTGATCCTGGACAAACCATTTGGAGGTAAGATTCATTTTCCTCCAACAGCATGTTACTCTATGCTCACTCTGAGTAGTACGGAGGCCATTCAGATTGGTCCACCCGGCTCGTCATTCGGTGCTCTAGGTACCTGGACAACAATCTTTCACGATTTAGATGATCCAGTTGGTAAGGCCGTTTATGACACAAATTTCCCTTTACTCCGTTTGACCCTTTGAATAGGTCCTATGTGGCTTTGGAAGATACCTGATCAACAAAAAGATAGATGATCTCTGCGTGGATCTGATGATATATTTGTTTTGACTTGATTGCTTTCGATGTTGTGTGTAATCTGCATTTAATTATCCCTATGCCTCATAGTCTGAGATGCTGAGTATAAGAGTCCTCGCACAGTCCGAGTGACCAGAGGAGAACAGCTCGGAACTATACTTATCTATACATGACATCCATGGGTTGAAGATTTGAAAATACATTATCTACGTCTCGATTAAATTTCCCGCTTCTATATATGTACTCCCTGCAAAGGGCGTCGTTGATAAAGAGTTAGAACGCGGCGTCCTGATCCTCCAAATGCTATTTGGGTTCTTCGGCTTCAGTCAAAGGCTACGTATCCGCCATTGATATTAAGTGTTTGGCCTGCAATGAACATGTGGGAAGAGATCATACGGTGATTTAGTTGGTCACCTACCAGTCATGAACTTTGCCTCCTCTGAAGCTAGATATGAGACTAGTGCTGCGATATCCTCTGGCTGGCCCGTAGTGCCCATTGCTGTTACCTCTCGAGCCTAAGATATCCCAAAATCGTCACCGAATCAGCTGCAAAATTTGTTGAAGAACACTCACCGAAGCTAGCCAAGCTTCTCCCGAGCCTGGATAGTGTCTAACAGCATCACGGACTTGAAGGATAAGAAATCGCTATGCTGACTTAATCGTATGTACTCACTCATAGGCGTATCTACAACTCCAGGTGCATAGGCGTTGACTGTTATACCATATTTCCCCCATTCCTGAGCTGATGGAAAGTGAGTCCGAAGAGCTCTAAGAGCAATGGATTATTTACCAGCCGTCTGAGTAAGTCCTCTAATAAACCATTTACTGCCTCCGTAAGCAGCGTTTCCAGCGAATCCTATGTTAGGGGGTAATACAACTAGAACAGCTGGGGAAAGAAAGTTTAGAAACCTTTTTTTCCTGCTACAGAAGATGCCCCTGGAAAGACATTAATAGAGTCAATTTTAGACTGTAGTGAACAAAAGCTCACCAATAATCCGACCCCCACGACCTTGCTGAATCATCTGCTTCGCAGCTGTCTTATAACCGATAAATGCACTCCGGGTATTTATCTTCATGACGCGATCCAAATCTTCAATGGAGGCTGGGTAGAGTGACAATAAACTTTTATACACTGATATTAGTCACGCCATACTTACTATCCAGGATCGATGCACCAAAGTGCACCCCAGCATTGGCAACAAACCATTGGTCAAGGCGTTAGAATGATGTATAATTGATGGTTTATAGTTGATTACTTACTACATCTAACGATCCAAACTTGCTGACAGCTGTTTTCACCAGTTCCCGAACTTGGCCTTCGTCCGCCGCATCGCCTGGGACTACTAACCCGTTGTTATCTCCCATCTCCCCGACAACCTTTTCGAGAATCGCTTTCTTGCTCGGAACGTCATTCACAACCACTTTAAGCCCATCTTTGGCTAATCGCAAGGCGATACCCCGACCAATCCCTTGCGCTGCACCAGTGACGATAGCGACACGACGGAGAGCGGACATCCTGTTGGGTTGGGTGATAAAGCAACCTGTTGGTTTCAATTGAGGGCGCCATCAACTCAGCTCTAGGATGGACTCTACAGGAAGCTGTCAGCCAGCATGTGACCAATTTATAGTCGCTTTATCATCTAAATTCAGTCGTAGCCGCCCACGCGTTGTGACAACGCGTGATGTCACGCATTCCTATCATGTGCCTCGACCTTTTATAGTCATCAGTCCATATGCATGCAACTGGGTGCGAGTTTCGGAGACCCAGCGCGCTTTTATTCAGGCCGGAATCACTGCGGTCTCGTTCGGTTTCTATTTGCAATAAATCAGAGGACTTGGTGGGAAAAACAGAAGAATGCGTGATACGTCCCTGGGGTAAAAGACTCGGAGTTAAATAATTTTCGCATAATCAAGGTGCTACATATCGTGAGGGGATACACAAATAAATACATATTGCCAATCGTACTTGTTGTAGCCAGATGTTAGGGAACGCGAAAGGGTGGAAAAGGAATGTTACACTTTTTTCACCACCCATGTCTCAGGTATGGTGATGGTCTTTGAGACCGTGGAATTGGACCGTCTCCAAGCATGGTTGCGAGCTCGACCTTTCGGGTAAACAGCGTTTCGTCCTCGTGGTCGAGGCCGACGCTAAATCCCGGTGCCGCCATAGACAGGGAAACCATATACTAAACAGAGTTGGTCAATTTCCTACATCCTAGGATAAGCAGTCGAAGCTGGACCTACTTCAACAGAGGTATAAGGGAATGAGAAGGATGGTTGCAGTTTGGCTTGAAGGGGGATTTCTCCATTCAGCTTGCGTGTCGCAGAAGTAGGATCATCGTCATGTGCGGGCCAATATGCTCCTTCTCCAGCGGTACCAGTAAAAACATTATTCTTCCACGCAGGATCCCCGTTTGGAGCCTTCCTTGAAAACTGGACGGTAAGTTTGCGAACTAACGTGATGGTCAGGGACTTTGGGAGACACAGTAAATCCAGTGTCTGTTGATCGCGACAATGCAATTCGACTTGGAAGGGGATCATCGTTCCCTTTGTATATGTAAGCTATTATTTGACAGGCTCAGACTTTATGATAGACTTCATGATAATTCATACGTACTGGCTTGGCGAGATAGAACTAAGATAGAAAATTAGCCCTCAGACCGTGACTCGATAATGAATCGCACTACTTACTGCGCAAGATACTTCAATTGCCCTAGATTGGAAAAGAATACCTCTGATCTGCTGCATTCCCACAATTTCCCAACCTAAATAAAATGCTTGGAAAAGGGGTGCACTGAGTTACCCTTCAGTACGCACCTTGAACATCAACTTCGGGTCCTGGAACGATACTGTTCTCTCTATAGGCTGATTGGCACAGCATCGAGGTAGGGGTTGGTTGGTTCTGCAGTTGATATACAAAGGGAGATCGAAGACTAGGTATTATTTCAGCATTCATTTATCACGAGTATTTTTTATCAAAGGAATTCCGCCGACTTACACACTATCTGTGCGAAGCTTTCCTCGCCTGAATTTTACTACAAACCAGTACCTCAAGTGAGATGGACATTTCTTTTCGGTGACTGAAGTGTGGGTAAATAATGATACTGGTAGCCAATAGTACATGGGACTTACATGTAGGAGGTAAAGGAAATTCTCTGTCACCACTAATATTTGCATATGCCGCGGGGAGTTTGATTTTGGCAGGGAGCGTGATCGAAAATGGCCAGACATAGTGTCCATTCAATTTCGAACCAGTCTCTTTATCTTGTGCAGCGGACCAAATAGTCACCGTTTGGGTATAAAAGCGAACAGGGTCCTGCACATATTCTGTACCCTTCAAAATAGTGACCCAAGCTCCAACAACCTAGAAGCCTTGGTCATTATCCGAGATAAACGATATCAAAATTTGTATTCCACCTTGACAGTTACAGCTTCGATATGATCTGGTTTCTGCAGCTTTACCTCCACCGTCCCCACTATTGGCTCTCCCTCCAAGATGACGGGGGTTCTGCTGCTATTGCCTCTACTGAGGACGTTAAGGGTCGCCCATGGTTTACCTTTCCCGGAATCCAATGTGGAGACAGCTTCTATTTGACTCGGAGGTCTACGCATAACTCTAATGACCCCATCGTTACTATACCGAGTTGGGGAGGAATTGGTATCAGAGCTGAATTGAGACGGCGGGAAGTCGTCAACGGCAGCCATGGATGGGGAGACACGGGAGGGCAAGGGAGGGCACACAGCAGATCCTCAGGTGGTCATTCCTCCAAGGGACAATCGGTCTACGACGGAAAGTTCCCGTTCACGCTAATTAGTGTTGACACGGGAGGTCACATCGCATTCCCACATGCTAAGTTACCTCTGCCTGTCATATTCGAAGAATTTGTCATCACCATTCCGCAAGGGGCTGCCACGCTCGGATCAAAATCGAGATTTTCTGTGATGAAGTGAGAGATGAGCAATACGTATTATTATACATCTAATTTATAAATAAACTCTTCATTGTAAATTTATGGGCATAACCACACTGGGACTGGTACCATAGCTGCACACCGATTGGAACGAGCACTAGAGGTTCTATGCCCTATCTACGGAGAAGTTCCGCTCATCAGTTATTGTCAATTCTGGCGGGGACATGTGATGATGATATATGTGATCTTGGGGATACCCCAACTGGTAACAGCGAACCAATTTCCACTTTCTGAGTGAAAATAGGCATGTTCTCGTTTTCGCTATTTGGGGTTAACCCTGGGACAGTTATGGCCAACGAGACTGCATACTGTGGAGAAAACATTAGAAAATGTTCATGCAAATACGAGATATCCAATTACCTGACAGAAGTGTAGGGGAAGATAAATGTTGGTTTCAAGAACTACCCTAGAGGTATTTCACCATCCATTCTGCGAGGTGACGAATTTGGATCTCCGTCCTCCGCCTGGTAATAGATTCCTAACCCCAACAACAAGTTGCGTCTACATCATCATCGGAGATATGGGTAGTATCAGGTTCCTTCTTTGAATTTGTATGGTAACCTTGCGATATAAAGTGACTGGAAGAGTTCTGCGGGGACAAAAGGACCAAGGCCTATCGATCCCGGCAACCGAATTCGAAACGGAAAGGAATCGATGTTCCTCTTGCGTGGAAAAGCTATAATCATATGATGAGGATCCGTCTATCAAAATAAAATAAAAACCATACAGGCTTTGCCAGATAAAACTGAGTCCGAAAGACAATCAGTTTCACAGAATTAAGAACTAAAACAGAACTTGCTCGCCCAGCAAGAGAATTCCACCGAACGGGCGCTGAAAAGTTTCCTGGTGAGGTATTTGATGTCCAACTTCTCCCATCCTAGGAATCAACAAAATTAGGACGTCTCATGGACACGTTCGTGGAACCGTACCTTCTACGTCAACCTCGGCCCAGGAAGTACAGTACTTTCACTATTGGCCGTTTGTCGCAGGCCTGACGAAGGCGGAGGCGCCTTTTTGAGCTGATATATGAAGGGGAAGTTGAGGCTGGCAGAATCATCAATAAAACAATTATTTTGGAAGGCACCCTATGACAGAGAGGAGTGACTCATGTAACATCTGTACGGGGTCTTCCCTTTCTAAGTTTGAGAGTGAATTTGTAAGACAAATGGCATCCAGATCGCCTCTCAGTGATTTGTTTCATGAATGGAAATCCTTATCTCAGTACCTCATGATGAGGGATGGAGAACAAAGGGAACTTACAGGTCGGAGGCAACGGATATTCCTTGATTTTGCAGTCATTACTTTTAGCCTTGTTCTTGACTATTATCTTCTTAAAAAGGGTGATGGAAAACGGCCATTCGTTGTATCTTTGAGTTTGGGATTTGGGATCATACAAACGATAATTATTTGTGAATAAAAATGTGTAGACTCGTCGAGATACTCTGAGACATCTTGTCCCATGACTGCCTTCCATTCCCCTAACACCTAATTCGCCATGCCCAAAGTAGTTAAGACTATAAGGACCGGAACCTACGTTGATAGTATTTGGTTTTCTCACATCCAACTCAACGGTCCCAGTTATAGGCTCGCCCCTGGAGATAACAGGCAATGTGGAACTAGTCCCTTTGCTCAGGACCTTTAATGTTTTCGAGGAATTTGATGACGTCATTGCTTCAGTCCGAGGTTTCGATCTTGGCTGTAATATTGAGTTGAACACTCTGCAGAGGAGGTTGATCCTTCGGATATTCTGGGTTGTCATTCTGATATTCTGGGGGAGGGCTTTCATCGACTAGAACGAATGCGGGCGGAACATCTTTATTGAGGAGCATAGATTAAGGTAAAGGTGTGTTGCCAATGCTGTCGGCTGCACCTTTATGCTTTTAATCTTTGCTAAGAGAAGGTACTGCTCTGCTTATGCCACGAGAGGCTATGTAATCTAGTCCGCGGTGGTAACGTTTGGTTCTTGTAAACTTGACTTCCGACGTTTTGACAGAGCATCAGTGATGACCAGGAGGTCATATGAAGATGCTTCGGCACGACCTTCAGCGGAACTTGAGAAACCAGTCAGTATAAATACTTCCTTCATCATCGAACTTGATTGTGGCTTGGGAAAGAGTCCTCGGCATAGGGTTGGGAATAGTCCAGATAGCCTGCTTTCCTGCAAAGGGTCCAACTAATAGCTTTATAATCTCAACCGGTTTAACGAACGATGGTATTAACTTTGTTCTAATCAGCGAACCGTAAACATGTCTGCCAGCCTTTCGTCAGATTCAATTGCAATCATCGAAAGTAATTTATCTAATGCCCTCGCTCCTTTCTGTTCATCTGTAGAGATAAAGTTTGAATAAGCTCATTGGTTAGAGTAGATGAGAGTTCAACTCCTGGGGCTCTTTTTCAAAGTTCTGAAAATGAAGGCCACTTCACTAGATAGCTGGAACCCGACAGGAAGAAAATATCAGGTGGCATGACAAAAAAACTCTTGAATAATGTTTAGCCAGTCACTCGTTTCCTAACTAGATGGTATACGCGATCTTGGAGCTATCCCAGCCGGTAACAGAAGCGCTATTTCCACCTTTTGAGTGAAAATAGGCTGGTTCTTGTTCTCGCCGCCCATATTAAATCCTGGGGCAGTTATGGTCACCGAGATCACATACTGTGAAGAGAACGTCAGAAAACATCACCGTGAGTAATGAATCCGTACCTCAACCGAAGTATAAGGAAACATAAATGTCGGTTTCAAGTAATGATCAAGAGGTATTTCACCATTCAGTTTGCGGGATGATGAATTCGGATCGTCGTCCTCCGCAGGCCAATAGATTCCTTCTCCGGCAGTAGTTGTTTCTATGTTATCGTCCGAGATATGCCTAGAACCTGGCTCCCTCTTGGAAAACTGTATGGTAACCTTGCGAGATAAAGCGATGATGAAAGACTTCGGCACAGACAACAGGTCGAAGGCTTGTCGGTCGCGGCAGTCAAATTCGAGACGGAAAGGAATCATTGTTCCTCTGGCGTAACAAAGCTACAATGTGATGTTGGAATTTCGGCGATCGTAAAGAAAGGTATGACGTACTGGTTTCGCCACATAAAACTGAGTGAGAGATCGGTCAGCTTCACACGATTCGGGAGAACAGAGCTCGCTCACACGACAAGAGAGTTCTACTGGCCGTGAACTGAAAAGTGTCCCAGTAATGTGCTTGAGGCCCAAATTTTCCCAGCCTATAAATCAACACCAGAACTCGTAATGAACGTACTAGTAAAAATTTACCTTCTATATCAACTTCAGGTCCTGGAAGCGTGCAGTTTTCGCTGTCGGCCATTTGTCGCAAATGCGACGAAGGAGACGGTGCCGTTTTGAGCTGATAGATGAAAGGAAAATTCAGTCTGGTCGGATTTTCAGCATCCAATTTAGAAGCCGTGTTATGAAAAAGGAAAACAACTCACGCAACATCTGTACGCAGTTTCCCTTTTCGAAGTTTGAGGGTGAACTTGTAATATATATGACACCCCGACCGCCTCTCAGTGACTAATAGGGGACGAGCATTATCTGAGTAAATGTGAGTTACGAGTAGTGGAATGGACTAACAGGTTGGAGGTAAGGGATATTCCGTGATTTCGCCGTCATGTCGTTCAGATTTGCTCTTCAGTTTTATCTTCTCAGGAAGCGTGATAGAGAATGGCCATTCATAATGTCCCTTGAGTTTCTGGATTGACATCGTAGAAATTGTTGTCAGTTGTGAATAGAAGAGCGTCGGGCCCTCAGCATAGCTCTCCGAATTCGCTTGCCCCGCTGCCTTCCATTCCCCTACAACCTGTTCCACGGATTATGTTAATCCTTGAGTTAGACCACAATAAGCTCTTGAACCTACCTTGATAGTAATCGCTTCTACGTGCTCTGATTTGTCCACGTCCAACACAACTGTTCCAATTATAGGGTCGCCTTCGAAGACCACTGGCAGTGTGGGACTAGGACCTTTGCTTAAGACCTTTAGGATTAACCATGGTTTGTCTTTAGAAGTATTCAGTGATGTCATTGTTTCAATCTGAGAATGTGACCCTGAAGCCGAATTACTTGTCTCAAATTGAGGAGGTCTGTCATTGTGGTAGACTGGAGGCGGATTTTCGTCGGCAGGAGCGAACGGGGGAGGCTGCTCTTTGTCGAGGATCATGGTTTGAGACAAAGAAGTGATTTCTAGTGTTTCTATATATGTCCGACGCCGTCTCTTTTACTCAACTTTCCCCGAGGAGAGATGGTGCCAGTAAAACCATATGGATCGTTCCAAAGGGTGCCTCAGACCGCAGTACGGCGGCTACTGACTGGCCTATTTCATCCTCAGGTCCATCATTGGTTCTCAGCGAGACTCGGGAGATCCACCGTCTCACTTGGAGCGAGTGCGTGCACCTGTCATTGGGCTTGCAGGAGCTTCTTTGCATATGACGAAAAAACTACGAACAGGCTTGGTGAAGGAAGGTCTGCAGGTCTATCTCGGTTCAGTTTGGCGCTTGGTATAGTTATCTGCACAAGAGGTCGTCAAAATTCAGTCTGACTAACCATGGACGCACCTGTCTACTCGCCATCATCCGATTCATCTGCAGGCATCGAGGGATGAAAATAGCTTCGCTTTTAAATAGAAGGAAACGGCTGTTCATGATACGAACTTTCCAGTTGTTGTCTTTTGTCTGGCACAGAAGGGCATTAAGTGGCCGGATGAATGTTGTGGGATTCAAGAGAAGACCTTGGACATGGAAGGCGATGAGTTACTTGCTCATGCTTGACGCTAACCACAACACACCAACAGGAAGAATGTTCCCAAGAAGCATTGGTAGTAGCAACGTCTGTTGCTGCTTTCGACTACTCCTTGCGTTTGCTGTTTGCTTAATTCTTTTTCCACTGACTCGGTCTTAGAGCAGATATTGTCGATGTTCCTTATTTAGTATCGTAAGGAGATACATGTATACCGACGCAATGCTTAACGATACCTTGGCAGAGATGGACAGGTCAATACCTTGGATTCCAGGAAGTGCGCAGTTAGATAGAACTTCGCCTGAAAAATAGTTGACACTTTCCCCTGGTTTTGGAGGAAGACATCAAATATACCCCAAACAAAAACATCAGTGCTCTAGCTTCCTGAAGCATCCTTACACCCTCATTAGGACCAGCCTCGTGTTCGTCTCTGTAATTTCCCGTTGATCTATGTGATATGCGGATAACAAACTTTGCGTGCCAAAATGAATATATCAGTATCTCACTTCTGCCGCAGCTCTGTCCATGTTCTCCTTGTCCCAGAGTCAGTAGAGAAAGATCCGAGTTAGACAAGTGGATATATTGGTGAAAGCTGGTTATTGCTAGGTACTTTCCGAGACTGAACCAGGAGTTTGGAAGAAAAGACCAGGCAATGTATCTCCATAGTGTTGAGTTCCCAGGCGTTATTTTCACTAGTTGGATGGTATACGTGATCTTAGGGCTATCCCCGGGGGTAGCAGAGAAGCTATCTCCACGTCCTTCGCAAAGATGGGTTTATCCTTATTGTCCTTCCCCAAACTAAAGCCTGGGGCATCTATAAGTAAGGAAATCATGTACTGTGGAATACGGTTTAATAACATTCGCGTAAGCGGGAACGTCCTATACGTACCTCGAGAGAGGTACAGGGAAATATAAACGATGGCTTCAGCGATGGCTCAAGGGGTATTTCTCCATACATCTTGCGAGTCGATGTGGTCGGATCATCATCATCTGCGAACAAATAAACTCCTTTTCCGGCACGGGTGGTTACTACGAGATGGTCAGAGGTTTGAATAGACTCAGGTTCCTTCCTTGAATACGGTATTGTAACCTTGCGGGCTAAAGTGATCGAAAATGACTTGGGGAGTGACAAGAGATCCAAAGCCTGTTGATCTGCACAGTCGAATTCAAAACGGAAAGGGATAAACGTTCCTCGTGTGTAGAACAGCTGGAATTTAAGGCTGAGAATTCAGAGAGGTTATGAAAGAGAGGGTTTAACTAGCATACTGGTTTCGCCAGGTAAAGCTGAGCAACACAGTTACGACCAGTCAACTTTTCAGAATGAGAGTAAAACAGGGTATCCCCACCAACAAAGAGAAGTATACAGGGCGCGAGCTAAATAGCATCCCATTAAGATACTTGATACCTAGGCTTTGCCAGCCTGATAAGGGAATAGGACTATATAAGAAGGATCAATTTAAACGAATAAGAGAATTCACCATCGGCGTCGACTTCAGGTCCTGGAAGTTTGCTATTTTCGCTATCGGCTAGCTGTCTCAGATAGGATGGAGCTGGGGGCTTTCTTTGGAGGAGATAGATGAAAGGACAACGGAGACTAGACGAATGATGAGAAATTGTTATAAAGAAACTAGTGATATTGCCTTACACAACATCTGTACGGAGTTTTCCCTTCCTTAGTTTGACGATTAATTTGTAACTTAAATGGGAGGAGGATTTCCTCTCAGTGACTATGAGTATATTATAATTAGTACAGCGCTAAACATAGGAGAGACTAACATGTTGGTGGCAACGGATATCCTGCAGTTTCAGTTGCAATGTCTTCACGGTCCTTTTTCTTCGGCCGAAACTTCTCTGGAAGAGCAATAGAAAATGGCCATTCGTGTCGTCCTTTGAGTTTCGGATTCGATAAGGTACAGACCGTTATTTGTTCCGAATAGAATTCGACAGGCTCGTCTATAAAGCCTTCTACTACCCTGTTCTGTCCGGCTGTATTCACCCATTCCCCCAAAACCTAATCGGCCATAAGTCTATAAACGGTAGGGTATAATTGGTATAATTACTAGTACCTTAAGAGTTATAGCTTCAACATGCTCAGTACCCTCCAGGTCCAATTCAATCTTCCCAGTGATAGGTTCACCTTCCACGACACATGGAAGAGTAGTACTTGTCCCTCTGCTCTGGACTTTGAGGATGAACCACGGTTTGCCTTTCGATGTAGTTAGTGACGTCATTGCTTGAATTCGTCTTGAATTCTGATTCTGATTCGCAAGTCTATGGCCATTCTGATAAATCGGTGGTGAGCCTTCGTCGTCTGGGAGGAATGGAGGAGGAAGATCCTCAAGCTCGACGTCGTTCGCCATGGATAAGAGTGAGATAAGACGTGGCCTTCACGGATTCGACGTCCAATATGCTGTGTTATCTTTTGTTAGACCTGGATCCAAATAGAGGAAGCAACTACTTTTGATAAAATCACATGGTCCGTTCCTGTCCACACACCCAGAAGCGCTCTCTATCCAGCAAATCGGCATTCCTGTTCGCCCTTCATTAGTTTACCCAGCAGATATTCGAAACGCTGCCCGTTAATGACAGATTGAAAGATACTTATGTCGACAACGATTGGCTGGCGGATCCTCTTCAAGAAAGGAAAGACTTCGACGCCCTCATTCACCAGTCCTTGAGAAGCCCATCGCCGGTTTAAGCATAAGCTTTTCGTTAGGGATCATTGGACTCCTCGAAATGGGGTTTAGTGCCTTAATAGTAGCTTGTATACGCTTTGCCACGATGAAGGATCTGTCTTGTCAATGCTTCCCCCAAAGACGAACTCACCTGGCGTCTTCTTTTGCGCATTGTGGCAGATTCTTCTTAGTTTGTTAGATGACCACAGACTCATCTGTCAAATATTCAACGCTTGTGTGGAGAGGCGCCTCGCATTTCCGGGATCTTAAGAGCGAATCGCGAGAGAAGGGGATCTCCGAGGAAAGTTTTTTTTAGGGATGAGCGGGTGTCTGGCTGGTAGGTTCTGGAGAGAACTCTGACACGGTGACATTTCAAGGACAGAAGATGTCAGTAGGCGTTACGCGTAAGCGCTTCAAGTGCGTCTGAAGATACCTTGGTAAAATATTGCATGTGGGCAAGGGAAAGGGCGCTCTCCCGCCTTCAAGCAGTAGTAATGGGGTAGTGATTGCCTTAGTCGTTGCCATCGACTAGCCGCGAGTTCAATTCTTGCTTAATGTACACCATTTACTTACTTTTTTATATTTCTCAGTCTTCGGCGGCATTATACGATAAAGCTGACGAGAATTTCCTTTTCCAAAAAGCTTAGGCACATAAAAGGTTAGTGTATATAGATTCACCCTAGAACTTTCCTCGCCCTTTCCCCCCAACAACCCTTTACTAACCATCCAAATTTTATTCATTCTTTTTATATGTTGCGTTCTTCCCAAGGCTTGCCATATAAATAATAATCTTCGACGCATCACACCCACCCAGACACTCGGCTCCTCTCCCATCAGAACCATGGAAACGGCGCACCCACAAAATGGAAGAAGAATTTAGGAGTAACTTTCCATCTGAAAGTGTACTCATGCCAAGAGAGAAGTTTGAGAAGCGTCTTTGGAAATGGAAGGTCTTCTTTCGGTGGACGCGGGGTCGGGTTGGTAGGGAATGAAAGGGGAATGATGAGACATCTTCTTTGTTCCTTCTTCCCTAGAGTTTATAATTACATGTATGCCACCTATATTTCCTATATGATTAAAACGGCGGCGGGAGATTCAAATTAGACTAGGATATAATGTCTTGGAGAGCTCGGGTTTTCTTAAACTAGGAGAGGCACCTGGTTTTCAAACTCGCTTTGCTTCCTTTCCAAAGAAAGGCCTTTAATAGACTTAAAGGAATTTCGGCTAATTTGTTCCGAAAATTAACGAGAGCCCATTAGAATCAGCAAGTTCTTAGAGCAGGAAGACCTGCTAGTGGTTTCCACTTGAAGTTTACTTCCTTTCCAAAAAGGGGGTTCATATATAATTCCAAATATTTTCTGCCTAAATGCATGCCAAATTAAGCACGATATTAAATTGTATACGACGTGATATGGCAATTTCAACCCCAATTGAAGAGTAAGATTTGATATAACACCTGGAGCTGGAAGCAGGATATCCAGGCTCTGAATTTGAATTCGTCCTTCTCGTATTTTGTTTCTTTTTCGTAGTAGGTATAGTGACGAGTCTATCTCTCCCTAACCTCAGCGGATGAAGTAAGCGAAAGATATTAATCCTTATATAGGCTCAAATCCTTTCCGAAACACCAAACCCTCTAAAAATACTATGATTCACTCCATATACAGTTACATATCCCCTACTTTATTCCCCGTAAATCGCCCTATTCAAATCCTCAGGGTACACTCCATCCACTCGGTGCTACACATCCACCAGATCCCTAAACCATACTAGGATAATCCCATACCTGAAAATCTGAAATCCACCCGAATACAATTAATCAGAAAAAGGTACGTCTATACTGTTTTCGGGTGTCCTTGCAAATTCCCAACAAACCTTGCGTGCCAAAGTGATTTAGGAAGAAGTTGGTGGGCCTGGGGGTGACGTCGCTTTCCGGTCTCTTACCCTGCTAATGCCAAGTGCTTTTGGAAAGCCTACTAGGGAGGAGTCTGGTGACGAAATTTCGTCACCACGTTGGAAGGTGTGGGCTGATGTAGAATTGAAAGGTATGGAGGGCAATCTTTAATTGCCACCAACAGATACGACTGCCAAGGCCGAGCACATACATGGTTGATAGTTTCGACAACTACCAACCAACAACAGCATACACAGGTAATGTAACGCGTACAAAGACCCGTGATCCATCTAATCCCCGCCCTACCCTGATTCAAGCTCCCTATGACATCATCCCTACTTCAGACCTCCAATATAATCTCACTTTTGAATATTTAAATACTTGGTTAGTACGTAGTATTTACCCTTCAAAACATCGGCTTGCATCAAAGTCATATGTCATCCCTGCCCGAATTATTGGAAGAGACGGGTCTGGGGAGTGGGGAGAAACAGATAGGATTTTAGGGTAAACCTGTGCATACATAGCATTGGGAGGATTCGGTTTCTCCTTGGGAATTTATTGCGGTGTAGAAGAAGAGCTCTGAGCAAGGAGATGAAATACTGTCCTGTTGGAGTTTGCAAAGGCAATAGCCTGAACGAGACCTCCGAACTTGTCACTTCCCTCTGGCTTTTATGTAGTGTGTCCAAAGCATGCTGACCTCGTAATTGCCAAAGAATCGTCACCTATTCCTGCCCAAATTACTCGACGAGACACGTCGGGGAGACAGAGAGAAAACGATTAAATCTTACGCTCGAATCACACGTAAGATGGAGAGGATGTGATGTGATGGATTTTATGCCAGCGGTGTGGAAGGAGACACACAGGGGGGATGGGGTGATATTGAAGTTTAGGGTCGACCGTGTGCGCGAATTTCATTTCGAATTCACTAAGAGAGGCAGTGTGGTTCAAATCT
>Ga0157379_10002502_pt1 | contig 15394 bp, 13 predicted proteins | sample S25metaG_FD_121802 | JGI IMG/M metagenome (GOLD analysis project Ga0157379, IMG submission 121802) | Switchgrass rhizosphere microbial communities from Kellogg Biological Station, Michigan, USA - S2-5 metaG | ecosystem: Host-associated > Plants > Roots > Rhizosphere > Soil | place: USA... | reverse complement strand
GCTCGTCTTTCCGCTGTTGAAGGCGCCTGCGCGCCGCAGGATCATCCGGCGCTGGTGCCGCCGGCTGCTGAAGATGCTCAACGTCGACGCGCGGCTGCACGGCAGGATGGCGCTGGCCGACGGCAACGTGCTGATCGTCGCGAATCACATCTCCTGGCTCGACATCTTCGTGCTGAACGCCGTGCAGCCGGTGCGCTTCGTCGCGAAGTCGGAGCTCGCGCGATGGCCGGTCGCGGGACGTCTGATCAAGGGCGTGGGTACGCTTTTCGTTGAGCGCGATCGGCGCAAGGACGCGCGGCGGGTCAATGCCAACGCCGCCTCGGCGCTGGCCGGCGGCGACATCGTCGCCGTGTTTCCCGAAGGCACGACGACGGACGGCATCGGCATGCTGCCGTTCAAGAGCTCGCTGCTGCAGCCGATCGTCGACGCCGCCGGTCACGTGCAGCCGGTGGCGATCCGCTACAAAGGCGCCTCGGGCGAACATTCCAGCGCAGCCGCCTACGTGGGCGACGACTCGTTCCTCGCGTCGTTCTGGCGTGTCACCGGAACGCGCGCGCTGGTCGTCGAGCTCCACGCGTCGCCGGCGCTCGCGGCACGCAACGCCCACCGCCGCGATCTCGCGCGCTCGGCCGAAGCCGCTATCCGAACGGCTTTGGTTCGACCGGCTGGCGCGACGGCACCTGATATACACGCCGATCCGGCAGCCGGATCGCCGTGAGCGGGCCGCCCCACACGCATCCCGAATCCAGCATCAGCACGTTCGGTGCGAGCATGAGGTCGAGCGTCGACCAGTGGCCGCAAATCACGGTGGCCGCCGCGCTCGCGCGGCTGTCGTGGCCGAACCAGGCGCGGAAGCCGTCGGGGGCATGCGCGGTGCCGCGCTTTTCGCGAAACTCCATCGTGCCGTCGGCCGTGCAAAACCGCAGGCGCGTGCACGCGTTCACGATCGCGCGCAGCCGATCGTCGCCGGCAAGCGCGTCGTCCCAGCGCCGGGGCTCGTCGCCGTAGAGCACGCCCAGGAACGCGTGGCGGCCCTCGCCCGCCATCACCGCCTCGACCTCGCGCGAGAGCGTCACTGCCTGCGCAGGCGTCCATTGCGGCAGCAAGCCGGCGTGGACCATCAGCCGGTCGCCGTCGGCTACGACGAGCGGCCGGCGCGCAAGCCAGTCGACGAGTGCGTCGCGATCGCCGGCGCCAAGGATGTCGTCGAGTGTGTCGCCGCGATGCGGCCTGCGAAAACCCGCCGCAATTGTCAGCAGGTGAAAATCGTGATTGCCGAGGACCGTGGTCGCGGAATCGCCGAGCGCGATCACTTCGCGCAGCACCGCGAGCGAGTCGGGCCCGCGGTTCACGAGATCGCCGACGAGCCACAGGCGGTCCTCGCGCGGCGAGAACGCGATGAGGTCGAGCATCGTGCAGAACTCGGCGTGGCAACCCTGGAGGTCGCCGATCGCGTAGAAGGCCATGTGGAGGCTTCGCGTCGAAAGTGAAAAAGCGCGCCGCGTCAAGACTGCACGCGCGCACGCGTCGTTGCTAGACTGCATCCGGATTCTAGCAAGCGCCGATGTCGTTCCCCCTCAATCCCTCGCAGCGTGCGGCCGTGCGCCACATCGCCGGCCCGCTGCTGGTGCTCGCCGGCGCCGGCAGCGGCAAGACGCGCGTCATCACCGCGAAGATCGCGCATCTGGTCGAGCAGGGCATCGACCCTGCTGCCATCGTCGCCATCACCTTCACGAACAAGGCGGCGCGCGAAATGGGCGAGCGGGCGCGACCGCTGCTCGCGCAGCACGGCGGCAGCAAGGCGGCCTCGGCGGTGACGATCTCGACGTTTCACGCGCTGGGCCTTTCGATCGCGCGCGCGGAGGCGGCGGCTCTCGGATTGCGGCCGGCTTTTTCCGTGCTGGATCCGGGCGACCTCGAGCCGATCGTTGCTGAACTCGTCGCGACTGCCGACCGCGCGCGCGCCCGCGCCGCGCAATGGCGGATCAGCCGCTGGAAGAATGCGCTCGTCGCGCCGAGTGAGGCGCTGTCGGGGGCGGCGTCGGCCGAGGAGCTCGCGGCGGCACGCGCCTATGCGCAATACGGCGACGCGCTGGCCGCGTACCAGGCCGTCGATTTCGACGATCTCATCGCAATGCCGGTGGCACTGTTCGAGCGTGACGCCGCGGCGTGCGCACGCTGGCAGGCAAAGTACAGGCACGTGCTCGTCGACGAGTACCAGGACACGAATCCGGCGCAATACCGGCTTTTCCGGTTGCTCGCAGGTGCGGCGACGCCGTTCACGGTCGTCGGCGACGACGACCAGGCGATCTACGGCTGGCGGGGTGCGACGCTCGACAATCTGGCGCAGCTTCCGCGCGACTACCCCGGGCTCACGGTCATCAAGCTCGAGCAGAACTATCGGTCCACGGTGCGCATACTGCGCTCGGCCAACGCGCTGATTGCCTGCAACCCCAAGCTGTTCGACAAGAAGCTGTGGAGCGATCTGGGGCTCGGCGAGACGCTGCGCATCGCGCCGGCGAAGGACGAGGAGGCGGAAGCCGAGATGGTCGTGGCGCGCCTCTGCGCGCATCGCTTCGAGCGGCGCACGCGCTACGCCGACTATGCGATCCTCTACCGCGGCAATCACCAGGCGCGGATGTTCGAGACGGCACTCCGCGCGCGCAGCGTGCCCTACGAGATCTCCGGCGGGCAATCGCTGTTCGATCGCATCGAAATCCGCGACATCGTCGCCTACCTGCGGGTGATCGCGAACGAGGACGATGACCCGGCCTTCGTCCGTGCCGCAACGACGCCGCGCCGCGGCGTGGGGGCGACAACGCTCGCGCGGTTGTCCGAGATCGCCGCAGCGCGCAAGGAAAGCCTGTTCGGCGCGGCGTTTGCGCCGGAGTTCGCCGCCGCGGTGCCGCTGCGGCAGCGCGAGGCGGTCGACGCGTTCTGCAAGCTGGTGAACGCGTTGCGGCACCGCGCGCCGCGCGAGCCGGCGGGCCGGTTGTTGAACGAGCTCGTGACGGCGATCGGATACGAGGATTGGCTCGTTGCCACGCTCGACAAGCGCGACGCACAGGAGCGTTCGCAAAGCGTGCAGGATTTCGTCGCGTGGCTCGGACGCAAGGGCGAGGCCGATGGCCGCACCCTGCTCGAACTCACGCAGATGGTAATGCTGATCACGCAGCTCGACGAGCGTGACGCCGACGACGGCGACCGCGTGCGGCTGTCGACTCTGCACGCTGCGAAGGGCCTCGAGTTTCCCCACGTCTTCATGGTGGGTGTCGAGGAAGGAATTCTGCCGCACCGCGAAGCGGTCGAGGCCGGCAACGTCGAGGAGGAGCGCCGCCTGATGTACGTCGGCATCACGCGCGCGCAGCAGAGTTTGCAGCTGTCGTATTGCCGGTCGCGCAAGCGCGCGGGCGAGCGCGCCGACGTCGCGCCGTCGCGGTTCATCGGCGAATTGGCGCAGGACGATCTTCGCTACGCCGACGCGCCGCTGGCGCCCGACGACGCGGCGCGCGAGCACGCGGCAGGCGCCGCAAGGCTCAAGTCGCTCAAGGCGCTGGTGACGCGATAGCGGTCGTTGCCGAGGAACAAGCCCCGCGACCGCGCGAGTGTTACTTCGCGGCGCCGACCATGTAGTCGACGGCGGCCTTGGCGTCGGCATCGGTGAGCGACGCCATTCCGCCCTTGGCCGGCATCATCCCGCCTTTGCCCGTGAATCCGGCGATCGCGTGCGTGTAGAGCGTCGCCGTGCCTTGCGCGATGCGCGGTGCCCAGGCGGCCTTGTCGCCGAACTTGGGCGCACCGGCAATGCCGGCGCCGTGGCAGGCGACGCAGACGCTGTCGTAGGTCTTCTTGCCATCGGCTGGAGGCGTGGCGGCTGCGGGCGCAGCGGCTACCTTGGCCGGCGCCGCGGCCGCAGGAGCGACGGACGCTGCCGCAGGCGCAACCGCCGTGGCCACCGGTGCGGCCGGCGGCGCGGTTTCCTTCCATCCGGCGCCCGCCTGATTCGCGAGGTAGACGACTGCACGCTCGACTTCGGCGTCCGCGAGGTCGGCGTTGCCGCCCTTGGGGGGCATCACGCCGGCCTTGCCCTGATAGCCGGCCACGGCGTGCTGGACGAGCGTGCCCTGGCCTTGCGCGATGCGCGCGGTCCACGCCGCTTTGTCGCCGGTCTTCGGCGCACCGGCGAGCCCGGCCTCGTGGCACGTCTCGCAAACCTGGCCGTACACGGCGTCGCCGGCGAGGTTGCCTTTGGGACCGCTTGCCTCGGCGAGGACGACGTTGCCGAACGCCTGGATGCGCGAAAGCACTCGTGGATCGGCTTCATTGCTACCGTGCGGGCCGCCCGTCACGAGTTGCGACAGCAGCACGATGATGGCGATCGGAACGATGAACGCGAGCGCGACGACGATGATGAGCTGTCGGGGCGACTGAATGGGCGAGACGTGCTGGTCGAATTCCTTCATTTTTCCGGGCAAATGTGTGCGGACGCGGCCAAATGGGAAATTATAGCGCGAACGACCCGGCCGCCGGACCGCGCGTGGACGGGCCGCGCCTGAAAACGTTAGAATCGCAGTCCTGCACGACCACGCGCCCGTAGCTCAGTTGGATAGAGTATTGGTTTCCGAAGCCAAGGGTCACAGGTTCGAATCCTGTCGGGCGCGCCATATCGACTGCCTCGGCCCGCGCGCACGCTGGTGCGGCCGCAATCACGCCGTCCTTCCCGAATGAAAATGGCGACCCGAAGGTCGCCATTCTTGCTGGAATTCCGGCGGCTCAGCGCTTGCTGCGCTCCGTCCGCCAGCGCAGGCCCGCCAGCATCAGCAGCCCGATGCCGAGAAGCAGAAGCGATTGCGGCTCGGGGATGGCCGTTACGGCGTTGATCGAAAGCCGCGACGAGCTCGTGTCGATCAGTCGTCCAACGATCGTCAGCGAGAACGTTCCGTCGAGGACGACGTCAGGAATCGTCAAACTGCCGGACGGCGTGCTGCTGAACCCGCTGCACAGCGTCTGCGCCGTCAGCACATTGCCGTCGTCGACACACACGTTCCACATGATTCCCGACGTGTAGAGCGAGCTGATGAGCGAGGCGACGGACACACTGTGGAGCCCCGTGCCGTAGGTCAGGTCGCTGATCGAGTAGATCGCCGTCAGCGAGCCGGCCCGGGCCGCCGTCGCCGTGAGATCGAAGTCGATGTCGGGGATACCCAGGACCGTCGTGGCGTTGGTGCCGACGGCGATGGCAAAGCTCCAGGGGCTGCCCGTGAAGCTGCCGTTGGCGTTGTTGACGGACAGCGACAGCGTGGGCGTCGAGCCCGTCACCTGTGCCGAATGCCCCTCGTTGTCGATCAGCTGCAGGATCGCGCTCGCGGATGCAGGCACCGCCGCCCCCAACAGGGCCGTGCATCCGAGCGCTACCAAAAATTTCGTTGCCTTCATTTGATTCGTCCAGTCTGCGGAGGCGTTTGCCGGTACTTGCCGGCCCAATGACTCTGTCATGCACTCTCTCCGAAGCATGCGACGTGCCACGGGAGAAAATCCTTTAGTTATCATGTGTATCGGGATACGACAGCCGGTGCAAATTATACAACTGTAAGGATTGTCGACGTGCCAGTTTGTAGCGCTCGAATTGTGCATGACAACATTCCCCACTCCCGTCGAAACTCCGCCGAGCGCGGACGTTCATACGAGCTTGATTCCGCGCCGACCGCGTTCCGGGCGCGGCAACCGCCTGGACAGGAAGCCGGTCGCCGGTCGCCGATTGTCACGGAAATCGCGCTCGGCAGCGGTTTGGTGATGTAGCGAACAATTGCCGGTATGCAAATCCCGGCATTAAAGCGTGAATTTTCGGCTCGCCTTGCAGGGCCTCCAAGCCCAGAATGGCGCCACCACCCACGTGGCATGGACTGTGCTACACGATCTGATTGCGGGGTGGAATGCCTTTTCCGTGGTGTTAAGATCAATATTCACGGTTCTCGCGGAAGCGATGGAAGGGGAGGCGGATGAATTCGATTATTCAGGGATTGGGACGCGTTGCGGTGCAGTATGGCCGCCATTGCGCCATGGGCATCGTCGCGGCGGCCCTGGGAATCTTCGTTGCCGGCTGCCAGACCGCGCAATATCCGGCGGCTCCCGCAATGTCGGCCACGCCTGACTTCGACTATCACATTGGGCCGCTCGACACGATCAACGTCATTGTCTGGCGCAATCCGGAACTCTCGATGAGCGTTCCGGTGCGTCCGGACGGCAAGATCACGACGCCGCTGGTGGACGACCTGCCTGCGCTCGGCAAGACCCCGACCCAGCTCGAGCGGGACCTCGAGAAGGCGCTGGTCAAGTACATCCGCGACCCGGTCGTGACCGTGGTCGTCACGACGTTCGTGGGACCCGCCAACGAGCAGATCCGCGTCATCGGCGAGGCGACCAAGCCGCAGGTGCTCCCGTTCCGCAGCCAGATGACGGTGCTCGACGTGATGATCGCCGTCGGCGGCCTCACGGACTTTGCCGACGGCAACGGCGCGCGCATCTTCCGCGTCGCTGACGGTGGCAAGCTTTACAGCGTCCGGCTGAGGGACCTCGTGAAGCGCGGCGACATTACCGCCAACGTCGACATGCGGCCTGGCGACATCCTGATCATTCCGCAAAGCTGGTTCTGACGAGTCGCGGCCCAAAGGCCGCGCCCCGCCCCGGCGAACCTCTCCTCTCTACCTATGAACGACTTGTATCGTGAATTGCTCGTCCATCTGCGCGGCATGTGGCACCGGCGCTGGATCGGGCTCGCGGCGGCGTGGATCGCCGCCATCATCGGCATCGCGGTCGTGTACCGCATTCCGGAAAAATATGAAGCAAGCGCGCGCGTTTACGTCGACACCGAATCGCTGCTGAAGCCGCTGCTGGCGGGGCTCGCCATCCAGCCGAATCTCGACCAGCAGGTCGCGCTGATGAGTCGCACGCTGATCAGCCGCCCGAACGTCGACAAGCTGGTGCGGATGGCGGATCTCGACCTTCGCGTGCGCACGCCGCAGGAGCGCGACGAGCTCATCGACAACGTGATCAAGACGATCCAGCTGTCGGGCAACGCCTCGGCGAATCTCTACATCATCAGCTATCGCGATCCGAACCCCGAGCAGGCGCGCAAGGTCGTTCAGTCGCTGCTCGGCATCTTCGTCGACTCGAGCCTCGGCGACAAGAAGCAGGATACGCAGACGGCCGTTAAATTCCTCGATGACCAGGTCAAGCGCTACGAGGAGCTGCTGCAGGCCGCCGAGACGCGGCTGAAGGATTTCAAGCTCAAGTACCTCGGTGTCGCGGACCGCGACGGACCCGATTTTTTCGGCCGTATCGGCAAGCTTTCGGCGGCGATCCAGGACGCGCGCATGGAAGTGCAGTCGGCGGAGCAGGCACGCGACTCCTACCGCAAGGAGCTTGCCGGCGAATCGCCGACACTGCTGCTGGATTCGACGGAATCGCGCTCGGCGGAAGGCGTCCCGGAGATCGACGCGCGCATCGCGACGCTGAAAAAGGATCTCGATGAGCTTCGCCGCAAGTACACCGATCAGCATCCGGACGTCCTGGGGACGCGTCGGCTGATCGAGCAACTCGAGGAACAGAAGGTGACCGAACTCGAGGCACGGCGAAAGGCCGCCGCCAAGTCCGGGCGCCCTGCCGTCGCGCCGGTGGATCGCAATCCGGTGTTCCAGCAATTGAAGATCTCGCTGGCCGACGCCGAAGCCACGCTGGCGTCCGCGCGTGCCAAGCTCGCCGGATATGAAAGCCAATACCGTGCGCTGAGGGCCCAGGCGCAGCTCGTGCCGCAGGTCGAGGCCGAATACACGCAGCTCAACCGCGACTACGACGTCCAGAAGAAGACATATGAGTCGCTGCTGTCGCGCCGTGAATCCGCGGCGATGGGCAAGGATGTGCAGGACACGGGCGGCGCGCGCTTCAAGGTCATCGATCCGCCGCGCGTCTCGCCGGAACCGGTCCCGCCGCGGCGGATCTGGCTGCTGGCGATGGTGTTCGCCGTGTCGATCGGCTTAGCCTTCCTGACGAGCCTCGTCGCGAGCCAGATCATGCCGATCTTCCACGATACCCGTTCGCTCCGTGAAGTGTCGAAGCGGCCGATCCTCGGAATGGTGTCGCTGCTGCCGAGCGATCGCTGGGTGCGCGCCCGTCGCCGCAACGCATTTCTGTTCGCCGGTGGCCTGGGAGGCCTGCTGGCATCGTTCACTGCCATATTCGCGCTCGCGCTGGTGATCGGGCGTGCGGCGTGAGGGGCAATCAATGAGCTTGATCGAACAGGCCGCGCGGCGGCTCGAAGAGCTTCGCCGCGCGGGCGCCGAGCTTCCGCCGGAAGCCGCGCCGCTGAACACGCCTTCGCGCGCGAACGGCGAATCCCCGACGCCAGAGGCGATGATCGAGGCGCTCGAGCAGCGCGTTGGCGGTATGGCGTCGCCGCTCATCGAGCCCGGCCAGCGGAAGGCGCCGAGCCCCGCGCGAACCGAGCCCGCTCCGCACGGGCCCGGCGGCTACGTAGACCTCAACCTGGCGCGCCTTCGCAGCATGGGCTTCGTCACTCCCGATGCGCCGACGTCGCGCACGGCCGACGAATATCGCGTCATCAAGCGCCCGATCATCAAGAATGCGCTCGGCCTGGGGGATGAGCGCGTGCGGCACGGGAACCTCGTGATGGTCACGAGCTCGCTGCCCGGAGAAGGCAAGACCTTCACGTCGATCAACCTTGCGATGAGCGTTGCGATGGAGTACGACAGCCGCGTGCTGCTCGTCGACGGCGACGTTGCGCATCCGTCGATGCCGTCGATCCTCGAGACGCCGCATTCGCCGGGACTCCTGGACGTGCTGACGCGCGACGACGTCGACGTCGCCGACGCACTGATCAGAACCAATGTCGAGCGGCTCACGCTGCTGCCGGCGGGCTCGCGGCAGCGCCGTTCGACGGAGCTCCTCGCGAGCGAGCAGATGGCCAGCTTGCTGCGCGAGCTTGCCTCGCGTTATTCGGACCGGATCATCATTTTCGACTCCCCGCCGCTGCTCGCGACCACCGAAGCTCGTGTCCTCGCCACCCATATGGGCCAAATCGTGATGGTCGTCGCTGCCGATGCGACGTCCCAGCATGCCCTCAACCAGGCGCTCGCCACCATCGAAAACTGCGACATCGTGCTGATGTTGCTCAACAAGGCGAGTCGCACCGACGTCGGGACGTACTATGGGTATTACGGGGACGAGAGCGGGCGGTAGGGCGGCTGGAGGGCGGGCCGCCGGCAAGCACGCGTTTCGTCGCACGGCGTTCCGGACCCGGCGCAGCGCAGGCGTCTGCGCTTACCTCCTCGCCGTCGCCTCCGCCTCGGCGTGGGCCGAAACCTGGCGCGTCGACCCCAGTGTTGGCGTGCAGGAGACGCTCACGAACAACGTCAACCTTTCGCCCTCGAGCACACGCCAGGGGGATCTCGTCACGCAGCTTACGCCGGGGTTTACGATTCAGGAGAAAGGGTCGCATTCGAGCCTGCTGGGCACCGTTGCCGTTCCCCTGCTCTTCTATATCAAGACCGGTGCGGAGAACAACACCGCTTATGTCCAGGCCGACATTCTCGGCACCACCGAGTTGGTCGACCGGCTGCTGTTCGTCGAAGGTGCGGTGAACGTATCGCAGCAGTTCTTCACACCGTTCGGTGCGCAGCCGTCCAGCCTCAGCAACGCGACGAACAATCGGTATACGACGCAGTCGTATCGTGTCTCACCCTATCTCAAGGGGGAGGCCGGCAACAACATCAGCTATCTGCTGCGCGACGACAACATCTGGACCAATCTGAGCGGCGCACCGCTCAGCACCAACAATTCATACACGAACCAGGTCATCGGGATGCTGCGACGGGACCCGGTGCCGTTCGGATGGCAGGTCGACTACAACCGCAACGACGTGCGCTTTACCGACCAGAGCGCGCAGCTGATGGAGCTCGAGCGCATTCGGGTTCTCTACGATCCCGACCCGGTCCTGGAACTCGGCGCCAGCGGCGGCTACGAGCGTAACGATTTTCCGCTGAGCTCCTATAGCGGAGCGACCTATGGTGTCTCCGGCAGATGGCGCCCGAATGAGCGAACCAGCCTGGACGGGTTTTACGAGCACCGGTTTTTTGGTACGTCCTTCGGCCTCACGTTCGATTACAGGACGCCGTTGTCCGTGTGGGGCGTTCGTGCGTCGCGCAACATCACGACCTATCCGCAGCAGATCGCGGCGCTTCCGGCAACCGGCAACGTCTCGGCGCTGCTCAACAACCTGTTCCTGTCGCGGATAACCGACCCGGCGGAGCGGCAGACCGCCGTCGACAACCTGATCCGCGACCGCGGGTTGCCTCAAACGTTGAACGGCCCGGTCAACCTGTACTCCCAGCAGGTGACGCTGCAGGAGCAGGTGTCAGCGACCTTCGGGCTGCTCGGTGCCCGCAACACTGTTTTCTTCAATGTCTTCTATCTGAAGAGCACGCCGATCGCCGGATCGGGCCAGGCGTTGCCACCGATTCTCGCGGGGTTCAATACGAACGACAACGCGCAGACCGGCGCCAGCGCCGTGTGGACGCACAAGCTGACGGAGCTCCTGTCCTTCAACGGTTCGCTCAACTGGACGCGTACCGTCGCCAATCCGCCGTTCGACCAGACGACCAATCAGGGGTCGGTGCAAACCGCGCTCACGGCGCCCATCTCGGCGCACACGACGGTTTTTGGCGGGGCGCGGTATCAGTTGCAGACCTCCAACATTCCGACCCTCGAGTATCGCGAGGTGGCGGGATTCGTCGGATTGAATTACGCCTTTCACTGACGCACACCATGTATGAATCCTTCTACGGGCTGACCGGCAAGCCGTTCCAGCTCAATCCTGATCCCGCCTTCTACTTCGGCAGCCGCGGTCACAAGCGCGCGTTCGCCTATTTGCAATACGGGCTTTACCAGAGCGAAGGCTTCATCGTCATCACCGGCGAAATCGGGGCAGGCAAGACCACGATCGTCCGCAGCCTGTTCGAGCACATCGACCGCGACAAGCTCGTCGCGGCCCAGCTCGTCAGCACGCAGCTCGACGCCGACGACATGCTCCGCGCGGTCGGCGCGGCATTCGGGCTGCCGGTCAAGTCGGTGGACAAGGCCATCCTGCTCGCGTCGCTCGAGGCGTTCCTGTGCCAGCTCGCGCTCGACAAGAAGCGGGCGCTGCTGGTGGTCGACGAGGCGCAGAACCTGACGCCGAGGGCGATCGAAGAGCTGCGGATGCTGTCGAATTTCCAGCTCGGCGACCAGGCGCTCCTGCAGAGCTTTCTCATCGGCCAGCCCGAGCTGCGGCTCATGATGCAGAGCCCGCAGATGCAGCAGCTGCGCCAGCGGGTGATCGCGTCGTATCACCTCGGTCCGCTCGACAAGGCGGAGACGCAGGCCTACATCGAGCATCGCCTCCACCACGTCGGATGGAAGAACGATCCGCGGTTCGATCCGGCATGCTTCGATCTCATTCACACGTTGACGGGCGGCATCCCGCGGCGGATCAACACGCTCTGCAACCGCCTGATGCTCGCCGGGTTCCTCGCCGAGAAGCACGCGCTGGACGTCGCCGATGTCCAGGCGATCGCGCGTGAAATCCGCGACGAGATGGGCCCGGACGCCACGCTCGGCCCTGCGCCCGTCTCGGTCGCGGCGCCGGACATGGCCGGGCCGGTTTCCATTGTCGCCGAGCCGGCGCCGACGAGCGAGACGGTGCCCGACACGCGCGATTTCGAGAAGCGGCTGCACGACCTCGAGGAACGCATGGACAGCCTCGAGAAGCTCGTCAACTCCGCCGTCAACCTGCTGCACCGGTCGCTGCTCACCGAGCGCCCCGGCAAGCCGGGAACGCCGGTCAAGCGCTGATGGGCGAGATCCTGCGCCCGCGCGGCCCGCTCGCCTGTGTCGTCGGCGCGCGTCCCAACTACATGAAAATGGCGCCGCTCGTGAAAGCCTTCGCCGCGCGCGCCGATCTGCCGGGCGCCGTGCTCGTACATACGGGCCAGCATTACGACGTCGCGATGAACGAGCGCCTGTTCGCGGACCTGCAGATGCCCGCGCCGGACCTCAATCTCGAGGTGGGCTCGGGCACGCACGCCGTGCAGACGGCCGAGATCATGCGGCGCTTCGAGCCGGTCATCGACGATCTCGCGCCGTCGTGCGTGATCGTCGTCGGCGACGTCAATTCGACGCTCGCATGCAGCCTCGTCGCGAGCAAGAAGGGCACGCCTGTCGTTCATGTCGAGGCGGGCCTGCGCAGCTTCGATCGCGACATGCCGGAGGAGATCAACCGCATCCTGACGGACCAGCTTGCCGATCGCCTCTACACGACCGAACGCACGGCCGCCGCGCATCTGCAGCGCGAGGGCATCGCGCCGGAGCGCATCGTCTTCGCCGGCAACGTGATGATCGACTCGCTGCTCGCGCATCGCGCACGCGCCGTGGCGCCGGCCCAAACGCTCGCGGCGGCAGGCGTCGATGCCGCGTACGTGCGCGACCCGGCGGGTTACGGCGTGGTCACGCTGCATCGGCCGTCCAACGTCGACACGGGCACTGCGCTCGCCGAAGCACTTGCGGTCCTGCGCGATGTCGCGATGCGCGTGCCGCTGGTGTGGCCCGTGCATCCACGGACGAAGGCCAACATCGAGAAGTTCGCCCTCACCGGCCTGCTGAAGGGCGTGCGGATTGCGCTCCTCCCGCCGCAAGGCTATCTCGAGATGCTGGGGCTCCTCGCCGGCGCCCGCCTCGTGCTCACGGACTCCGGCGGCATCCAGGAGGAAGCGACGGCGCTGTCGGTGCCGTGCCTCACGATGCGGGAGAACACCGAGCGTCCGGTTACCGTCGACGAGGGCACGAACACGCTGGTGGCGCGCGATCGCGCGCGCACCATCGCATGCGTCGGCGAAATTTTCGCATCCGGCGGCAAGCGCGGGCGCGTGCCCGAGCTGTGGGACGGCAAGGCGGCGGCGCGCATCGCCGCCGACCTGGCGCAATGGCTGCCGACCGTCAAGTCGCGCGCGGCGGTGCATGCATGAAACCGCTCGATTTCCCGGCGACGGCCATCGTCAACACGATGACCATCGACGTCGAGGACTATTTCCAGGTCGGAGCATTCGCCGCTCACATTCCGCGCGACGCGTGGGACACGTATCCGTGCCGCGTCGAGCGCAACGTCGACCTGATTCTCGCGCTGCTCGAGGAGGCGCGCGGCAAGGCCACGTTCTTCACGCTGGGCTGGATCGCCGAGCGCTATCCGCAAATGATCCGCCGCATCGCGGACGCCGGACACGAGGTGGCGAGCCACGGCTTCGGCCACGAGCGCGCCACCGACCAGGAGCGCGCCGCGTTCCTCGCGGACATCCGTCTTGCGAAGGCGGTGCTCGAGGACATTGCCGGTGGCGAGGTCACTGGTTACCGCGCGCCGAACTTCTCCGTCGGTCCCGCCAACGACTGGGCGTTCGATTGCATGGTCGAGGCGGGCTATCGCTACAGCTCGAGCATCTACCCGATCCGGCACGATCACTACGGCGTGCCGGATGCGCCGCGCTTTGCACACGAAGTCCGGCCCGGGCTGCTCGAAGTGCCGGTCGCAACGGTGCGCATGTTCGGCAACAATCTTCCTGCCGGCGGCGGCGGCTATTTCCGCCTGTTGCCGTACGCGCTGTCGCGCTGGTCGATCCGCCGCATCAACGATCGCGACCGCATGCCGGCGATGTTCTATTTCCATCCGTGGGAAGTCGATCCCGGCCAGCCCCGCGTCGACGGCGTGGGCGCGAAGGCGCGGTTTCGCCACTACGTGAATCTCGGCCGCATGGAAGCGCGCCTGCGCAAGCTCCTCGCGGATTTTCGCTGGGGCCGCGTGGACCAGGTATTCCTGAATGGTGTGCAATGACGTACGCCGAAGCCACCGCCGAACGCGCGGCGCGCGCGACGGCCCCCGTCACCGTGCGGCCATTCGCATCAGAGGACGCCGCCGCCTGGGATGAATTCGTCGCCACCTGTCCGGCGGCCACGTTCTTTCATCTCTCGGGCTGGCACGGAATCATCGAGGACGTCTTTCGCCATCGCTGCCACTACCTGCTGGCGGAACGAGAGGGCGCGATCACCGGCGTGCTCCCACTCGCCGAAGTGTCGAGCCGGTTGTTCGGCCATGCGTGCGTGTCGCTTCCGTTCGCGGTGTACGGCGGCCCGGCCGCGAGCGATGCGGAATCGGCGCGGTTGCTGATCGACGCCGCAGTCGAGCTTGCGGCGTCCCGGCGCGTCGACCACCTCGAACTCCGCAACCGGTTTGCGCACAATCCGGGATGGCCGACCCAGGATCTCTACGTCACTTTTCGGCGCGAGATCCTTCCCGACATCGACGCCAACATGCAAGCGATCCCGCGCAAGCAGCGCGCGATGGTGCGCAAGGGCATCAAGAATGGCCTCGTCGGCGAGATCGACGCTGGCACCGAACTCTTCTTCGCCCTCTACGCCGATAACGTTCATCGCCATGGGACGCCGCCGTTTCCCAGGCGCTATTTCGCGCGGCTCAAGGAGACGTTTGGCGATGCGTGCGAAGTCCTGATCGTCCGCGATGCCGGCGGAATGCCCGTGAGCGGCGTGATGAGCTTCTATTTCCGCGACGAGGTGCTGCCCTACTACGCGGGCGACACGACGGCCGCGCGTGACCTGGCCGCCAACGATTTCAAGTACTGGGACCTGATGCGACGCGGGTGCGAGCGCGGGCTGCGGGTGTTCGACTACGGTCGCAGCAAGCGCGACACGGGTTCGTTCGACTTCAAGAAGAACTGGGGCTTCGAGCCCGCGCCGCTCGCCTACGAGTATCGGCTGTTCCGCGGTGACGCCATTCCGCAGCACAATCCGCTCAACCCGAAGTATCGCGCGCTGATTGCCGTGTGGCGCCGGCTGCCGCGGCCGGTGGTCAATGCGCTCGGTCCGATGCTCGTGCGGAGCCTGGGATGAAGCGCGACCTCGATGCCGTCATCATGCAGCCACCCGTGACGCCTTTGGCGATTGCAACTCCCGCCGTGTTCGCGTGCTTGCTCAGCGTCGCTGCGCTGCTGGCCGTGTATTGGCAGACCGCGGCGGCGATCGTCATGACGTGGTGGCGTTCGGAAACGTTCGCCCACGGCTTCGTCATCGTGCCGATATGCCTCTGGTTCGCGTGGCGCAAGCGGGCCGAGCTCGCGCACACGCCGGCGCAGCCGTGGTGGCCGGGGCTGCTGGTGCTCGGTGCCGCGGGACTTCTGTGGCTGGTTGCAAGCGCGGCCGACGTCCTTGTTGTCCGCGAATTCGCGCTGGCGTTCATGCTGCAGGCCGCCATCGTGACCGTCGTCGGCCTGCGCGTCGCGCG
>Ga0157379_10002500_pt1 | contig 15398 bp, 23 predicted proteins | sample S25metaG_FD_121802 | JGI IMG/M metagenome (GOLD analysis project Ga0157379, IMG submission 121802) | Switchgrass rhizosphere microbial communities from Kellogg Biological Station, Michigan, USA - S2-5 metaG | ecosystem: Host-associated > Plants > Roots > Rhizosphere > Soil | place: USA... | reverse complement strand
TTGGTCACAACATTTCACGCTGGGGGGTCTACTCTGTTTCCAGAGCACCCACAATCGCCCACAGACACGCACAAGGGATCTCATAAGAACCAAAGCGAGCTTTGGTAATCAAGTTCCGATTTAAAAAGCGAATATTCGTCTCGTAAGGAGTAGTGCACAGAAACAACTTCAGTGGCCCACAGGAAAGGGACTGAACAAAGCGGAACGGTTGGTCCCTTCATGAATGAGAGCCCACGCCCACAACGCGGCTTGTAGAATACGAGAAACTTAAAACACTTAAAATGCCCACCACGAGTCAGCTTAATTTTTTCATCCTCAGATAAACCTGCACCTGTTGGTGATTGAGTGATCAAGTATCTTGCCCCAAACGTCTCCCTAAAACCAATATCCGATTGAGCTCACTCTACTCATGGAGTCCCAACGCGATCAAAAAAAAGGTCGAGCATCTATTGACAGCCACGCGTCCAAGACGACAAGAAGAGGCTCTCTTACGCAACGTTTGGCCGACAAGTTCAGTGGTATCAGTCAACGTCTCAAACATTCGAGCTCGATGCCCCATGTGAGGCCACGCGCGGGTTCAATCCGGGATAAGGGCATATCAGCCCCCGACGTCTCTACTGCCGTCGACATCGCTCGGGGAATTTACCTTTGCCCCGAAAGTAGGCTGTCAACAATAATGACCATCGGGGCCACAGTGCCGCAACTGACAATAACCAGCGTCGAGTTAATTCCCACTGATACTCAACCACTTCGGGGCAACAATGCCGGTCTATCTTCAAGAATAGACGGAGCCCAGGTGTACTACGCACAACCTCCGACTGCATTAACAATACCGATGGGTCCCTCAGGGACTGCCTTGGAGATATTCGAACCGCGACCGCAGAGAGAACCACGGATTGGTCCTGAAGATGATCCATTTAGATTCACAGATTTTATGACGCCTATGGACGAAGAACCAACCAAAAGGGTAGTAACCCATCCCAGAGTAGCAGGACAGGGCATACCCACTGGAGTAATTCATGGTCGCCCATCTCTCCCGTCATTTCAGAGGAGGGCCAGTGCAACCCCGTCATTGTCAAAGTTCAACCAAGTGCCACAGAACAGATTTTAAAGGGTTGTCGCCTTATTATTCGGAGGATAGCAATGGATCGAATGACGCACATTAATGGACAGAACCTTTTTATATGCCCTTCACCAGTTTTTCCTTATTTCATACTTGCCGTATGCCGTATGCCCCATATTTTCTTCTTGTAATTGCAAATCATGTATAATTATCTCCTACCAAATACGTTTCACCATTGTAAACCGAGTCAGTTCTTCTAATTTGGGTCTTCTTTGCTTTCCATCGCGCTTCCCACCATTATCGCCCTGCTGGCGTTCTCCCATTTCAGTAACAGGAGCAGCGTCGTCCCGCTTCCTATCCAGAATAACTTTGAGTTCACGGTTGTACGCCTATAAATGCCAATATTATGCTTCTTCATAAACGTAATCAAATTATTTCTTACCCTTTCTTCCTTCCCTTCGCCAATTGGATCACGGCCAAAATCATTAACAACATCTTCCGCTTCACGAACCTCCATGGTTTCGCGGCGATGACTTGCGTAACTCAGTAACTGGACGCCTAACATCACTTTGATGACCACGAAGCTGCAAAACGTGTAAGAAATATAAACGAGATAGCTAATGATAGACCGACCATATCCAGAACAAAACGCCTAAAGCGACCCATTTAAAGTTTCTTATGAAATGGATCATAGGGTAATCGGCGTAATTGCTAGAATTTGTGGCATGTATGAGAGCCAGGCATTGTGCTCCAATAATGACACATAAAACTGCCATAGGAACTGCAGCAAAGCCTAGACGTCGTGCGACTAAAGGCGACTGATCCACGTAAGAGTGCTTTATGTTTTCCGAAATGAATATGATTCAAAGGTTTAACTGAAGAATAAGTCACCTTCCTAGGCCCCCTTCTACCCACAGCACTTGCACTGGTCAAATCACGGCATAGAACATCTATGTAGCGTTCATATACCGAAGGCCGAATATGGTTGAATTTGGTAATGAAAGCGTGTTTTAACCAATCGACCAATATCTCTGACACTAATACGGTCATTGCAGGCTAACGCATAACTGTAAGAAAATGACAATTGGAGAAGCATTTAAACTCACAGAAAATACACGCCACACAATATTACCCCTCCTGCTCCATCCAAAGCTTTGGGGAAGGATCAGTGCTTCTCCTGGGTCGGACTCAGACCCCGCCATTTCAATTAGATTACGAAAAGCAACTGCAATAAGCATAAGGAATAGTTGGAATCGTTCGACAATATCTTGAAATTTGGTAAACTTTTGTAAACAACCACGGGATTTTACCTATTACCTGCACAAGTAATTTGGAATAAATTATCCTTTTCAAATTTCTTGAATACGCTGTCCAGGAAAGTAAGTGTTTGGCACTAGAACAGAAGATGAAAATATTCTTACCTTCCTTTGATCTCCACAAACTGATTAGATACCAGGAGAGTCAATAAGGAGTGGTCATAGGAGTTAATGGCAACGTTTAGAGCAGTCAGTTGGTATATTAGAACCAGAGTGTGTGATACTGCATAAAGGGAATTTAATAATTGAAAAAATGACACAGAATGGGACTAGCCTGTATATGCGATTGCTAACACGAAGAAGAAGAAAGGGCGAAGGATGGCTGTCCCGAAGGGTTGTTTACGGGAAAGAGGTTGTAATGTAGATCTTGAGAACAAGCAGTCTATTATATCTTGGCCGAATGATGTGCAAAGTCTATCGGCAATCTAGAACTCAAGTTTAGTAGAAAAACAGCGAACGCAGCTGCAGACCTACCTCGAGAGCATTAAAAATGACATAGAGCTTTATGGTATCTTGCCCACGAATAGAGTGGTAAATCTTGCTGGCGTCCGTGAATGGTACAAGTATAGAAACAGATATTATCAAGAGAAACGTCCGTAAGATATCGGCCTTCTGAGAGGGTGGGAGTACCTGGCCACTATTAGAAAAGGTGTTCAGGAGTAGGCGGAAAAAGGCCAGTGCAAATCGAATAGGGAGAATAGTGAAGGTATATAATAACGAGTCAAAACACAGAATAAATCCAAATGAAAGAATCTATAACACACGAATAAATTTTCGACGCGAACGACTAAAAGAAATCCAAATACCTTCTCAATAGCTAACGGAATACTCAAGAAGTTGCTCACTCTTTCCCACTTCAACTCCTGATGCGAATCAAAATCCGTCGCCAACAATTCCTCACGTAAATAGTCCCAAATCGAAAACGGCGGTGCTCCTCGTTCCTCTTTATGTCTCCTTAGGGGCGGCGGCGACGGCGAAACAGGCGAAGGGGGAAGCGAAGCGTACGTCTGCGGCTCATTCTTAGGTGTTGTAGGGTCCTCAGGGGGTAACATCGTGGATATATTCGTCATTTTCACTGGTGAACGTAGTTGTCTGCCTTCGAAGTCGCTAAATCCACCTGAGGTCGTCTTGAGGCCTGTGAAGTCAGGACGACTTGGGATGGGTATTGACAGTGATAGGCGGCGTTGGAAAGCATGATGTGAAGATGTGCTGTCGATAGGTTTCTTTATTGTTGTGTGGAATCGTTGAGGGTCTGGACGTGTTCTGCCGTTGACAGGAGATTCGAGTGACATGGTATTCAAGTTGACTGGTTGAAGCGCCGCCTCAACGGTAATCCCATACCGTTTCGAACTTCAACGTGGCAAGGAAGCCGCTAATAATCCTCACCAATGTCATGGACGATAATTTCAGAAGAGTATTAAATAAATCGATTCTCGACAATACACTCACTAAAGTAATGACGTCATCCCACTCAAATTGAACATAGAAAACAAATGGTATTATTCAGTGTCCTCAAACATATGTAACTAACTACTAATACGACCATGGGTATGACAGTGGGAGGGCATGATAAAAGAGATTGGTATGTAAAACGTCATAAAAAGTGAAAGCGTCCAAAAGGGTTCAATGGAACGAACCGTCCATATAGACAACGACAGACTTGGAATATTTCACTGCGCGATCCCTAGAAAGGAAGGGAACGGAGAAAAGCAGGATATAGAAAGAGAGAAAGAAAAGGGAATAAGGAATGTTAAACATGGGAAGGTGCGGCATGAAAGCAAACGATAGCGATATTGCACGATAGACGATAGCCAATGGGGGAAAAACGACAGCGAGGGGACGACGGATATGTGGAGACAAGTAGAGAAGGGGGAAAAGGAGAATATTACAAGCAAACCAAACTAAACAGTCCTCTTCAAGGACTTGAATCCATAATATCACAAATACCCAGAACATCAGCCAAGTAAGAGTCTGGTTCACCCCCAAGTGGGCTGGCAGTGAAGAGAGAAGTCTCGTTGGCCATTGCCTCGGCGAGCTTCTGAGCCATGGCTGTTCGAGCGCGACTGAGGATGGGGTGGTCGTGGACTTGGGCCATGGTGACGCGTTTGGAGGACTCGGAGTGCATCATGCCCATTATGAAGAGGACGAGCTCTGAGCTGCGTGGGTGCCTACCCGCAGTGAAGTCGACGGCGGAAAAGTCGTCGTTCCGTAGTCGGTGCCACTCCTCTCCCATGTCTGGAACCACAATATTGGTCGCCGTCTCGAGGATGATCATTCCCAAACTGCAGACAGAGACTTCGTCAAGTGAGATAAGACGAAAGAGATAAAAACATACCTAAAGACATCCGCAGCAGGCCCATAGCGACCTTGAAGGATCTCAGGTGCCATATACTCGCGGTCACCTTCTCGTTCAAAGCCATTGCCCTCTATCGAGCGGGGCCACAACGAAGCCATACCAAAGTCTCCAATCTTGAATCTACCTTGACCAGTGATAAAGACGTTGGCCGGTTTCAAGTCCAAATGGATAACACCGGAATCGTGGATAAATTTCAAACCCTAAAGATACCATATTAGACTCGCTCGGGGTGAAGAAAGGAACTTGGGAAACATACAGTGCTCAATTCCGCAGAAACCTTCCAAACTCGTGCTTCATCAAGAGCCTCAAAGTGCGCTCCATATTCGGTAAGGAACGTAGCGAAGTTGCCTAGTTCGCACAGCTCGGTTTGAATATAAAGAATCTCGTCTTGTTCCCAGCTATCGATATAGGTGAGAATATTCCGATGACCAGACGGTCCTCCCATACGCTTCAAATGTTGGAGAACATCTACTTCTTCGCGCAGTCGGCGTCTTCATCCAATGTAAGTAAAGAATCCACACGGTGGAGATAAAGAAACATACCGATGCTTAACGCCTTCTAACCTCTTAGACTTCTTGATAGCGAAAACCTCGTCCGCGTTGCCCTGGGTATAGCGAACCTTAATGGCGCTGCCAAATTCACCAGAGCCGAGCTTTTCGACAATCACGAAGTCCTTTTCGAATTTCCCTGGTTTCTCGTGTTCGTTGGGGGGAGGTTGTGGGAAGGACACGAGAGAGGGTCTGGAGTTAAGTCGGAATTGTCGAGGTTGGGAGACGGGAGGACGAAGGGCATCTGGAAAGAGTAAAGTCAGAGTATGGATGAGATGATAATGAAGGTACATACCAGGAATAGTTAACTTTGTAGGAGTACCGTACGGACTGCCTTCACTTGAACTGGATGAAAAGGCACCGCTGCTGCTCCTTCTCATCAGGGAGTGCAGCTTACCTTTGGCCCCTGGACCCCGTGCTGCAAAGGTGTTCGGTCGACCATGGCCAAGCTCGCCGTAAGTTTTACGAAGGGTGAATGACTTGTCCGACGGGCTGACATCAGAGTCTGGCGAGTCTTGGAGACGCGAGAGGTTGGATAACATCAGTGGAAGTGACTTTCGCGGGGCTATAAACTAGTATAAGAATAAGCCATCTCATTGGAAGGCAAGTTGACTTACCTCCGCCACGAGCGACTTCAGGTGATGGAACAGCCTTTGATGTCGACATCCATGGACGAACAGGTATGTATGCATTTCTTTTGACGGGTGTATCTGGCATACCCTTTTTATCCTTCGGAGCAGCACCGCCAGCAACTAAGGTCTTGAAGATGAATTCATCGACCTTCTTAGGTTCTTCGGGAGCAGGCCAAGCTGCACGAGGGGGAGGTTCGAAGCAGGGAGTGATCAACCCTTCAGTGTCCTCTTCATCTCGTTGATGCAGTAGGGCGGGATTGACGACTATAACACTGATGTCCTCATCTTTCTCTAGTCCGGCCACGCCAGAGTCTCTAGGTTTGTATTTCTTGGCGATGCGTTCGGAACTGGACTTCGGAGAGACGCTTCTGCAGCGGACATCCTCTGAAGACGCGACAGAAGGAACAGCAAGATGATTAGCGTTGGCTACTGCGACTGGGGTGGGGTGAATAGAAGGTCCGAAGAAAAGGGTCGGCGAACACGCGACTTTCCGCATGGAGGGAGGAGTGTCGGGGAAATGGAAAGAAGGAGCCACTGGAGTGTCCTGGACAGTTTCAAAGATAAAGCCTTTGGTGCGAGGAATTTCGTTCCCTTCAAACGACCTTTTTCTGCTATGCCTGTAGACGGAAGGAGACGATTCGGGAGCCTTGGAAGCGGCAGCGAGACGTTGCTTGAACTTGTTGTTTGGCAATGGCTCTTCCTCGTCATCTCCTAGAGATAGCTTCGTCATAGACTCGGCCTGTCTACCAAGATGCCACTCTGTTTCGGCAGGGGTTTGAGGAACTCGGGGTCGAGATTGGGGGAGGGAGCTGAGTGTAGCTAATGAAGGTCGTTTCTTTGGAGCGGGAGTAGCAGCCACTATTTTGGCAGAGGATTGGTGAGAGGAGGATGTGCCGTTGACCAAGAATAATCCCTCGTCGTCTTCAATGGGCCTCATTGGATGCTTGGCTACGCGGCCACCTCCCCAGCCTCCCAAGAATTGAGAGGCACAACGCGAACTGAAAGGAGAGGACCGACTACGATCCAATGACGGTGACATTTCTTCATCCTCGCTATCCGAGCAGTCGCTGGCATTCTGCTGGAACAGAGCGCGTTTCCTCAACGGCGACGGCGACATCTGCGATGAACAGCTAACGGCAAGGTATTCCTTAGAAGCTTGTGCCTTGGACTTTGAGAATAAAGGGACTGGAGTGAGACTTGTGTCGCGGTCGTTCTCCTTGACGAGGCCTCGTGCAGGGCGCAGGGATAGGTATTCATTTCTACGGGATGTAGGAGCTGGTGGTGTTCGTAATATGGCGGTGGAGGTCATGTAGAGTAATTGAGATGATTTTGCGGTCGTGAGTGTTGATGGAGTGGAGTTATAGAGTCTAAGGGTGATGAGGGTATAAGGCAGGAACTGAGTCGCGCGTGTGGCTGTGATTTCTAAGTGTCAACAGACGCGTCCAGTCACGTGGTCCCAAACTTGTTGGGAGCGGAGTTTCAATTACTAAGCTGACCGACATGAAATATTCAAAAGAATGGGTTATACATCTGAGATAAATCATTGAATACAGCTGAAATGACCTTCATGGGATTTCAAAGGATTTCAAATAGATTCATGCACTCCATTTTGACTTGCCGGCAAGTCACTTCCCTTTTCGGAAATAATTTTGCCGAGCTCAAGCCGCCACCTCTTCGTTATCCTCGTCTTTGCATCTGCGATTGAGACTGCTGGGTGTGATTTGAGACTCTGGTTTCTTTGGTGAGATTTGTATCTTATACCAGAACTCAAACCGTGCCGTTAATTCTTCGGATGAGACCAAAACTTATCTCTCTAGAGCTTATTTTCACTTGAGTGTTGTCACTGCCAGGTTTTTGGCCCGACCCAGATTCACGACATATGACCCAGAGCAGTCATTACCTCAGAGCCTTTCACTAATCGTGGCGTCACCACCTCTAGTCCTGCAGTGAGATCCTCTATGCTTATGCGGATGCCTATCCGTCATGCCAGGATACTTGTCCGGTATTCATACATCGCGCCTTTTAGGGTCCTCAATCATCATGCGGTCTAGCTATTGGGATTTCCGATACGGCGAGATTCCGACCAAGTCATCAGGGTTTGCCCATTCTTCTGGACGGTCAACAACAATGGGTGTCGATTCTAATCTCATGCAACACGTGAGGTTATGCAACCTTGAGAAAGAACACTCTCAGAATCTCATCGCTTCGTGTGTCCGGTGAGAAGCAAAGCTAATTATCGTGGAATTCCCTGTCTGATAGCAGAAGTCTCCTTCCGGACTTGATACGAAGCCTTTCGAAGACCGAGGTTATTCTCCTCAAGCTTCAGCCTTTTAATCTACTGCTAGACTGCTCTACTTGCTTTCCGACTCGGCCATCTCTTTTTCTCACGGATTTCGAGCATACTGTTATCTGTACAACGCGTTTAACCCTCAACTACGGACTTCTTCTCGCATCCCGGTCTGTCCCAACAAGGGTGGGCTCTATTTTGAATTTCGTTGATAGGACTTTTCCTACTGATCCTTTGTGGTTTGTCCTCCCGAGTCGGCACACGTGACATTGACGTTGGAGTACCCGACGCGGTTACCCTTCATTTAGCGTCACCTCTGAGGGATATGATTCCCCGAGTCGGTTTTTATAGGCACGCCAGTCAGTCTTGCTTTTCGACATCTTGAATCCCATACAAGGATGATCACGAGCATGCGTATTATCCCCCGTACTATCCGGATTACTTCTGGTTTCACTCCACGGTATAAAGGGAGACTTGTTTCTTCGGGTTTCGATCACTCCCTCTCATTTCATTCATCCTTTTCAACAACTGCACCCAACGCCATGAAGATTCTCGCCGTTCTCTACGAAGGTGGCAAGTCCGCCCAGGAAGAGCCCCGTCTGTTGGGCACCATTGAGAACAAGGTGTGTCCAAAATGCCTAGAGATCGTTCCTAGACTAAACATATCTTCTACAGCTCGGAATGGAGGGTTGGTTGAAAGAGAAGGGCCATGAATTTATTGTATGTCAGGATACACTCTTCCTCACTCACACACCAACAACCTTGTCGTATTAGGTCACCCAAGACAAGGAAGGACCAAATAGTGTCTTCCAGAAGGAGATTCAAACAGCTGACGTCTTGATCACCACCCCGTTCCATCCTGGATACCTGACAGCCGATCTCATTGACAAGGTATGTCTTCTAGCTTCGCGAGAAATCTTGTTCTTAGTACTTCTCTCTCTCTAGGCCCAGAACTTGAAGCTCTGTATCACTGCTGGTGTCGGCTCAGATCACATTGACCTCAACGCCGCCAACAAGAAGAAGATCACTGTCGCCGAGGTATGTACTCCTCGCGGATGCATGTCATGCATCTTTTCTAACCCATTTATTTATAGGTATCAGGATCCAACGTCGTTTCCGTCGCTGAACATGTCGTCATGAGCATCCTCCTATTGGTCCGCAATTTCGTCCCTGCCCATGAGGTAGGCGCCCATACTTGCCGTTTCGCATTCTCGTATACTCACGCATTTCCCATAGCAAATCGAGAGTGGCGGGTGGAAGGTATCTGACGTCGCACGCAATGCCTTCGATCTGGAGCATAAAGTGGTTGGAACGATCGGCGCTGGTCGGATTGGATACCGTGTGTTACAGGTGAGCCTTTTCTGCTTAGAATTGCCATTCGCGGGCAGTCGCTTATTTGTTTTTGCAGCGTCTGGTCCCCTTTGACTGCAAGGAGCTTCTGTATTTCGACTATGCTGCTCTTCCCGAACGTGAGTTAATGTTTAAATATTGACTGGCGCGTAACATGATAACTAACTTGGGTATGGAATCCGTTTAGATGCGGCACAAGCCGTAAAAGCTCGTCGTGTGGAGAAGTTGGAAGATATGCTTTCCCAATGTGATGTGGTCACGGTCAATTGCCCCCTTCACGAGGGAACCCGCGGTCTCATCAACAAAGAGACCTTGAAGCACTTCAAGAAAGGTGCTTGGCTCGTCAATACTGCACGTGGTGCAATCTGCGACCGCATCGCCGTCAAGGAGGCTCTTGAAAGCGGCCAACTCAGCGGTACGATCATAACACCTTCATTTCATGTGAAAGCTTAATAACTGATCAACGAATATAGGTTACTCCGGTGATGTGTGGGATGTTCAGCCTGCTCCTAAGGATCACCCATGGAGGACAATGAAGAACCCATTGGGCGGTGGTAATGGTATGGTTGCCCATTACTCCGGTACCACGTTGGATGCGCAAGCTCGCTATGCGGCCGGTGCTAAGGATATTTTGAGTCGCTGGCTTGAAGGGAAGGAGCAAGATCCTCAGAACCTCATCGTCATTGATGGTGATTATGCCACCAAGGCTTGTGAGTATCTTTTGAAATTTGTGTTTAATAATAATGAAAGCTTACTGTCGTATTTTAGACGGTCAACGCGCCAAATAAATGAACAGATCTTCATTTGGGTCTGTTGTACGATTATACCTGTTATGTATTCACCTTTGGATAACAATTAAATGAGGAATTTCCCGTCCATCTGGAGAATAGCGTGTTACAATAGATTACAGAGATACATGTTAAGTGGCAAATAATATAATGCAAGGGAAACCATACAACAGAACAGAACAGAACAAGTCTGGAATATTTATTCGTCCAGGAGGCCGTTCTTCCGATCTTCAGCAACCATATCTTTCAGGAATTTTGACAACTTGATAGCATGTTTGGCGTAGATACTCCCCTCAGGATTATAGTGAAGGCAATTATCGAACACCAAATTCGCATCGGCTAAGAAGCTATCAATATCGGGGTATAGGTTCCGTTCGAGTTTATGTTCCATCGTGCTGAAGTCTAAGGATTTCGCCATTTGTAGTTAGAGCAAGTTTCCAAAAACGGATAAGTAAGGAAATGATAGACATACCCATAGGTTTCTTAATAACATCGTAATAGTCAGCGACTGTTTCGGGGTTGACAGGTTCGATGAATGGCCAGCCGGAAGAGTGCTCTTGCATATCTGTAAGCCATTTGGTCATTATGCCATGATGAGGATGTCTGGAAACGGGACGGGGTCTAAAGAAAAGAAATCATATCAATGCTATGCTTCAATATCTGCGTTCGGCGAGAAACTCACGCAACGATCATCTCAGGTGTCCATCCGCTCTCACCTGTATATCATCGCCAAACAAACAATTAACACCCATTTCCTCAATTCAACGAAAGATAAGAAAACCACTCACGCAACCCCGGAACACTTTTCCAATCAACAGTAACTTCCTCCCCTTCCCTCGCCTTAACAAACTGTGGAAGCGGGTCATACACCACATCCGATTTCGACATCTGTCGTATCTTCTTCAAGATAGCCTGTGAATATCCCGTATTAGCATACATTGACATCCTGCTAATTCGAGATCTGATGGGACGGGATACCTCTCGTTGTTTCGCAAGCATATCCCGGACTTCAAGATAGTTGACTTTACGTAACATTGTGCACTAGAGTTGAAGAGGGTGGTGAGTATCCGAAAGGTAAGAAAGGTATGGGATTGGATGGTAGAGAGATGCATACCTGCATGATCGTCCCACCCTCATAATCCTTGATGTACCCTGCCCACACGGATCGATCCAATGTTATCTCTTTGGAGAAGCCCTGTACACCACACGCACAGCATGAGTCTAAACGGAAGATCCTACTGTTCTGGGACGGACGCACCTGCTTCTTGAAGTAGCCTACGGCGTAGTTATCGGCGTATGTGAGGAAGTGCATCACGTTGAGGTACTTCTCTTTGATGTGCATCTTGAAGTGGTTCATGAGCATGCTTCCGTATCCCTAGCACATGAGGGTAAGAAGAGTTAATGGGTTAGGGTTTAGGTAACGCACCTGAGACTGCTTTGCCGTTGTAGTCGCAAAAAATACAATCTCAGCAAACCCTCGTTGTTCGAAAACCCGGAAGCAAATCCCTCCCACGACCTTCAGACCTCGCTTCACGATAGCCATACAGTGACTGTTCTTGTCGAATACGAGACGGGTGATATACTCCCGAGGCATCTTTGGTAATTGTTTTTGAAAGAGGCATTTGAGATTCGTGAGGAGGACGAGTTCTCGAGGGGAGGGGAGGTTGGGGTGAGTTGGGGATAAAGAAATAATCTTTAGTAGGCCTGCTCGCAAGTCGTTGGCTGAAGCCTTGACAGGTCTATTGTGGGGCTGGGATGCATATCAGCATGGATATTAGCCAGGAATGAGAACCCTCTCACCTCCACAGTGTCTCCTTCAGTATCGACGGTGATGCCAGTCGCCAATCGTTGAATCTTGGCCTCACCTAGTTCCTCTTGTTTGGGCTTCGGTTTCAACTCCAAAGGTCCTTTCGAGGTTCCAGTCTGAGGAGCAGGAGCCGTCCCAGCGACCGTCATATGCCCACCTGTTTTCTTTCCACCGTGTCGTGGGGGAACAGCAGTCTGGGTTTGATTCCGCGCACCATTCATAAGAGCAAGGGGCTGGTCTTCCTCGTCAGAATCTGAGTCTTCTTGTTCATTAATCATGGTCGTGATTAGACTCTGACTATCCTCAACCTCTTCATCATCGTCGGCATTGGACAAAGGAGAAGTTGAGTATCCAGATAATAGGGGACTTTGAGAGTCCGACAGTCTTCGTTTCTTGTTGGGGGTTTGGGGTGAAGATGAACTTGAACGAGTGTGTTTCCGTGAGGCCGACGGTTCTAATTTCGAGGGACTCAGCGTTTTGGGAGGGTAAGGGAGCGAAAGGATATACCAGGGGAGCCTTCATCTGAGAGAGGACTAAGCGCTTCCTCGGGCAGCCTCATTTGTCTTCGTAATGAGATAATATCGTCGTCTTTATAGTCAAAGTTAAGAAGCTGGCCCTTGTCCTGGTAAAAGATTCAGCCATAACCAAATAACCCTCCAAAAAAATAAACTAACACCCAGAATTTCGTCCAAACGAATGGCCACTCGACCGCGACGTCTGTATTCTTCACGGGGCACATCTTCTGCAGTAGCATGGTCTGCAACTGTATGTCCGCAGCGACACGAACTTAGGTAGCCGGCGCTATTGTCGTCCCATTGCGAATCGAGAGCGACTGCTACACCACTCCCTGGAGCTAACCCCATGCATTCCGAACATGCAGAACAACGCGAATGACGAGCAATCTTGAGGGTTAACGCGTCTTCGCTGAGCTCTTCGATGTGATACGATGTGGGGTAGAGAACGACATTTTTGCGAGATTTGGGGAGTGGTTTCGACGACTTTGGCGGTTTGGAGGGCATGGAGATGACAAAATGAAGAACAGAACTGTAGCCTGGGGGCAGTCTTCTTGTTCTCTGCTGTACGCTGTCCGTGCAATGAGCCACCCAATCAGCACTTGATCGAAGAAACCGTGACAGGACCTGTCACACGCCAGCTTATACCCCTCGCTTGACACGTCGTGACTTTCTCAGTACACCATGTTGTTGTTGAACCGTCTGTCTCTCTTTACCATTGTCGTGGTCACTCTCTTGGCCAGTGTCTGCACCGTCGACGCTGTCAAAGGCCCCAGGATCACTCACAAGGTCTATTTTGATATCAAGAGGGGTGACGAAGATCTGGGTCGCAGTGAGTACAGTCCCAACCCTCTCGGCGATAAGTCCTAACGGCCCTGCAGTCACGATTGGTCTATTCGGAGGAGTATGTTGCATCTTGCCTGCATGGGTCTGCATTCTAATAGGCATTGTAGTCGGTTCCGAAGACAGTCGAGAATTTCCGTGCGTTGGCAGCGGGCAAGGACAAGGATGGAAATGATCTCGGATTTGGCTACAAGGGCTCTGGTTTCCATAGAGTCATTAAAAACTTTATGTGAGTGCCAGCTCTTAATTGGGGACTGTCGCTGACGTCCTCTCAGGATTCAAGGTGGCGACTTCAGTGCGTACATTGTCAACGGCACTGCCTCTGTATGAATACTGAAATATTTATTCAGCCAATGGTGACGGCACTGGTGGAAAGGTTTGCGCTCACTTGGGGATTTTTGCTGCCTTTTCTGAACAATTTGCAGTCCATCTACGGTGACAAATTCGCCGATGAGAACTTGTGAGCGCAGTTCTTCATTCTACCCGGCGCATCCTCTTACACGTCTACAGCAAGCTCAAGCACACAGGACCCGGCATTCTCTCCATGGCTAATGCTGGCAAAGACACTAATGGCTCCCAATTTGTAAGTTTCTGGTTATCTCCCCATCCGAACACTTTCTCATTTCTTCCCAGTTCATCTGCACCGTAAAGACTAGCTGGCTCGATGGACGTCACGTCGTCTTCGGAAAGGTCCTTGAGTAAGTAGAAGCAGTATGTTATTGCATACATGATAAATAATATTCTCTCAGTGGCATGGATGTCGTCACAGATATCGGTATGTCTTGATTTCTGAGATTAAGACCTCTCTGCTAACTTCCAATCAGAGGGGAGCGAGACTGGTGCTCAAGATAGGCCCAAGGACCCCATCATCATCTCCGACTCCGGAGAGGTGCGTCTCCATTCCCGCTTCGCTTATGCCCCCAACACTAACTCCTCCCTACAGTTAGACGTCGACACAGTCGAAGACGATGACGGCAACCAGGTGCCTATCCACGCTGAGCTCTAATCCGCTCCTCTCCCCCAAAATAAAAATCTTTTTCACTCATATGTACGTCCAGGCTGATTCATCCTCCCCTCCATCAAAACCCTCATTGTCGAAACCCAAACCTACAGAAGAAACACTGGCAACCGACCCGAGCGAGCAAACTTCTGGCGTTACTACTGTTACCCAGGGTTCTTTCTTTGGTTGGTTATTGTTTCTACTCATTGTTATTGGCGTGCCCGTTTCGGTGTTCGTTTGGATGGGAGGTATGAGACTTGTGAGGAGGAAGTTTGGGAAAGGGGAGAGGAGGCCTGATACGGAGAGGGATGGGTATATGAGAGTAGATTTGGAGAAATAAGTTGTATTGCTTCGTTTATTTCATAAATTTATTCCACCATGCAGATGAGTGTATGACTTTGATAGACAGCGTTTCGGCAAGGTTCGATTTCAGTGGTTTTGTATATATGAGAGTTGCACTTTCCCAATGAATGTGAAGGTATATCACAAGAGCAACAGTAAGTCCTCAAGATACAAAGCCAACCGTGTGCCAGACAAGTTGGCCAAATGATATCAATACTAAAATCGTATATGAAATATCTGTGCTTCGAATGGCAAAAGCTGACGCAGTGTTGGGTCTGAAAATAACAGTTTGAAGGCAGCGGATAGTAAGAAGGTGGGTCTACTCACGGAGAGGCGTGGTGTAAGGAGAAGGAAGGGCACGTCATATTGGGATTGGTCTAAGTATGATCTTTAGAATAAGATGCAATGTTGAGGTAGAGGTGGGCTCACTAGTGGATCAGCGGGACAGCATGCACCATCTGCAAGTGAAGGGACGCTTCCTACAGCAGCGGCATTATTAAAGCCTGGCCATCCTTCGTCGCAAGGGATAGCTTCGTAGGAGATGTTCCAAACGC
>Ga0157379_10002498_pt1 | contig 15398 bp, 14 predicted proteins | sample S25metaG_FD_121802 | JGI IMG/M metagenome (GOLD analysis project Ga0157379, IMG submission 121802) | Switchgrass rhizosphere microbial communities from Kellogg Biological Station, Michigan, USA - S2-5 metaG | ecosystem: Host-associated > Plants > Roots > Rhizosphere > Soil | place: USA... | reverse complement strand
TTTATCTTCTTCATCCTCCTCCCCCTCTTCAGATTCCCTTTCCTCATCGTCCCCATCCTCATCGTCACCCTCAGGCTCAACCGTCGACTTTTTGCCTTTATACGCCCAATCCCACATATCGCCCGGCACAACAGCGCTCCGTTTCCGACTTGACGATCTGGTTCTCCCCGACCCATTCGACTCCTCTTGTTCGTTGTCTTCTTGTTCGTTGTCCTTCCCTTCGTCGTCGTCAGACAGCTCTGACAATTCTGATTCAAAACCTGCAGCATGTGCCGACGCGCTGCTCGCTGGTTTTACGACTGATTTCGTCGGCGGCGGCGGTGATGGTGTCGGTGAAGTTAATGGATCGCTGAGCGCGGTAGAGCCAGCCATGTTGTGCTCGCTGTTAGCGGGACGCGGGATGTTTGTCCGGACTGTGGCGAGAACGAAGCGTGAGTAGAATGTCACACATGACTAAGCGCACGCGTTTGCTTCCGTGCTCAATGCTCTTCCCGTTTCGGACACCACGTCTTTTTTTCTTTTTTTTTTCTTTATTCGTCTCCTTACTGTACCCGGATCACTAATAGTTTCACCTTATTTCCAGGCATTACGTTGAGGTTTCCAAATTGAGGTAAAATCAGGCTACTAACTGTCACCGATCAACTTACCAGTGACATGAAAGGCGTCGGAAGGAGCAACAACACCCTATTGCACGCTTTCACGTCTTGAAGCTTGAAGCTTGAAGGCCGATGCCTTCCGTACCGCCCTATTCACTTCCTCTAAGCAACCCATCCACCAGTACTAGCCAGGAAATACTTGTCATGAAGATCGCTACACAACACCGTTCGGACTCTGGATCCTTCTACACGGGCAAATTGTCTTACCTCTAATAGCTCGGAAAAACCTATTCAACAATACCGCTTTCGAATCATCAGCCCGGAACCCACCCTAACGAACTGACACATGGCCTTCTGCCGATGGCTTGTTGATACCCTCCTCTTCTCTTTGGCTGAAATGAATTGTACCTGTCACCAAAGCACACTCCAAAGCGTTTTGAATGCTGCGACATTCTGTTATCAACAATTGATGGCTACTTCTCGGCCATCTACCTAGCTTCTTAAAAAGCTTCCTATCTCCAAACATTTCTGTGCATCGGCTCCCTTTCCCCTCTCGATCCTCCCAGCACGCATGTCGATCCTGGCGTATATCCTCCCGTCGGTATCGGCCTCTCATATTTCCAGCTCTCTCGCTTCCTTTAGTAGTGGCCATGCACCCTTCTCAACATGGCCCACCGTCGTCGCGGCAATACTTACATATCTCGTAGTAATATTCGGCATCCAAGATAACATGCGCTCTCGGAAGCCAATAAGGCTTAATGTTCTTTTCCAAGTTCACAACGTCGTTCTCAGTGCCGGAAGTCTGCTCCTACTTGGTTTAATTGCTGAAGAGATCGGACCAATTTTGTACCAACATGGATTCTTCTACGGAATGTGTTCTTCGAAGGCTTTGACTCCAGTGGGTCTATTCCACTAATTCTACGACTTTCACTATTAATGACCGTCCAGAAACTGCAACTCTACTACATTATTAACTATTATATGAAATACGTCGAACTACTAGACACCGTTTTCCTGGCGTTAAAGAAGAAACCTCTTAGTACGTTGAGTTTCCTCTTCTCATTGAGCATTGTTAATTGGGAGTTATTCCAGCTTTCCTGCATGTTTTCCATCACTCCGCCACGGCTATACTCTGTTATTCCCAGGTTACAGGCAAACCTGCCTATGTGAGCTTTTCCATCTTTCGAAATTTAGTACTATCTCACTTCTTATGAAGGCCTGGCTGCTTATATCCCTCAATCTCGCGGTCCATGTCGTAATGTACTATTATTACTATGCTACTGCTTCCGGACGTAGAATCTGGGTGCGTAAATATATAGTATTCTATTTCAGTGTTATAGACTTTTTTCTCAGTGGAAGAAATATCTAACTTCTATGCAAATTATTCAATTCCTCATCGACCAAGTAGCGGTATATTTTGCGCTCATGTATAACATCCTTCCACGCCATCCGGGTTAGTCGCTTAGAATCATATCTTATCACCAAATAGGGAACCACTCATCCCCACCCATTATCAGGCTATGTTTCGTTTGCTGCACGATATGCACCCATGCTTCCTCATACCATTACATGTTCCGGAACAGAAGGCACAGCATGGTTTGGCTGTGCATTGATCGTCACCTATCTCTTTCTTTTCATGTCCTTCTACCAGAAAACATATCGCAAACGTGAAAATAGCAAGGAGATGACCGCAGCCAGTACAAATGGACACGTGAAGGAACTCGGGTCCCAGAATAAAAGAGGAATGCTTTAACGGATATATGTCAAAGGATAAAGACACACTTTGTATTAATAATTCTTCCATAGATGCACCTCTACACCCGTTTTTGAAAACTTAGACTTCAACTATCCCATTTTTCCATCCAACACACCTACCAAGCTCGAAGAGTTTCAAAGGGAAGCGGTGATCTTCTCTGGTACACACGAGCTGTGATAGGTCAGATACAATCGGGTCACCAACTGGCAGAGTACGCAACCTTTTCCGCGCAAGTGGGTGATGGCTGGACACCAGGAATTGAGACTGAATGTCGCAAAAATCGTTTTTAGCTGAAGGGCCTGATGAACCTGATTAAGCGTGACCAGGATTTTGGTGGGTTGGTCAGATTTTGTCTATGCGTTACTAACCTAAATCTGACGACCTAATGGCTCCTGATCTATCTCTTCAACCAAATCAGGGGTGATTAGGAAAAATAGATTTTTGCGACAAAGCCAAGGATCGCCATTATCCGGAGAAGTCAGGAAGATGCGGCACAGAATTAAAAGCTTCGAAGACCTGGATTTGTTGAGGATCAAGGGTTGACAACCTGGACAACCGTTGCCGCATAATTTTCTGCCTCTAGTTTAGGGCCGAATATTAACGGAAACATAATGAGATTACGGGTTGAGGACGCCAATTCGACCATCTTTGACTCCATTGATTCTTCAACCTGTGATATAGATGCAGACAATCCATTGAACCTGAAGATTTACTGTGATTAAACAGCAATCTAATCTATTCCATGTACATAGATTTGGAATACAAGTGTATCCAAGGCCGAAGAACTCAAGGGTGGCAAGCTCTGTAGTAATTTGCTCAGAATCTGATTCTCCAAAAAGGAAGAAGACTTGAGAATATGAATAGAAAATACCGCTGAAATTATTCCCTGTTCAGATATCACTCTGACCACGTCTGGGTTTGCTCTGGAGGCATCGAGGGAGTGTCTTGACATAAATCGTTTCCCACACAGGCGCTAAACATTCCTTATGAGTGAGGTAAAGTTTAAGGATTTCAAAGGTTACAGATTTCCTTTGCGGGGAACGTCGCCTGTGGAAATATCTTTTTAAGAATAAGGAGCGATACGCTGTAGGGTGACTGGAAAGGTGGTTGGCGAGATATCGCGGTCGCGAATTCAGGTCCAAAAACGAAAACATAGCTATAAGCCTATCCGAGCCTATCTGAGCTGACTAGCAACACTACCAGTTTCCGACAGTTTATAGGCCATGAAACCCTGGAAACAATCCAACAGCGAGTAACGAAAAACCTTTGCGATAGACCATGGTCTAAACACGTGAGAAAGTATGGGCGTTGGTGGGCGAGAACCTCGTTTTCTCTTACTACTACTGACGATGAGCAAACTTCCCTCCCCCACAAAGCTCCCGGTGCGGATGCAGAATAATTCACACATAATGAGTGCCTACACGCTATGCTTGAAACTTGAAGAGTCCGTCCAAGCCCGTATGGATGCTAACGAGGACGTCCGACGATCGATGATTTATTGCCGAATCTTGGGCTACCTTCTAATTCATTACCCAAACGATGTCGCATGGAAAAAAGTACAGAGTGATATAGTTTCTGCCACGACTGATCAAGCGATGTTGGAAGTTGGGCAGTTCTATTTCGATCATTTCATAAGAGCCTGTACGTTCGTTCATGTGTCCACTGTTCAACGTCCTCATCTATTCCAGTTCGGTCCAACAAAGGACCATTACCCACTTCTTCGAGGCATACATCTCGTCCCTCTTTCAATAGACTTGCGGATATGATCAAAGACATGTTACAAGAAGCTCCCCAAAGCCACTCCGGGGCGAAAAAGAAGGTGAATTCTCTTACCCTTCTTTGGTCACGGCCTTTGGCTGATGTGATCATCCAAGGCTTTGGTCCGCGATGGTTTTCGATGTGCTATTTCGGGAGTCCTTGACGAGGGTTCGGTGGCCATGAATCAAGAGCTCCAACAGCTGGCTGTCCAGGAACAGGAACGTGATAGACCCGAACCCACTCAGTGCGCACACATTATTTCGGAATCAACCAACGCCAATATCACAACTGATTTAGCCAAGGCAAGTCTCCGTCCGTCAAGACATTCATCCTCTAATATTTAGGAACAGAAAAGTTACGCCAGTGGCGTCTGGAGCATTCTGTCACGCTTCGGCTATGAGAATCTTCCTGAGGAGCTCAATGGTCCCAACATTCATCGTTTGGAGAACGTTATTACCATGCATCCTGGTATTCACACCCATTTTGATGCATTGAAGATTTGGTTATTACCGGTGGTGCGATTTTCTCCACGTTCTTGTTCTGCGGATTCTCAATGACCAAGGCACGTAGGAGAATGAAGTTAACAAATATAAAATTGAAGCCAGAAACCCGTGGCTCCTCAAGCGTCTCCCTGAATACGTGACATTCACGCCCAGAGAGGGTCTTCCGGTCCCCAAACGAGAATATCTGTGGCTTCACGCGACGTGCGCCAAGGTGGCACACCTCTCTGGTGCAGCCGAGTATATAGAGAAGATATATCGAGACATGGAAGACATGAGTGTTTTATCACATGACGGGGCGTCTGCTGATGTTTTGGAACATGCACTCTTGACTGCTTCTCCTCGACCCGTTCTGGTATGACGCATATCCTCACTTTGTTCCTTGCTATAATGCTCAAAATACCCCATGTTATACTTATCGTGTCGCATTGCTTTGTCTAACCCCTTCTGTTATACTTCCCTGGCCGATTGCTTTGTAGAACTTGTCCCTTGTAGCAGGTTTCGTTCAATTTCCATTTGTTATACTCAATTAATCGCATTACACATCGGGAATTCGAGACTGTAAAGTCCATGTACATCTAAATTTCCAGCTGAAAATATACTTGAAATGGAAATGAAAATTGTGCTCTGGTATTGCTGCCAGCACTTGAAATGTCAAACTTAAGTTCCAGCTGCGGGCGCACTTTAAGTCTCGAATTAGCTGCATGTCTCCCTGTGGATGACGTTTCCAGAATGGAATCACTGTAGTAATTGTTCTGCTGATTTAAAAAAATACCAAATTTAGCGACCTCGGATACCTCAATGCGCGGCGGAGATTCCTTTCTGGAAACGTCGTTTACAAGGAGACATGCAGCTAATTCGAGACTTAAAGCGTGGCTACTGCTGCAGCTTAAGTTCGACATTTCAAGTGCTAGCACAATACCAGGGCATAATTTCCATTTTAAGTATTTTCAGCCAAAAAATTAGATGTAGTTGGACTTTACAGTCTCGAATTCCCGATGTGTCAGGGGGTGCATATTATGAAATTCCACGGCTGTTGTTCTTCTCAACCGTATCCGCCGGTTATGACTGACCAGATTGGACAAAAATATCATAGTCAGAACTGAATCCTATTCTTAGTGGTTTGTGTAAATAATCAGTGAATATCAAGAAATCCTTAAGTATTGTTAGTCATTGGTTTTGATAAATCAGAATTACCCATATTCCATTGTGATTACCATTATTTCCTCTCAAAATACTCTAATATATGACAAATAACCGAAATAACTCGAAATAACTGAAGGTTTACCAGAATTAATGGTATTCTTACAGTTAATATCTGGAAAGTTAGGACTATATTACATGTTATTAGCATAAATCCTTGAATTTCCCAAATCACATAAAATGATTGATCCTAAATTATCACTGGGGATAAGTGATTATCACTGAATATCACAATCAAATCCTTTGAATGTTTTCTGATAATAATGGAGGATCACCAGATTTTGAATTTCATTGGTATTAAATGAGGAATTAGCTAAAATTTGAGAGGAATCACAGAAGTTATTTACTTTAAATGAGCTGTGAAACCCGGGTACCTAAGTGTTATAATTGGAAATAACCGAAAATAACTGATAATAACTGATAATAACTGACAATTAACTGATGATAACTGAGGATGACTAATGCTTAATGCTAAAAGCTGATAATCTCCACCAAACCACAAAAATAGTTGTAAACTAACTGTACTCTTAGATATTTCCCAAGGATTAGTCACTATTACTAGTGGGCACTACTCTAAGTAAAATGGTTCTATTATTTTTGTCCAATACGGACCGTCATAATCCAGTCTGTCATACAATCTCGCGGTCCATGTCGTAATGTACTATTATTACAATGCCACTGCTTGCGGTCGTAAAATCTGGGTGTGTAAACATATCATATTCTATTTCCATTTTATGACTTTTTTTCAGTGGAAGAAATACTCAACTTCTATGCAAATTATCCAATTCCTCGTCGACCAAGTAGCGGTCTATTTTGCGCTCATGTATAACATCCTTCCACGCCATTCAGGTTAGTCGCTTAGAATCATGTCTTATCACAAAATAGGGACCACTCATCGTCCACCCATTATCAGGCTATGTTTCGTTTGCTGCACAATACGCACCCATTCTCCCTCACATCATTACCATGTGCAGGAACAGAGGGCACAGCATGGTTTGGCTGTGCATTGATCGTCTTCTATCTCTTTCTCTTCATGTCTTTCTACCAGAAAACACATCGCAAACGTGAAAATAACCAGGAGATGACCGCAGAATGAAGAGGAACACTTCGACTGACGCTTGGGATATATGTCAAAGAGTAAAGATACACTTTGTATTTAATAATTCTTCCATAGATGCACCTCCGCACCCATTTCTGAAAACTTAGACTTCCACCATCCTATTTTTCCACCTGACACACCTAACAAGTTCAGATCTTTTCAAAGGCAACCCGTGATCTTCCCTGGCACAGGAACTTTGATAGATCAGATGTCACCAACCCACAGTATGCAACCTTTTCCACCCAAGCGGATGATTTCTGTAATCTTCCGCACCAGAATTCAAGTCCCGGTTGCAGACTCAGACGGTATGTCTACGCCTCTTATATTGAACCATTTAATAACATTATGTGTTCCATTTGTGGCGCTAAGTATTCAAAGGGTTTTATTCTGTATCCGCTGAGGGCTTTTTATACTCGTCCCAGTTGGCATCAAGAAGAATTTTACCGCCGTGCAACAAACGGATTAGGCAACGGTAGTTAAGGGGGGAAGGCAACCTGTCATTTGGTCCTCCCTATCCCTTTCTAAATGTCGAACATCCAGCACAAAGCGACAGATAAGAATCGCTGAAATCCTAGTATGGATATGAGTTCAAATCACACTGACCTAATCAACCTCCGACTCACGGGAGAGAGGCAGTTTCCATTATTCCCACTCGCTATGGTTCTTTTTAAGCAAAAATTTCAGACTGCCCAGTTTATCAACGATTTACCGTTCCAACCTAGTTTGAAAACTCTTTAAGACAAAGCTCCAGACACAGGAGACGAGCGGTGAACTCACTTCACTTAATATTACGTTGGCTGTTTCGACTATAAATACAGCTCTGCGTATTTGGCATTAGTTAAGACAATCGTGCATCGGTTGGAAATGCCCACGTCAAATAAAAGAATCCTAAATGAAGGAAGCAGTAGTAAACGAGATAGCTCATTTCTTTCAAGTGCAGTACATACCACTTTTAATGATCACTTCAGCCACTGTGTTTCCTTTCAAAATGAGGATTTGCCTCACTTTAATCGCTTTACTGAGATGGAAACCGCTCAAAGCGGTAGCAATAAACTCAAAAACTAGACGGGCCACGGAATTCACCAATATCACTGGAAGGTTTAGTTAGAAATAAAGATTCAAACTTTGGTAAGTCAACCAGTACGCACATCTTAATAAATGCATTCCAGAATTCATGAACAAATGAGTGTATACGAGCCATCTTGCTTTAGCACTTACACCGGGGGCACACTGGCGGAATGGCCACAAGAAATTTTGGGAAACTGAAACTGAAGTCGTGTCGGGTGAGCACCCCGTTTCCGAAAATTTGAATAACTTACAGCATCAACAATAACTACGACAAGTGCCACCGCCCCGATGAATCCTGTTGTCCTTTTACTCTTCCCTGACAGGGCGTAGGTTCTGCAGATGATGAGAGCTATAGGATGAAGACAGAGACCGACGAGTTATAGAGAGCTCGAAATTGAGAAGGAAAATAATTTCTTACCGGTTACAGAGATTCTCCCGATATACGTTAGAGCAGCCATAGTTTTGTATATCAGGGTACAGCTTTGGTTATAATAGAATGTTAGTACTGGGATGGACAGACTTCGGTGTAAGACTTAATCACTAGGGAAGGGTCAAAACACAGTGGAAAATAGTTGAGTCCTATATTTACAAACCTTTGGTGTAGAAGGGGTAGCCACTACTTCGAAGACTAGCTGCCCAGGGGAGAGAAAGCGTGCCAGAAAATACAGTATTCCAACAAGATAAGAGAGGGGCGACAATGACTTGGATTTTTTGACCCAAATAACAGCGATTTCCATAGGTAAAGTGAGCAAATAATCATAGATATATACGGCTGAGATGGAGAATCTTAGTATCAGTCTTCCGAGTCTCCGGTGAAGAGTACCACCTACCGAGGATTCCCGTCTGGATGTAAGTCCCGATAAGCCTGTTGGTGTGTAAGACGGTGTCGAATAAATGGAGGATGACAATGCTTACTCCCATGTCCAAATTTCTATTTTTCTTGATTGCATAGCTAGCTAGTGTCTAAAGGATCTGGACTTCAGGGTCAGCGGTACGTCTGTCAGCGTCCTTGGAACGAAGGTTTTTTATATACTGAATCTATCCTCAATTTCAATAAAAAAGACTATCACAGAGAGCTGTTCTGGGCGTTGATTGTTCCTCTCAAGATAGGTTGCATCATCATTCTCAAAAGAAAGTTCGCATACGTAAAGGATCCATGAGCGTCAGTGCTTTTCAGGTGTTCTGTCTGGGGTCCGCGCTGAAGAACCTGTGCAACGTGTGAGAGAAAGACCTCAAGACCCCTGAGCTCATGAATTAGGGAAAGCCGAATTGGGCTATGCAGGATGGATGTACTAGCCCATTAGATGTGCGGAAATGAGGCCATAAGGGAGGTGTGTGAGATAAACAATGAGAAACTATTACTTTTGAGAAGGTAGACAACAGATCTAAATTCGAAGCAAGAGAATGGTACGGTATGGTTGTATGGTTAATTTAAAGTGATTTGCTTGAGGGATCACTCACATTTGAAGAAGATTTGGGGGTGCTCTAAAAGATGGCTCTGTTTGCCAAGTCGCCGTGGGAATAGTAACCTTGATCTTAGGCACCGACATAATTTCTGGCGAGGAGCGATGCCGTCGAATCCAGACCGTTGAAATTGCTCAGGCCGTTCAGCAATGTTTCTATTTTTCTGCAATATCCTAACGAAATTATGTGTTTTTAAAAATTCTCCTGTGATTACGAACTTCGAAAAGATTAACGTCTTGACTCTATCCTCCATTACCGACACTTCTCCCGTCACTCCAATAATCCTATTCACTTCTTGGGATAGGATGAGACGCCGTTTTAAATTATTTTGTAGATAGGGACCGACACTTAATACCATATTTCGAGCTATTCTTGTAGAAGAATGACTAAATAGACTGATTCGGGTATATTAACTTGACCGATCTCGACCGAGGGCACCAGCTCTTTTCACTGGGCTTCCGGACTCCTCTAGTTCGAAGAATTTTTACAATATGTATCTCGCAAACACGTCTACCATTTTGACTGTAGCTAGGCTCGGGACGCAATCAAAGCAGAAGGACAAAAAAAAATTCAAGAGAATACGGGACTGTGACTTGTAAACGCAAGCCGAGAGTGTAGTATCAACTGTGTGATGTATCATTTCTATCTAATTCTGGAAGGGTTCACGGTAACTCCAATAAATAAAAAAATACCATTGGGAGTAAAATGCTACAATCAGCCAGGACTAGATTATGCTCGGACATTGGAGCAATAAATTACATAAAGGAGGACAGCGGAAGCTAATAATAAATGTATTGGAAGGGGTCGTCATTCGCTAGAAGTAGGACATGAGACTCCCCTGAATGAAAATGACCGACTTAGAAGTTGCTCCGAATTACGAAACGGCAGAAAGACTCACTAAGATGCACTCATGGGGTCAGGTCCACAACACATCTCTCCAGGAAGCGCTACAATTGGGTTGGGTCCTATAGAGGTGTAGATCGCAGTATTGTTCTCCTTTGATATAGGTGTATATGAATCCGTATACGGTCTTGGATACTCTGAATTGCTGGCAATGCCGCCGTCGCTGAGTGGCACAGGGAAGGAGCATACAATGCTGGCAAGCAGAATGACTGGGAGCACACGCTTGCATATCGCTGAAGCAGACTGCATGGGTGGCAGTTTCGAGAATGGAGAAATGATAGAAAGTGAGAAGTTGGTATGCTCTTTGGAAATGGGGCTCTTTGTAGCCGAATACTGAGCTTTTATATGAATGAAATATGATTAATGTTGCTAGCCCACTGCAGAATAAGAGGCATTGACGGTCCAACCGTACTGAGTGGAACTGTCGGAGATATTCTAACCACAAATGGGTGTTATCCAGGAAGACCAGATCCTGAGCGTATGCATTTCACCAATATAACCATACACTTGGAAATCAATTATATTACCCGGTATGAGCCAAATACTGAGATCGCTCTCCCAAAATATCAATATCATGCAGAGATTATCAATAAATCTTATAATCGAACAGAGAGGATACATAGAGGTGATGACCATATTTCGTTTGTGCTTTGCACTTATGTTGAAAAAGAATATTGAGGGGAAAATCAGACAGACCCAATCTACCAAACCCGAGTTAAGTCAAAGGCACGGACAATCGACGTGATGGGGAAGCGTGACACGTACCTAAAACACTTGGCATGTGATTTCCCACTCATGCTGTGGACGTATGGGGGTGGTCTCTTTATTGCGATCTGCAATGGCCTTGTATCTCCATTCAAATTCAGATCAATGTTATCCCAAGTCTCCCCCAACTATATCTTGATCTCACGACCCGAGTCGGGAGCTTCGTTGATAACTTCGAACAGGCCGAAGGCCCTAGACGCACTTAATATCCTTTGATGCCTGAGATAAACAAAAGCTATGCGGCGGTTGGAACAATTATTCTGGCCGGGTCCGAGCCCACATCCGCTGGTGAGTGTGAAGATCAGGGTCTTACTAGTAACATTAGAATAACTATGGCCTCTAACGCTTCGCACAGCCGGCACCGATATAAAGAAATGAATGACAAACAATGGGGGAAGTACTGTTGTTTTTCTCTGAACTTACGTATTTCCATTTCAGTTGCAGAAGTCTATAAATCAAACCTTCAGAATTTGGATAAGGATCACACAGGGGAGGAAACCAACCATCGCCGCAGTCAGCGGGTACACAGTAAGAACATCCGTCCTTCCCTTTAATAAATATTCACAAGTACTAGTTTGGGAGTGGATACGAATTAGCTATGGCTTGCGATATCATCCTGGCGTCACCAACAGCAACCTTGGCCGACCTGAAATCAATCTAGGAACCATCCTGGCGCTGGTGGAACCCAGCGGTTGACTCATGTCATTGGGAAATCAAGAGCGATGAAGGTTATTATTACTGGCAGCTATTTTTCTGCTAAGGAAGCCGAGGCCTAGGTTCTCGTTGGCAAGGTTATTGGACAAAGAGAATTATTAAGAAGGCTATCAAGATGGCCAATATCATTGCGAGCAAAGATCGCATCTCTGTTCAAGCTGCTAAAGAAGTTGTAGATACAGATGATGCTATGATATGGTACAATCCCGCTTAGCCTTCACCCCCACCTTCCTGCAGTGTGTGAACTCCAGTTAGCGGAAGGTTTACACCTAGAGGGACGGCGCTTCCACCTACTGTTTGCTACGAATGATCAAAATGAGGGTAAGCATTGTTTTCATGTCCATTAAAAAAACAGCGTGAATAACATACTTTCGTCGCCGCAGGAATGGGTGTCTCTACAGAGAAAACGAAAGTCGAATTTCAATCACAATTGAATTTTTCATTAGAAATGACACTGTGAAATTAAAAAATATATCTCACGGACGCGTAACGTACTATTTCATGTTTATCTGAGCGCAACCTTTACTGCTGCCAACCCCCTTCAAGTTGCTCTAAGACCTACTGTCACCGCTGATTTACGACTCGATCAGGAGATATTTATCCCACTCACGTCCGAACCACACTACAGTAGCGACTGCTGAGGGCTTGACAGTAAGTACCAATTGGCCTATCGAGCTCTGTTTAGTTGTTGATTCTGTCCCAAAGACCCGTAGTCAATCACCCGCCGAATGCTGATTGGAGTTTTCGGGATGAGCTGCAGCAAACCGGAGTTACCAATTTCGTGGTCGAGATTCAGTTATCATTTACTGCACCGCCCCTTGGAGGTCGGATCTGTTGAGCGAAGATTTCGATTCCTTTGACTCGGATATGTGGTCGACTCCTACTATAGGGTCTAAGCTAAAAGAATACTCCGACAATTCATCCCAATTCATTCATATTTGAAGTCAGATTTGTTGTCGAACATGTACTTGTACTTAGAGAGTCAAGCAAAGCAGTCCTCCGCTCCGAACGTGTATGGGGACACTTCCGAGGTGCCATCGAATTCCTTGTCGTGCCACAAAATTCGGCCTTTTGCTTGATCTGACATGGGCGGTGGTTCGGATCTCCAGGGAAGCAACCCCGAATATGAAGATCCTTTCTATTTTTGCCTATTTCATTAAGAATGGACCCTGATGAAGGTTGGATCTAGAGCAGAGTTTTTGACAGCCAATTTTCTTACTAGATTATGGAGCATATCAATATCACAATGACTAAGACGATGTGGGGTCTTACTGAGACAGAATCTCAGGCGGCATTTCTTATCTAGGGTAACTGGCACGTATGAACTCCGTGGAGACACAGCTTGGTATCTTCGTTTCCCATAGTAAGAAACGAATGCAAGTAGAGGGCAGTGCCACAACCAATGTAGCGAATCGTGTATTCTCAGTATGAGCCATCAACATTTATCCAAGAGGAGTGAGGTCTCCCAAGCCTGTGTGTAGATGGATCATCCATATTCAGCTCTGTGCCATCCACGCAGTTGGTCCATGTGCTCTAAATCATCTCCGCAACTATCAAACTTATATGCAAATAGGATATTGCGTACTGGAACACAGGGGATAGAGTAGATGTTCATTTTAAGAGGGTTCTTGACGGAAGACGAACCACTCAAGCAATCCAAAGAGGAAAGGGGTAGAAGTCCTTCGAAAACTAGTTCTCTCGCTGGAAGCCCCGAGTCCCGAGAGGCAATGAGATTCAATAGCGGTGATAATTCGGAGGGGTACGGATGATCAAAGGATAACGTCTGGAGGTTCGGCAGAAGGCGGGCGCTGTTCTCCGTAAGTGACAGTGCCTCAAATACTGCGTTTATCGGAGTATTCTCATCAATGCTGAGGCACAAGTTTTCCATGGATGGAGTACCTGAAATAACCGTTGCGAAAGGGTCACCCACAAAGCATGAGTTTCTTCACCGTACAGGACAATCTGCTAATTGGACCCTGAATGGCGGTATCCGGATCTTCATAATCTGCATGTCCAGTGTACATTTGAATTTCCTCCAGATTTGGTATACCAAGGAAGGTACTCTGTGGTGTGTCCATTAATGAATATTTGACGGACTGAAGGCGGAGCAAAAGATCTACACCTTTGTCTGTAATGACGTGTATTAGGTTCCAATAACTATTAGTAGCGCTTAGTATTTTTCAGCATGGAGTGAATTGGAACTCAATGGGAATATTTGCCAAATAATATGCACACAACTAATATATATTGGAATCTAATCCAGCAATGTACATGCGTGACTTTGAAGACAATGGTTAGTTGTCAGTCATGCATGTTTCTACTATTGAAACAAAAAGGTAGCTTGTTCAATCAGGGGCAACTTTAGCACAATTGGGGAGTCTAAGTTGGCATCCTTGAATTTGTACCTGCGAGAAACAGACTATGACACCTTGGAATACCTCAGTCAACATGAATTATCACCGGAGCAGTCTTCATACGATACGATGAGACGGCATGTTGTTACTACAAAGTACAATTTGATGTTTACTTTATTGAATACCACGACAGCGTATTTAAAGCAAGACAAACAGAGGACCTTGACCCCGGATACGAGACCCGCCCTAGACAAAGGACATAGTGGTCGAAAGAGCAACGCGTCTGGCCAATCGGATTGATGCGGCTTGCCGCATGGCACGACAAAACATTCCTCCTCATTTCATCGACCTCGATGTCCTCACACCTGCGACAGGCGTAGTAGCCGTTCCATCATTAATGGGAAATACTTGGACCCTCCAACCCCACCACAGGGCGCGAAACAACTCCTTAGGTATTGGTCTCCCTAGCAGACACGCCTTTGCCTGTTCGATTTAGCTATGGTCCACAGGACAGGATATGTTGTGGCACGACACCGGAGGCTAAAGTATAACCGTGGTAGGAAGTTGTTTTTCTTCCAATGTTGTGAACGGTATTGACTGCGTTATGTGTTATGGTCTTTTGGTGGCGACGAGTGGATAATGCGCTGGCAGTGTCAATGGGGGTGAACGGTTCCATTCGTGTTCACAATCGGTATTTGTTTGGAAGAGTACATGCTTGTCCAGACAAGCCGTGTGAGTGGGCACATACCTGTGGCGCTTTCATGAACCTCTGTGGATTCAGGGCGCCTTCCTTTGTGTAATGCTTCGCTCCTCTCCTTATATTCGCCACGGAAATTTGAATTACTTACTTGTTAACTGCTTTTAGCAATTTCGCATCATCTGAAGAAGATTTTTTAATCGAAATACTTGCAGCATGACTCATAATGGGAATCCTGAGCTGCTGTCATCGACTATGTAGCTCTGTCGGAGTCCTCATTGGCTGGCCAACGTCTCATCTAAGGCCCTGTCAATCTTACAGGGGAATGACAGAAGGTCACAAGAAACCTTTTTACAAGCCGTCGCATTGTCGAAGACGGCGATAGCAATGTATATTTCTTTGGAGCGCTGTGCTATTCTCAACCCAGTCTCTGGAGATATGACTGTAAACCCCTTGCCATTATCAAGAATTTAGCCTCCTTCAACTCTTTATCTCCTTAGATACAATTGGCAATTGAGACT
>Ga0157379_10002497_pt1 | contig 15398 bp, 9 predicted proteins | sample S25metaG_FD_121802 | JGI IMG/M metagenome (GOLD analysis project Ga0157379, IMG submission 121802) | Switchgrass rhizosphere microbial communities from Kellogg Biological Station, Michigan, USA - S2-5 metaG | ecosystem: Host-associated > Plants > Roots > Rhizosphere > Soil | place: USA: Michigan... | reverse complement strand
TTTTTTTTATGATCTCCAGCCTCACTTCCAGCGTGGGCATCAATAATCCGTCGTGGTTGTCGAGTACGTCGTAACTAATGCCCAGTCTTTTCGCGGACTCCTGCGTTTCAGCATATCTTCTTTTGGCCAGTTCTTTTCCTTTCATGGACTGGTGTCCGGCATCGCCATTGGTTACTGAAACAAATTTTACGGCATATCCCATACGCGCAAATAGTGCCGCCGTTCCTCCACTGCGTTCGTCGCAGTCGTCGGGATGCGCGCCGAACATGATGATGCGGATTTTACCGGTATCCTTTTGTGCAAAGGGCGATACCACGAATAGGGTCATCAGACCCAGGGTCATTAAAAAACGCAGGCTGATTGTTTTCATGTCAGTTTTATTTTGTGATCAGAGAATCAGAAGAAGATACCATCCTCGCTGAAAGATCCGGATCCCTGTCAAAATGATCGAGGGGAAACATCGGTCTCTCAATGCGATGGTATGGCAGATGTTCAATATCCTGGTCCACGCCACCCGGCGTGAGCGCCATAAGCCATCCTTTTTGCATGGCATACAGTTCCGGTTCCAGGTACCCAATCTTAACCACCACAATATCCGTTTGCCTGGGATGAAGTCCCAGTTTTGTGAAATCCATTTCGTGGTGATACGGTTTTCGTTTTTTTGTAACGATCACGTGCACTCTGCCGACAAGGATCGAGGTTTCCACTTCAGCGTCCTTGTCGCCGTAGACGATGGACTCAACTTTGCCCCTGATATGTACCGGGGGCGCAAACCTTGAATCCACGGTGGCACCCGCCCATCCGTCAACCATACCCCCCTTTCCTACTTTGATGGCCTGTTCAATCAGTCCGGGCCCGGGGATTGATGCATAGATCAGCGACGGACCCTGCGGCCATTGAAATTCTTTTCGCTCCAGTATCCGGGTAAGCGTCCAGCTTACATCACCCGCACCACCGGCTGTCGGATTATCTCCCATATCACTGATAAAAAAAGGATGTTGTCGGCTTTTCAATGCACTGTCCAGGCATTCCTCCCAGTGACGGGTCGGCGCTACAAAAACAAATCCGTTCCTGGACTCCCAGAAGCGGCGTGCAAGGATTTCGGCCGTCTCCACCACTTTTTTCCGGTCATCTCCTGTAACCATCACAACGGCGCGATTGCGCGGCTCGTCAGCCCAGGCATAACCGATCCATATAGCTGCATCAATTATGCCTGGTTGCGAAGCGGCTGGCCCGACTGCCTGATACAATGATTTCGCGGGCTCGATGCGTGTACTGGTCTTTTCACCCGGTAAGAGGATGGGAACCGGGATCCAAACTTTGTAAGCCGGCTTACCTTTTCCGCTTTCTATCCTGCTCAACAGGTTTTTTGCCGCTCTTTCTTTTGTCTCCATGGCATCTTCATGAGGCGCCATGCGGTAGCAGGTGATCAGGTCGGTTTGTTCCGCCAGGCGGAGAGAAACATTTCCATGCAGGTCCATCGTCGTGGAAATAAGGGTCAAAGGACCGACGACCGCGCGAATGCGGGTAATAAAATCGCCTTCAGGATCATCAAGTCCCACCACGCTCATGGCGCCGTGAATATCGAAGAGCAGTCCGTCGTACGGGCCGTTTTTCCTGAGAGAATCCAGTGTTTTATTGACCAGCGATTCATATGCCTCGCGGGTGACGGCTCCGCCCGGGAGTGCATGTCCGGTTATGGCGGGTATCCAAATTGCCCGACGTCGCAAAGGCGAATCTGCAGACAGGAAGGGATAATTGGAAAAAATCTTTAGTCCATGGTCGGCATGAAAGGCTTCTTCGTCGGTCGTTGCCGGTGAAAAAGTACTGGATTCAATGCCCAGACCGGCAATGGCAATGCGGGGCGGCCGCCCCTGCTGGGCATCGATCCTGAGACTACTGAACTGGAAGAAAATAATCAATATGGCAAAAAATCGCTTCAAAGGACAGTTTATCCCTTAAATATATATCATGCCTCTGGGATGAGTATGAATTTTTATCGTCCGAACGCCCCCGCTACACAGGGACGAATCTAATTGTGGTTGTAGATGGAGCCAGAGTTCCAAAAAAGCGACTACCTGAATAACCGGCCCATATATGGATCATTGAATATCATTCTCCTCAGGAACTCCGGGTCTGTCAAACCCTGTTTTGAAAAAACAATTTTACCGCCGGGTTCCACCAGGATGGTATAGGGCAGTTGCTCCCCGCTGAGAGAAGAGAGGGGTTTTATTTTTTCCAGGTCGTCTGTGTAAAGTTTATTGTCACCGGCAGATTGCTGTTTCTCGAGGAAAGCCAGCACGCTTTGGAAATTTGTCGAATCGCCTGCACAAATGGTCACCAGCTCAAACTCCCGTTCCTGATAGATTCTTGCAAGTTTTACATATTCCGGAAATGCGGTTTCACAGGCTTTGCATCCTTCAGACCAGAAATAGATCAGCCTGAGGTTGCCGGATGTGGTGTTTTTCAATGTTGCGTCTACATCTTCCGGATCCGCAATGTCCAGTTTAACTGCTTTTTTCGCCCATGCTTCATCCGCTTTTGCCAGCCAGTCACTTTTTGATTTCCATTTTATTGAACATCCGAAGGTCCTGGTGGTCTGTACCGGTACCGGCTGATTTTGCAGAAGGGCTTCTATCGCATTGCGGGCGTCCTGACTACGCACCGGTTTACGGAAATTTTCTTCGTCATCAATACGCCCTGTATATCGTAGAATTCTGTTTTGGTCAAAAATAAAAACATGTGGCGTCGAGACAGGGCCGTATTTCAAAGCGGTTTCTTCTGTATCTCCATCATAGAGATAGGGGAAATTGAAAGCCCTGTCCTTTGCTCTTCTTTTCATGCCTTCGAAATCATCCGGCTCGTCGCTCCAGCCCAATTCGTCATAGCGAAGAGAGCCGGCATAGTTTGGCATGATGGCGACGAGCTCTACCTTCCTGTCTTTGTAATCAGTCACGAGGCTTTTCATTCGTTCCTCATAAGCCTGTGCCGTGGGACAATGATTACATGTGAATACAACGACCAGCACTTTCGCTTCCTTAAAACTTTGCAGTGAATACATTTTACCGTCAATGCCCTCCAGGTTAAAATCAGGCGCCCTGGAACCGATGGCAAGGGTTTTAGGATTGTCATGACCGCAGACAACAAACGATGAGATCAAAAGTAAAAGAAGGACCTGACCGGCTGCCGCGCCGCATATACGAAAAGAATTAACCAGGGAATCTGTCGTGATTTTCATTTGGCAGTCTGCACAGTGCAACTCAAATTACTAAAAATGAACCATGGCTTTGATAACGCCGGTTTCCGGCTTCAGCCATTTTTCGAATTCTGTCTTCACCATCTCAAAAGGAACCCGGTGGGTAATATAATTATTTGCATTGACTGCACCGTTTTTGATGGCGTCCATCACCTGTTCAAAATCCTGACGGGTGGCATTGCGGCTGCTCATCAGGGTAGCTTCCCGCTTATGGAATTCGGGGTGGCTGACACGGATATCACCTTTCTGCAATCCTATCAGAATATATCTTCCTCCGTGTGCAAGAAACTCAAACGCCCTGTTAATGGCTTGCAGATTACCGGTAGCGTCGATCACCAGGGTCGGCATGTCCCCATTGGTGATTTCCTTCAGTTTACCAACCGGATCTTCAGATCCGGCATGTATAGTGTACCTGACACCGAGTGTATCCCTGCAGAACCTGAGGCGGTTTTCGTTGATGTCCATCGCGATGACCCGCCCGCCGGCAATCTTAACAAATTCCATAGTTCCCAAACCGATGGGTCCGGCGCCAATCACCAGCACGAATTCGCCAGGCTGGATAACTGCACGCCGTACGCCGTGTGCGCCAATGGCCAGCGGTTCTACCAGCGCCAGTTCTTCGGGCGTCAGTCCTTCGCCATGAATTAACGCATAGGATGGTACCGAAAGATATTCTCTCATACCGCCATCGATATGAATACCGCAAACTTTTAAACTGACACAACAATTAGGTTTTCCAATCCGGCAGGCAATGCAATTACCGCAGTGGAAATAAGGCAGTATCGCAACCTGCTCGCCGGCTCCAAAACCCGGTGCTCCGTCTGATTCGACAAGTTCTCCGGAAAGTTCATGGCCGAGGATGCGGGGATATTGAAAGAAGGGCTGAATGCCCTCATAGGCATGGAGATCCGTGCCGCAAATACCGACGTGGCTTATCCGAACGATGGCGTGATCCTTCTTCAGCGCAGGACGATCACTCAGGCCATATTCGAAATTCCCCGGTTTGGTGCAGGTTAAGGTTCTCATTGCATTGCGAATGATAAAGCTAACTTATTTCGCAATTCCATGATTTTTCTCACTACCTCAATTGATACCATTCACTGGTCAGGACTGGCAAAAATCATAGTCAGGAAGTTTAATTCATTAGAACTTCGGAATAAACAAAGGGGACCGCATAGCCGGATAAGAAGTCTTTCTTCATTCTATTCCGAAAATACGATCACGATTATATCTGGAAAACAAAACAATACCTGATACCCGTGATGCCTGGTCCGGATAAATAAAAAATCCATGTATGGAACAACGCATTCCATTCAATGTCTTTAAACCCTTGAGCCGGTTTTTATTTGGCAGATCCGGCTGCCGTGAAATCGGCAGGCTCCCTGACGTTTTCAAGTCTAAGATCCTGGATCATGGGATACAGGGCCTGGATATTCACTTTATCAAAATCGTGTAACATTCGTTGTTTTTCCAGCGGATCCCTGGTTACAAAGGCTCCCATCCGGAGCAGCAGCCTGTCAATAGCAGAAATATTTTTCCTTATCACCCTGCCCGGAAGAAAATAAATTTTACATCTTTCCCGGATTTCTGGCGGTACATTGTCATTTACGATCTTTTGCAAAACAGCTTTCTGATCCGGCGGCGTGCCACACACGATAAACAGGTATAGTGCTTTTTCCTCCAGGTAAGACTGATTTTCCTTTATCCAGGATTTCAACTGCAGTTTTCCAATATACACAGAGCTGCCCATGACCACGCAATCAAAAGCACCGAGATTTTCCCTTGCAATATTTTCTGCGTCAACAACAGGAATTTGCAGCGTATTACCCAGCCACTCCGCGTATCGTGCTGTTGCACCGTATTTTCCTTTATAAATGACAATACTTTTCATAGTCTTCTGTCTTTTACAATAAACAATGGCAAACTGATGTCCTGCATCAGCACATCAACCATACTTGGCTTAAACAACCGGGACACCTTTCCTCTCTGATACGCACCAAGTACAATAAGTTCATCCTGATTCCTGTTTTTCACATGGTTTACTATTTCTATGTCCGGCAAACCTTTAATTACTGTATAAACAGCCTGTGGATAATGTCTCTTTAGGAATTCTTTCATCAGACGACCGTCGGGAAGATGCATTGATTCATCCGCTTCCTTTACCGTAACAACTTCCACAGGTATATCTCCCCAATTCGGAAACAGGTAACTGAACATTTTGATCGCGTAGACAGAGGATGGCTCGCCGTCAAATAAAAAAACGACTTTTTTTATCTGTCTATACTTCTCTGGTACAACCATCAACGGGCACTCAAGATGTGTAAGCAGATATTTTATAAATCTGGTGGGCAGCTGCTCTTCGAAAGCAGTGAAAGTCTCTTTACCACTTATCACGAGCATATCAGCATATACGCTTTCATGAATGATATCGTGAAGAGCTATATTTCTGTCATGATGTATCGAATGATTCAAACAGGCATTCCTGCAGGATATTTCAAATTTTTCTGTGGCATCTTTTCTAAGATCCACCTCTTCCTGGCGATATCTTTCGATTTTCTTTTCCAAATTACCTGCTTCGATGTGAACGACATCATATAACTTGTAGGTATGATGCGTCATATCATCGAGGAAAACACCCACGAGGTGGGCATTTGAGTCGGTTGCGCATTGAATGGCATAATCAGTAGTCGCCTGCGAATACTTAAGGCCATCGAAAGCAGCAATAATCTTTTTCATGTAATGTGCTTTTTTTATCATAGGCCTGACAATTCTCTGCCTCACAATCCTTTCTTACACAAAAGTAAATTGCCGGAAATGCGAAAAAAATGACATGGATTAGGCTCTCACATGACAATCCTCAAGAAACCTTAACAGGAGAATACTTTGGCGTTCACCTGTCACAACTGCTCCGAATTCGGGTTCTGCCTTATTTTACCCTCATCATATAAGGGAAAACACTTAGTTCATACTGAAACTCATGAAAACTCCTTCCAGAAGAGTATAATTCTTTTGTAATATTATGCCCGGCATACATTACGATTTTTAACCCTCAAACCCTTTGCATAAATGGATACCGCTACCTTAATCCGATGGGCCATAGCCGGAGGACTCATCCTGATCTCTTTATTACTCTATCGTGTCATCCTGCGCATTTTTTTTGGCGTCGTGATTGTACCGGAAGACAGGATCGGCCTTGTTACGAAAAAATATGTGCTGGTCGGAAAACAGGAATTGCCTGAAGGAAGAATCATTGCCACGGCAGGAGAAGCCGGGTTTCAGGCAAAGACCCTGGCGCCGGGTGTATATTTCTGGAAATGGATCTGGCAATACACCGTGGACTTTGAACCCTTCATGGTGATCCCTACCGGAAAGATCGGGCTGGTACTGGCGAAAGATGGTGCCGAACTGGAAATCGGATCCATACTGGGCAGGAAAGTAAACTGCGATTCCTTTCAGGATGCGGAAGCATTTCTGAAAAACGGCGGACGCAAGGGACGGCAGACGGCCATCATCACGCCGGGTTCCTATCGTATCAATACGCTGCTATTCGAGCTCGAAATAACTGATATGGTCACCATTTCCGATAATGCCGTGGGTGTTGTCACCACGATGGAAGGAAATCCCCTTGGTGAAGGCCAGATCGCGGGTAAGATCGTCGCAGGCCACAACAAATTCCAGGACGTGGATCTGTTCCTTACCAACGGTGGTTTTAAAGGCTTGCAGGAACAGGTGATCCTTTCGGGTTCTTATTTTCTAAACCCCTGGTTCGCCAAAGTGGAAATGGTGAGGATGACAGAGATCCCGATCGGCCATGTGGGCGTAGTGATTTCTTACGTGGGAAACGAAGGTCCTGACCTGAGCGGGGTAGAATTCAAACACGGTAATATTGTTGCGAAAGGTTTCAAAGGCGTCTGGGCAGAACCCCTCGGTCCGGGTAAATATCCCATCAACCCCTATATCATGAAAGTGGAACTGGTCCCTACCACCAACCTGGTACTGAACTGGGCTTCGGCAAGAAGTGAAGCCCATCAACTCGACAAGAATCTCTCCACCATCACCGTTCGAAGCAAGGATGGCTTTCCGTTCAACCTGGATGTTGCACAGATCATTCATATCCCGACAACAGAAGCGCCCAAAGTGATCGGTCGTTTCGGAAATATGACCAACCTCGTCAGCCAGGTACTGGAACCGACCATTGGAAATTATTTCCGGAATTCCGCGCAGGACAGCGATGTCATTGCCTTCCTGGGAACACGTAAGGAAAGACAGGAGTCCGCACGTGATCATATAGGAAAAGTACTGGAACAGTATAACGTTTTTGGTGTCGACACCCTTATTGGAGATATCGTGCCGCCGGAAAGCCTCATGAAAACACTGACCGACCGTAAAATCGCCGAGGAACAAAAAGTGACTTATGAAACCCAGATGAAGGCACAGGAAACCCGTCAGAGTCTGGAAAAAGAAACGGCCATTGCCGAAATACAAAAGGAGATTGTAAAAGCCGATCAGGGTGTACTGATTGCGGAACGCATCGCTGATGCATCAGTAAAAAAAGCCACCGGGGATGCGAACAGCGTGCGATTGCAGGCAACCGCCGAAGCCGACCGGCTGAAACTGCTCGCGAGCGGTGAGGCCGAAAAAACCCGCCTGATGGCTAAGGCCGATGCGGAAAAAATTGAATGGATTGCCAAAGCGGATGCGGAAAAAATCTCTCTGACCGGTAATGCCGAAGCGGAAAAGATCCTTGCCATTGGTAAATCGAACGCCGAATCATACAAACTTTCGGTCGAGGCCATGGGTGGAAATAATTTCACGCAGCTGAAAGTAATGGAGTCCATCGCGAGTCAGAATGTGAAGATCATGCCCGACGTGCTGATCGGGGGAAGCGGTGATGGCGCGTCCGGCGGCATCAACGGACTCCTTGGTCTGCAGATCCTTCAGCAGCTGGGCAAAAAGGTTAATGGAAGTGAAAAGACCTAGCCGTTAACCTTTTTCCGGCCTGCCACTATTTTTTATGTTCCCAAACCCGAACCAACTGATGCCGTCCCGCTACCGACTACTGATTTATCTTCTCTGCCTTCACCTGGTTTCCGTGGCCCAGTTTTCTGATGGCAGCAGGTACCAGCCCGCATTTAATAAAGTGAAGAGACGATAATCTACAGGATCAATTCAATGCTTCCATTCAGGGACTTACCATTTTCACACTACGATAAGCAGTGCCATTTTTTATTTCGTCGGATGGAAAGACCAGCAGGGTGTCTCCCCTATTGAGTTTGCCATAAATTTCAATTGATCCGTCTGACTCGCGCCCGGACTTCACAATCACCCGTTCTGCTTCGCCATTAAGCAGGCGTATGACAAAAACAGTTTCTGTGGAATTGACGACGGCTGATTTGGGCACCACGAAAGTGCTGTCACTGGCCGGCATCGGTATGTTCACTTCGGCCACCATGCCGGGCAAAAGTTTTTTGTCGTTATTGTACACATCCATTTCCACCCGCTGGGAACGCAGGCGTTCGTCAATGGATCCGGAAAGCCGGTTGATCGTTGCCCTGAACTGATGTCCAGGCAGAGATCTGACCGTAAACCCCACTTCATTTTTATTATGCAGGTAGGCGGTATATGATTCGGGGACCGAAACTACCAGCCGCAGTTTCTTTTGTTCCTGGAGGTTGAACAGGGGAAGTTCGGAGCCTTTCCCCGCCGGCCCTACATAAGCGCCCGGATTGACATTCCTTGCCGTGACGACTCCGCCAAAGGGCGCATGAATCTGAAGATAATTCTGCGTTTGAGTTATTTCCCGATGGGAGGCCTGGGCCGCCTGAAGCTGGGCGAGATCTGAACTCTTGCGCGCGGCAGCCTGTTCCAGGTCATTGGGCGATATCGTTCCCGGCGTCTTGCTGGTTTCCAGCAGCCTTTCATAATTGGCTTTGCTCGCGAGGTAAATGGCCTCACGGGATTTAATATTGGATTCCGCTCCCGCCAGTTGAGATCCCATTTCAGGCGCTTCCATCGTAGCGAGTAAGTCTCCTTCCTTTACTTCTGAACCTACATCCACATATAATTTCTTTACAAAGCTGTTCACCTTTGCATACAGATCCACCTGTTGCCACGCGACAAGCTCACCGGGTATCTGCAGGGTGGAAGAAAGCCTTCCTTTTTTCAAAGAAAAAACTTCTGCGGGAGGATCACCCGCACTGGCAACTTCGGCCTTTTTCCCCTTAGCACTTTCTTCGCTGTGACAGCCCGGAAGAAAAATCATGAAGCAGATCAGCTGGAATAATCTGCCCGTGTGACGGGGTGCTGATATGTTGACTAAACGACGATTCATTTAATTTTTTTTGATCTAAGTATGCGGATTACCCGTGGTATGTAATTCAGGAATATAATGTGCACTTTCCCTGTCTTCAGGATCAAGAGAAACGGAAGCCGTAGAGGCACTGCCCTGTACCCAGGCAAAAACCAGCGGCAGTACAAAAAGCGCGGCAAAGGTAGACGCGATCAGTCCTCCCACGACGGCACGGCCCAGTGGCGCTGCCTGGTCGCCCCCTTCGCCCCATCCGGATGCCATGGGCAGCATGCCCACTACCATGGCCACACTGGTCATTAGAATCGGCCTCATGCGTAACGCTGCCGATTCCTTGGCACTGAGCAGAGCATTTCCCGTATGTCGTCTTAAGTGCTCAGCATTGGTGATGAGTAAAACGGAATTGGCAATGGACACGCCCACCGACATAATAATGCCCATGTACGACTGGAGATTCAGTGTGGACCGTGTAAGCAACAACACTACCAGCGATCCCAGCAGTACGGCGGGTACGGTAGACAGCACCACGAGAGAAACCTTGAAGGATTGGAAATTGGCTGCCAGCATAAGGAATATCACCGCGATGGCGGTGATCAGGCCAAGCTGCAAACTGGCGAGGGTGTCTGACAACACTTCCGTGAGTCCTTTAGTTTCAATGGTCAGTCCGCGGGGCAATTCCCCGATAGATTGAATGGCAGCGCGCACATCTTTGGTTGCCGTCCCGAGGTCCTTGTTATTCAGGTTGGCAGTGACGGAAAGAAAAGGCAGTGCGCCTGTGTTGTCATTTTCCCCATAACTCGAATCGGGCCTTATGACCGCCACATCACCGATCACAGGTCGCGATTCATTACTCAATACAGGGATTTCATTGATGTCGTCCGTACTCGTCATTTGATTTTCCGGGATTTCCACCTGTACTCCATAACTGATATTGCTTTTTGGATCGATCCATACATTTTTCTCTGTATACCTTGATGAAGACGTGGCGGCAACCAGCGAACGGGAAATATCCGCAAGGGTAACGCCCATCTGTGCAGCCCGCGTCCTGTCGATGTCAATATTCAGTGTCGGATACCGGGTAGGTTGTGCCAGTTGCACATCCCTCAAATAACCTATGCCGCTGAGTTTTTCGATCACTTTGGCAGCGTATTGTTCGTTGGTTTTTTTATCCTTACCGGTTATCCTTACCTCGACAGGCGTAGGGGATCCCTGACTGAGCACCTTATCCGTCAGCTCAATCGGTTCGAAGGAGAGTCGTACTTCCGGCATGGACTCTTTCATTTTCTGACGGAACCTTTCTTTCAGGTGATCCAGGTTCTCCTTATACTCTTCTTTCATGGCTACCTGCAAAACAGCTTCCTGGGGGCCGCTCATAAACAGATAGATCGGGCTCGTCGAGAACTGACCCGGATGTTGTCCGACAAAAGCCGAAGTCACGCCGATATTTTCTTTTCCCACCAGATCTTCCAGTATATGGATAGCTTTTATCGTTTTTTCTTCGGTTCTCTCTATCCGGGTGCCGTCTGCTATCCGGAGCCTCACCTGAAACTGGCCACCGTTGACCCTGGGCAATACGTCTCTTCCGATTTGCATAAAAAGGAATCCCACGAGTCCGCAGGTCGCCACCACATAGGCGATGACGATCGGTTTCCGCCAGGGAAACAACCGGTCAAGAAAGCGCAGAAAACGGTTTCGGAATTTATCAAACCGGGTCAGTTTGCCGTTCCCTTCATTCATTTGTTTTTCAAGCAATTTCTTTTTCTGATCCCAGGTATCCTGTTCTTCTGATGGGTTCATTCCCAGGGCGAGGTATTCCTCTTCGTCCGTTAGCTTATGGCCATCGACAGGCGATGCATGATGGTGCCCTTTCATCATCCAGTTTGCCATGATGGGCACAAAGGTCTGGGCGAGGAAATAAGACGTGACCATCGAGAACGCGATAGCCATCGCAAGGGGAAGGAACAGAGAGCCCGGTATACCCGTCATTGTAAAGGCAGGAGCAAAAACAGCCAGTATACAGAGCAGGATCAGCAGTTTGGGAAATGCGATTTCCTTGCACGCATCCCAGATGGCCAGTGCTTTCGGCTTCCCCAGGGCCAGGTGCTGGTGTATATTTTCTATAGTAACCGTCGATTCATCCACCAGGATGCCAATGGCCAGGGCAAGACCACTAAGTGTCATGATATTGATGGTCTGATTGAACAAGTAAAGAAACAGCACGCCCGAGATGATGGATGTGGGAATGGTCAGTACAACTATCAATGCGCCTCTCCTGTCTCCCAGGAAAAGCAGCACCATGAGCCCGGTGAGGATGGCGCCGATAGCCCCTTCGGAAATCAGGCTTTTCACGGCGTTGATGACATAAACCGACTGGTCGAATTCGTAGGACAGCTGCACGTCTTCCGGAAGCTGACTCTGGAAACGCGGAAGGGCTTTTTTCAGATTCTGCACGACCTCCCAGGTGGAAGCATCGGCAGACTTGGTAATGGGCAGGTAAATGGACCGTTTCCCGTTTACCAGGGCGTACCCGCTCGTGATATCCGCGGCGTCCTCGACCGAAGCAATATCCCGCATGTACACATTTTCGACACCCCCTTTGAAAATCGGAATATCTCCGAAGTCTTTAATATTTTTTATCGTCGTGTTGGCGGGCGTATAATAATTCAGATTGCCGATACGCACATTTCCTGCAGGCGTCGCCTGGTTGTTGTTCCGAAGGGCCTCTACCACCTGATCAGGTGTGATATGATGAACCCTTAAAGCCTGCGGATCTACTTTGATCACGACGGTCCTTACGTTACCCCCGAAGGGAGCCGGGGAAACCAGGCCGGGAATGGAAGTAAAAGAAGAACGCACATACACATTGGCGAGATCCATCAGTTCGTTATTGGAGCGGACTTTACTGCTCAGGACAAGCTGACCGATGGGCAACGTGGAAGCGTCGAATCGCAATATAAAAGGCGGCTGTGATCCCAGCGGGAATATCGCCTGTGCACGATTGGTGAACGTAGACACTTCAGCGGCAGCCTGGGCCATATTGGTGCCCTGATAGAAAGTAAGCTTGATCAGTGTGAGACCCTGGATATTTCTGGTTTCAATGCTTTTTACACCTGACACATAGAGCAGCAGGCTGACATAATTCTTTGCGAAAAAAGCCTCCATCTGGGTTGGTGTAAAACCACCGTAAGGATGGGAAATATATATGACCGGCAGATTGAGCTCAGGAAAAATATCAATCTTGATATTGCGGACGGCATTGATCCCGAAAAAGAATAAGCCTACCACAATAACCAGGATGGATATCGGTTTCCTGAGAGCAAGTCTGATTAAACCCATGAGAATATTTTTATGATATGGAAACCTGAATTCTTTTTATCGCTGCCCTCCCAATGGAATTTCATTTTCAAACAATCCAAAATCGCCACTGGCCGCCGCCTTCAGCAACAGTGCCTGCCACACATTATTATTTGAAATATCCCGGTCTGTTTCAGCCCGGTTAAGCGCGTACAGCGCCTGGGTTACGTCCACGATATTGGTGAGTCCGTTGCGGTATAAGACGGATTTCTGAAGGTAGGCATCCGACGCCGCTTTCATCTGGACGGGTGCTTCGTGATAATTGGCGATGGCATATTTCACTTTCTGATCCGCCAGAGCAAGCTGTGTTTTTATCTGCTGGCTTACCAGTTCGTATTCGTCTTCCAGCCCGCGGGATGTCCATTCCTGCGCAGCCACCTGCTGTTTCACCCTGATGGGATTGGTCAGGTTCCAGGTAACGCCAACTCCCAGCAGGTAGTTGCTGTTCGTCGGCTTTATGCCATCCCAGTAATTATGAGTAAACGCATCCGGGTATACCTGGCTGTAATTGCTGGCAAAACCGGATCCCCTGCTTTGTACTACACCAACAAATGAAAAGACAGGATATTTAAACCGGTCGAAATATTTTTCCTGCTGCCGGCTTACATCGATACGGCTGTGATAGAATTTCAATACCGGATGCTGGTCTTCGTTCTGCGGAATAGAATCAGAAAGAGCTGCCGGGATCCGGTTGATGAAGAGGGTGTCCAATAAAAACTCGTGATAGGGAACGCCCATCAGCTGGGCGAGCTGTGTCGCCTGGTCCGCCTCGTAGCTGGTCGCATTGGTGAGGGCAATCTTAGCATTAGACACTTCCGCACCGGCCTGTGAGGAATCCACACCGGGATTCAATCCGTTTTTTGCACGGGCCACAACAATGGAATACAATGCGACGGCTCTTTCCAGGTTTTTCTGCTGTGAAAGTTTAAGTCTTTGCGCGGCCAGCAGGTTCAGGAAAGCGCCGGAGACCCGTACCTGCTGCTGAAACCTTTCCTGTTCCAGGTCGTTAGCGTCCTGCATTACCTGGGCTTCAGCCACTTTCACATTTTCACGAACCCTCCCGAAAGTGAAAAAATCCCAGTTGACGTTGGCGAGGTACAGACCTCCGAAGGCGGCGTTCCAGGTTTGGGTAAGAAAGGGCGGTCCGGAGGAGGCAGTATTGAGGCCTCCAATGGAAATGACAGGACCGAATTGCCCGTTTATCGTTCCATATGCCTGCTGGGCGGCTATATTAAAATTTGGCAGGTAAGCCTGGGAGGCACCTTTTACCGATGCCTGTGACGACTTTAGATAGTTCCCCTTGGCCTTAATCGTGCCATAGTTATGCAGCGCAGAGTCCAGGGCCTGTTTCAGGGTCAGGGTCTGGCTGACTGCCTTCATCCCGGCCCCAAGTAGCAACAGAATTAAAAAATATTTTCGACTCCCTGCTAAGAAACGGTCATGGAGGTTCCCCATCGGTGCTGAAGTTTAACCATTAAAGCCGCAAGGGGTTAAAATTACCAAACCATTTCCATTGAATTCAAACCAGTCATACAAATAAAATCAATAACCCCCGGGGCATTTAACCGCCCCGACATCTCTCTCAGGCAGAACGGAAATAAAAAAAGCGCAACCGTCCATACAATGGCTTCGATATGCGCTGATTATTTTCAGACTCCCGCAGGAACTGATGCTTACAAGAAATATCTTATCTGGTGCCGATCATAACCGGCTGAAATAATTTCTTTTTGATTTTTGCCCTGCCGATAAACTGATTGCCAAATATCCTGCTGAATTCTGTCGGATAGATCATGATATCCTCTTCACGGGTGTCAAAAAGCAATTCTTTGCTCAAATTACCTTTGTAGTCTAAGCGAGAAACCATAACCTGGCCACCGGCTCCGTCCTGGTGATACTTAGGCACATCATCCTCCTTTATGTAAAGGTTTTTTAGATTGTCCAGATAGAGAAAATAAAATCCTGAAGAGTCGTTGATGAGTTTGAATCCCATCGTGCCTTTTCCGCTCGACCCGCGCTGTCTCTTTGGGATCTTCCGAAGCCATTCAAACTGGCCGTTGGCGCCAATCTTGGAACCATATATATCGCCGTAGTAATAAATAACCTGACGGTGCCAGGTGTTATTCATATAGTAAGAACGATCTTCCCACCAGTATTCCTCACAGGAAATAAAAATACTGCCGTCGGGGTTTACCAACAGGTCACGAACTTTCAAATTCTGTGCTTCATAGTCATCCTTCTTTTCAATCTTTCGCTGGGTTCGGGCCGATTCAAATTTCTCCAGTTCGGCCTTTGGAAATTCGTAGAACCCGTTTTTGTATTTGGCCATTTTCCCATCACTGGTCTGGATCGCCAGGAAAATACCGTCCGTTCCATTGCTATTAGCCTTTTTACTGAAAGTGCAGGCGACGATCATTTCGTGCAAAGAATTTTCTACCAGGTCGGCTTCCTTAATGAAATTTTCCCCGACTGATATAGTAGCGA
>Ga0157379_10002493_pt1 | contig 15410 bp, 21 predicted proteins | sample S25metaG_FD_121802 | JGI IMG/M metagenome (GOLD analysis project Ga0157379, IMG submission 121802) | Switchgrass rhizosphere microbial communities from Kellogg Biological Station, Michigan, USA - S2-5 metaG | ecosystem: Host-associated > Plants > Roots > Rhizosphere > Soil | place: USA... | reverse complement strand
TTCTACGCCGAAGTTGAGAATTTGGGGGGCAAACGCTGGGACACGTCCAGCCTTTTCGTGCGCCAGGAGACCGCACGCAGGGGCAACAAGTCATAGAGGTTTGCTTATGAGTAACGAGCGGGACACAACCACCACGCCCACGGCAGTCAGGGCGGCGGGGGCACGGGGCTATCATCACGGCGATTTGCGCAACGGCCTTCTGGAGGCCGCGCGGACCATATTGGAAGAGGAGTCACTTTCGGCGCTGACTTTGCGGGCGGTGGCGCGCAAGGCTGGTGTCAGCCACGCCGCGCCCTACCGGCATTTTCCCAATCACGAGGCGTTGTTGGTGGAACTTTCCATCGAGGGCTTCGACGAACTGCGCGATGCCATCGCCGAAGCTGCCAAGGCGCAAGGCAGCGAGTCCGACAAGATCGCCAATATCGGCGCCGCTTATATGCGGTTCGTGGCGCAACGTCCCGCCCTGGCGCGGCTGATGTTCGGCGGCCAGCTTCCCAACAGGGACCAGTTTCCCGCTCTGGGGTTGAAGGCGGATTCCATCGGCACCGAGATCGGCAATGCCCTGCATGACGGCGGTCTGGGACTGGCGGTGTGGTCGGCCATCCACGGCCTGGCCATGCTGGTACTGGAGAATGTGATCGATCTGGGCCAGCGGCGGTCGGGCCTGCATGTGCTTCCCGCGCGCGCGGAGATTATCCTGCGCAGCCTGTTTTCGACCCGCGAGTGAGGCCGCTTACAGGAAGCGGCTGACGATCACGCCGGCCACAAAGGCCGCGATCACCGATCCCAGCGGATTTTCCCGGATCGTTTCCGAAAAGCTGTATTGCGGTTCGGGCGGCAAGGCTTCATCGCCGGTGTCGATCTCGTCATCGGGCGTGATGGGCATGTCAGTTACCTCTGTTTGGCATTGGTCCACGCGCGATTTCCGGCGGCACTTGCGAGGCCATGTCCAGCAATTCGGCGTGGCCCAGCTTCGCGATCGCTATGCACAACCGGACGCAGTCGCGGCAGGCCTGTACGCAGTCTTCCATGTCGCCCAAGGCTTCGCAATCCTTGGCGCAGGTTTCGCACACCTCCGCGCAAAGCCCCGCGAAGCGGTTGTGAAACTGGCTTTTGCGGCCCAGCGCGTCGGCTGTAAACGCGCATAGCGCGGCGCAGTCCAGCATCAACCGCAGATGCTGCGGCCTGGCATGCTCGCCGCCCATTTCCAGGCAATGAGTCATCGCCATGGAGGAACAGATCATATGACAATGCTGCAACGCCTGGATGGCTTCCCGCGCCTGCCGGCTCAATTGGTTCATGCGATCCTCCGGCCTGTCAGGCCGCGGGCCGGCCTTGCTGGGGTGGCGGTGCCTTCATGGTCAGGGTAACGGGGGTGGGCAGGCCCTTGGATTCGAACTGATCCATCAATTCCTCCTTGCGTGCCGCCATCTGTTCACCCAGGGCTTCCAGGTCCAAATCGGCCTCACGGGCGCCGCTGAAAACGCCGCCGCGCTTTTCCTCTTCCTTGACATGATGCTTGATTTCTTCCGAAAGCACCTTGACCTTCGCATCATAGAAGTCGTCGTCGGGTGAACCCGCTTCCAGTTCCGCGATCAGGACCTTGGCGCCGTCATGCTCGACATTGGCTTCGTCCATCATGTCGCTGTCTACCCCGGCCTCACGGCAGGCGGGATAGAAAATCTCTTCTTCCAGCATGGTGTGGATGGTCAGTTCCATGCAGATCTGCTTGGCGATGTCCGCCTTCCTGCCGCGTGCGGTTTCATACTTTTCAAACAGCTCCTCCACCTTCCGGTGGTCGGCCTTCAACAGTGCAATGGCATCTTTCCTGGCAGCAGGCATGGGGTATTCCTCAAGGATTGGCGATACAGCAACGTATGCTGTGGTTTCATCGTTCCCAAACCGCATCTGTCGGCGATGTTATTTTGAGGTGGCACGGTGGCCAAGGTCCGTATTGGCATTTCGGGATGGCGTTATGCGCCATGGCGGGGCAAATTCTATCCGAAGGAGCTACGCCAGAAGGATGAGCTCGCTTTCGCCGCCGGACAGTTTTCCACTATTGAGATCAACGGAACTTTTTACTCCCTGCAGCGACCGGAGAGCTTTGCAGCCTGGCATGACGCCGTGCCGGAGGATTTTGTCTTTGCGGTCAAAGGGCCGCGCTACATCACCCATATGCGGCGGCTGACCGATGTCGAAGTGCCGCTGGCTAACTTCTTTGCCTCCGGGGTCCTCAGGCTCGAGGCCAAACTGGGTCCGGTCTTGTGGCAATTGCCGCCCAGTTTCGCTTTCGATGCCGAACGGCTCACCCGCTTTTTCGACCTGCTGCCGCGCACCACCGGGGAGGCTGCCCGGCTGGCGAAGAAGCATGACAACAAACTGCGCCACCGCGCCTGGCTAAGGGCGGGCGCCGGCCGGCCTATCCGCCATGCCCTGGAAATCCGTCACGACAGTTTTCGTGATGCGGCTTTCATTCGTCTGTTGCGCAAGCATGATATCGCATTGGTGGTCGCCGACACGGTGGAGTGGCCGCTCCTGATGGATGCCACTGCCGACTTCGTTTATGTGCGGCTGCATGGCTCCAAACAGCTCTACGCCAGCGGTTATGAAGCAGAAGATTTGGCGGTCTGGGCTCGGTGCATCCGTGCCTGGCGGGAGGGCAAGGAAGCGCAAGGCGAGCACGCCGGTCCACCGGCGCGAAGCTGCCGGCGGGACGTCTATGTTTACTTCGACAATGATATTAAGGTCCGCGCCCCTTTCGATGCCAGGGCATTGATTGAGAAGCTCACTCGTTGACCATTGGGTCTTAATGGACGGCGGCCGGTGAGGGCAGGCCGGCATAAATGCATCTTGCGCCGCACCACACCTCAATGGCCTGGCCCGGCTTGGCCAGGGTGATGGCGCGCCGGATGGCGGCGTGATCGTCGACATGCGAACTGGAGTATATTGCCGGACTGGAGGGGTGCTCCGGAAGCACCCGGATCTCGTATGTTTTCACTGGAACGCCCGCCAACTCTTCCTCGCTCTCAACGCGCGTTTTTGCAGTCCGTTTCGCGATTAAACAGCTCGCATCGTGAGCTAACAAAAGCTAATCCCCTGCTGACGCCTGCCGGATCGCTTTCATTGCTGCGCTTGCGCCTTTCCAGCCCAGGATCGTGAGCGTCTTTCCGCCACCGAGGACCACACCCTGGAAGAATTGCTCCAGTTCCTGCTTGAGATGATCGGTCAACAGGTCTTTCTTTACAGCCTTGTCGGCATCCGGGATTAGGAGGAAGCGGTCGTTGCGGACGGGGGCCTTGCCTTTTTCCTTCTGTTCGATCCGCAACACGGCAATGGGTCGGCATTCAATCAGGCATCCGACGGGGCAGGCAGCATCGTGCAGCACCAGTGCGTCCAGCGGATCGCCGTCGCCAGCTTTGGTGCCCGGAATGAAGCCCCAGTCGTAGGGATAAACGAGGCCATGAGGCAAAGACTTGCCGAGTACGAACAACCCTTTCTTCGGATCATATTTGCATTTTGCGGTCATGCCGCGGCTGGCCTCCACGACCACATGGACCAGTCCGGAGTCGATCGCCGGCAGGTTAGCCAATTTTGTCATGCCTTGATGACGCTGATCTTGCCGCTGGGTTCCAACACCAGCTTGCGGGTCTTGCCCAACTCGGCCAGCCCATCGAGTCCGTGCTCGCGCAGGGATTCTTCCAGGTCGGTCATGGAAATCTTGGCTCGCAGTCGGGCGGATTCCCGGATCGCGCCTCCCTGGCTCAACAGGACGACATCCCCTTCCACCAGGCGCGCCAGCTTGGTGCTATGCGCCACTGCATAGGCGAGCACGAGATGCAGCGCCACCAGCACGGCCACCGATACAAGCGTCCCCCAGAACGGCACGCCGCCTGTCATGGCTCGGCTGAGATTCGAACCCACAATGATCGAGATGATCATGTCGATCGCTGACATATGGGCGAAGGTTCTCCGCCCGCTTAATCTCAGCATGATCAGGCCGTAAAAAAAGATCAGAACAGCCCGGGCACATTCCTGTCCTGTGGTCAGGTCCTTCATGCCGCCGAATATGGCTTCCATAGCAGACCTCTTCATTGTTGCGGGACTGGAACGCCGGAGAGGAAGCGCGGGTTCATCGGGACCTGCCGCGGGGACTCCTCAGCCGGCCTCTTTGCGGTCCCGGTTGGTGGTCGTCGCCGCTGACTGCTCAGCCGCCTTGATGCCGGGCACCGGCCCCTTGTTTTCGACATGGGAGATGAAGGCCCGGACCCAGGTCTCGAAGCTCTTCATGGCTTTGGTTTCCGTGACCATGTCCTCGACCTGGTCATCGGCATAAGGCTTGCCTGCGCCGAACACCGTGCAGGCCCAAAGCGCGTCGGGAACCTCGATGTCGCTATACCGGCACTGCCAGACCAGCCCCTGATAGGCCATGCGCTCGTCGCCGCCCCGCATCGGATGTTCGCTCCCATTGAACCATTCGGGGTGCTTCAGCCCTTTGGGTACGCCATTTCCGTCTTCCTCGTTGGCGCCATCGTCGCCATAACAAAAGAATGCTGCGCTGCGTCCCGACAGGTGGTTCTTGCTGAGCTCATGCCATAGCGGCGAACGCTCCAGAGCCTGTGCCTTCAAAGTATCTTTCTTGTCGATCAGGTCGGGACGCGGATTGCCCCCGTTCATGCATACCAGCCGGTCAAACATGGCCTTCAGGTTGGTGGAGGGTCCATACCAGTTCACCGGCCCGATGAAGGCCCAGGCATCCGCCCGTGCCAGACGGCCATAAAGGTCAAGGTCCCACATCAGGTCCGGCTGTGTCTCGCTGCGCGGGCCGTAGCAGTTGCAGGGCCAGACGCAGAGCGCCATCGAAGATGAGGCGCAGGCATTGCAGCTTTGGATCTTGGGCTTGCCATGCTCATTGCCGAGATCCTCGGTATCCACTTGCCATCCGGCCGGCATCATCGCCGCCATGCGCTGCATCAAGGCGCGGGCCTTGGAGTCCAAGCCCGGACATGAATGCTGGCGCCGCTGGGAACCGGCGACCAGCAGCACGCGCAAGGGCCGGGTCTCTGCAGGGGCGATCGGGCTCGCGGTCTTGTTTGTCACCAGACCGCAACGGCCAAAAACCTGCCCAAGTTCCCGGAACGGGCTGCCAAGGGGCGGGTTCTCAAGGCTTCCACACTCTTCGGAGCCACGCATGGACAAGGATCATCGGCAGTTCAGCAACCCGTCTGAAGCCGGGCCGCTGGAGAATCCCAACACCAAATACCCCAAGCCGCCTTTCCGGAAACAATCCCAGCCTTGGCCCGGCCTGGCCTGCAAGATGGAGCCGCCGCCCGATCATGGCGAGGAAAGCTATCGCGGCTCGGGCCGTCTGGCGGGACGCAAGGCACTGATCACCGGCGGCGATTCCGGCATGGGACGTGCTGCGGCCATCGCCTTTGCCCGCGAAGGCGCCGATGTGGCGATCAATTATTACCCTTCCGAGGAAGAAGATGCCCGCCAAGTGATCGCGCTGATCCAAAAAGCGGGGCGCAAAGCCGCCGCTATCCCTGGCGATCTGCGGGACGAACCATTCTGCCAAAGCTTGGTGGCGGCGGCGGTGGAGAAGCTGGGAGGGTTGGACATCCTGGTCTGCAACGCCGCGCGCCAGCAGTCGCGCGAATCCATCCTGGACATCACCAGCGAGGATTTCGACGCCACCATGAAGACCAATATCTATGCGCCTTTCTGGATCATCAAGGCGGCATTGCCGCATCTTGCGCCGGGCGCGGTGATCATCGGCACGGCATCCGAACAGGCTTATGATCCATCGCCGGACTTGTACGATTACGCGCAGACCAAGGCCGCGACCATGAATTATGTGAAGTCGTTGGCCAAGCAATTGGCCACCAAAGGCATCCGCGTCAACGGGGTGGCGCCGGGACCGATCTGGACTCCCTTACAGGTTTCCGGCGGCGCTTCGATGGAGAAGCTGGAAAAGTTTGGTGGTCAGGCGCCGATGGGACGCCCAGGACAACCGGCCGAACTGGCATCGATCTATGTGCAGCTCGCCGCCGCTGATGCCAGTTACGCCACCGGCCAGATCTATGGCGCGGCCGGCGGCGGTGGCCAGCCCTGAGGGAACTTTCAGCAGCAGCCGGCATTACCTCCGCGATAAGAAAAGAGGGAACTCCCCATGCGCCTGGTCCTGCTGATCATCGTGATACTTCTGCTTATCGGCGCACTGCCTGTTTGGCCCTACAGCGCCAATTGGGGCTATTACCCTGGCGGCGGTCTCGGCTTGGTGCTGGTGATCGTTCTGGTCCTGGTGCTGCTGGGACGATTGTAAGGCCGCAGCCGGAGTTCGGGGCAGGGGCTCGCGACTTCAACCGGACAGTATTCAACTCTCTGCGTGCCAAGCGCCGGTTCCGATCAGCTTGACGAAGCGCACAGCTTCCCGCTCGTCTTTCTCGAAAGAGGTTTCGCCCTTTCGGACAATGCGCGCCAGTTGCTGCCGGTCCATCGACCCTACTGGAATCACCAGGCGTCCACCGATCGACAACTGCATTTTCAGCGGCTCCGGTATCCGGGGAACGCCGGCCGAGACGATGATGGCATCAAACGGCGCCTGTTCCGGCCAGCCGGCGCTTCCATCTCCGGTCTTGAACACGACATTGTCGTACTCCAGCGCCCGTAATCTTTCGCGCGCCGCTTCGGTAAGGGCGGCATGGCGCTCGATGGCAAAGACCTTGGCTGCGATACGGCTCGCCACCGCGGCGGCATAGCCGGAGCCGGCGCCCACTTCCAGCACCTTGTCGTTTTCTTCCAGTTCCGCCGCCTCCAGCATGGCGGCAACGATATAGGGCTGGGAAATGGTCTGACCCTCCGCGATGGGAAGAGCATTGTCTTCGTAGGCGAATTCCTTGGATCCGGCGGCGACGAAGGCGTCGCGGGGCACCGTGCGCATCGCCTCCAGCACGCGGGGATCGCGTATACCCCGCCGCGCAATCTGCGCTTCCACCATTCGGTTGCGGGCCTGGACATAATCCATGACAGCTCCAAGGACAGAAGAACGTCCGGTCCCAGCCACGGTTCGGCCATGGAAGATAGCTTGACTTGCTTTTTTCGGCCATGTACTTTGCAATACAAAGTGGATCAGCGATGCGCGAACTGAACCGGGCACTGGCGGACATCCTGGAGATACGATCCCAGATCGCGGCGGGGACCTCGTTCCGCGGTTATGGTCCAACCACCATTGCGGCGACCGGTGTCATCGGCATGCTTACCGCTGCTTTGCAGGCGGTGCGGCCGGATATTTTCGCAAGCAGTTCCAAGCGCTTTGTCGTGTGCTGGATCGCCGCCAGCGTGATTTGCGCCATCGCAGTGCGGATCGAAATGCAGGGACGTTCGCGCCGCCTTCATTCCCATCTGGCCGATACCATGATCAACCAGGCGATCGAACAGTTCATGCCGGCCGCCGCCGCCGGCCTGTTCCTGCCTTTGTTCCTGTTGAAATTCGCGCCCCAGGATATCTGGATCATGCCCGGCCTGTGGCAGCTCTTCGTCAGCCTGGGCATCTTTGCTTCGGTGCGGTCCCTGCCGCGACCAATGGCGCTGGCGGGCGGCTGGTACTTCATCACCGGTTTTGTCTGCCTGTTGTGGGCCAGTGGCACAAAGACCCTGTCGCCCTGGGCGATGGGGGCACCCTTCTTCGCCGGCCAGATGCTGATGGCCGCCATCCTGCATCTTTCTTCGCAAGGAGGGCGCGATGAAGAAGACTGAGTCCGAGGCCCCTTTTGCTTATGAGGGGCTGGAACGGGTGATGCATGAAAAGGCGCGGCTGGGTGTTCTCAGCTCCCTGATCGCCCACCCCAAAGGGCTGGCCTTTGGCGATCTCAAGCAGCTTTGCAATCTGTCCGACGGCAATCTCAGCCGCCATCTCCAGGTGCTGCAGGAAGCCGGGCTGGTGGAGATCATCAAAAGCTTTGAAGGCAACCGCCCCCAGACCACATGCCGGCTGACCCGCAGCGGGCGCCGCCGTTTCCTGGACTATCTGGCTGTGCTTGAGCAGCTGGTGCGCGATGCCGCCGAAACCGCAGGCGAGGATTTCGGCCATGCGCGGGCCCGCATTGTGCCGGGTTGATCAAAGTATTTTTTTGACAGGAGACTTTGTAATGCAAAGTGCTTTAAAGCATAGAATTCATCTGGCCATCATCATGGACGGCAATCGCCGCTGGGCTGCCGGCCGCGGCCTTGGTCATGGGCAGGGGCACGAAGCCGGGGCAGAGGCTTTGCGCCGCATCGTCCAGGTTGCGCCTGACCACGGCATCGCCACGCTCACCGTCTATGCCTTTGCCTCGGAGAATTGGCGGCGGCCTGCCGAGGAGACGGCCGCGATGATGGCGCTTTTCCGGCGCTATCTGGACAGCGAGACCGAAGCACTGGTGCGCGACGGCGTCCGGCTTTCGGTGATCGGCCGCCGCGACCGGCTGGGCGATCAACTGGTTGGCGAAATCGAGCGCTCAGAAGCCGCCACCGAATGGGGCGACTCCATGCACCTGCGCCTGGCGGTCGACTATTCCGCCCGTGCCGCCCTCCTGGAGGCCGCGCGCAAGACCGGGCGCAATACCAGCCTCGAGGAGTTCGCCGCCGGCCTGACCGGCGAGAGCGGCGATGTGGATTTCCTGATCCGCACCGGCAACGACCACCGCCTGTCTGATTTTCTTTTGTGGGAATGCGCCTATGCCGAACTTTATTTCTCGCCCTGCCTGTGGCCCGATTTCGGGGAGAAAGACCTGGCTGAGGCGCTGGACGATTTTCACCGCCGCACGCGCGCGGCAGGCGTGGCAAGGGCTGCCTGATGCGCATCCTTCTGATCAACATTCCTCATCCTTCCATCGGCAGCCGCATCCCCGATGACCATCTGCCGCCGCTGGGCTTGTTGTCCATCGGCGGCCCGCTGATCGACGACGGCCATGATGTGACCTTGCTGGATGCGGAATTCGGTCCCAAGCCGCTGGCCGAGATCGTTTCGGCGGCCGTGGCGCACCAACCCGAGGCCGTGCTGTTCGGTCATTCGGGGTCCACCTCCGGCCATCCCATTATTGCGGACGTGGCTTGCCGTATCGCGGCAGCGATGCCGGGAATCCGGATCGTTTATGGCGGCGTCTTTCCCACCTATCACTGGCGCGAAATCCTGGCGGCCGAATCCTGGGTCACCGCCATTGTGCGCGGGGAGGGTGAGGAAACCGCCCGGCGCTTGATGCGGGCGCTGGAACGGGGCACGCCGCTTTCGCAGATCCGCGGCATCGCCTATCGCCAGGAGGGGCGCACCTGCGCCACGCCGCCCGCCAGCGTGATCGCCGATCTTGACGATTACCGCGTGGGCTGGGAATTGATCGACCATGCCCGTTACAGCTATTGGGGCGGCTTGCGCGCTGTACTGGTGCAATTTTCCCGCGGCTGCCCGCATTTGTGCAATTACTGCGGCCAGCGGGGTTTCTGGACCCGCTGGCGCCACCGCGATCCCGTGCGTTTCGCCACGGAGCTGGCGCGGCTCCATCGCGAACATGGCGTCAAAGTAATCAATTTCGCGGACGAGAATCCCACCGTGTCGAAGAAGGCATGGCAACAGTTTCTCGAAGCCTTGATTACCGAAAAGGTCGATCTGATTCTGGTCGGTTCCACCCGGGCCGGCGACATCGTGCGTGACGCGGACATCCTGCATCTCTACAAACGGGCCGGCTGGCAGCGTTTCCTGCTGGGCATGGAAAACACCGACGAGAAGACGCTGGAATTGATACGCAAGGGAAGCGCCACCGCCACCGACAGGGAAGCCATCCGCCTGATGCGCCAGAACGGCATTCTCTCCATGGCGACCTGGGTGGTGGGCTTCGAGGAGGAACGCGATCGCGATCATTGGCGGGGGCTGAGGCAGCTTTTGTCCTATGATCCCGACCAGATCCAGATGCTGTATGTTACGCCGCATCGCTGGACGCCTTACTACCGGCTGGCCGAGCATCGCCGCGTCATCCAGACCGACCGCCGGCTCTGGGACTACAAGCACCAGGTACTGGCGACCCGTTATATGCCGCCCTGGCGCGTGCTGTTGTGGTTCAAGTTCACCGAACTGGTGGTGCAGCTTCGTCCCAAGGCGCTGTGGCGCGTGTTGTTCCATCCCGACCCGGGCCTGCGCCATGCCATGCGCTGGTACACCAGGATGGGACGCAGGGTCTGGCCGCATGAAGTTCTGGGCTTCCTGTTTCGCGACCGCCGCACCAGCCAGGGACCAAGCGTTGGCGAGTTCTGGGGCAAGGCGCAGGATCAGGAGGAAGAGTCGATGGTTCCCCAAACACGGGGGCGGTTGCCGCTCGCCGCCAATTCCTGATTCCGATGAAAGCTTCCATGATAAATGCCCGCGGCTTGCTGCAATTCGTGCTGGGTCTGCTGTTCCTGGCGGCGATGCTTTTGGCCGTATACGCCGGCTGGGTCGAACCATCGACCTTGCGGGTTTCGTCCTATTCGATCTCCCAGCCTTCGCCTCTGCTTAAGGGCTTGCGCATCGCCGTGATCAGCGATCTGCATGGCGGCGCCCCTCATATCGACACCACCAAGATCGACCGCGTGGTTGCCATGACCAATGCCGCCAGGCCGGATCTGGTCCTGCTCACCGGCGATTATGTGATCGGGCATGTGCTGGGCGGCGAGCATATGCCGATCGAAACCATCGCCGCGCATCTCAAGGGCCTGCGCGCGCCCTTGGGTGTTTACGCGGTGCTGGGCAATCACGACCGTTGGGAAGACCCCGATCATATCGCCAATGCGCTTCGCCAAGCCGGCATTCCCGTCATGGCCAACAGCCATGCGATGTTGCCAGCACCCCGGAATGCGATCACCCTGGTTGGGATCGGCGATCGCGCCAGTGGCGGGGCCCGCCCCAACAAAGCGCTGGATGGTGTGACGGGGCCGGCGCTTTGCTTCACCCATTCTCCCGATATCTTTCCCAGGCTTGCACCCATCTGCGCGTTGACGATTGCCGGTCACACCCATGGCGGTCAGATTTCCCTGCCTTTACTGGGGCGTCCCGCGGTGGCGGAGATCGCTTCCCGCTACGGCCAGCGTTATGCCATCGGCATCGTCCGCGAACGCGGCATGATTCTGTTCGTCAGCCCCGGCATCGGCACCAGTGGCCTGCCGCTGCGCCTGGGCGTGCCGCCGGAGATATCGCTGCTGACTCTGCAGTGATGTTCGCCTGATTATGCGGACCGGAACTTCATGAAGCGCCGGTTTAAGGTTCCACCAATTTGCACTGTCTGTGTATCGCCCAATATCGTATGATGGCTGCGCGAGGCGTTGGTTCGATGAGAGAGCTATGCGCTATTTCTTCCATGTTCGCGACGATGCCGGCCTTATTCCTGACGGGGAAGGCGGCGAATTCTCCAGCCTGAAGGCCGCCCGGAACGAGGCGGCGGCCAGTGCGCGGGAATTCGCGGTGGATGACCTGCGCTGCGGCGCGCCGGTCAAGCCGCGCAGTATCGAGATCACCGACGAGCATGGCAGAATCCTGGAAACCATCGCGATTCGTGACGTTTTGATTGCCGGTTGAATCTGTACGATTTCGGACGGAAAACAGCCTCGGGATTTCCACAAATGGGGTGAAATATCCGGTCCGTCGCGTTCGCTGTAGATTTTAAAGTGTGAATTTGCAGGGGTGAGGAAGATGTCCTGTTACGAGATCAGGCTGCACCGGCCCGATGGAGAATATTCGGCCAGTTGTTTTTCCGTCCACGCTTCTGATCGAACTGCTTTGATTTCCGCACGCCAGCTTTTGAACGAAAGATTGCCCAGTGCCGGCATCTGGCACGACGGCCGCCGCGTCGGTGTGGTCTATCGCGCCGCGCCGATGGCGGCGTGAAGCGCCCGGCGATCAGCTACGAACGGTCCGGCCGAGAAAATTGCGCGCCAATGCGTGATAAAGCGACTCCCTCTGGAATAGGCGGGATACGCCGTAGGCGATCAGCGCCGCCAGGAGCAGCGGCAGCCGCATGCCTGCGGCGTTGCTCATTTCAGCGATGATGACAGCCGAGGTGATGGGCGCCTGAACGACACCGGCGAAATAAGCGGTCATTCCCAGAAGCACGATGGCTCCGGGGGCGTGAACCCGAAACGCTTCGGCTATCAGGTTTCCTATCCCCGCGCCGATGGAAAGAGTGGGCGCGAAAAAGCCGCCGGGAATGCCGGAAAGGGTGGATGCCAAAGTTGCCGCGAACTTGAGCGGAGCGAAATCCCAAGCCATGCCGTGTCCTTCCACCGCGAGCCTGGCTGTCTCGTAGCCGGTTCCGTATGTCGCGCCGTGACTGACTATGCCGCACAGCGCCACGACGAGGCCGCTCGCTCCCGCCAGCCACAACGCGCGTCCGGCTGGTGACCCTGCAACCCAAGCCCGAAGGCGCAAAGAGCCACCCAGCACCAGCCTGGCAAAAAGCGCTCCGGCCAATCCGCCGACAACTCCGCAGATCACTACGGCAGCCCAATCGATTGTCACCAGCAGCATGGACGATGTGCTGCCGAAATAATTGTAATTGCCCACAAGGCCCAGGGACGCGATGCCCGCCAGTATGACGGCGATCAAAATCAGTCCGGCATTGCGCTGTTCGAAGGCACGGCCCATCTCTTCAATGGCGAAAACGATTCCCGCCAGCGGTGTGTTGAAGGCAGCGGCGACGCCGGCTGCGGCACCAGCCAGGATAAGCCCCCGCTCTCCCATCATGCGGCCGATCTTGCCCGCCTGCAGCAGGATCGCTGCGCCGACTTGAACGGTGGGACCTTCGCGGCCGATCGAGGCCCCGCAAGCCAATCCGAGCAGAGTGAGAAAGATTTTTCCAAAAGTCAGTTTCAGCGACAGCAATCGCGCCCGTGCGTCCGGGTCCTTGATGTGACGGGCTGCGATGGCTTGAGGAATGCCCGAGCCTTGGCTTCCAGGAAAGAAACGCTGTGCCAGCCGGGCTGACAGTACAAATCCCATGGGCGTAAGTATCAGCGCGAACCACGGATGGAACAGCAGGCTGCGGAACAGATGCGTTGCCTGGGTCGCGGCGGCTGCAAACGCCACACTGACGACACCCACCGCCAACGCGCCGCCCCAGAATACCAGGCGCATCCGCCAGCGCCGCCCCGAGAATAGGAGCTTGCGGTGGCGGTAATTTGGCGGGGCGGTCATCCGCGCCGGATTAGCCGGGCCGCTTCCATCGCGAAATAGGTCAGGATGCCGCTGGCGCCGGCACGCTTGAAGGCGGTCAGGGATTCCAGGATGGCGCGGTCGCGCTCCAGCCAGCCTTTTTCAAAAGCCGCGGACAACATCGCGTATTCGCCTGACACCTGATAAGCGAAGGTGGGTACGCCGAAACGTTCCTTCACCCGGAACACCAGGTCCAGATATGGCATGCCTGGCTTGACCATCACCAGGTCGGCGCCTTCCTGAAGGTCCAGCGCGACTTCGCGCAAGGCCTCGTCGCCATTGGCCGGATCCATCTGATAGGTGCGTTTGTCGCCGATGAGCGATTTGGCGCTGCCGACGGCGTCACGGAACGGGCCGTAGAAGGCGCTGGCATATTTTGCGGCATAGGCCATCAATAGGGAGTTGTGATTGCCGTTCTTTTCGAGCGCGGCGCGGATGGCGCCGATGCGTCCATCCATCATGTCGGAAGGCGCGATGATGTCGCAACCGGCGGCGGTCTGCACCAGGCTCTGCTGAACCAGCATCTCCAGGGTGGCATCATTGTGCACATCGCCATCCCGCAATAGGCCGTCATGGCCATGGCTGGTATAGGGGTCCAGCGCCACATCGCACAGCACGCCGATCTCCGGCACTGCCGATTTGATCGCCCGCACGGCCCGGCACACCAGATTGTCGGGGTTCAAGGCCTCGCGGCCATCCTCGGTCTTCAACCCGGCCGGGGTCTGGGGAAACAGCGCGATTACCGGAATGCCGAGACCGGCGGCCTCTTTCGCCGCCGTCACCACCAGGTCGACCGACAGCCGCTCCACGCCCGGCATGGACGAGACCGGCTCGCGCTTGTTGTCGCCCTCGATCACGAACACCGGCCAGATGAAATCGGCCGGCGACAGCGTGTTCTCAGCGACAAGGCGGCGGGTCCAGTCGTGACGGCGCAGGCGGCGCAAACGCAGGGCAGGGTAGGTGGTCATCCGGCTCTCTTGCCAATTTTGCGGTCTGCACGCAAGTTTTAGCCATGGATTCTCATGTAAAGGTTGAGAAGCGTGGTGCCCTGGGCCTTCTCACCCTGAACCGGCCGCAGGCGCTCAATGCCCTGACCCATGGCATGATCTTAAGCCTCCTGACCCAGCTCGAGGCCTGGGCGGCTGACGCCTCCATCAAGGCGGTCGCGATCCGGGGCGAAGGCGAGCGGGCTTTCTGTGCCGGCGGCGATATCCGCGCCGTGCAGCAGGCCGCGGCCGCGGGCAAGGATGACGGCGCCGACCTGCTGCGTGACGAATATCGCATGAACGCATTGATCGGGAGTTATCCAAAGCCCTACATTGCCATGATCCACGGCATCTGCATGGGCGGCGGCGCCGGTGTGTCGGTGCATGGCAGCCACCGCCTGGCGGACGCTTCGCTGGATTTCGCGATGCCCGAGACCGGCATCGGATTCATTCCGGATGTGGGCAGCAGCCATTTCCTGTCACGCCTGCCCGACGAGATCGGCATGTATCTCGGTCTTACCGGCACCCGCATCGGGCTTGCCGACGCGCTGGATGCCGGATTGATGACCCACGCGATCGATCGCCAGGATTTCGACACGGTGATCGCGCGCTTTTCCGGCGGACAGCCGGTTGACGAAGCCATTTCGGGGCTGGTCCGCAAACCTCCGCATGGTCCGCTGCAGGCCCATCGCCGCCGCATCGCCGCCATCTTCTCTGCCGCTTCGCTGGAAGGCGTTCTGGAAAGGCTAGATCGTGACGGCGGCGATTTTGCCCGCGACACCGCGCAACTGATCCGCACCCGCTCACCTACTTCGCTCAAGCTGGTGTTTCGCGAGTTGCGCGAAGCCCGTGCGCTGGATCTCCGGCAAAGCCTGGCGATGGAGTACCGCTTGGCGGTGCGTGCGCTGAATAGCCATGACTTCCGCGAAGGCGTGCGCGCCGCGCTGATTGACAAGGACCGCAACCCGAAATGGCAGCCTTCTTCGCTTGCCGCGGTGGGCGATACCGGCGGTTTTTTCGCCTCACTGGGCGCGAAAGAACTGTTCTGATTGTATCGAACGGCTTTACGTTTTGTTTGCCATAAGCCCAACCGCGCGCAACAGTTGCAACCGCTGGTCGACATTTTACGCGTCTTTAAGACATCCCACCTAGTGTGGTCCCAACAACAGGTGGGCCCTGCGAAAAGTGGGGAAAATTGAGATGACGGCGATGGC
>Ga0157379_10002492_pt1 | contig 15410 bp, 15 predicted proteins | sample S25metaG_FD_121802 | JGI IMG/M metagenome (GOLD analysis project Ga0157379, IMG submission 121802) | Switchgrass rhizosphere microbial communities from Kellogg Biological Station, Michigan, USA - S2-5 metaG | ecosystem: Host-associated > Plants > Roots > Rhizosphere > Soil | place: USA... | reverse complement strand
CTTGACAATAAATATACCAAAGCGTAATAGGAGACCAGATAATGCTTCACTGTATATCACTCTGACTACTGAAACAAAGACCAAGATTTTCACTAGAACCTTACCCTTCGCACTGTTTTTATCTGGCAGGTTGGGACTCCTGTAGACTCGGAAGTCCTTTCGTCGTCCATCTACTCGCTTCATTCTCTGGCACTCGATACTGGTACTCTCCTGTCCCATCTACAGTTACTCACCTCCACATCGCTTTCAAGTCTGAAAACTTTCGCCCCTCGGGATGTCCTTAGTCTCAGCAATCAGGACCTTCTACCATGGCTCTCTTTAATAACCTGTGGAAATCTAAAGTGCCTCGATCTTGGTGATTCGAAGTTTCCGAGGGAAAGTGAAGCCGAAGTCGTGGAGACTATTCTACCATCAATGAACAATTTAGACTATTTTCACTTGGACGAAGGCATGTTTTTTCCCCAATTTTCGATGCATTTCATCCAGATTCGAGAAGAAGAAAATCAGACACCAAATCCCCTTTGCATACCTTAGTACTAGATGGACATCGGGGGGGGGTTGTCTTTGGATGTCCTAGTAGACAAGCTTCGGACTATCCATTGGGAGCGCGTGGGTATCACCGGGGAAGCGTATGGTGCCCATCGATGAAAATAAATTCGTGCAGGACACAGCTCGGAGTGGAGGGATCCGTTTGGCGTTCTTTGATATTAGTTACGATCAATATCTACGAAGGTTTGTATAGAATCCTCATAGTCAGGGCGAGTTCCTCGGCCTCAAGCAACCCGCTATATCTCACTGTGCTCAAGCAATCAATCAGCGAGGCAGTGAATTGGGTATTTCATCCTCAAGCTTCCTGGACGTCATACATACAGTGTTCTAGTTTCTAACGGCAGAGACAAATACAGAGTTTTCCTACAGATCCATCCCATCCACCATGTCTTTCCTCACCCATATCCTTCCCTCATCATCTCATCCGGGGGCCACTCCACAACGAACACTCTCGCTAAAAGGAGAGGCAATTCATTCTCAGCCATGTCAAATTTCTGTTCCAAACACATCCTTCGCCATAATCCTTCCATCGTCGCTGACCTTCGATCTTGCCATCGTCGCTTTCGTATTATTTCCAGAACGCAGCGCAGTCCCCAGGTCATAGGTTCGAAGGAACATTCGGTGACGTCGCGATGACAGTGAATTCCTGGAGTGATTCTTCTGCAAAGCTTGCTGATACAGGACGAAATACGCGAATGTACATCTGGATACCGTCCCATATAGCGTCGCGGCCACTCATAATTGGAGAGATGAGTCGTTTGCCAGCGGTGGAGATTTCGATCCTTGGGACTTCGTGAATGAATGCACACTCTTCACCTTCGCAATATTCTGCTGTCGTTTCCACAGGGCAGGGTGCATAGATATAATAGAGTAGCAAATAAACGATCTAGAAGCTTCTGTAAAAGCCGGAATCGATACGGACCGTCGAGGCGTTTGGGGATTAGCGAGTTGAAGAAGAAACGCAATTGGCGCAGCGAAGCGAGTGGAGAGCTCGCGGCTCATTGTGCGCATAGGCGTCGTGGGGGGATGACAGTGTCGCAAAAATCCTTTTTTCCTGACGCCCTGAAGGTCCTGATTCAGCCTGATCAAGCTCCCTCAGGACTGATCAGGGCGTTTCCTCTTTCTGTCAGATTTCGTATACAGCGTTTTCAGCACAATATAAACATCCTTTTTCTCCTGATCCAAGCCATGAACCATATCAGGCCATATCAGGCCATATCCGGATTTTTGGATTTTTGCGACAAGGAATCCGTTGTTGACTGCCATGGATGGTTATTGCTTCCGTGATTTTGAATACGTTGACAAAGAAACTTGAGTTTCTTTCCCCTGCACCAGATATCTGGTGCATTTGAACAAATCAGAGCGCCAATCGACTGAGTAGAGAGTCAAAATGCGGTAAAACGACTTGGTTTTGGACCCTTGTTAGGTCGGACATTCCTATCTCTTGGAGGGAAAAGGCTCTTATTCGCCAGTGCGAGGGCGACTTGAGTGGCGGAGCCGTTGCGGTCTCGACAGTCGCAAGTGAAGCTCTTCAAGGTTCAGCGAACTAGGAATACGGAAAGTCTCCTGGGTTAAGCCTGTACCAGTCCAAGCATTACTCTGCAATGTGCATTATTACTTGAATATTACCTATCTCTCAGGAACCCAAACTTTGGCCCATGGTGTGTAGCCGAAGAGTGTCTTGCGCCTAATGTATCCAGGAAGTGGCGTAGCAAAGCACTGGAACCTTCCCAAAAGCCTCATCACTGCTCTGACGTTGAAATACTTTAGCTGTGCCAATTCTCCCACTCAACATAGTCAGTGCAGATGTTCATAGTTGTTGGTGACGCTCTCCTGTCTCACGGCCCAGACTGGGAGTTAGGTTCCGAGATGATTCTCTTGGTCTTGAAATATGTACGGGTGTCTAGTTGATCATCGCTCAAGTAATCGTGGTTGATCCTTCATCGGAAGAAATGAGATTTGCTCCCGAGTTGAAGGATGTGCTTCTTTGGCAGGTAGTTCGCACAGTTAGATTTCGATCGGCTTCGATCGATTGACCCATAGCCTCAAGGCATCTTCCTCCCTTTTGTCTCCTTCGGTCAACAATCATTGCACTCTCCAATTATTTTTTCCAGATAATTCTAATTTATCAGTATGGTTGATAAATGGAGTGACGAACAGCGTAAGTTATGTTCCACACGCCTTGAACGTATCCAAAACAGATCATCTCATTGTTGTCCTGAATATCTTCATGGAAAATAGATGCCCCAGTCTTGTCTAAGAGGCAATTATTGGCCATTGCACCTGAACTTGAACTCAATCCAGCGTTGTTGTACGTCTGTATCTCATCTCATCATATATCTCACAAGGAAATCGTAGTGATGGGCACGAGTGTGGCATTAATTTCAACTTTGTTACTGGGAATCTTGGAAGGTACGACAATCAGACTGGTCAAGAAAGTGATTTCGAGGAGGTAAATATGAACGGCGATTTGATTCGGTGTTATGATATATCATGGGTTATCTCTAGAGACTTCAACCCGCCACTATGCCACGAGTTGCAGAGCTTATCATTATTACCAAATATTCCCCTTGGTGTACTGTCGTGGTAAACCCAGAAGGGGTCTCAGTGGATGATATTTTTGGGGCATTGTACAGGGAGTAAGCAATTTAACCTTCACCCGCGTCTTTCATTGGAGGTTCATTAGTCCGCAGTTACGAGGAGTTCATTACGCCACAGGAGTATGGTAATCGAATTATTATCCTCGTCTCTTAATTGAGTCTTTCTTTGAAGATGGGCAGGTATCACCCCACGTTCGCAGGAGCAAATGGGGCGGACAAGGCAATTAAACGAAATGCAGCTTATGGCTCCTTCAATGACACCGCCTGGACAATACAGACGTTATGGTGTGTAGTTGTTCCGATTTCTCTCACCGGCTTATTTCTTTAATGTCTTTCGATTCATAACAGACTTCCTCCGTAACATGATGTAAGTCTTCCTCGTTTTACGTTTTCTCCGTCTTAACCGTCTTTTAAGTTTCTTCCATCGATTGGAAAAGGATGACGCTTATGCTAGGGAGCGGCTACATTACACTGCACCGAATATCTTCGTAATGCGTCTTCTCAGCTAGAAAGCACGGTTACTTTGCCGATCATTTTCTTCATTGTAAATATACCCCCGTTTATTCAAAAAGTAAATCACCACCCTCTCGGGGAGATATACGCAAGATCATTGGGCTAAATTTGAGGGCCATAGACTGGAAATAAGAGATATTAAGGAACACTTATTCTCCCATTCATGAGTGACACGTAACACTAGTCACAGACCGTTTGAGGTCACCAACCACTGGCGTAACCTGAGCAAAGACTTGTAATGACGCCCCCAAAGAAACGTGTAACATATTTCTATGACCGTCTGTGTTATTTGTGTATAACTCTTATTACTTACTGACTCTCTTGTAGCCGATATTGGTTCATATTCATACAGTCCTCCAAATGGTGTAACACATCCTATGAAGCCCCATCGAATACGGATGGCTGATAATCTTATTTCTGCATATGGGATGATGGATAAGATGACAGTACTGGTAAGTGTTTCAACTTACAACTAACAGGGATGTTCTGATCAGTGTTGCCAGCGGTCACCACGTGCGACTGCAGCTGAGATGACAGCATTTCATACAGATGACTATGTTGAATTTCTGGCAAAGGTTACTCCAGAGACCTACGAAGAGTTAACCAATTCCACTGGGCAACGCTGTGAGTCTGAGATGTCCGTAGAGTTGATGGCGAATTTACCTCGTTTGTAGTCTTGTTTGGTGACGATAACCCAGCGTTTGATGGTGTATTTGAGTTCTGTTCTATATCTGCTGGTGGTTCAGTTGGTGCGTGTGATACTAATGTATATCTTCTATTTTCTTCTAATGAGCTTGTATAGGTGCTGCAAATAGAATCAATGACGGGTCGACAGACATCGCGATCAACTGGGCAGGAGGCCTTCACCACGCCAAAAAACGCGAAGCATCTGGTTTCTGCTACATCAACGATATTAATCTTGCCATCTTAGAACTTCTACGCTTCTTTCCGCGCGTATTATACATCGATATAGACTGTCATCATGGCGATGGTGTAGAGGAGGCTTTCTATACCACAGATCGCGTCTTAACCTGCAGCTTTCATAAATTTGGGGATTATTTTCCTGGGACTGGACATATTAATGATAGTGGGATGGGAAAGGGCTATGGATATTCCGTAAATGTGCCATTGAAGGATGGATTGACTGACGGAGCCTTCAAAAGTGTCTTCCAACCGGTGAGTCGGATTCTTCGTACTTTTCGTTCTGAAGTTTCAACATTTGCTTCAGGTCATAGATCATATTCTTGATTGGTACCGACCATCTGTGGTTGTACTACAATGTGGGGCCGACTCTTTAGCTGGAGACAAACTAGGCTGTTTCAATATCACGATGGAGGGCCACGCAATGAGTGTACAGCACTTACGCAAAGCAGGCCTTCCTCTCATTCTACTTGGTGGCGGCGGATATACGACCAAGAACGTCGCTAGAGTATGGACTTATGAAACTGCTTGTGCGTTAGGCATTGAAGACGAGATCGACCGCAATCTACCATATCACGACTATTTTGACTGGTTTGGACCTCGTTATAGATTGGAGGTCGTAGAAAACAACATGGATGATGTTAATGAGCAAGATGGGTATCTTGATGGTATTCGGTATGCCATCCATTTCTGTCTCTAGTGCAGACTCTTTGACTTATGAACAGCCGGGAGGTTCTGGAACAACTGCGAAGGTTACCTTTTGCCCCATCCGTCCAGATGCAAAGTGTACCACAGCAGAGTATGGTCAATGTTCTCGCTGGTGGATCATCCGATAGTTCGACCGATCCAAACGAGGAGGCTATGGAAGACACCATGAACGACCTTGATGATCGGATACAAAGTGCGCATCGTCCTCTCTCATCCACTACCGATTGCTAACATCATGGCAGAAATCGTGCGTCAAGCCTTCGATGGCCGTATCGAAGTCGATTCTGTTTCCGAATCTGAGATTGAAGACGCGGATATGTCTGATATCTCCGACTTATCATCTGGCACCAACCAACCTCCACGCCCAAAAATGCAACTCTGGACTCGCGATCATTATCGACCCAAACGCAAATTCTTCAGAAGCTCCCTCAATTGGGATCCAATAAACAAAGAACTGCGCACAGCAATCGCTGGCTTGAACGGCTATATCCCCAATGGCAACCTAAAACCATGGGGGTAAAGCTTCCTTCTTTTCTTTTGGGTGGGTTTTCTTCTTTCCTTTTGTTGGGACGTGTAAGAGTATACTATGTAACCGTTAAGTGTATTATAATTCCGCTTTCTTGTTTTGACAATCCACCCGCTCCGTGATATTAGAGCATATTCGCAACAGGCCTAGGTTATTGGCTAAGGCTCCACCTCCAATCCAAACTACAGAATAGCCTTAACAGTTGACCTAGGTCCACTGCGAATATGCCCTATCTACCGAACTTTCTTTTCATCCTTTTGGCTGACATTGTGACAGGTCGTCTCGTCACAATTTAGTCATTAGACCCATGGGTCCTGGACGGAGTTCGAACCAGGCCGACTCTTGTCCGGCAGATGGCTGCTTTTAGTTCATCGCTTCAGGCCGTGGACATGATCAGGACGCCAACGTGTATGTAAGTAAACCTACAGACCCCACATCCCTCTCTTTAAAACTATGATGGCCGTTCGCCACCAAAAAGCCCTGAAAATTTTTGAGGACATCAAGAATGTCAACGGAGCAGCAGAAGAGAGATTGGAGAAGGCTGGGGAGGATGACAAAGAAAAGTCGGCTATTGGTCGAAGCTCTCCGACCGAAATTACGAATTTAGAGATGGATGTGGACCCGGATATCGATCTTCCTCCAGACGGTGGACTTACGGCTTGGCTTGTTGTATTATCATGTTTTTTGCTGAACTTTAATTTGTTGGGTATCACATATGCTTTCGGTGAGTAATTTGTGACCTTTGTGAATAACTGAACTAATGTTTCATACTTTTATATAGGGGTTTACCAAGCCCGTTATCAGTTGCACGAATTTCCGAATCAGTCCCCTGAAGTTAGAAACCCTCAATTACTACTATTTTAATTCTGATAAAATCCTCAGTTAATATCTTTCATTGGTGCAATCTGCATTGCACTTACTTTGACTGTCGGTATCCCTGTGGCCCGCTGGATAGACGTTTACGGCTTCCATAAAATAACCATCGGAGGGGCAGTACTCTTCTCAGTCGGTCTAATGGGGGCGGGATTTTGCAAGTCAATCCCCACGCTCATTGTGACCCAGGGAGTGATCACTGGAGTTGGAGCCGGTGCAATGTTTATTCCTGCAAATATCGGTGGGTGCACCGACGTGACACACAACTTATCATGCCAACAAATATTATTCAGTTCCCGCTCAATGGTTTTTAAAAAACAGATCTTTCTCTATCGGAGTCGCCAGCGCAGGCTCAGGCGTCGGAGGCGTTTTTTGGTCCTTTGTATTACGTGCCATAATTGATCATCTAGGATACCGATGGGCACTTTGGATCTCGGCTGCTGGCTCTGCGCTTATCAATGTAGTTGCAATGATTTTCTTCAAGACTCGTAGAAAACCGAAGGATACCTCCCAGACATCGATATGGAGCGGCATGACATTGTTTCAAAATCCACGATTTGTCACTTTGTTTTGTGCTAGTGCACTCTCTGTATTTGGGCAAGTCGAATCTATATCTCGCTGCTTCCATTCTAATACTCCGCAGATACATGGTTCCTTATTTCTATGTCCCAACTTACGCACAGACTCAGCTAAGTGCAAGTCCCTCGGTTGGATCCATCTTGTCAGCTGTCATGGACATAGGGATGATCTTCGGACGCATTATCTTAGGCTTTGTGGCAGATTCTAGACTAGGAGCATTAAACTCTATCGTTGCAGCAATGGCCATCTCTGGGCTATGTCACTTCACATTCTGGTTACCTGCCGCGAACTCGTTGCCTCTTCTCTACATTTTTGCGTTTACTTATGGATTTTTTGGGGGAGGATATATCGGGTAAGAGCAGTAAAATAATTCCTTCGTAGGTAATTGTTTCATTATGTCTCATAGCCTTCTTCCTGCCGTATTGGTTCGAATATTTGATCCCAGTGACCTTCCTGTCATAACTGGTGTCTTTTTCACTAGTGAACTTCCAGGAGAAGTATGCCTCTTCCGCATGATTTAATATCTGTGTTTACAATGTCTCTAGCTAGCTGGAGGTCCTCTCGCTGGCGCGCTTTATAGCTCTGTTCACGGAAATTGGACGCCAGTGATCCTGTATTCGGGATTGACCCTCTTCGGCGGTTCATTATTTGCTCTAGGGACAAGGTTCCAAGGTAAGAGGATTTTTTTGATGCTAGAGAAGGATATATTGCTCACCATTGCATCCTAGTTCAACGGCGACTGATCGCTACAGTATGAGGGGGGAGTGACAGTTGGATTCGTCTCCCAATACCTTACTTGTCCTTCGTAGGACCATGTCAGAGGGGGGTTATGTCACAATTCAGAGGGAGGGGATTTTCCCTTGGCAGCTACCAAGGCATGGTTGACATCGCTCCAGGTCCTGTGGAACGTTCAAGCAGTGAAGAATTCAAATACAAAGTATATGGATCGAATCCTGGAGTACATCATAAATATACGAGTGCATGGATATAGACAATACAAAAATACAACTTCTACAAACATCCCAAAAGTAAGCAATGAAGTTATTCCAGTCGCTGTTTCTTTCGAGTACCGGCAGTTCCCGAGACGCCTCCAAGACGCGACATGGGCATACCGAATCCAGTACCACTAGTTGGTCGTGATCCATTATTTCCATTTCCATTTAATAGGGAATGTGATTGTGGCTGTGATTGAGACTGCGACTGTGAGTTGGGTACTACGACCATTGTTGGAGCATCATCCAGAGTTATTCGACGTTGTGGAGGTGCCTGGTGCGCTGGCAGAGAGTAGAAGGCACTGGCAAAATAATAAATAGTTGAGAAACGCGGATCTGACAAATAAGCACCGCATACTTTCGGTTGGGTTTAGGGTCATCTTGGAACCATTTGTGTTCTAAGGCATCTTTTGCAGTGATGCGCTTGTCCGGGTTATAAATAAATAGTTTTGTGAGAAGATCGTACGCTTGATATGCACGTAGACGTGTGTTTATCCAGCTTTGGAGATTGTTACTATATCGATCCAGCCGTAGGAAGTGACTATACTCCGGCATTGATCTTAGCCCAGGCCATTCATTTTCTATGTAAAGGCTCAGTGGAAAGTAGAATGTCAACTTCGGATGTTGGCTTACCATCCGGTGTACCTAGAACTTCGAATATTTTTAAGAGCTGATCCCGTTGGAATGGTACATTCTTTTTATGATCCAGCTTAGCTTCCTCGCCTTTGAATATGGGACGGAGACTAATCAGTTCAGCCATGACGCATCCAACTGCCCAGCAATCCACAGCCGTATTATAATGCCTAGCTCCAAGTAATAGCTCGGGAGCTCGATACCAGATGGTGACTACGACTTTGTCACCAGTAAATAAGGGTTGAAGGGGCTGGTATGTCAGGCGAGCTAGTCCAAGATCCCCTATTTTAACGACACCAGCGGCTGTGATTAAGATGTTGGCGGGCTTCAAATCACGATGCAGGATGTGACACTCATGCAGATAGAAGAGACCATTTAGTAGCTGGTAAATCAGAGATTTTAGAACCGAAGGTGTGATTTGGGTCCGAGGAGCCAGAGTAGCATGGTGGTGTATTAATTGCTGATGGATTTGGGAATAAATCTGAATAAATAAAATGAATAAATAAAAGCAACTCACAAGGAAGTCATGTTCGGCATATTCGAAGACCATGTATATCGACTTATCTTCGAGCATAACTTCCTTCAGAGCAACGACGTTCTCGTGGTTAATCTCCCGATTCAACTGAGATAATCAGAAGTTGAGAACTTTGACCGGCTTGTGTGAAAATCACAAGACACACCGCAATTTCGCGAATTGCACTCTGACTTATTCCCGTATAAGTTACAACTTCTCCTTCCTTATCTGGTTTGAATTTCTTGATAGCGTATAATCTACCCTCATCATCCCTGGATTGCGCCTTGTAAACTCTGCCATAAGTTCCGGATGAGATGAAACCTAGGATGGTGTACTTCGATAGCACTGAGCGTCTCGAAGAGTCTTTCTTTGCTCGGTATCGCTGCATAGGATCCAGATTGTACAGAGCATTTCGTTGCATCCTATTGTGTTAGACAGACGAAGCACTCAGCTATGGAGAGCAAGGAGGACAGAAGGTGACCTGGGGGTTCAGGAGGACATACGGCGCGCTAATTACAAGAGCGCTGTGCGGATTTGGGCTCAATTAATCCATATTTAGACTTCATGCTCCAAGGTACTGGACTCAGTGTTACCGAGAGGCTTAACTTTATGCAAGGATTCCAATCACATTCGGGAGGTTACCTAGCCTTTTACTGCATGGAAACAAAAAATATAGCGATCCTGATACAGTTTAGAAGGTGTCGGTAGCAAATAAATAGGAGACTTCCGAGCTCATTAGCATTGCTCTTTATGAATAATAGTTAAACATGAACCATATTCCCCTTTTCTCAGCGATGGCTCTAACTTCATTCTGCTTTGCTTCTTGCGTTTCATAGATCTCCCCTACCCCTCTGATATCTATGTACTCCCACTGAGTAGTTGAAAGCTTGTCGGCCAGTAGACTCAAAGAAAGCGGTATTCCTCCATTTCTGTCCAGTATTAATGTACGCCTCCGACCTCGAACGATGGCTGTTTCCCTCTGCACTTCCGGCCGATATGCATCGAAGATAACTGAGGAAAACATACCATCGTCCAAGTGCAAATATTCGAGCTTGTTCATGGATGATAGATGTGTCTCAACCGCAAAGGGCTCATCTTCATCCTTCTTTGGGAATTTGGAGTGAGCAAGTTCGAGATGCTTGAGATTTCCAGAAATAGAAGTGAACCATGAACCAAGGTCCTTGTTACTGAGACCCAAAACGCCTTTCAGAACAACCACTTTCAGACTTGAGAGCGACGACGAGGTGAGATACTGTAGATGTGACAAAGGGAGAGTGCCGGTATCGAGGGTAAGGGAGAGAAGGGAGCACACCGGCAATGCCGACAGGACTTCGGACTCTTCAGATCCGAGAAATAGCGAGATGTCAATCGTCCGAAGAGTAGGTATTCTGCTGAAAAGCTTGGCCAACATCTCAGTTGTCACAGTTGAATAAAAGTGAGCCTCTTCCTCTCTCCATCGATGTTTTGGGTCCTTTATTGTCAGGGTTTGCAAATTCTGGTTTAGCTGGCAGATAACTGCGATGAGCTGGGAAGCCCAATCGTGGGGAATGCCAGGAACGGATAGACTTCGTATGAGAGGCGCGGTTTGAAGGATCTCCAAGAGGCTCGTTACGACAGGCGATTCTGGAAATCCAGACACTGTAACCTCAAGGAATGAATCGGCATTGAAGGTGCGGATCATACGTCCCAAACTCTCGTTGATTTTCAAGGACTTGGCAATATCTGCAAGTTTAAGGGCATTCCAGTCCACTATGGTTCCGTCACTGAAGTCTTCATAAAGATACTCCAAAGCAGGTGTCTCCCAGGAGCGGCAAACCAAAGCCCATGAAATGACGTTTTTTCTCCATGATTCTCTTGGCCGATGCCCAGATGCTTCTGTGAATATCATCCTAAGAACTTCTGGGGGAAGTATAATGCATGGGCGTCGCTGGGGAGACGGTGGAAGGATATGAACAGCATGACCGAAGAAACCATACATCATTATAGTGCATTGCCGAATGATAGGCTTCCTTGTGAACGAAGCTTCTTCCAACAGGAGAAATAGGGTTGTCCCAAATTCCTCAGAGGTGGAATTACGCAACTCCACGTATTCGTAGAGAAGGACAGTAGATTCTGGGACCGCGTCTTCCGGAAGCAGGCGAAGTTTGACTGTAGGATATTTGGCATCCAATAATGATCGTTTACCGGCCTGTTGATCCTGAACTTCCACAAGTTCGAATACGAGAGTGTATAACGACGTGGAGTCAGTATGTTGAACGCGTCCTTCACGTAATTCTGCAGCAAAGCGACAGCTCTCCTCTTGAAGAGATATTACCTTCTCTACCGCCTTTTTACGATTCATCGACTCGCCCTTCGAAGATATTGATGTTAAGTAGGAGTAATTCGTCATGGCATCGGACGAGGTACTGTTTATCACTGTGGCCTAAAAGAAACTAGTATTACTATATTTCGCCAGAAGAACGTTTGATGAAAGAGAGATGCTTGCCTTGGACATCCATGTCTCCTTTGGATTCGATGAAGTGATCGTTTTCCTGCGGATTATGATGATTCTAAGCCCAGAGAATAGCTGGCTTGCTCCTTTTTCGAAAACAGTTCGGATAAGGAAATTCTCGCCAAAGGTGCTTCCAGGCGCCGTAAACTCATAGAAATACGGAGTACATGTGTCGGTCATGGATTTACACGATCGTTTATGGACAGAGTCACTGGCGGGAATGGCGACGTAGCGCCATCAGCGTACCGCTTTTAACCCTAGCCAGGAAGATTGGTCAGGTAGTGAGACTAAAACCATACCGCCCAACGGATCCAGATATTTAATCCAGGTGGTCCTTAGATATCCCAACCCGTTGGGCGTGGAGAAGCTCCCCACTAGGTGCCCAAAGCAATCAGGACGCATGACGTCAGCGGTGGCATTCCATGATTCCATCCTCCTATAGCGCAAACTCAGGTTCGCGTATTCCCCTTCGATATAAAGTTTATTCCGAAAATGAACGTTTGGATGGTAGAAATATGACCCTAACTTATGCTAGCTTACATTGCTGCGCCACAACTGTGCTTGGGGGAGAGGGGAACCTGGATGACCGTGAAGTGGCCTGGCTTATGTAGGCCCACTGACTTGTTAAACATTATTACTATATGCATTGTAGCAACTCATTTCCCCTTCCTCACTGGCGAACAGTCCCGCTCAGCGCAGTGACTGCAAGTCTCGGTACTCGAATATTCAAGAGCTGTTGTTGTGGGGCAACTATTCGAACCTTCTTTCAGCATAGCAAAATGCCGTCGATGTAAGGACCCTATAAAAGGTAGAGCAATATGAAACTATAGTATCGATATATATATATATAGCAACTATATGACATGCGGAAGTGTGCGTTAGGAATGGGGGTGTGCGTGCGACAAACTGGAATGAGGAAAGCAGGGAGGCGGAGTGAAGAAGCGATGGGAGAAGGAGGGGTTATATCTACATAATAGAATATTAGAAAACATGAAGATGGGAACTGATTGCGCCACATCGGTTTACTTATCCGATCTAGGCATGGTCCTAATCACTCTGTGATCTCCCTTCCTCCTGACGAGCGATACTTTCAATGGCTTTCTAGATGATAATTGTATGAAATACGGAGGAGGGTCGGTATATGGAGAGGACTGGATACATAGGACGGGGAGATCGGGTTCTTAGACACGCTTTTGAATGGCTACTCTCCTCGGCTTGGGAGCAGAGAACGCAAACGAGACCACTCCCCCATTCCTCGGAGTGTGGGTGAGGCTTAGATTGTTGTCTAAAAACCGGCACTGGTCTCGTGTTGAGGCTCTGGCATAGTCTAACGGACAAGAGGGAGGAGAAGGCATAAGTATGCAAGGAAATTCAGCCTCAGTCACATAGTAGTCATGAGCCCCAGACCAAGAATACATAAACACCCAATGAGTGAGTTGTTCTCACATAGTCCTTTAAATCTGAAAGGAATATGCTGTTTCCGATCCACTCATGAGCAGCTCTTGGGCCAACATTTATTATCCAAAGGGAGATAAAAGTAACGCATAATATCTTCCATCTGTATGTTCAATAATTCATGAGACGTTATCAAAGTATTTGGCTGAGATTGATAGTAGCTCTGTAGCTTGTGCCCAAGTATTCAAATAGTTTCCATCTTTTATTTCTACCATTAAACTTCTCCTTACCGTATAGAATAAAACAATTTCTGAACACCCTGTGTATTAAGAAGCCCCAATTGCCTCCTATCAAATAGCTGATAAAGTACTCACGACGCTGACTTACCTATTAAAAATAAAGATGTTTAGTCCAGTGGCCCATTCATGCCTAATGTCAAACTAACTCGAGCAAAGGTAAATATACCGTCCCGAGTCATGGCACTTCCTCTGCCATCGTTGGGATTAATTCTAATGTGTTGGTTTGAACCACGGCATTAGGTCCAGGTCCAGTCCTTTCACCAACAATATGCCGACGGTGTAAATAGGCAGACCGATATCCTCCCTTACCTCTCCGCCCAAAGCACGGTATTTCTCCACCATCATGTGTCAGACCATTCCATCAAAGTTGCTCCAGTTTTATCATGCCTTGTGATCCTCTTGTCCTGACAAATGGGTTAGAGTAGGTAAATAGATGTCATGCTGCATCCCCATTCGAACCTTCATACTCTTCAAAAACTGGCTCTATTTGGTTCTCTCGAGTCACCCTCGGAGGTTCGGCTTTCCCGATTTCCCGATAGAGTCTGACCCGATTCAGGCATGACTTTTGAAAACGTTTGTCCTTGCATCAATCGCTAACGAAACTGTAAGATCACCTGCTATCAGATCTCAAGTGTGGACAGCCCTACCACAATAAGGCCCATCCTAATATCTAATCGCTATCTTCGCGGGGGGAAGTAATCCAAAGGGTACCCTCTCTTCTAAGAGTCATGATACCTTATGCTTCCATGTTGCCGCCATGTTCTCTTTATAAAGCATCTATAAATGACAGCGTTCTTGTCATCTAGTAATTATCAACCTTCAGTATCCCTGACCCGCAGTCTTGGTCAGGGTCCGAATGTTTGCAAATCACTCCCTGATGTGCCGAACAAAGCTCACTGAATACCGCTGGTGACTGAGCTGCCGTATTACTCTTCTTGAAGATGAGTATCCCGATATTTACTATATTTGTGAGATTTTGGACCCTGATACATCAAAGTACTACGGATACACTGAATTCACAGTTGATTATTATCACTTATAACAGCTTTATACTTACACATACATGTCCCTGCCATGTTCTCTTGTAGATTCAGCACCACCAAAGTATAATCAACAATATTCCACACCGAAAGGATAGGGGCATGATCTATCGCATGACCTAATAATGTCGACTCTGACCACCTTTCGGTCAACCTCGATCATCTTTCGGTCACTTTCTGTTACCTTTCAGCCGACTAGCTGGGATCGTCATGTCTCTCCATTTCGATATTGCTGTCACCACTTTCAATTTCTCCCCAAGGGCACATCCGAAAAATAATATGGCGGGCTCTTTTTTTCTCTACAATTGTGTAGACTCGGTGAAAAATACTTGTGGACTCATATCTCAAACGTTGCAATGGCGGTTGCAACTTTCTATCAGATTCTCCCACTCAGTGATCAGGAGGGGAATATATACCCAACACACTTTAAATAAGTCTTTAGAACTCTTGCAATCATTCTTGGATAGCTATGATCTCATAGATATTGACGAAATAGAAAGGTCCGCTCATGTTGCACAACATTTAGCAGGGAGTTTTGATAAATATCCGTGCTGGCTAACACCGTCAGCGAGTGCGGTTCTTTGGGATTATATCTAATCGATCACAGCCTTTGTTGAATATTACCCTCTTCGTGGGGGTTTCTCATAGTTAATATAAAGTTTATTCAATATTTATCTTGAAAAAATACTGAGAAGATTAGATGCAGGAGGGCGAAAGGAGAAGTCGCACTCTTTGAATCTCTAAAATACTGGAGAGCTCCGGATCCATCTCTGCACT
>Ga0157379_10002490_pt1 | contig 15421 bp, 18 predicted proteins | sample S25metaG_FD_121802 | JGI IMG/M metagenome (GOLD analysis project Ga0157379, IMG submission 121802) | Switchgrass rhizosphere microbial communities from Kellogg Biological Station, Michigan, USA - S2-5 metaG | ecosystem: Host-associated > Plants > Roots > Rhizosphere > Soil | place: USA... | reverse complement strand
TCTTGAATCCGTTCTTAGATACCTTTTGCTATGTTTCTTTTTGAATATTAGAGGTTCCTTTCTTATCCTTCGTACATTAGAACAAGTGTATGTAAATATATTGATTACGTTTGTACAGCTCTTATTGCGTTCAGCAAATCCAAGTGAATACATGATTTAATGTGGTGATTAATATATATATTACATCTGCGCTATGCTCTAGGTGACCTTATCAATAATGATAAGCCTTCCGAGGAATCAAGCCGTATACGTCCTAGCTGCTGTAGCGAGGATACTCGTCTCCAACGGGATCCATTCTCCAACCAAAGCAGTTGAAGCATTAACGTTCCATATCTGCTTGTCTGTCTCTCCGCCCTCCTGATCTTCAGGAATCATCGCAATGGGATAATGCTTGCGAAGTAGTGCAAACATCGGGCTTGGGCCCCATGGGTGCGCAAATGCGAAGAGACACTTTCCTGCTGTTGCGTCGCCGATTAGACCGAGGTAACGGATTTTGGCTACATAGCGGACGTCAACGGACCATTAGATGAGAAATGATCAGTATCTTTGGTATTTGAATGGGAAATGGATATGCTTACGAGGTAGGATCATGTCTTTGAAAAGGTGTCGTTGTTTAATGATGCGGTGAGGATGCTGGGAGTCAGAGATGGTTTGTCGAAAAGAACGGGTCCTAGGGTGAGTCCAGGTAAAACCGCTAGAAACTCATAATGTGGCTATATGACCGATCAATACATGGTATTTGGTAATGAAGGAAGGAGAGTTGCTCACCTTTCCTTCTCCATGAATGCGAAGACGGTCCTTCCAATAACGACTTTACTGGCCGCATAACCAGTAAGTGGGCCGGACTTCTGAACGGAAGGATACTTCTCCGCGGGTTCTTCATCGTAGACGACACGCACGGCGTCGTCATTCCAGTCCTCGACGGTAATAGGAGCTTCCGTATAGTTAGGGAACATAAATGCAGCCACCATAATCGATGTCAAGCGTTTGACATTGGGAGTTTGAGACGCGACTCTGAGCATAGCGATTGTTCCGTTCACGGCTTTGTCGATGAGAGCATGCTTGAATTCGCCGTCAATGGGGAAAGCGACAGGTGCGACGCCGTCGGCATCTTTGAAGAGATGGTGCCAGATATCTTCAGAGAAGAGAGTATTTTCGTTCTCTACAGGGAAGAATTCGAGGTTTTGTTCGACGATGGTGCGATCGAGATCTTGTTTTACGAAGGCCTTTCGGATGGTTTCTGCTTTGTGGAGACTTGAACGGCGGATTGTGCCACGAACACGGTGACCTTCACTGAGAGCTAGAAGGGCGACATGGGAGGCGATGAAACCGGTTATTCCGGTATGACAATGAGTGAGTTGGGTTGGAGGGAAGGCATTTGGATGAGACGGGGCGAGGAAGTGCTTTGTTGAGAAGGTTTGTGAGGTAGGTTGAGGCATTTGAGCGAACTCAACTAGCAAAATTTGTGACCCCAGAGAGAGATATGCTTGTTTGTAAAGATCATTGAAGAATCACAAAGATTTATAACGAGGATTTGCAAGGCGGAAATTATGATCTTCGAAGAACGTTGATGAGGTGGGACAAGAGAAGTCTAGGATGTTCCTCAGCTGCATCAGCACACTTCAGAGTCATTCAAGTTCACAGTAGTCAGTAGAGATCCAGAGAGAAGCTAGAGCACTCTTTTAATATGACGAAGCAAATTCATGATCGGGAGCGGGGGAGGAATTCTTTGATTCGTCAGCAACACAACATACCGTACATTTGGATTCTTTATATTATATTCCTAAGATATTTCAGCTACATTTGTGGTAACAGGAGAATGAAAACGTGCATAATGTTTTGTAGAAAACAATGGAAAAATACAGTCTCGCTGGATTTATGTAATCGTGAGTGGATATCACACGAACGCCAAGTGAACGTTGACTGCCGTAGTCCGAGACTTTCCACTTCTGGTTCCAAGGCTGATGCAAACCCCCAAGGGAGGACACCAACACATACCGTTGGAGAGGATTCTTAGTATCGGATAATTGTATCACACATGAAGGGGTCGTCGACAGTTCTTGGGAATGACGGGTCATTTAAACTTTCCGATGCAGAGCTGCTGGCATCTAAGGTTGCTCTGCCATGCGGGAGAATACTTCCAAATCGGTTCGTAAAGGTATGTTCAGTGACCCATTCCGTTGAATGTGACCTTAGGCTGTTTCTCAAGGTCGCAATGTATGAGCATCTCGCAAAGCTTTTCGGCGGCCCACCAAACGAACTTCATGTTTCCTTGTATTCCAAATGGGCCCAGGGAGGGTGGGGAATGATTATAACAGGAAATTTCCAAGTCTCTCCGCACCATCTTTCTTTGGGAAGAGACATTGTTATTCCTGCTGCTATGTCAACCTCAACTCTTGAGCCATTTCGCAATGTGGCCGCTGCAATTCATGCCCTCAGTGGAAAACCCTCGCAAAGACCACTGGGGGTTGTTCAACTAAGCCATACTGGTCGTCAATCTCCTCGTTTTATTGGAGGAAGATTTGGCAGTTTCCGTCAACCAGTTGCTCCGTCTGCAAGACGTCTGGGAGAAGATACCAATGATGGATATATTTCGAAATTGTGTTATGCCATTGGATTCCAAGTTCCTCATGCATTAGAAGAGCATGAAGTACAAGAAGTTGTGGGCCAATTTGTCCATGGCGCCCATTTCGTTCATAAAGCTGGTTTCGACGGTGTTGAATTGCATGCTGGGCACGGATGTGAGCCTTGAATTAATATTCAATTTCCCGGATGTGAAATTAACCATATGATCTAAGATCTTCTCTCACAATTCTTGTCTCCAAAGGTAAATTTACTTGGCCCTTCTATGTCATTTTTGCTTACTTTCCATCTTTTAGTTGAACAATCGCACAGACCGTTACGGCGATCGCTTCCTCATAATCGGAGAAATTATCAACAGAATACGAGCAGAATTACCCTCGGACTTCGTCTTAGGAATTAAACTAAACGCTGGTGATTATAGCTCTGGAGGTATGACGGAGGATGAAGCACTCGGGCATATTCGACGGGTTTCGACTCTAAGGATCGATTTTATTGAAATCAGTGGTGGTAACTACGAAAATCCAGGTATGCAAACTGTTTCAATGCATTAAATACACCGAAACTCATTACTCTCAAAGTATTCGGCCGTTCATCCCCTCGAGAAGCTTTCTTTGCCTCCTTTTCAAGACGAGTACTTCAGGAAATGCCACAAACAGACAAACCTTCGCCTCTCATCATCCTGACAGGAGGCCTCCGAACCCCATCTCAGCTTTCTCAGTCAATCATTAAAAAGCACGCTCAACTCCTCGGGATTGGTCGACTCGCCGTCCTTTCTCCTGATCTTCCTCGTCGTCTCTCCCCTACCGCACTCAATAATACCAAATCGTATCGACAAATTGAATTCCCGGACTCTAAACTCTATATCCCTTCTTGGACACCGAAATTAGCAGGGGCGGGTATCGGGACCGCATGGTATACTGTTGCGATTAGACGGATTGCGGAAAATCGGCGGATGGATATTAATTCGACTGGATCACTTGGTGCACTGCTAGGGATGTGGGTGTGGTTGACACCTCAGGATCGTGCGGAGGTATACCGAGCGGTGGTTGTGTTGGTTATTATTTTGGTGATAGTATGGATCTATGGGACCTAACTATCAAATGGTAAATTTAAATCAAATGACCGCTAGAATTGAAGACAGTTTCACTCAGAGGCAAAGCGCGAATATTCAAATGATTGAGTCTCCTTGTCCTGGCTAATCTGTGAAAGAAAAGGGGGGAAATTTCTACCCGCAGGAATTCGAGGCAATTTCTTTCAGAGGCAAAACGCGAAAGGTTCGGGTGACTGGGCTTTCTTGCCCCGAGTACTCATCTATGAAAGAAAAGGGAAAATAAAAAGATCGCAGGAATTCGCTGGGACAATTCCCCTCGGAGGCAAATCGCAAAAGATTCGAGCGACTGAGCTTCCTTGTCCCAACTACTCATACGCAAGGAAGGGAGAGAAAAACGGGAGTGTGGAGGATGGAGAACTCTCGTAATTCTCTCCTCACGTGCATGGAGTGTAAACTTAGCCTGAGCTTCGTAAACATCATTTTGGTACATGGGCCATCTTGGAGAGTGCCGACACTCGAAGCGATAGGCAAACTCTACCAAACACCAAGCGTAAATTCGAGATGCATTTTAGATATCATACTTAGAAACGAGGAAGTCTCCGTAAATAGTTGAAATCTGAAACGTCACTTCAAGTGCTTGGGGGTTGGTACCTGTTGAGGAGTCGATATTCGAATTTCAAGACTAAATACGTACTTGTAAATTGACCGGGTGATGATGATACTTTGTGGTTCATTCTCTGATAGGCGTACGTTGTTCGAGAAGGCCGTCTTGACCAGACGCAATAACGGCAGAAGTATGTACGGATCCTGTTCTCTCTCTAACCCTCAAGCGTTTCAAGATCATTAAAACGCGTGTCCACGGGATCCATAGGGTACTTATTGAGAAAGGATTTAAACTTCATCAGAATTGCGGAGCAAAACAATAACAAAACGCGAGCCGTGACGACGCGTGACAGACCGCCAGATCACGCGTTATTTATTGATGTTTACGTTCTAGTCTTCTCTGCCAACGCCATCTCTAAACATTACGCCATGGACGATGACATCGTGAGTTGCTCATCTTGGTGAGTTATTCCGATCCTTTTCCTATCTCATTGTGATTCTACCTTCACCGGTTCCAGTCGTTCTGGCTCAGCACTGCATCATCCAAATCCTTTCTGCGACACCGACAAGATGGTTGTCGATCCCGTCAAAGCACTAAATTCGGCAGTCAAAGTTCACCCTAGCACGATCCCTGATCTTCTGACGGCGAAGAAGACTATGATCGAAGAGATCGATTTGGAAATCGTGCGAAAGGAAACAGACCAGAGTATGACACCTCCACCTCCAGATTTAACTGCTGTTAAGAATATTGGGTGGCTGTATGAGCACTTTGTGTCGTTATCTTATCCTCATGATAGGTAAATCGCGTATTTTATTCCTTTGAACGTTACTGAAGTCGGCGTTATAGTCCAATGGTTGACATGGACGCCTTTTTATCTCGATACGACAGATCATGTTTAATTCGACCATCGAACAAACCTGCCCTATCTAAGCTGAAAGAACAATATACAGAACTCGTGCGCCTCGACTCTTTGATCTCGCAGTCTTCCGAAGAATATCACGATAAACGAGAGTCCTTGTATCCCGAGAGGCGGTTGGTCCTTGCCAAAATTCACCGTCTCGAAGCGTTTCTCGCACCAATCAACAGGTTCCCATACGACCTTTTACTGGAGACCTTTTTTCACGTCTCGTACGAACCTCTTCCTTTGGTCCCCATTCCTCCACCGACCGAAGAAAACTCTCTGGATTCTCCTCCCCCTGACCTACCGCTTGGCATGTCTTCGAGGGCCGGTCCTCTCCTTCTCTCACTCGTTTCTAAGAAATGGCGCAATATTGCACTCTCAACCCCGAAGCTTTTCACCCAGCTCTTCTTTATAACTCCAATTACTGATCCTTTTCTTGCGATTGATTTCTGGCTTAAACATTCTGGCTCGTCGAAACTTGAAGTCGCTCTGCATCTAAATCAGTCAAAATGGGGTTCTCAACCGAGACCCGATGTCGCACGTATCTATACCACTCTTGTTCCCCACGCAATGCGTATTGTCGCTCTTTTTATTTCGACGCCCCATGATGATCTCACGGACAACTTTCTCGCCGCCCCCGAGTTACGACAATTGCAGATAGCCGCTGGGAAATGTGACAGTTATCACTTTGAACTCAGGGCCCCGAAACTTGATACTCTGCAGATCGACGAACCAACCGTCAGGCTTGGACGAAATCTTATTTTGCACGGTCAACAGCTGACATGTCTTCGCCTTACGGTGCACTTTTTGGAGTCCAAGCACTTCGTCGATGTTCTGCTTTTGACTGGGAGTACGTTGGTGGCTTTGGAGTTCCATTACGCTTGCAGAGGGCAAACTTTGCCCGTTCCACCAGACGACACGGCAAGCACGCCCATTGAATTATTTAGACTGAAGTGTTTGAAGTTTACACTCCTTTGGAATCCAAACCCTGGCTCATACGGACACGCATTGGAGAGACTACGTATTCCTAACCTTGAAGATTTAGCTTTGTCTATTTTGTCACTGGAGCCCAGCGATAACCCACTCCCCTTATCACTGTTGAAGCTTTCTTGAAAGCCTCTCCTCGCGTTCAATGGCTTGAGTACGGCGGGACAGTAATCCCTAAAGCAAGATTCGAGGCTCTTCTTCGTTTATTTACTAGACTGAAGGAACTGATACTCCATAAGCCTAATGAGGGTATGATTGATACCTTGCGCGACACTAGCATTTCCCCTCGTCTTGTCGCTGTCACCCTCGTCGAGCCCTTGGTCTCTCCTGGTGTTTTGGTAGGCATGCTCCGGAGTCGTGCAATGGAGAAAGGGCTGAACGAACAGACTGGCTTAGAATTGGTGTATGTAGAGGACCCTAAGTGGCTGGAATCATATTCTGGCCTTCAGCAGGAGATCCCAACTTCTGGTCAATTCCCTGCTCTGGAGATCCACCATACCAGCGAGTTTTCATAAAGGTTCTCTTGGATTTAGCTGCTAACCACTACACATCCCTCAATCATCTAGGATTGGTAAAGATTAGAACTATTCATCAAATACCTATGCATTGTTTTGTTTTTCCACTCCAACTACTGCGCTAATATATATCACAAGGAATTAATTGGTACAATAATTGTCGAACTTTTAAGAACTTAAGAATATAAGCCTGTTTTTTGAAGCCTGTGTAAGACCAATGACTTGGTCTTTAACAATATTGGATTTGAGGGCTGCAATTGAGTATCGTTTCCAGTATGCTATGATGCCTAGTAATTGGGATGGACCTCGGGGGGCTAGCTGATTTGGGGCATCAGGAAACTTGACACGCTCTAGGGAAGCTATATGGTTTATTGGGTGGTTAATTGCTATCTACTGCTATGTAGGCCGCTATACCTTCGGTAGTACAATAAGCGCCGGTGTCAAGTTACCTGATGTAGTTATTCTTCCTCTCTGCATTCTTCTGTATTTTTATTCTTGATTGAGAAACATTGCCATAAATATAACTTCTTAGATACACAGGAATCTAATGAAATTCATCTTCATTGGTGGTTCAATAATACGAGTGAGGTGAATTCAAAGGAACCATGATTGGCTGAAGGTCATGTGACTAGGTGCCAGATTTTCTCTGGAATGCTTCTCCGTCCTACTACTCGTTGTCTACGTTCCACAAGATACGGTCGAGCATATTCATCGAAGTTTAGAGATGAGATTGAAGAATCTTCCGAAGCAAAACGGCTCGACAGAGACGGACGGACCTTCCACCTTCGTCCATGGATAGGCCTACCTACAATGGCTCATGTCTTTGCAATAGTGCGTGAAGTTGAGCAACGGTATGGACGATTAGAAACATTTTGGGCACCAAGGGTGAGTCTCCTATATATTATGACGTCTGAATGAGATCTTATAGTCCTTGACGTTCCAAGAGTCCCGATGTCCCTAGCGCGTACATGGGATATATCGTCGCTACATTCGCAGACCCTGAATCGACGAAGGAGCTACAGGAACAGGGGAAAAGCGGAGTTATCATCCAAGTGAATTCACCCCCGACCGATATTCAAGTCCCTGACTACGTTGGTTTGCAAGAGCTACAAGACTACCTTGACCCAGGGGGAGAAGAAACGGATGCTGCTTCCGGCTCGGAAACGCGGGAACAAAGTCAGTTCGATGTGAGGATTGAACAGTCCAGTATGTAACTAACTTGATCGTTGTTCTCTTGTGTTTGCTGATATCCAGACAGCTTCTGGATTCAGAATTCCGCGGCTGCGTGAAATACGGCCTCTCCCGATGCATGTTCAACATAATATAGGGAGCGCGTTTGTTGAATTTGGTGGCTTTTCTGATCCGCATCCTTTGGGTGCACTGGAATCGGAAGAAAAGACTCCTCTTCAAAAACTCGTTCAGGCATGGTGGAGGAGGTTGCCAAACGAAGAACGTGACGGCTATGTACGTCAGATGTACAAGGAAGAGAGAACGCGGATAGAAGGCCAAGCTGCATCGTTGGATTCCTCAAAACCATCCGCACCCAAGAAGCCCAATGTCAGCCAATTGCAAGATTTCTGGTTTCGTCAACACGCCTCTCATGCTGCACGATCTGCTGTCCTAGAAAAAGGAAAAGATGGAGACAAAGATGGAGGTGTACCATATTCGCGGCCACCCATACAGGCGAAAAGCTCACCAAACCCTTCTCCTGCTCCAAAATCAGCAGTGTCGGAGATGGTTTCTGACGAGCTAAAAGAACCGGAGCCTGATATTCCTCTACCCGTAAAGACGACCAGACGGGAGCGGCTTCTCTTGGCGGCACAGAAATCTGGTGAAGCTGAAGCACTGGGGGTGAACAAGGAAGCTGAAGCGCGGGGGCGGGCGCAGGAAGTGGAAGCACAGAGATTGGTGCAGGAAGCTGAAGCACGAAGGGTTGCACGGGAAGCTGAAGCAGTATTAATGGCGGCACGGACTGAAGCATCGGAGATGGTTTCCGAGGAGCAAAAGAGGCCTGAGGGTCCTCAGCTGCACAAGTTGTCTAAACGGGAGAAACTCCTTCAAGCGGCTCGGAAAGCTGGTGAAGTCGATGCACTGAAGGCTCAGGAGACAAAGACAGAAGAAAAGGAAGAAGAAACGAAGATGAGGGGTGCGAGGGCATGGTGGTGGAAGTTGACTAATAGCATACGGAAATGAGGTTCTTGGAGTCTGGTGGTTGTATTATAACTGCTCGCCCTTCGACTAATTTATAGCAAAATCTGGTGGCAAAGGATTATTTCATAGGGGTCCCTCTGCTTGGGGCATTGATATTCTGGCTACAACCCCTTGTCATCCGCCTGCGCTATCTCCAGCTACGTCGATAGGTAGTCTGCGATGGGTGATTCTCTGGTACATTGACGAGAGAGGAGAGGAAGGACTAAAATACTAATATTTGAATAGACGATGACATCGACACCATAAGTCCCGAAGCAGGAGCCAACTTATCAAATCCATCCCCAAATCCTTCTCTGAAAAGCTCAAAAATTCGAGGGAAATATTAAAATCTCCTCAGCATATTTCCTCAATATAAATAACCTTTATCCAGGTCCCAACCATGCCACAAGGTCACAGGTGTATTTGCTGTCAATTCTTTGCCAACTCTGCTGTCACTCGTATCTAAGGTAAACTTCTCAGATGAACAGTGCAGATGCCGTGCTTGGCCATTGATAAGTTAGCTTCAGAAACGGCACATTTGAAACAATCAGTTGGCCAGGCGCTTGTTGTCAGCTTTTATATTATCAGCTCGTTCCTTGGCCTCAGCACCTCTAGTCCAAACAACCACCCTCTTTCATCTCCTCCTTCATAGACATATATCCTCCCTCTCCCTTCCCTAATACCTTCCTAGATCGTCTTCTGCATTATAATGGCCCCCCTCCGAGTCAAAAAGATCTGCTGCAGTACGTGTGGTCTAGGATTTGAGCTGAGACATGTTGAGCTGACTTGGTGCCTGCAGTCGGTGCTGGATACGTTGGTGAGGAGCAAAGAAAACAAGCAGATTTACTCAAATAACCATTTTCTCGCTACGGTACAGGTGGTCCAACATGTGCTGTTGTCGCTTTGAAGTGTCCCGATATCCAAGTGACCATCGTCGACCTCAACCAAGCCCGTATTGATGCCTGGAACAGCCCCAAGTTTGACCTACCAATTTATGAGCCAGGTTTGGAGGACGTCGTGCGTCAAGCGCGTGGACGTAATTTGTTCTTCTCTACGGACGTCGACAAGGGTATTTTGGAAGCGGATCTCATTTTCGTCAGTGTTAACACGCCGACCAAGAAGAGCGGAGTCGGTGCTGGTTTTGCTGCTGATCTCAAGTACGCTCCTATCCTATCGTCACCATATCACTGTCTTACACTGACTTTTCCAGCTATGTCGAGCTCGCAACCCGCCGCATCGCAGCCATCTCCACCTCCTCCAAGATCGTCGTCGAGAAATCTACCGTCCCCTGCCGAACAGCCGAATCGATGCGCACGATCCTCGAAGCAAACTCCAAACCAGGCTGTCAATTCCAGATTCTCTCCAATCCGGAATTTTTGGCCGAGGGCACTGCCATCACTGACCTCTTCGCTCCAGACCGGGTCTTGATCGGTTCCTTGCAGACACCCGAGGGAAAAGATGCTTGCGAGTCTTTAGCTAATGTATATGCCAACTGGGTCCCGTTAGTTCTTTCTTTTTATTTTGTTTTTAATTTATTTTGGCGGAAGCTGAATAAACTCGTAGGAGAGAACGAATCCTCACCGTCGGCCTCTGGTCATCCGAACTCTCCAAACTCGCCGCAAATGCTATGCTCGCGCAACGTATTTCTTCCATCAACGCTCTCTCCGCCATCTGCGAAGCTACTGGCGCAAACATCGACGAAGTTGCCCACGCCGTTGGACGCGACTCGCGTGTTGGTCCTAAATTTTTGAAAGCCAGTGTTGGTTTCGGCGGAAGCTGCTTCCAGAAGGATATACTCAATCTTGTGTATTTGAGCGAGAGCTTGCATTTACCTGAGGTTGCGGCGTATTGGAGACAGGTTGTGGAGTTGAATGAGTATCAGAAGAGGAGATTCTCGAAGAGGGTTGTCGATACTTTGTTCAACACTATCACTGGAAAGGTTGGGACCTCTGTTGTGCATCACATTGTGCAGTTCTAATTTTTCCTCTTTCGTATAGCGCATCGCTGTCCTCGGCTTTGCATTCAAGGCCGATACCGGTGATACTCGCGAGTCTGCTGCCATTACCTTGATCAAGCACTTCCAAGAAGAGAAGGCTCTCATTACAGTCTACGACCCCAAGGTATTCCTTCATCTATTCCGCCTATTAAACCATGTATTCATCTTTCGCAAAGGTTGAGGAAGCTCAAATTTGGCAAGACCTCTCCGAAGCCTCTCCCGCATTGCCACTAGATCAAAGTAGACTCTTCCTCCTTCCACCATGCCGGAATATTCTCATTCTCATCTTTTTCTTCCAGTCAAGAAACAAGTAACAATCAGTAAAAGTGCCATGGAAGCTTGCCGTAAAGCCGAAGCTATAGTCATCGCCACCGAATGGAAAGAGTTCAAGGTGATTGACTGGAAGCAGATCTACGACTCCATGAACAAGCCTGCTTTCGTGTTCGATGGTCGTTTGATTGTTGATAATGAGGCTCTTACGAAGATTGGCTTTAAAGTAAGCAACCAACTCTCCTGGCTTGCAGTTCGACTGCTAACCTAGTTTATAGGTCGTCTCTATTGGACGTGGCGACAGTCTTTAAAATAGAAGTAGTGGAACTACTCCTTGCATAATTAAGATCCCAGGGCTTGGGATTCGGGAAGCGTATAACTGGACTTTTTCGTACTACTTTTCTTCATAGATTACCTCTGTGTGTTAACTCTCATACCCTACCTTCAACTAAAGCACCATAACAGAATTATTCTCCTTCTTTTGCTCCTAAACCACATCGTCCTTTGTGTTTTAAATCGTTAGTTACTTTGTGCAACCTGAACAGAAAATTCTCGATGGAAGGAGAGAAGGTATATGACTTAGTCTCGTGCTGTAATCCCAAGCTTCTGTGAGGTGCCAGGGTACCCTGTTTTCTCGAGATGATTGTGGGTGATTATTCTGACGAAACCCACCCAGATATTCTATGGGTGGTGAGTAAGTTGAAGAAAGTGGATATCATAGGTAAACCGCGAAGATCAAAAAACCGTCCATTTTGATATCCGTGAGAAATGATTGTCGGTTTTGATGTTAGGTACATTGGGACAAACCTACTAAGTTCAGAAAAATTCTAGGGGATGTGCTTTGATTTGCTGCATTCGTAGGGATATTAACGAGACCAGATTTGCCATAATTTTCTTCAAATAAATAAAATACTCCTTGAGAAAGGTTTGAGCCAATTAGATATGACAAGAAGGTACTCGTGGAAGCACTGCAGCCAGGCCCAGTCCACAGGCTTTGAATGGAAATATCTTTTGTGCGTCTAAACATCTCGTGTCGTTTCTCTCCTACCACCATGTCCTCCTGCACGATGAATCCCTCCGACGATGCAACGGACCTTCGGAGAGCAGTGTGCACTCGAGCGTTAACCTTCTGTCGCTCGTAGCCAATCAGAACGCTAGCCTCAACACGGAAGGGAAGACGGGACCACATATGTCCCCTTCGGAGAATTTGCCTTTTCAGGTGAACCATACATGGGCGTCGACTGAGCTTGACTTGTTGCAAAGGTACTACTTAGGGATAACTCTATCGACTTTGAATCTCAACTGACACCGTCATGTTTGGATATCAGGAAGGGATGTTCTGTCATCTTGCAGAAATCAAAGGGGCACAGATTTGCTGGCCGAAGCTGCGACGGAAACTGTTACCTGGATAACAAATCTGACAAAGAATATATTTGTAACAGGAACTGCACGAGCGCAAACCGGACTCCAGATTCCCGAAGCATCATTGGCTACTGGTCCGTTTCCTTCCGTTCCCACGCCCTCTTCCACCCATTTCAGTCTAAAATCTAGGGAACTCTTGTTCCACGCCCTCCACCTCTTCTCCTCCTTATACTACCATCCCCAACTCTGGTCATGCCTTCTCCTGAACTAGATTCCAATTTTTATCTAAATTCAGTGATCTCTGAACCGCCTTCGAGAACATCCTCTCCAGCGCCGTCTTACCAAGCCTTTCCCGGTGATAACAATGATCAAAACAGTGAAGATACAGACTTTGAAGTCAGTCCTGGCGTTCTTCCTGATGAAGTGTACGATTCTACAATGTCCTGGTGGAGGGCGGGGCTGAGGCGGTCGCTCGTGAGGTCATTGCGGACAGAGAGCAGGTGGCTGGCTATTATGCAGGTGAGACGAGACGAGTCTCACTCACATATCTCCTAATTCTGAAGTTCGTTTCGTAAACTTGTAGAGCAAAGTTCGAAATAAATACTTTGACGCGTACTTTTTGTATGCCTCTTCACTGGGAACACACACTTTCTTCATGACTTTGCTCCCTGCTCTCTTCTGGTTCGGATACGACCAAACGGGAAGAGGGTGCGTGTTGCAGAGTCCCATTTTTCTATGGAGATGTTCATCTATTTTACCAGGCTGGTTACGATCCTGGGTATGGGAGTATACTGGTCGTCCTTCCTCAAAGATCTTCTTTGCGCACCGCGCCCTTTCTCACCACCTGTTGCTCGCCTCAGTACGTCTGTCCCGGTCTATCCCACTGGATGCTTTGGCTAAACATCTTTTAGCCATCGGCCAACACCATCTTGAGTACGGGTTCCCCTCCACGCATACCACCAATTGCATCTCCATCGTCCTTTACTTGCACACCCTTCTTCTTCGCGTTGAAGACATCTCTCCAGTAGTTTTACATGTTGCACAAGCTTTCTTGGTTATCTATGCCATCACTATTGTTTATGGCCGACTCTATTGCGGAATGCATAGTCTAACAGATTGCATCGTTGGTACTGCTGTAGGTGCTGCCGTATGGGGCACGTACTGGGCCATTGAAGACGTCGTTGAACTATGGGTGGTTAACTCAGGGTGGTATGGTAAGTGCTTCATTTGATTTACTCTTCTTAATCGTTTTAATGCTGTCTGCAGCCCCCATCACAATGATCTCCACCGCCATCCTCATGGTCAACCAACACCCCCAGCCCGTCGATGACTGCCCCTGCTTCGAAGACGCCATCGCCTTCGTTGCCTCCAACCTCGTCGTCTTCCTCGCGCGCTGGCACAGCACCCACTTCAACTTCCTCAATGCACCCCCTCTCCCCCACTGGCACATTCACCCTCACTCCAGCGTAACCCTCACCCTCCTCTTCGGCCTACTCAAACTCTTATTTGGCGTCCTTGCCGTCTTTTCGTGGCGTCTTTTCGCGAAACCACTTTTGGGGATGGTATTGCCGAAAGTTTTCAGGTTACTGGCGAGAGTGGGAATTGTGGATCTGAGTAGTGATGCGTTGCATAGGAGGTTTTATATGCCTGCAACGGAGTATGGGGATGTGCCGATGAAGAGGAGGGGAGGCCGGTTGGGTGCTATTCCTAGTGTTATTGATTTGGGGATGGAGTTACGGGTACATGAGGGGTTGAAGAATACGGAGGGGTTGAGGGCCAGAGGTAATGGGAAGGCGAGGTTGGTGAATGGTGGAGATGGGGAAAATGAGAAGGTTGAGGTTGAGTATGGATTTGAGGAGGAAGAGGTTGTGCAACCTGTTGCAAGGGAGAAGCATTATGATGCTGAAGGTATGTTTCCTTTTTGATAATATTCTGTTTCTTGGATACTCAAATTGAATTCCACAGTTCTAACAAAGATGATCATTTACTCTGGGATTGGAATCATCGCTGCAGAAGTGATGCCTATCGTCTTCGGTTTACTCGGATGGTGAGACTCCGCAATAGTTGTCACCTCCATCCATATGGAAGAACGACGCGACTACGACGACGATATACAACAATGAACGGGGACTTGCTTCATATTTACATTTACTAGTATTGCATGCAGATGATTTGCTACATAATTTGGGGATTCTTTGTAATTCGTAATGATATCCTTTTTTACACCGTTGGGTTTACTGTATTTGGTGGATGTAGGATACGATTGACTTAATGGGATTGATGTTTTCTTGTTTGGATCTTGAATTGAGCTTGGAAGGTATAGGTCGAATTACTTAGCATACGTGGAATGCGTGTCTCTATTGGACGAACGCGACAGACGCGCGTTTCGGATAGAATACAAATATAAACGCGACAGAAACAACAGAAACGGAGATACAAGCACTGACTACTTAATATTGTTACAATTTTTTGAAAACCAAAACTAAAACCATCACCACTATTTCCCGTAAGAAGGACGGTCATGCCACTTTGCACTTGGATTGTAATGCCCGTTGTCGTCCTCCAGCTCAGGATTTGCCTTCATCTTCTTGTATTCCCGGTACTTCGAGATCGAGATACCCGCGAATAGGAGGATAACCAGACCGATTGCAATACCGCCAATTATCCATCCGATATTAGGTTGAGGAGTGGCGATGGTATTGGAAGTGTCCTTCGCTGCTTGTCCAAGGGCGGAGGGAGTTGGAGGTGACGACGGCGAGGCGGACGGGTTGAGGGTCTCGGTGGCTGATAATTTGGGGGTCGCGATATATGCGACAATGAGAGATTCAGGGGTTCCGAGAACCGGGTTTGACGTCTCTTTTTCGGTAATATTGGTGATAGCTGCAGTGGCGGTGAGCAAGTCAACGGGAGGAGTGGTGGAAGAAGACGCTTTACCAGGAATTAGTGCCTGTATTCGTTTGGT
>Ga0157379_10002489_pt1 | contig 15427 bp, 9 predicted proteins | sample S25metaG_FD_121802 | JGI IMG/M metagenome (GOLD analysis project Ga0157379, IMG submission 121802) | Switchgrass rhizosphere microbial communities from Kellogg Biological Station, Michigan, USA - S2-5 metaG | ecosystem: Host-associated > Plants > Roots > Rhizosphere > Soil | place: USA: Michigan... | reverse complement strand
TAGGAATGATGTCAATCACCGATATGCCTGAGTTTTTGACTGCTTCAAGAAAAGCAAGCGGTTCCTGTCGCTGTTTTTGATTTGCCAAAAATACTGAAACACCTTTTGAAAGTGGCCAAAATAACTGGCGCATCGAGGAGGAAAACGAGAACGACGCAGTGTGAAGATAATGATCGCCAGAGACTAACTCCAATGTACTTTGCAACGCTGAAACATATGTAGCCAGACTGCGATGTTCGATTATCACGCCTTTAGGACGGCCTGCCGAGCCTGATGTGAACACGATGTACGCTTGTTGCCCCGCGTAGCTCCTCTGCTCATTCCGTGATCCTTCGGCAACTCGTTCCACCAAAGTTTTCGTCGTGACTACACGGCCGGTGAGGGGAACGGCACTGGATTCGTCGCAGAGGATTAGCTCAATCCGGCACGCCTCAACGATCTGCCGTAGCCACTCATTTGGATAAGTAGGATCCAAAGCTACGAAGGTGGCGCCCGCCTTCATAACTCCAAGAATCGCTACGACAGTGGAGATCGAACGGGAAGAATAAATGCCGATACATTCATCTCGCTCGACGCCCAGAGAAATCAGGGATGCGGCAACTCGATCCGATTGATTGTGAAGTTCCAGGTAAGAAAGTGTTTGCGTCGCATCGCTGATGGCCAAACGTTCAGGTGCCTCTTCAGCGTGCCGGCTAATCTGGGTCGGAATTAGAGTGACAGCATCGCTGACGCGAGGGACTGATCTTGCGGGCGAGAGAGCCTTGCTTCTGTATTCACTCACGAGCTGAATGGCAATGGCATCCTCGCTTTGATCGGATAAAGCGTGATTCAGAACATCTTCAAAACGACTCAGCAAAAACTTCAAATCCTGCAAATAGAATGCATTCCGATCGTGGTGCAACTCGATAAGAAGGTGTGAATCGAGCTGCACACACGACAATTTCAGTTTGAAATGATCGGAGTGTGAAGATAAGTCTTCGATCGCAAACTCCACATCGCCAGCTTTAAGGGTCGACTTTAAGGAATGGTATTCAAATGCCATTGGCAGCCAGGTTGTGGCCGCCCGGTCACTGAGCTCCAGCCTCAACCCTGGCTTCGAGTCTTTGGAATTTTGCACCGTCAAAGATTGCAACAACTGTCGCAGCGTAAGTGAACTATCGCAGCGGATATGAACCGGCAGGTATTTAGCTATAGGTCCAAGCGCGCCTTTAAGCACCGCGTCATCTCGACCGCTGTCATATACAGTGATTGGAAATTCCGGGATCCCGAGAAATCGCCGCAGGGTGATGCCCCAGCAAGCAAAGACCAAAATCTCAGGCGACGTTTGTAGACGCTTTGCCTGCTCAAACAACTGCGAACCAGTTAGCATCAGGCGACGGCGAGCTGTTAGAGCAGGAAGAAACGGAAGTGAGACACTATTTGTGAACGGCACGAGTAAATCTGTCTGTGCCTCTTCAGGAAGCGTCGTGGTTGAGGCAGTCGAAGCGTTTAGCCATGCAGCAATATCTGCATACTGTATCTCAGCGGGTGCGGAAGGAGTTTCGCCGACATACAAACGGACCAGGTCAGAGGCAAGATAGCCCAGCGTATCTGCATCAGCACAGAGCGCGGGAACGCTGACGACCAGGCATTTCATGCCATCCGGTGTGTTACAGAGTAAGAATCGGCATGTTTCGTCACTACCAGTCGATGTTTCACTCAGCCGCTGGCGTGCGGTTGTTTGTACGATTTCGAAATCGCTGCTGTTTATTACGCACGTGTCAAAGTTTACGGCGGGGGTTTCTGCGATCACCTGTACCGGATATTTCATTCCCGGCAGGCTGTGAAACGTGGTTCGGAGTATCTCATTGGCTCCCATCAGTTCCGTGGCAGCCGATTGCAGGCGTTCTAAATCAATAGCGCCTCGGGTTGTCATGAAGATGTCGGAACGATAGCTGTCTGGATCTCCCAGCGACCATAGATACCGCTGTTGAGGAGAAAGGCTGTAACCTGAAATACTAGTTGGCATCTCGCATTCCCCATGGTTTAACGTACTTACTAAACAAGATTCGCGAGCTCGAATCCCATGCGAGGCGTTTTACTGAGCAGCATATCAGATGCCGGATCATTCACAAATCTCTCCTCCTCAGGTATGAAATGCAATTCACGACCGATGCGCACGAGCTCACAGGTTGGGTCCAGGTTTGCCTCGATCAAATGTTTTTTTAAGCGCTCGCCAGCTTCTTCAAGACCGGCTGGCATATCACTTCGCAAGAAATCGGCAAGCACAATGTCTGTACCGCGCTCGAGTGAGATCTGTATCAGGTGAATAAGCGACGCCGATAGGTGGCCCTGCTGAATGTCGCAATCCGGCGCAGTTTCGCCGCGTATGGCTTTCACAAAGTTAACAAATGGACCCGTTCCGGAAACACTGTCCAAAGCGGCATCATCTGAGGGGATATAGTGGATGGTGCCGTCTTTCTTAAAGAAGACGTTGTCTACCAGCACGCCGTCCTCAAGGTAAAAGGCGTTGCCGACCATACGACCCAGGTTTGCAAAGCTTGGAATCCAACCCGGGAATGGTTCTGTCGGCAGTCCCCGCACTTCGAATGTAATACCTGTTCGGCCGTAATCGAGATAGGCCAGCAGCGTGTTTGGGGTGTATCCCTGATCGAAAAATGAGAAGCGTCCCCCAACGGTCACGACTCGTTTTGGATGTGTAGGATCACCCAGTCCCCAGCGTGCAACATCAAGTTGGTGAATACCCTGAGCTCCGCACTCTCCATTACCAAATTCGGGAAACCAGTGCCAGTTGCCACTAGTAAGATTGCGATGATAAGGGATAACAGGAGCCGGGCCGAGCCATATGTCGAAGTCCAGCTCTTTTGGTGGTGGTTCCGCAGGTTGGAAACCAATTGAAGTGCGACGCCGGTAACAATATGCGTGCGCTGACAACACGCGTCCCGCTTGTCCTGACTCTATGAATCGGATGGCCGCCCGATAACAACCCATACTGCGTCGCTGCGCCCCGACATGCACATTCCGCTTTGTGGCTTTTCGCGCCTGTACTTGTAAGGTTCCTTCATGCAATGTATGACTGCAGGGCTTTTCGACAAAAACATCCCGTCCTGCCTGGCAAGCCCAAAGCGTCATCAGTGCATGCCAGTGATTTGGAGTAGCGACCGCTAGCGCAATCACATTAGGATCGAGCAACGCTTCTCGTACGTCGACGGAGACCCGCGGCTCAGGAAAACCGTTTAGTTTCAGATACTCTAACTGCGAGGGAACGGTACGCGCATCTGGATCAACCAAGTGCAAGACTGTACAATCGGGAATACTCGCAAACGCTTTTATCAGGGATTGTCCTCGGCCGTTGAGACCGGCGACGGCGATTCCAATTTGCTGACTGGAGGGCAAAGCACTTCAACCCCTTGGACTTAAAAACTTCGTCTCTTGAGTATTATGCAAGGTACGATCCACGCGGCGCGATTTTCTTTGGCGTGCTCTAGGCCACTCCTCCCCCGTGATAAGACGGTGAATACATATCAGCCAAAGTGAGCGCGATTAGCCTTTCGCCCTTGAATGGCGTGCGAGAATGCGCCATTAACATATTCTCCAGCATCAGGACATCGCCTTGTTCCCATGGGAAGCTGATCTTCTCTCGCTCATAGCACTCGGTAATCTCGTCCAATTCCATCGGAGTTATAGGCTGGCCGTCACCAAAGTATGCGTTACGCGGTAGATCTTCTTCCTTATATGTATCGAGTAACAGGTGTGATACTTCCTTTTCGAGGCTGAGAACGTGAAAGTGATGTGCTTGATTGAACCACGAGAGTTCGCCCGTTTTTGGATGCTTAACTACCGCGTGTCGCACCTGGCGCGTGCGTAATCTCTCTCCATCGATCCATTCGAAGTCAATACCTGCCTTGCGACAATAATCTGCAACACCGGATTTTTCTGTGGTTTGGTAAGTAGTTTGCCAGGACAGACCCATTCCGTCATAGAAATTTTGACGATACATGACGCCTTTCTCGACAAATTTATCCCGGAGCGTCGGGTTCATGATCTGGTACACGCGCCGGCAGTCAGCGATGGGAGTTCGTCCATCGACCTCGGCGGGTTGTATGCAGCAAAACCAAAGCTTCATCGGCCATTGGTGAGCAAAGGAATTGGTGTTGTGGAAGTGAATGTATTGGTCTGCCGGATGAACCGTAGAACTGTAAACTTTTTCGGCTAGATCCGTACGCGGTGATCGGCGCTCCAGGTATTCGACCAGCTCAGTCCGAAGCGCCTTGGAGAATTGCTCGAGCTTATCGACAGAATCGATCTTGAATCCCCGAAACAGAATAGCGCCGTGCTTCAGTATCTTGTCTTCGACATAATCGACTTTAGCTTTTAGCCATTTGATTATGTCTATCTCAACGTCCTGTTCTGGGGAGATGACCAGGGGGGCTTGTTTCTCCTCGTTCAGATAGCTGGTCTTGACCAGGCCTGCATCAAGAATAGAAACCGTTTCTCGCTGCAACTTAGTGAACACCGTGACCCTCCATTTTCATAAAACAAGCCAGCCTCTATGCGCTGGGAGTGTCTTAGGTTCTTGTATTATTTAACGATTAGTTCCATCACATTTGCGAAGCTCCAGGCGAGCGTCACAAGTTGCTGAGCATCAATGACAACTCCCTTGAGATCTCCCAAACGGAATTTAATATCATCCAGTTTTGATCCGCGGAGGTCAGCTCCTTCAAGTTGGGCGCCGTAGAGTTCCGCCCCGGTAAGATCACATTCTGAAAATACTACGTTTCGAAGATCAGCCTCGCCAAAATCAGCTTCAGTTAAAATGCAATTTTCAAAGCGCGCATCTTTGAAAACAGCCCCTCTGAATTGAGTCAAGTCGCCCTTACATTGTTGCATCCGAAGATCTTTAACCTTGGCCTCGAGGATTCTTAGACCCGTCACCCTGCAGTTTATCAATTCGGTTCGGTTCAAAGATGCGAATGCCCATTCATTATTGGATAGATCAGATGCTTCAATTCGAACATCCGTCAATCGAAGCCTTTTAAACTTGCTACCGCTGAGCCCGATTCGCTCAAAGTGTGCGTTTTCGATAATGACATTATCTGCGATCTGTCTTGGGAGATCTGCATCCTTCAGAAGCAAACAAGAATATCTGCCTGCACTTTCAAATCTGTCCGATTCCAGCAACTGGGCGTCTTCCGGCGAAGGTAACGACGGAGGTTCGACTTCGCTTTTCAGGGTTTTTGGTTTCGGAGTCATCGTGATTAACCTTTAGAGCGAACATTGATAAGCTAAAGCGAAGCAACGAATTCAAGCAGGGTCGGGGTGTGTGTTCTATTACAGCAAAAAGTCATATAAGTCAAAGAAGGCGACAGCGCTGACGCGAATGTTCATATTGGATTAACCAAGATGATGAATCCAGTTTCCCGTATGGTTGTGCTCGGCGGACTAGGGCAAGTCGGCCAACTGATTACTGACTCTTTCGCGCCGACGGGAACCGATGTCTATATCGTTGACATTTTGAAGAGACCTCTAAATGTAGCTGCCGAACGTTATCTCCAGGTAAACGTTACTGAGCCGAGCGACTCTCTTCTACATCTGATTGGCAGTGCGGATTGCGTAATCCTGAGTTTGCCGCAACACACTACGGTCGCTGCGTCCGGAGCAGTACTCGAGGCGATGTCCGAGAAATCACTGTGGGTCGATACGAGCTCGGTCAAACAGGAGTTATGTCAGCTCCTGAAAGCGTATGAAGGTCGCCGAGAAATTTTATCTTTGAATCCGATGTTTGCTCCATCGCTCCCTTTCGACGGCCAGGTAATGGCTGTAATCGAGTTTTCAGGTGGGCCGAAGAGCAAATGGTTTTGTGCAAAGCTTCAGTCGCTCGGCGTAGAGTTGGAAATAATGACGGCGGAAACTCACGACAATTTGACCGGTGCAATCCAGATAGCAACTCATGCGGCTGTTGTGTCTTTCGGAGTTGCTCTCGCGCGGTTAGGCTACAACGTGACTCAAGCGCTGACTATTGCGACGCCTCCTCATTTGTTACTGGTCTCACTTCTGCATCGCATAGTTTACGCAAACCCTGACGTCTACTGGGAAATTCAACATCATCACCCTTATGCCACTTCTGTTCGCAAAGAACTGTTCGAGGCACTCGAGACACTGGACTCGGCCGCCGCGAGCGATTCATCAGCGGAGTTTCAGAAATTGTTTGAGGAGCTTCGTCTGGTTCTGGCCCCCAGGCAAGGACTATTGAGCAAACTAAGTGAGGCATTTGTTACTGAAACGAAAAACAGCCGCAGATTACAGATTGAAAGGTCTGATTAAATCAACCGGAAGATCGCGGTTCATCGATGATTGAATCTTCGATGCGACACGCTTCAGCAATAATCATCTCGTAAAGCGAACTCAGGAACTCTTCACTCAATCCTTCGGCTTTTCCTCTCGCTACGACGCGGCGTTTCACTTCGGCAACGCGTCCTTCCTGCATCATGGGAATACGGCTCTTCTTCTTATGCGCGGCAATCTCTCGACAGATGCGAAGACGCGTGCCGAGAAGAGAAACGATTTCATCATCTAACCGATCCAGCTTCTCCCGTTGTAGTTGAAGGTTATCCACAGGCGATCCGATTATGGAAGAAAGACTAAGAATGAGCCTCCTGAAAAAGAGGCCGCGAGGAAAGATGCTCAAAAGCGCTGATTAAGGCTTTCGCTTTAAGTAACACTTCTTCCCATTCATCTTCAGGATTGGACATCGCAACTATCGCTCCTCCCACACCGATGGAAACCTTGTTATCTGCAAAGACGGCGGTTCGAATCACGATATTCAAATCAGCGGACCCATTTAGCGCCAGATATCCGATTGATCCTGAATAGATACCCCGGGCTTCACTTTCCAGATCGTCGATGATCTCCATTGTCCTTCGCTTAGGGGCACCTGTCATTGAACCACCTGGAAAAGCCGCATGTAAACAATCGACCGCCGTTTTATTGGTTGCTAACCGTCCGGTGATCGTGCTGACCAACTGGTGAAGAGTTGCGTAGGTTTCTACGCACATTAGCTTCGGAACTGAAACGGAGCCCAGATGACAAACGCGACCCAGGTCATTTCGTAACAGGTCGACGATCATGAGGTTTTCAGATTGATTCTTCGGATCGAGTGCAAGAGAGGCCCGTAATTGTTCGTCCTCGGCCCGATGTTTGCCACGGCGGATCGTGCCTTTGATTGGCTTCGTTTCAACAATTCCCGAACTGGTAACTTTAAGAAACCGTTCCGGCGAAGAACAAGCGACTGTGACTTCAGGAAATTTCAAGTACGCCGAATAAGGTGCCGGGTTAAGTTCTCGCAGCACTCGATAGTATTGAAGTGGACTTACAGAACTACTGGCCTTCAGCTTATTGGTTAAACAAATTTCATAGGACTCACCATTACGAAGATGTTCCAGGCATGAGGTGATCTTATCCAGATAGGCCTCTTTGGACTGAAGCATTGTGAAGGTTATAGGTGGTGTGGTGTCGAGAGCGAAACTTTTCTTTTCATCGTCTGTGTTGATTCTGAAAACAATTTCATCAAACCAACGATCGGGAGTCTCACTATCGTTTGGTGAACCCAGATAGAGGAGATAGATCTTATTTTGTTTGTGATCAACTACGATGCAACGCTCGACAAACACCAAAAGGCAATCCGGATATTCGGACCGGTGCGTCGTCTTATAACCACCCGCAGCTTTCAGCTCGTACCCTAAATAACCGACATATCCGCAATTGAAAATAAATGGTAAATCAATTGTCTCCGGTATAGCCCTTTGTGAGATCTTTTGCTTGAGATAGGAAAAGATATCGCCAAAGAGTACTTGCGTCTGCGCGCCGCGCTCGGTCACAATTTTTCGATCATGTGCGTAATAGCGGATCGTTTCGCTTTCAAGTGTAGACCCTCCACCCATAACCGAAAATTGTGTAGGTTCAGCAGAAGGGAAGTTGCTGTCCAACCAGAAGGCGATGTCCTTATCGGCGAAGACTGTCGTAAACAACTCACAGATATCTACGCTCGTTTCGTTCACCTGTCGAACATAAAGTGTTTGCTGATCAGTTCTGTGATCTGTCTCCTGCGGCGTTTGGACGGTTGCCGGCTTGTTCACGAAGTCAACAACTCTGGACGTGGGACGGTGTGGTTTGTTTTCAGCCACCAATCGCTGAAAGTTTTTCAGCAAGGTTCGGCCGTGCTCTGTGCAAATGGACTCTGGATGAAACTGAACTCCCCAAATGGGACGCGTGCGGTGTGCTAAACCCATCACTACGCCATCTTGTGTCCACGCGGTCTTGACCAAAGAATCGGGCAGAGGTTCCGCACAAACCAGTGAGTGGTAACGAACTGCTTGAAAAGGACTCGGCAGGTCCGCAAATAAATCGGACTCGACGTGGTACACGGCGCTCAGTCGACCATGCATCGGTTCGGATGCGTGCGTGATAAGTCCTCCGAATGCTTGACTGATACCCTGATGTCCGAGGCACACGCCAAGAATAGGAACATTCAGTTCACGGATCACTCGGTCGGACAATCCAAAATCGCTTTCCCTTTCGGGACGGCCAGGGCCAGGCGAGATAATTACAGAATCGAATTCTAACAGCAGCAGGTCTTCCCAGGGCATACTGTCGTTTTTTATTACAATAGGTTCATTTCCGGTGATCTCCCCAACCAATTGATAAAGATTGAAAGTAAACGAATCGTAGTTATCGATGATAAGGACCTTCATGTTGTGACAGGGTTTAACGTGTCTAAGGGGAGTGGAGGCGAATAACGTCGTTAATGCAATAGCGTAGTTCTTTCTGATTGCCCGCCGAAAATTCTTGATAGGCTCAGGACATCGATTGTGTCAATCTTGAGCTTGCAATCATTCGACGATTCGTGAGCGCAGTTATGATACTATTTAATTCATCGTTAGCAAAGACGCATAATGGTCTAGTTCTCATCAGTGATCACTATAATTCCGTGAAATCGGATGTCAGTAATGCTGCGGCGAAATCCCATAGTACGCCTAAAAGTCCATACAGCGGAGACACTGCTGCGCCCGCTCGTCGGTGATATTAGAGTTAACTCGCTGCAGCTCCTTGCCGGTGGTCTTTCCAACTCCAATTACCTGGCGAAACTCACTGGTGGCACCGAACTAGTACTTCGAATCTGGACAAGCGGAGAAAAGCACCGCCAGTGTGAGCGCGTTGCGCTGAAAGAGGTCAAAAACAACGTTGCTGTTCCAACATTGTTGCATTTTGACGAAAACCCGGAGCTCGGTTTTGCTGTAGGAGTATTCGAGAAGTTGCCGGGCTACTCGCTTTGGGCACTTCTGCGCGTTTGTGACGAATCTCAATCGCGGCGGATAGGAAGAGTAGTTGGTGAAACGCTGGCAGCGCTGCAGCAACAATCGGTTCACCGGGAAATACCACGTTTTTCCACTCACACCGCTCTCGAATACATACGTAGCGCCTTCGACAATCCAAATATCACTGAAACTATTGGCTCTCGGCGCCGAAACGCAATCCATTCATTGCTGACCGAGAATGAAAATTGGCTCGTCGACATCGGTGGTCCGCCGAAATTTGCGCACGGTGATTTCAAAGGCGACAACATTCTCGTTTGCCAAAACCGCGGCCGCTGGCGGGTAGGTGGCGTTATCGACTGGGAATGGGTTCATGCGGGCACGACTTTCTCGGACGTTGCGACGCTTTTGCGCAACGATCGAACCTTTACCACTCCGTTCACAAAGGGGTTCACTGAGGCTTACAGTCATTCGGGCGGTTGGCTGCCGAGAGGCTGGAAGCGCGCGACGCGACTTTTCGACTTAGTGAACCAATCAGAACGTCTCTCCTGGTCCAACCGGCGCCCAGCTTTGTTTAGGCAGGCGCTGTCGTACATCGATGCCACCATAGGAGAATTTTCAAACCCGACCGGTCGAAAAGACTGACAACTTTGGCGAAGTAAATCGGGAGAATCTTCACCGTGAGTGAAATTGCTACACACGTCTGGTTAAATGGCGAAATACAGCCGTCAAGAAACGCATCGCCTTCAATCGCTTCAATCTCGCTGAACATCGGCACCGGCGTTTTCGATGGCCTCATGGCCTACTGGAACGACGATCATTACAATCTGTTTCGCGTCGAGGAACATCTCGAGAGGTTACGGGTTGGAGCAGCGCGCATGTCGATGGACATTCGCTGGCGGCCCAACGAATTGTTGCAGGGCATTCGGCAGCTTCTGGAAGTGGAGCCGCCTCGCACTTATTACATTCGACCGATTGTTTTGCGTTTAGGGCCTGAGCTATTCATTACGGGAGCCGATTCGCTTCAGGCTGATGTATGCATTTATGCGGTGTTGGTCGGGCGTGATAATGCCAGCCCGATTAAATGTTGTATTTCAAAATATCAACGTGTCTCCGCAGATGCAATGCCGGCGCAACATAAAGTTTGCGGCGTTTACGTTAATAGTTATCTTACGAGGAACGAGGCAGAGCAACGCGGGTTCGATGACGGCTTAATGCTCGACCGCAATGGGCAAGTAACGGAAGCGAGTGCGGCCAATATCTTCTTTATAAATCGCGGACAACTGATCACCCCGGCGATCACGCCAGAAATTCTGCCCGGCGTGACCCGCCGCGTGATTTTCGGGATTGCGGAGAGAATGGGAGTCCCGATAGAGGAGCGAAGTGTGCTTGCCCAGGAGTTTGCTGATTTTGAAGGCGCGTTTCTATGTGCGACTTTGATGGAACTGAAACCAATCACGCAAATCGAAGGTTTCGCGTATAGGACGGAACAAAACGCTCTCTTCCGAGACCTACTACAAGAGTTTCGCGTCCTTACACACCAATGAGAGCCGCGTGACAATGCTGGAAGCGCTGAATTCTCGAAAGGAAATACAAGCTGGCATGCCGGATTTGGAAGAATTACGAAAGCGATTGGACGAGGTTGATCGATCTCTGCTGCAGCTGCTTGATGAACGGATCAACCTGTCGCGAGCTGTAACTGAGCTACGACTGGCGAATAACATGGGGATGATGCAGCCTGTTGAAATAGACGAGGCTGTCCAGAATTTTGTTGCTAACGCAGAGGCGACAAGAATTGATCCCGGATTTGTAAAGCGACTTGGACGTCTGATTGTCGAAAGATCCTGCAAAATCGAACGAGAGTTGTTTGGGTCGGAAGATTCGGTGCCAACTCAGTTAGCGAAGCGGGGAGTCCGCATCGATCACGCCGCCATAGCGGTTCGCGATCTCGACGAGGCAATCGCTCTCTTTACTAAAGGCTATGGCTTCAAGGTTAGCGAACGACGTGTCGTAAGCGGAGAACGCACAGGCATGGAACTGGCTTCCATCGAGGCAGGCGACATTACTTTAGTGTTGGTTAAGGGTCTCGATCCTCAATCAAACGTTACCCGTTACATTGAAAAGTACGGACCAGGCGTGCAGCACCTGGCAATTTTAGTGGACGAACTTGAGGACGTGCATACGGATCTCCGGAGTCGCAACGCAAACCTTCTAACGAACATTATCAGATCTGCGGGCCTGCGCCAGTCGTTCACCCGCCGCGACAGTAATACGGGAATGCAGTTCGAGTTTCTGGAGAGGAGCAATATCAACGAGTTTGAAGAAGACAATATCCGTGAGCTGTACGATGCGATGGATAGAGAAGACGTCTTCTGAGGTCGTGCCACGATATCAGTGGCAGATTTGTTGCTCACATTTTTTAAAGTGTAGTCCCCCAGCGCTGTCAGATCGTTAATTACTCTATTGTTCCCTCCGATACCCCCCGGTTCTTCCTTTGCATCATGAACCCAGACGTAATGAGAAGTGACAAGTCGAATGTGCTGGTCCCTTTGAACGATTTGCAGGCAGCTCTCTATCGTCAGGCAGTTCTTGACTTCGGCAATCCCAGCCATAACTTATGTTTAAGATTTGCTTTCTTTGGACATCTGAATACGCAGGCAATGAAGGCGAGCCTGAGTAAACTTGCTTTGCGGCATGAGCTGCTCAGAGCGCAAGTCAGGAATGACGAACATGGGTTAACTTTCGGCGTCCACTCAGACGCAAGTATTCCGCTACGGTCCATCGACCTGGTTAGCCTGCCCAATGCAAAGCAGGAATGTGAACATCTCCTGCTGCAGGAATTTCGCAGACCTTTCGACTTTGATGAAACTCACCTGATCCGTGGTGTGCTGATAAGCGTTAGTAATACCGAGCACGTACTGGGACTAATAGCCCATGAGATCATTGTCGATAGAGCAGCCCTCACTTTGGTTGCGTGGGAAATCGCTGAATTGTACGGGTCAGCTATTGAAAAGCGGCAGCCACGGATTTCTGCATTGCATAACTCGACGAGCAGCATTGTTGCTCTTCAATCGGAATGGAGAAAGACACCGGCTGCGCTCGAAGAGTTGCGCTGGTGGCAGCGACGCCTCGCGGCTACGACTGCGTTGAAGTTACCTAATGATGTCCAGGATTCCGCCAATTCTTACTGGGAGGCAAGCTCCGTTCAGCGGACATTCTCATCTGACTTCATAGGGGCTTTGAATGAATTTGCCACTCACAGCAACACTTCTCTGCCGGCGGTCTTAGTAAGTGGTTTCGCCGCACTGATATCCCGTTTGACCGGTAATGATGATCTGATCATTGGTTATCCCAGCTCATTTCGTAATGTGCTAGCAGCAGAGCCTGTGGTCAGCAACTTTACGAATTTGCTGCCCTTACGAATAGAAGGCTCAGTAAATCAGGCATTCAGCGGATTAGTTGAACAAGTACTCAATGTTATTTCAGAGGCTTTTGCGCATAACCGAACGCCGCTGGCTGACATTTTGCAGACGCCACATAGCGAACCTACGCCTGAGATTCCGATTAAGGTTTGCTTCGAACTTCTGAGAGAGAACCAAAGTCTCCTCCAACTACCGGCGCTCACAGTTTTATGTGAATACGCTGGCAACGGCGCGACAAGCTTTGATCTGTGTCTTTACGTAATTCAACGTGGAGAGGAAACGATGGCGGTACTCCAGTACCGCACCTCCCGGTTTAGCTCTCGTTTCGCTTCTCAATTGCTCGAGGCGTGGCTCGAGCTGGTGCGGGTGGCAATTCTGAAGCCTACTTTAACAATTTATCAATTGCCGCTTCAACCATTTGCGTCTTCCTGCTCTATCGATCAACGCTCCGGTTATGGTCCAGAGCTAACTGTTGCCCAACTTTCACGCTGGCGCGATTGGATAAAGGGACAAAAGAACACGGCCGTAAGCATTCTATTGAAAGACTGTTCTCATGACATCGCCGCGAAGCTTTCCAATCTGGGTCAATCACACCCCGCCCTGAATATCTGCGGTTTGGAATATCGACAAGGGCAGTTGTCACCAGGAATGTCAGCCACTCCAGTGGTGGAAGAAGAATATGTAAACAGCATTAACGACTTTGATCTTGCGAGTCTATGTTCGACTCGCTCCGACTTGAGACAGGGTCCGCTGATCCGGGTTACTCATCTTCCGTTCACGGGGGACAACTCCGTGGTCCTTGCACTCGATCCGCTTGTCGCCGACCCGTTATCTGTAGCTCCCTTAATAGAGACATTGGTTGGAAACGTTGTTTTGTCTTCACCAAATCCGGCTTCTATTGCCGCCCTGCAAGCTTCCAGCGTCAGCGACCCACTTAATCGAGCTGAAGCTGAAGGTTTTTGGCGGCGGATGTTATTGAACGCACCCTGGAATTCCACCGCTCGAGCCGACACTCCCGCAGTTGTTGGGAGATCGTTAAGAGCAAAACTAATCGAAACCACGGTAGATGAAAACACCTGGCGGAAGTTGGTCCAGGCATGCGAAAACGCAGGCTGTCCAGTTTGGAGTGCAGTGCTCGCAGCCTACAGTGCTGTTGCGTGTGCGCGTGAGGGTAGTACCTCAGTTGTGATGGAAGTCCTTGCTCCCTCTACTTCTCGCGCTTATGGTGTCGGTCCATTTGCGGGGTCGCTTCCAGTATGCCTGCACGCATCCCCAGCGAAATCTCTTATTGAAACAGTGAAAGATGTCGCCACGACAGTTGAAGGTGCGTTTGCTCGTGGATTTTTATCTAGAGAGCGCATTCTCGAGGTCGCGGACGCCCCGAGCGATTCGACACCACGGTTAGGATTCCACAGCCTCGACCTGCCTGTGTCCGATAACCCGCTCGACGCGAAGGCGAAGGTATGTTTGCTTCATCCGGGCGAATCAAATGAGGTAGCCAATCTTTACTTGTCGACATCGGGCGACGGTGCTCGCTTACAACTTGCCTATGCGACGCAGGCTTTTCATGACGAAAGCGCCGATGCGATCCTGGGACAGCTTGTCGCGTTCCTTGCGACGTTTGCAGCAAACGAAACTAACACCCTTACACCCACTGTTATGTTCCGTTCAGGTGAACGTGAATTGGTCCTGGAGCGCTTTAACAATACATCCGCCCAACTGGGCCAGGAACGATTGCTTGACTCACTAATTGCCGACCAGGCAGGGGCCACTCCAGATCACACAGCAGTGCATCTTTCGTGGAAACCGAACCACGGACCAGTCGAAATCACCTATAGGCAGCTTCTGGATTCCGCAGATGCGTTAGCTGAAAAGCTCCTTGAGGCCGGCGTCAACATCGGAGATGTGGTTGGAGTTCATGCCGAACGCTCAATCGAGCTCGCCGTTGGTTTACTAGGGATTTTACGAGCGGGAGCGGTGTTTCTCCCGCTAGATCCGGAGTACCCGCCACCTCGCCTTCAACATCTCGTAGAAGACTCAGGCACAGTCGTTGTGCTGGCCCAACCAGATTTCGACGTCAGTTTTCCTGCTGCCGATGTAATGCGTCTTGATATGGACGAACTTCAGCAACCGCGCCGGAGTCAATGCTTGAGCACCAGCGAACGACACCCATCGGATCCGGCGTATCTACTCTACACATCAGGTTCGACCGGACAACCAAAAGGTGTAGTGATTCCCCACCGGGCAATTTGCAACCGCCTGTTATGGATGCAAGCTGCTTACTCACTGAACTTGCAGGATCGGATCCTTCAAAAAACATCAGTAAGCTTTGACGTCGCGGTATGGGAATTCTTTTGGCCATGGATTGCTGGCGCGACCCTGGTTATGTGTCCGCCCGGGCTTCATCGTGATCCCTTCAGCCTGGCGCGCGTAATCGAAGACGAAAAAATCACCAGCTTACATTTCGTTCCTTCGATGCTACGGGCATACGTAGATCACGGCGGACTGCGACACCTGCGGTCCGTTCGGCGCATCATCTGTTCGGGTGAAAGCCTGACGCCTGATCTTGTCGATGAGGTTCTCGATGGTAGTTCTGCGGCACTTTACAACCTATACGGACCTACCGAAGCGGCTATTGATGTTACGGCCCATGAGAGTCGAAAAGGTGAACGACCCATTCCTATCGGTGTGCCT
>Ga0157379_10002486_pt1 | contig 15437 bp, 11 predicted proteins | sample S25metaG_FD_121802 | JGI IMG/M metagenome (GOLD analysis project Ga0157379, IMG submission 121802) | Switchgrass rhizosphere microbial communities from Kellogg Biological Station, Michigan, USA - S2-5 metaG | ecosystem: Host-associated > Plants > Roots > Rhizosphere > Soil | place: USA... | reverse complement strand
GCGTGGTGTGGTCGGCGCACCAGTCGTAAGCGAAGGCAAGATCCTCGAGCATGGCGCCGACTTCGAGGTAGGAATCGCCGGCGATATCCGGCGAATTGCTCAAGGCGATCGCCGCTTCCGCGTCGCTGACCTGCTTCTCGACCATCTGCACCGCGAGCGTCGCGTACTGCCCTTGGCCGGTCAGCTTGTACATGTACGCCGCATCGGCGGCGGCAAAGCCGTAACCCTGGCTGCCGCCGACCTCATCGTCGACGAAATTCTTGAACGCCGCATACGCCGCGGACTGCTTGTCGACGTAGGAGAGGTCGATCGTGATCGCCGCTTGCGCCGGCACTGAAACCAGCAGCGCGACGAACAACGTGAGCTTGCCGAGCATGGACATGGGCTCCACGACGCGCCACGGGCGAACAGCATAAGCCTTTCACGCGTCGACTGGGAGTAGCGAGCGCTACACACTTCTTTACACGCCGCACAAACCGCGTTAACGGCACGCGCGGAGACTTTGCATCGGGCATCCGCCCGCCATACGAGGAAACCCCATGAACAATCCCAACATTGACGTCGGCTCGCCCAAGCGCCGCGGTCTGTTCAAGCGCATCGCGCTGTTCGCCCTGCTTGGTGCCGCCACGATCGGCGGCTTTGCCGCCGTCGCGCACGAAACCGGCGAATACGCCTGGCATCATCGCCCCGCAGCGATGACGGCCGAGGAGATCTCGGCGCACGTCGACAAGTTTCTGCAGCATGTCTACATCGAAATCGATGCGACCGATGCGCAGAAGGCGCAACTCGATCCGCTGGTGAAACAGGCGGTCGCCGATCTAATGCCGTTGCACTCGCAAGTACACGATTTTCATGCGCAGGCATTGGCACTGCTGAGCCAGGACCGCATCGACCGCGCGGCGATCGAATCGATGCGTGCCGAGCACATCCAGGCGGCTGACCAGGCGTCACGCCGCATCGCCCAGCTGCTCGGCGACGTCGCCGAAGTGCTCACGCCGGCGCAACGCAAGGCACTCGCCACGCGCGTCAACGAGATGCACGGCGAGATACACTGATCTCGCAACACGCGTCGCCAGCGGCTAGAGTGCGGGCCATGGCCGAGCGTATCCTGCTGGTGGAGGACGACAGCCGCCTTGCCGAGATGGTCAGCGAGTACCTCGGCGAGGCGGGCTTCAGAGTTGCGGTGGCCGGCAACGGCGCCGCGGCACTGGAGCATCTCGCACACGCGGATTGCGCGGCCGTCGTGCTCGATCTGAGCCTGCCCGACATGGATGGTCTGGATATCTGCCGTCAATTGCGCGCGAAGTCCGATACGCCGGTGCTGATGCTGACCGCGCGCGGCGATGCGATGGATCGCATCGTCGGCCTGGAAATCGGCGCCGACGATTATCTGCCCAAGCCGTTCCAGCCGCGCGAACTGCTCGCGCGCTTGCGCGCGATCTTACGCCGGCGCACGAGCCGCTCGGCCGACGATCGGCCGTTGCGCTTCGGGCGCCTGGAGATCGACCGCGGCGCGCATACGCTGCGCGTCGACGGCGAGACGCGGACGCTCACGAGCTACCAGTTCGCGCTGCTCGTCGCGATGGCGGAAAACGCCGGGCGTGTGCTGTCGCGCGAGGCGCTGATGGATCTGGTCAAGGGCGAAGCGCTCGAAGCGTTCGATCGCACGATCGACGTGCATGTCTCGCGCATTCGCGCGGCGATCGAAGATGATGCGAAACATCCGCGTCGCATCATCACCGTGCGCGGCTCCGGCTACGTGTTCGCGAAGGTGCAGGACTGATGTCGCGGTTATACCTACGCTTCTACGCGGCGCTGCTCGGCAGTCTGATCGTGTTTGCGGTAGCTGCCGGGTTGATCTGGCATCGCATCAGCGGACCGCAGGAGAGATTCGCGGGTACGGTCGGCATACTCATCCAGAACGCGCTGCCGCCTGCAGCGGCCAGCGCCGAAGTGCAAAGGGACGCGTTGCAGAAACTCGTCGCCGGCAGCGATGCCGAAATAGCCTTGCGTGCTGCGGACGGCGCGACCATTGCCAAGGCGCGCTCGGAACACCTCGCCGCTGATGCGGCGCGGTACGCGCACGCAGGCAGCGATGAGCCGGCGATAACTTTCCGCCTGCCCGATGGCCGCTCCTTGACTGCGCGTGTTTCCGTCGAATGGCTGCATCCAGCGAGCACGCTGTTGCTGTTCTTGAGCATCCTTGCGCTCGCCGTCGGCGTCGGCGCCTATCCGATTGTGCGGCGCCTGACCAAACGTCTGGAGCGGCTGCAACTGGGCGTGGAATCGCTCGGCGCCGGCGATCTTGCGGCGCGCGTTGCGGTCGAAGGGGAGGACGAAATCGCGGGCCTGGCGCAAAGTTTCAACCGCGCCGCCGGGCGCATCGAAGCCCTCGTCGGCGCGCACAAGACGCTGCTCGCGAACGCTTCACACGAGTTGCGCACGCCACTCGCGCGTATCCGCTTGGGCGTGGAACTGCTCAAGGATTCGGCCGATCCAAAACGCCGGGCCGGACTCGAACAGGACATCGCTGAACTCGACCAGCTCATCGACGAAGTTCTGCTGGCCAGCCGTCTGGACACCGTGACCGAGCCCGAAGCCGACGAGGAAGTCGATCTCGTCGCGCTCGCCGCAGAGGAATGTTCGCGCTATCCGAACGCGCAGCTCGACGGCGATCCGGTTCAGGTGCGCGGCGATCCGCGCCTGCTGCGCCGCCTGCTGCGTAACCTGCTCGAGAACGCGCAGCGTCACGGCGCGCCGCCGGTGCGCGTGCATGTCGCGCGCGACGCAAGCAACGTGCAGATCAGCGTCAGCGACGAAGGCCCCGGCATTCCTGCTGAAGAGCGCGAGCGCGTGTTCGAACCGTTCTATCGGCGCAAGCAACCCGGACCGAACGTCGGTGCCGGCCTGGGTTTGGCGCTCGTGCGCCAGATCGCGCGGCGCCATGGCGGCGACGTGCAGTGCGAGGCCGATGCGGTCACGCGCAGCCGTTTCGTGGTGCGATTGCCGATGCGGGCGTCCTGAGCTTCTTTTTTCGGTGATTCCGTTGGGTGTGGGGCGGTCGTGATCGGAGCGAGAGGCGCCATTCGGCCAAGACCAGTCGTGGAGCGGCGTTAACGGGTGACCCGCTTCATGGAGTCGTGCATGGGATGGTCTTCGGTTCGCGCTGACCTGCCTCCATTGCCAAGGGCCGCATACGCGGCCGGTTCACCGCCGCCACCAGCGTGTAGCTGACGACCAGAAGCAGGAACCACGAGCCAAGCTTGCCGAACCGGACGAGGCTCCACGCTGCTGCCTGATGCGGATAGAGCCAAGTCGCCGTCAGCGTGCCGATGTTCTCGGCGATCCATATGAATAACGCAACGAGGAACAGGCCGACCAGCAGCGGCATGCGCCGGTGCTCGTGCCAGATCCGATAGTGGACCCAGGTGCGTCGGAACAGCACAGCAGTCGCAGCGAATAGTGCCAGGCGCAGATCAACGATGTAGTGGTGAGAATAGAAGTTCGCATAGATTGCAACGCCGAGCACGCCGAGCTTCCACAGCGGCGGATGCGCGGTGAAGTGGAAATCGAACAAGCGCCAGCAGCGCGCGATGTAACTGCCGATCGACGCATACATGAAACCGGAGAACAATGGCACGCCGCCGATGCGGAACAGCGCGTCGCCAGGGTAGACCCACGAGCCGATGTCAGTCTTGAACAACTCCATCAGCGTGCCGGTCGCGTGATAGATCAGGATTACTTTCGCTTCGTCGGCGGTTTCGAGTTTTGCGCCGAGCATGATCACCTGAATCAGCAGCGCAGCGAGAAACAGGAAGTCGTAGCGTGCCAGCGCTATCTCGCGCGGATACCAAATATGTGTCCCGATCAGCAGGACGACCAGCGTGCCGCCGAACAAGCACGCCCATGCCTGCTTGCAGCCGAAACGAAGAAATTCGTAGACGATCGCGCCGCTGCGGCGCCTTGCCGCCCAAGCGCCGAGGCGCTGTTCGGCATTTGCGAAATGCGCGATCAGGGGCCACGTCGAGGCGGCCGTGCTGGGCGGTGGACAAGACATGTGGCTGCTCCGTCGCGAGTACGCAGCGAAGTGCAGCAAGAAACCGTGTCCGGTGTCGGACCAAAAAGGCGGAAATGATGGCGGTGGGATTGCCACAACCGGCCGACCGCAAACCGACCCACCTCAATTAGATCCTTCTTGTTTTCCAATCTGCGTGTGATCCCCTGTCAGCGCCTGCCGTGTTCGCGTGCACCGGCGGAAAGTGCGTTGTCGGGTCCTGTCTCGACGATGGCGGCGCCGGGACGCTCTGCTGCGCTGCCAAGCCTTAGAATTTCGACGTCGGCCGCATGCGGCACGCGGTAGATCGCTTGCCGCGAAACCAAGACGTGCAACACACCCCTCGGGAATGTCAGAATCTGGGCGCGAGTCCAGCTCAGCAGTTCAGCTAGAGCGGTGCCGCAGCCGGCAGGGGTTGCGGGTTTGCTCTTGCGGAATTTCGACGGGCGGCGCGAACGCACGTGAACGAGGGGAAAGTTCAATGGCGGATCAGCTTGGCAAGTCAGCGTCTCGCGGCGGGCGATTGCGGCGCCTATTGGACGCGTTCTTTTGCATCACGCTCGGCCGTCTGCTCAAATGGGCGGCGGTCCTGGCGCTGCTGGCAGGCATTCTCGCCCTGATTGGTTTTGTGATTTTCGTGGTCCTTCCGACGAAGTCGATTCCGGCCTACGAGCGCGTCGACGATTACGCCTATCTCGATCAAGGCTGGGGCACGAGCGCGGACACGCCGGACCGGCAGGCCTACTACTACACGCCGCAGGGCACTTCGATGCCACAGGGTGCGTTCATCACCCCGCTACGCTATGCCTGGTTCGTGAATCTGGAGATGCCGCTCGATGCGCGCCGCTTCGCCGAACCGGAGCACATGCAGCGCTATCGCTTCATCGTCGACCCGCAACCGACGCTGCGCAATCCCGACCGGCTGCCGGTCGGCTTCACGCGGCATTACGATGCGGCACTCGGCCAAGATGTGCTCGACATCACCTGCGCCGCGTGTCACACCGGCGAAATCCACGCGCACAAAGACGGCAAGACGTATGCGATCCGCATCGACGGCGGCCAGGCGATGCATGCGTTCACCGACATGCAGCGTGGCGCATTCGGGCCGACCCTGATCGCGTCGATGCTGGCGACCTGGGCCGATCCGTGGAAGTTCGATCGGTTCGCGCACAAAGTGATCGGCGCGCAGTACCCGCGGGGCAAATCCACGCTGCACGAAGAGTTATGGACCACGATCAAGGCTTTCGCCACGCAAGGCCAGAACAGCCCGTTGCGGCATTTGTATCCGGTGCAGGAAGGCTTTGGCCGCACCGATGCGCTTGGACGCATCGCCAATACCGTATTCGGCGATCACCTGACGGCGGCCAATTATCAGGCGGCCATTGCGCCGGTGAGCTATCCCTACGTCTGGAACATCTGGAAGTTCGACTGGGTGCAATACAACGGTTCGGTCATGCAGCCGCTCGCGCGCAACATCGGCGAGGCGCTCGGTGTGGGCGCGGTCATCCGCCTGACCGACACCTACGGCAATCCGGTTCCACCCGAGCAGCGTTATGAGAGTTCGGCGAGTATTCCCAACCTCGACAAGATCGAGCACACCTTGCAGAAGCTGACGCCGCCGCACTGGCCGGAGAACCTGCTCGGCCCGATCGACCAAAACCTCGCCGCGCGCGGCAAGACGTTGTTCGAAAAGCATTGCCAGGGCTGCCATGGCCCCCATCCGGCCGACCGCGCGCGGCAGCAGGCGAATTCGCCGGGCAAGTCCTCGCCGGATACCGAGTGGATGATCGAAGTCATACCGATCGAGCACATCGGCACCGACCCGAGCGAGGCTACCGGGTTCGTGGCGCGCCAGTACGATTTGACGCCCACCGGGCTCACGCGCGAGGAATTGAGCCGGGTGTTGCGTCCGCAACTGGTGCGCAATCTCGCGCGCGATGCGCGTTGGCGCCTGCAGGAAACGATCGCGGCGCGGCAGGCCGCAGGTCAGGATTCCGCCAAGCTGGCCGCGCTGCTCGCCGCTTATCCGGATCCGAATGCCGATCCTGTGCCTTCGATCGCGCGCGAAAGTTTCAGTGCGATCGCCGCCGAACTCGGCGGCGCCGGCGCGCTGGACAAGTCGCCGCCGCCAGCCAGTTACACATGCAACCTCAACTGCCAGACCCAGGCACTGCTCAACGACGTGCTGCGGGGCGAAACGCAGATCGATCAGCAGCTGAGCAAGCTCGATGTCGCGCATCTGACTGAAGGCGAGGGGTTGAACATACTGGGCTTGCTGGTCAAGGCCAAATATTTTGCCGACAACAATATCTCCTACGCGCGCCAGCAATGTCTGGAAGGCTTCGGCATTCTGGATTTGCCGCAGCAGATTGCCGGTTACAAGCCACGGCCGCTGGAAGGCGTGTGGGCGACCCCGCCGTTCCTGCACAACGGCTCGGTGCCGAATCTGTACCAGATGCTGCTCCCTCCGCAACAGCGCAGTGCGCGTTTTTTCGTCGGCCGGCGCGACTTCGATCCGAAGCACGTTGGCTATTTCAGTGAGCCGGCCGATCCGGGCGAGGCCGATGGCTTCTGGTTCGATACCAGCAAGGACGGCAATCACAACACCGGCCATGCCTTCATTGCAACGCCGGAGCAACTCAGCGCCGCGCATGCCGACCCAAAAGCGCACCCGCTGCCGTCGGGCGTGATCGGGCCGTTGCTGAGCGATGACGAGCGCTGGGCCATTGTCGAATACCTCAAGGTTCATCGCGACCTGCCGGCGACGCCGGCGGACTTCGCGCCGGCCAGTTGCATGCAGTGATGGACATCAGCCCGGAGCGGATGCGCACATGAGTGAACCGGTCGACTACGCGTCCGACTTCGATCCGGTGCAAGCGGCCGAACGCGAATGGCTCGCACGCCGGCGTCAGGCCGCGAACCTGCCTGCAGCGGGCGACGATTGCGTCGGCTTGGCGTTTTCCGGCGGCGGCATCCGCTCTGCGACATTCAATCTCGGCGTGCTGCAAGCGCTGGAAGCCGGCGGCATGCTGCGCCACGTCGACTATCTGTCGTCCGTATCGGGCGGCGGCTATGCGGCCTCGTGCTACACCTGGCTCAGGGCCAGGCTTGCCGTCGCGACAGGTGTGTTCCGCGCGCCGTTGGTCGACTCCGCCGGCAGCGTGCTCGACTGGCTGCGCGCGCACGGGAAATATCTGACCAGTCATCGCGGGTTTTCGATCTGGACGCTGATCGCGTCGATCCTCGCGGCGACCTTCATCAACGTACTCGTGCTCGGCCCGCTGCTGCTGTTTGCGGTATATGCGCTGACACTGGCGTGGTTGCCGGTCGAATGGCCGCCCTGGCTCGTCCTGCCCGGAACACACGCGCCGCAAGGCCACCACGGTTACTGGTTGCTGCTTGCGCTCGGGGTCGCCAGTCTGGCGCTGTTTCCGTTCGTCGCGACCGTGTTTGCGCTCGTCGCCGGGATTCCGCATCTGGCTGATGTGCGGCGTGTCGACAGACTGCGTGTCTTCATGGGCCGCCTGCTCTCGCTCGGGCCCGCGCTGATCGCGCTCGGCCTCATTCCGGTTGTGGCGACGCTCGGCGAAATGGCGGAGCACTTCTTCGCGATGCGCCATGCACATGCCATCGGCAAGCACGCGTCGTGGCTTGCACCGTTGTTCTCAGGGATCGCTTCGATGGTGTGGGACCGTTTCCGGAGCCGTGACAACAGCGGAAGACTGACGACGATCGGCCTTAGTCTGGCGGTCTATGGATTGTTGATACTCTGCTATCTCGTGAGCGTGAGTGGCGCCTTGCTATCGCCCGTGTTTCTCGGCCTCGTCGTGTTGGCGGTTGTGCTCGCGTTCACTTGCGACATCAATCGCCTCTCGATACACGCCTACTACCGCGCGCGCCTGAGCGACGCGTTTTTGCCGAGTGTCGAAAGCACCCGCGCGCAGGAGGATCCCGGCAATTTCCGCCTGAGCGAACTCGGTCCGGAGCGCGGCGCGCCGCTGCACTTGATCAACACCACTCTCAACACGACGAGTTCGCGCAACGAGCGCCTGCGCAGCCGTGAAGGCGCGAGCTTTTTCTTCTCGCCGCTGTACACCGGTTCAGCGGCGACCGGTTATCGGCGTGTCGACACCTACGCCGGCGGGGCGATGGCATTGTCCAACGCCTTGACAACGTCGGGTGCTGCGATCGATCCCGATATGGTCGCAACGCGCGCGCGCGCGGTATCGTTCCTGATGGCGCTGCTCAACGTGCGCCTCGGCTACTGGGCGCGGAATCCGAAGTTCGGCCACGAGCGTGATCCGCTGCGGCCATGGTGGTGGGTGTTCATCGCCCGTGAAATGCTGGGTGTGGGTCTCGATGAAACACGGCGCCACGTACACCTTTCCGACGGTGGCGGCTTCGAGAATCTGGGCATATACGAGCTGATCCGCCGGCGCGTGCGCTATCTCATCGTGACCGACGTCGGCGCCGATCCGCGCACGACGCTTGGCGATCTGGGCCAGGCGATCGAGCGCGTACGCGTGGATTTCGGCGCGGAAATCGACCTCGCCGCGGATCGCCTGTATCACGAGCGCGACCAGGATCTGATGCAACGGCCGTATGTGCTCGGCAGCGTCCGCTATGCGGACGGCAGCAGCGGACAAATCCTGTACATCAAACCGGTGTTGTGCGCCGGGCTGACCGCCGACATCTACGCCTATTGGCGCGCACACACGGCGTTTCCGGACGAGCCGACTTCGCAACAGTTCTTCGCCGAGCCGCAGTTCGAAGCGTATCGCGCACTCGGACAGCAGATCATCGCCGGGCTGCTCGGCACAGTCCTGCCCGCCGATGTCGGCGCCTGGTTCGCGAGTTTGCGCGCGACATCCTGACGTTGTGAAGCGCTACAAGCTCTTCAGGTACTCGAGCAGATCGTTCTTGTCGCTCTCAGCGAGCGCCGTGCCGTACGTGTGTCCTGCGTTCGAATTTCCCGGCAGCGAGGTGTCGAACAGACTGGCGTGCTCGCTTGCGTCGACCGCAACACCGACTGTTGCCGGATCGAACTCACGGCTGCCGACGTAAAAGTGCGGCACACGCTCGCTCGGCGGTTTCAGCAGTTCCGCGAGACTCGGCACCGAACCGTTATGCAGATACGGTGCCGATGCCCAGATCCCGCTTAGCGGGCGCGCCTTGTAGTAATCGGGATGCTTGTCCAGAGCGGCCTTGATCACGCGATGGTAGCCGGCGGCCGCGTCGCGCATCGCGGCGAGCGGATGGCACAACGCAGCGCCGATGGCGGCGTGCGCGACCAGGTCGATCGTCGGCATGCTCGCGCCGAGCACGTCGCCACCCAGGACGCCTTCCTTGCGTCCTGCAAAAGCGCCACTGTTCGAGACCGAATCGAGAAAATTGCGCACCATGCGCGGATCGGTGCCGACTTCCGTGAGCGGCGTCAGCCCGGCTTTCAATTCGCGCTTGGGATCATTGCGATCGGAAAGTTGATGGCAGGACGCGCATTGTTGCGCGTAGATCTGCGCGCCGTGCGCTGCGCGTCCGGAATCGAGTGCGCCGAGGATCGATGCCGGCCATTGCGGCGCCTTCAAGGCATACAGGTCGTCCTGAATCTGCGCCAGGTGGGCGAAATCGATCGTGGACGAATAGCCGTCCAGACCCTTGCGCTGCGCGATATCGAGCGAACCGTATACGGCGAGTGCCGTCGTGATGTTCTGCAACAGCGGACCCGGGCCCGCGTTCGGCGCCGAGCCGTTCCATTGCACGAGATCCAGATGCGGCGCGTCCCACAGTACCGGAAAGCTCACCGGCGCATCCGGAGCGCGACGGTTGGCAGGTACGCCGAGAAAGTCCACGGCGACTGCATTGAAAATCTGCCCGAAAGCGTCGAGGCGGGCATGGCCGTACGCCACGTCCACGTGATTCATCTGATGTCGCGCAGTGAGCTTCTGGGCGAGCGCGTTCACCTCGTTCTTGAGGTTAGCCTGCTGATCGTTGGGCAGCCCAAGCGCGTTCGCGAAGCGTCCGAACTTCGTAGCATCGGCCGTCGTTGCACCAAGGGCGTCGATCAGAGCCGCCTCGAACGTATTGAAATCGAGTACGCCCTGGCCTCCGTCAAGACGAATGCGCGCGTTCTTGTAACGCACTTCGCCGGTATGGCACGCGGCGCAGCCGAAGCCGGTCCAGTCGCGTCCCTGGGCGTCGGCTTCGTGAGTAAAACCGACCGGAAACCCATTGGGGTTGTTCGGCGTGCTCGACTGAGTCAGAAAACCCAACGCGTCCAGGTGCGCGTCGGCCATGAAGCGTTCCTGGCTGGCGGACTGCTCGAGCACCTTCAGCCAGGCAGTCGGAATAAGCCGTGAACCAAACGAACTGAACCAGGCGCGGTCCTGGACTTCGCGGCTCCAGCCCTGTTCGAGATTGATCGCGCCGTTGCCGCCCCAAACGCCTTCGCCGTTCGCGATCGGTTTTTCCGGCGTGCTGCAGGCCGCCAAAGCCACCATCGCCACAGCCACCGCCAACCAGCGCCGAGTTTGCATGATCCGACTCCCCCGTAGGCGTTTGCCTGCTATTCTAAGGGCGATCCGCAACCAACAACCGGTGTTACTGCAACGCAATGCACATGTTTCGGCTGCGAATCGTCCTGACCCTGCTGGTCGTTACACTCGTACTCTACGCAAGTGTGCGGGCAGCCACGACGAAAGTCGACGCCACGTTCTCCAAAGTGGCCTTGGGTCCCAGCATCGAAGTGCTCGAAGACCCGAGCGGAAAGCTGGATTTCGAAGGCGCGCGCGCTTCGTCCGGCTTCAAGCCCACGCCGAACATGGGCACGAATTTCGGTTTCACGCATTCGGCATGGTGGTTGCGTGTCAGCATCGCGAACACCGAATCCGTCGATCGGCATGTGATGCTGCGCGAGGACTACCCGCTGATCGACTACCTCGATTTGTGGGCGCCGGACCGCGACGGCGGATGGCGGCACACGGCCACCGGCGACCGCACGCCGTTTTCGACACGCGAATTCGCGCATCGCGATTTCATCTTCGAGCTCGACCTGCCAGCGCAATCCGAACGCACGTTCTACGTGCGCGGCGCTTCCGGCGGTCCCGTCGACCTCAACTTCGCCTTGTACGAATCGCATTCCCTGATTGCCGCGTTGAGTCGCGAGCAGCTCGCCTATGGCGTCTATTACGGCGGCTTTCTCGTGCTCGTGCTGTACAACTTCTTCATTTTCCTGATCGTCCGCGATCGCGCGTTCTTCTACTACTTGCTGTATGCGACGAGCTACGGCTTGTATTTCGCGATCCACAACGGCCTGGCCTTCGAATTACTCTGGCCCAACGATCCCGCGTGGGGCAATCAATCGCTGTTGGTCATGCTGGCATTGACGTTGATATTTGGCCTGCAGTTCACCCGCTCGTTTCTGGATACAGCCGGTTTCACGCCGAAACTCGACAAACTGGCGCTCGGGCTGCAAGGGCTCGCAAGCCTTGGGCTCGCGGCTTCTTTTTTTGCGCCGTATGCGCTGCTGATCCTGCCGCTCGCTTTGCTGACCGTGATCGTGACGATCCTGATTTTGACACTCGGCACGCTCGGTCTCATCAAGGGCTATCAACCGGCGCGCTATTTCATGATCGCCTGGGGCATGCTGCTCGCCGGGGTGCTCGCATACATGCTCAAGGTGTTCGGCTTGCTGCCGCACAACGTCTTCACGCAGAACGGTTTTCAGGTCGGTTCGTTGATGGAGATGGTGTTGCTCTCGCTGGCTCTGGCGAGCCGCTTGCGCGACCTGCGCCTGCAAAGCCGCACCGACACGCTGACGCAGGTACCGAACCGACGCTTCTTCGACGAACATGTCGCTCTGGAATTCGAGCGCGCCAAGCGCACGCAGAACGCGGTCGCGCTGCTCGTGGTCGACATCGATCATTTCAAGCAATTCAACGACCAGCACGGTCACGCGCGCGGCGACGAAGTGCTCAAGACCGTCGCCGATCATTTATGCCATGGCGTGCGCCGCGGCGACAGCGTCTGCCGCTACGGTGGCGAGGAGTTTGCGCTGATCCTCCCCGGCGCGAGCGGCGCCGAGGCTGCGGCTGTGGCCGAGTCGTTGCGCCACACCGTGGAGAGCACTGTTTCGGCGGACGCGCCGCTCACGATCAGCATCGGTGTTGCCAGCACGCGTGACCGCGAGTTCGAAAGCGTCGACGAGATGTTCAAGGCCGCCGACCGCGCCCTGTATCGTGCCAAGGACATGGGTCGCAATCGCGTGGTCCGCTTCGCGGCGTGAGGCGATTCATGCGTTGCCCGCACTCGGCGCTTTGAATGGCCGGCGGATCGGCAGATAATTACAGAAGGACTTTTTGCCGCCGCAAGGACATGGATACAACATCGCGCCGTCGTCACGGTGTCACCATCAAGCTGGGTGAAAACGAAGTCACCAAGCTCGGCGTGCCGCGCTACAGCCCGCACGACGCCTACCATCTGATCATGTCGCTGAGCTGGCCGCAATTCTTCGCCGGCGCGGTGGTCGTTTACCTGTGCGTCAACCTGGTTTTCGCCAGTGTCTATTTCCTCGGCGACCACGCGATCAACAACGCCGCCGGGTTTGCCGATTACTTCTTCTTCAGCGTCGAAACGCTGGCGACGGTCGGTTATGGCAACATGAGTCCGGCCACGTTTTACGGGCACTGCGTGGCGACGCTGGAAATCATCACCGGTATGCTCAGCATGGCGGTGATCACGAGTTTGGTTTTCGCGCGTTTCTCCAAGCCGACTGCGCGGATCCTGTTCAGCCGCGTCGCAGTCATCACGCCCTACAACGGCGCGCCGACGCTGATGTTGCGCGTCGCCAATCAACGCCACAGCTACATCCTCGAAGCGAACGCATCGGTCGTGCTCGTACGCGACGAGGAGACTTCGGACGGCCACAGCCTGACGCGCTTTTACGATCTGAAACTCGAACGCGCACGCTCGCCGCTGTTCGCGCTGACCTGGCAGATCATGCATCGCATCGACGAAAACAGCCCGCTCTACGGGGTGACGCCGCAGGCCATCCGCGAAGGCGACATGCGCTTGGCCGTGGCGCTTTCCGGCATGGACGAAGTTTTCGCCGCCAGCATCACGGCGCGGCATACCTACGCGTACGAAAACATCGTGTTCGAGCGCCGCTTCGTCGACATCTTCAGCGATGGCGATCATCCGCGACACAACTATGTGGATCTGGGGCGATTCCACGATCTGGAACCGCTGGGCACGCCGACGCAAGGCTGATACCGCGCAGCGCTACTTCGCCAGGCGATTGTACTTTTTAAATATGGCGCGCAGGCGATCATGCGGAAGGGCGATGACTTCCAGGTCGTTCGCGCCCTTCATGGTTTCGGCGGCGACCATCGCGTTGACAATCGCTTCCTCGGTTGCCTGCACCGTGGCCAGGAAGATCGGATTCAGCTGCTGGTTCGGCAGCATTTTCAGGTCGCGCACGCCTTTGCTGGCAATCGCACCGGGATTTGCGGTCGAGAAGGCGATGAAGATATCGCCGGAACCATCGCCGGCAAAACTACCGCCGCGGCCGAGTCCGAGCGCGGCGCGGCGCGCAAGGCGTTTGAGCTGCGTCGGAATCAGCGGCGCATCGGTGGCGACGACGATAATGATCGAGCCGATGTCTTCGTCGCGCACGGTCTTGTCGGGAATTTCGCGGCCGACCGGCACGCCGGCGATGCGCAGCTGGCTGCGCCGGCCGTAGTTGCATTGCACGAGCACGCCGATGGTGTAACCGCCGAACTTGGCCGGCAGCACGCGCGAAGCGGTGCCGATGCCGCCCTTGAACTCGTTGCAGACCATGCCCGTGCCGCCGCCGACATTGCCTTCCTCGGCCGGTCCGCCGTGCGCGGAATCCAGTGCATGGAAGACGTGTTCGGGTTTCACGTGAAAGCCGTTGATGTCGTTCAGATCACCATCGTAGGTTTCGGCGACGACCGGCAGCGACCAGAAATAACCTTCGTCGTCCGGCGGTGCTTTCTTGATGCGCCAGGCGATCACTGCATCGCGCACCACGCCGACACTGTGCGTGTTCGTGATCATCACCGGCCCCTCCAGCACGCCGGATTCCTCCAGCCATGCCGTGCCGGTCATCTCGCCGTTGCCGTTCAGCGAAAACCAGCCACTGAATACCGGGTCGAGACTGTCCTTGCCGCGCGGCAGGACAGCCGTGACGCCGGTGCGTACTGGACCTTCACCGACGATGAGCTTTCCCGATCCGGAAATCAGCGTGGTATGTCCGACTTCCACACCTTTCACATCGGTGATCGCATTGAACGGACCCGTCGCGCCGTCGAAGGGCACACCGAGATCACGCGCGCGCGGCTTGGCCTGCGCCTGCAAGAAAGTCGCGAGCGTGAGGAACAGCACGAGACAGGGCCGGATCATAGGGATACTCCGTTAACGTTCGTCACAACGCGTCGATATCGCCCAATGCGCGGATCAGGCGGCGTGCGCGCTTGTCGGGTTTCGTCGGAGGCTTGCTGTAGCCCGCGGCACTGAGCCGGCGCTCGGTGGCGGCGTGCTCGCGCGCGATGCGGCTCGCGTCGGTTTCGCGGTAGCACGCTTGCGCAATTGCGGCCGAGCGGCGTTGTTCGCACAGCGCGACGACGTCGATCTCGAATCGATCTTCGCCGCGCGTGATCTTCAGGTGATCGCCGACATGCAGCAGCTTCGACGGTTTCCCGGCCGTCTCGCCGACCTTGATCTTGCCGCCCTCGATCGCCTGTTTCGCCAGCGCACGGGTTTTGAAGAACCGCGCCGCCCACAGCCACACGTCGAGGCGCACGCCATCCATTGTCGTTTCGGAACTGCGTGACTTCATTCGAGAATCTGCACAGGGTTCAAACGACCGCGCCGAGCATGCCAGACTATACTCCGTAGCGAATTTCGGCGAATGCGCGATGGCGAGTGAGCGATTGATGGTGTTCAACCCGCGCCCGCGCATCGAGCGCGTGGACTTGATTCCCGGACAGGCCTGCCTCGTCATCGACGATGCGCTGATCGAACCGGAGCGGCTCGTCGAGTTCGCTACGGCGCGATCCGCCGAGTTTCGCGGCGTCGATAGCAACGCGTATTACCCCGGGATCCTGCTCCCGATGCCCGGCGCAGTCAACGCGGCGCTGAACGATTTCTTCATTGAACATATCCGGCACCGCTTCCATGCGCGGCGGGTGCTGCAAATGCACTGCCGGCTTGCGCTGACAACGTTGCTGCCAACTGCATTGCGTCCGTATCAGTGGATTTGCCACAGCGACAACATCGATCTGAAACCCGCGCATTCGATGCAGGCGTGTGTACTGTATCTGTTCAAGGATTCGAGCTTGGGCGGCACTGGATTCTATGCGCCGCT
>Ga0157379_10002485_pt1 | contig 15438 bp, 16 predicted proteins | sample S25metaG_FD_121802 | JGI IMG/M metagenome (GOLD analysis project Ga0157379, IMG submission 121802) | Switchgrass rhizosphere microbial communities from Kellogg Biological Station, Michigan, USA - S2-5 metaG | ecosystem: Host-associated > Plants > Roots > Rhizosphere > Soil | place: USA... | reverse complement strand
CAAACGGATACGGTACATACAAAATGTAAGCTACTTATATATCAAATATATGCGATGCAATCGAAAGGGGGAAACAAAAGAGCACAGTGCGGAACGGAACCCACAGCGTGACTTTGCTGAGCGCTCGTAAATCCAACACCTTCAGCACCTACACCAACTTCCATCCGGATTGGAAGCATCATATATGCCAGTATTCATGCCCAGCTCTGCACCTGATGAATGAGTATGCGCCGCATCTCCTGCTTGCTTGGTTTGCCTGGGACATAACTATCGCGTGGGCACTAGTTCTTCTGGCTACATGAACCCAATCCGTGTTCGACCATTGTCAGCCGCCATATAAAAGATGGCCATGAATGGGTTATTGTGTGCGATACCTGTGCCTCGGGATTGGGGTATATTCGTTTTAACATCTACCTAACAAGGAGCCCATTTAAACCGGGAATTTGTCCCGGGAAAGGGAATATGCACCATCGAGTACACTGTGGAACGTCTACTATCCGCACCAACTAAATATTTCCTAGCAAATTTGTGATTTATATTTAGCTAGGCAATTCAATGGGATATACTGGCGAGCAGACATAGTTTATAGCACCATCCATATCAACCTTTGCCAACACCGGGTATTCAAGTTTCTTATCCACTGAGAACCATAATAATTTCTCGGGTACTTGCAGTATGTTCCTGTTTATCTCTCTGATCGCTTTTTTTCGGAAGGATTCCTCGATTTGAAACTGTCGAATGGCCAAACCGTATAAAATATCTGGCACGTTCTCGCCCAAGTTGCAACTAAAGGAGTCTGCATACCAATAATCAATCGTTGTATTCCCTTCGATCACCTTCTGAACTAGCATCCATTCACGGGCATTCTCTTTCTTGCCATCTCTGAAGGCAACTGCTCCTCTGACCCAGAAGTGAAGCTGTTAGTGGCTTAGAGGATGTTCTCGAGGGTGATTTCCCATCACATCTGTTAATAAAACCAATTCCTCTATGCTCGTTGCACCGTCATAGACTCATAGCTTATCTAATATCTCCAATGCTCTCGATAAAACATTCCTGCTCGTCCATACATCGTTTGTTCGTCTTTACCGTGTCGTTCAACCATGCATATGCATATCAGTCTGAACGAATTCTCCGCCGGATATCACCAGAAAAATCACATACCAACGTTGAGCACTTGGATCCCTCTCTGGCCAAATTGCAAGTCGTCAGGAGACCGCTAGGATCTCCGCCTATAACCAAAACATCGACTTTTGTATCATTCGGGCCATTATAAAGGAGAATCCCCCTTGGGAGTGAGTAGCCACGTTCACTGTAAGTAACCCCAGGATGGGACATTTTGTACAGTGAATGCACCGTTAAACGGCCATCGGTTAGTTTTGTCAGGCTTTCCGGCTAGAATGGAAAGGGCCGGAAGTGCCAGAAGTGCCGGTATATGTTTCAAAACGGCACGAAGCGGCAAAAAATCGGAATATTTTGTTCTGTGGTATACCGTCTGACGGTAAATCTGACAGTACATTTTCGGCCGCTTTTGGTTTTACAGTGGTTCAAGTTATGAATGCTGAGAATACTTCCTCGTTCGTCCCGCCTTGCTCTGAATCACAGTTGAAGGAAGCTACTAAGCTAACTTAATTTGACTTATGAAATTTCATAGAGCTTCTTCTCCCCCAATGGTGATAGAGCAAGCCACAATGGAGGTCAAATTGCGCAGACATTAAGGTGCTTATCCCGGCTTATCCTTTCCCATATATATATCCCATCATCCCAAAATAATACAAATATCCTTTCAAGGCCAATGATCCGTAATTAATACTCGCTTAAAGAACTGAGCAAGTAGTATAATCATGCCTTTCCATTAACTGATGAAATAAATATCCTCGTGGTTGTACAGGATTTATTACAAGAAAATACACCATCTCCTCTATTCAACGTTCGATAGCCACGATGCCAAAGCCGGCGAGTTGCTCAACGCGATTCGAAACCCAGTACCACCTTGTTCATGTCCATTGTCTCGTCCCCCACGTTCTTCCCCACCGCCAGGTACCTCGAGGCTATCAAAGCTTATAGGTTCGAATCGATCACATCCCACCTTCCTCAACCACTCTTCCCGCATCTCTCGTTTCGAAGCAATCGACTCGATGAACCTCGGACGACCACATTCGGGACAAACCAGTGTAGAGTCTGAAGGGTATTGGGAACATCTGTGTTGTTGGTTGAGCAGTAACTTTGCAGGCGGTGATGAGTAGGAAGAACGGGGTTTGGGGAGGATGAGGTCGAGAGATGGGAGTGTTTCTGGAGATGCAGCGTATTTGAATACACGGATGCGTTGGGAAGGGGAGAGGGAGGGTGCGAGGAAGGATAGGGTGTGGAAAACCAATTCGAGCGGTAGACGAGGAGCAGAACCGCCTAATTGTCTTCCGTAATGGAGAAGGGCCACTCGCGCAGGTGATAATAATGACAACGCGTCAGTAGCCGTTGTCTTAGCAAGGAACATATTCTGCATGATAAGAGTTCTAGACCGAAGTTCGAGGGTTTTCCAATCCTGGGATTCGCCTTCACCTAGGGTAGCACTGCAGGCATGCATCTCCAGAGAATTTATAGACCAATTTAATTTCTCTAGAGTATCCACAATCTTGGTCATGGCCTCGAGACCGAACGAATTACCGTTGAGCTTGAGAATCTGGAGACTGCCGGAGCGGGGTGACGCAAGATATGAAATTATGGAGGGAGCAGAAGAAGCATCTAGGGAACAAATAGATAGATGTAATTCCGATAGTGTTGGAGAGGATAAATTGGGGAAGAAAATGTTGGATAGGGAGTCAGCTAGAGAATTACTAGTGAGACTGAGTCGGCGAAGATTCGACCGGTTGACAGCTAAAGTAAAACGAAGCATTACGGGTCCTTCTCCCTATAATAGCTGTGAGATATGTTTCTATGGTAAATAGGTGGAAACAGACCCTTAAATTATTCTGTAGAACGATTAACTTGATAAGATTTTGGAAAGAGATAAGTAGAGAAACCTACATTCTGGAGGAATAAGGATCTGAGAGAAATATTATCTTCTAAATATCTGTTAAATAATTATAAACATGTTGGCACTCCATGGGTCCAAAGGCTTACCTTGCAATCGCCCAAAGTCCTTGATCACCTATATCATTACTATTCAAACTGACCTCGGTCAAATTGTGCCTCCTTCCTTCTTCCGACCGCAAATAATCAAATAAAGCAACCGTCCCGGCATCTCCCAGTGAATTATGACCGAGTATAAGACGTTCAACTGTTCTCTGCATGCGCATTTGCCGTACGACATTCTCGGCACCATCTGCGCCATCTAGACCTACGCCATGCCTATCGATATGAAGAGCGACTGCATAGGGTGACGATATCCGTCGAGGAGATGCCGTCTTCAGTTGAGGAAAGAACGTGGAGACATTCATTGGGGAATACTAGTAGTGGTTGCGCTGGTGAAGCCTTTTACTCAACTTAGAGCTGTGACGTCACAGTCAATTTCCTATTCGGGCAACTGAGGATTCTCGCTCATGTTCAACTCCGTTTTTCGAGTATTTGAACTTTCTATGGGGAAAGGAATAGACATATGAACTTGTAGAAATTTAATACATTTTATATGGACTTTTACCACTCGGAATGACCTTTCCGCCTAGATGGCAGTGGCGGGATCATGACAAGTGAGACCGCCTTTCCAGTCATTAGATGCTTGAATATAATTTCGATAAGGTTGCCGTCATGCTACTTTGTTATACAGAACGTTTGGTGTCGCCATGCGCCTCCGAGCTTATGAATGGTAAATGCCCAAAACTGTCTTCAAATGTCAAAGGTGTCGACCAATGTCAACAATATAAGTATGTTCTGGCGAACGTTCTGGCATTCCAGTAAGAAGATAGGGTATACTAACCTAGTTCTGGAGTGACTTGATCATTTGTAGAAATGAGTGGATGGTTCGAAGTCTTGAAATACTATGGTTGTCCTTCTGGGTTGCTCCAATATCTTGATGGCGACGACAAAAGCAAGACATATAATTAACGAAAATTCTTCTCTACATCCTGATCGTTGCCAAATACAAAACATATCAGAAACTTGGAGGAATTAAGAAAACCTCGAAACGAAAAACAAGTTTGGGGCTCCTCTCGAGCGGAGCCTCTGTCGGAATGAACAGCGGAGAATGACTGGCACCTGCACACCCAACACTCCTCATAGCTCTTCTAGGAGCATTCTTCCGATTTTTCTTTGCATAATCTTTGCATTCTGTAGCATAGATAATATTTGAGATATGATAGACATGGACAATAGACGTATGGGCGTGGGCGTCTATTGATCCCAGGCTGTTTTGCTTTCTCACCCTGTCCACAACTGCGTCGCTGCCACGTACAGGCCATCCAGCGAGAAACAACGACTTTGTGAGTGCCGAATTGACGAAGTTGTCGAAAGAGAGCCAGCAAGTTGACGCTGTACATATTCAGATTCAGCTACGATAACTCTCAGGATCCCATACAAGTTTTTGGGGCGGAGCGTAAGTTAGCCTGACCCGACTACCCATCCCGCTCAGCTCCAATCTTCTAACCGAACATGTTTACTGTGCGCAGATACCTGCTTTCTGAACGACTAAGAGTCAAAATAAATTCCGTCGCCACCGCTGAATGACAATGGCTGAAGTCGAGTCCAAGTCTCCCGCCACTGCCGCCAACGAGCAGCCCAAGAATGCGAGTGCTAACGACGTAGAGGCACCTCAGTTCCCCCCACAGGGACCTAGTGGTCAACCTTATCCCCCTCCTAACTTTGCTTTCTACAATTATCCCCCAGGCCACCCGCCTCCACCTCCGGGGCCGGATGGGAATCCCGACCCTAACGCTGCCACCACACAGCCCAATGGCGAGCCCATCCCGTACCCGCCGCCTCCAGCAATGTATCCATACGTCTATCCCCAACCGCCGCCCGGTACAGTCTCCGTAGTTCAGAATGGTGCTGGTGTATTCAACTGGGGACCTCTAGGTTACATGCCCGTGTCCATGTCTGGTATGCCCATTCCGGGTGCGCTTATTAAACCGAAGCGTAAACAAGTGAAGATGGCGGTAAGTGTCTGGACAGATGCACTGGCTACTATACTGATTCCGGTGGCTTGTAGTGTACGAATTGTGCCGCTGCGTGTAAACGATGCGACGTGAATCGACCGTGCGAACGATGCATCAAGTACGGTCTGGCGGATACTTGTAAGGATGGGGTACGGAAGGAGAGGAAGAAGGGGTTCAAGCGAGGACCGTACAACAAGCGAAAACGGTCAGATGGGCAGGATGGAGAGGAATGGGATGGTACGCCTCGTTCTTTGTTCTATTGACACCAGACTCTTATGTTCTTTATCTAGCATCTCAACAAAGTAATCCTAGTGGAGAATGGCAACCACCGCCCGCCGCAGCTCCACCACCATTCCCGCCAGGTCCTCCTCCTCAAGGCTTCCCACACCCACCTGAAGGTTACTACCCAGCCTTCTACGCCATCCCAGGCCCCGGTCCCCAACTCGTCCCAGTCCCACCAGGTCAATCAGGCGAGAACGGCGAAGCCCCATCAGACGGTACAGTCGATCCCAACGTCGCAACGCAAAATGGCGAGCATCCCCAACACCCTCACCAACCGCCCTTCCCACCCCCTCACGCCCAGTTCGTCTACCCACACCTCCCACACGGGTATCCTCCATTCGGATATCCATTTCCTGGTCCGCCTCCTCAACATCCGCCTCCACATCACCAACCGCCTCCTCAACAATCCCCGCAAGCAGCACCTCCAGAACAAGACCAACCAGTCTCAGCCCCACAAGCACCCGTCGCACCTCCGCAGGGCCCTCCAACCTCCACCTCCAACAAGAAAGGTACCAAACGTGCCGAAGAGCCTCCCAAAAACGACGCAGACGTAGACGACGACGATCCGCCGACACCACCGCGTAAGAAACGGGGACGACGAACGTCTGATGCGGAGTGGCCTGGTACGGCGAAGCGTTCGAGTAAGAAGGGCGATGGGCCGGCGACGAGGAGGTCGAGTCGGAGGGGGCAGGCGAGAGGGGAGGAGGATCAGGGCGGTCAGGGGATTGCGGAGAGTGCGATGAATGCGTCGAATCATGATATTGTGGGGTCGAGTGATGATCCTGTTGTGAGAAGCCAGGTATAGATGGCCTGTTGTCACACTGCTGTTGGATCGTCCGAGGATTTCTGGTTCGGATGATGGAGCGCCTATGGTTTTTTCTTTGTTTCTTGTGATTGTTAAATAACGTTTTCTTTTTCCTTCTCTACTTGCCTCTCTCCGCCGACACGACACCCTCCACTTCCTTCTCCATTACCTCTCCCCGCCTTAACTTCTATTTCTTTTCTTCCACCTCTCACTGTACGACTTGTACCATCTCCGACTGTTGGCTGCTTGGACTCGAGTCCAGTATAATATTATTCTTTGCGTTATCAGCAGTACAATGACAAGTTCCAGTTCTGTCAAAATTCGGATAAGAAGCAAAATAATTTGTTTGCTGTGATATGGGCACTTGTCGAGTTGTCGCCTTCATGACATCATGCTTTTACTAAACAACTGTTTATTTGAATGTAGTGTCAAGAGAGAACAAGAGAGCGAGAGAGAGCGAGATTGGATAACTCATACTTCAAATCACCAACTTTGAGGAAAGAAAGCCAAAATATAGCCATATTCCATATCTTTCAGCGATGGCCATAACCTCCCGTTTCTCTTCTTCCATGAGCATCCGATCGGCCCCTTCTATGAAATCTATTCTTCTCCACCTGGTAATTGGGAGCATTTTAGCCAAAGTATTCAAGGATATCGGCAATTCTTCAGCACTGTTCAACTTTAGCGAACGAGTCCGAGACGTCCTCAAGATTTTCGACGAAGGGTCTGGATTAAATCGCTCCAGAATTACAGAAGAAAACATCCCTGCATCCAGAGTCACAGATTCTAGTTTCGCCATAGATGGCATAATTGTTTCGACGGCGAATGGTTCATCTGGGGTCTGTCTGGGGAACTTCGACTGACGGAGGTCGAGGTGCACCAGATTTCCGGAAATCCCAAAGAGCCAATTCATTAGATCCTGGTTGCTAAGACCAACGACTGCCTTGAGGGTCACTTCTTGCAAAGAGAGCAGTGAAGTGGAGGTGAGCAACTGTAGATGGGAGATGGGGATATTCCCGTTATCGAGAATGAGGGTTTCAAGAGAGCAACTGGGAGGGGTAGATAAGACCTCTGAATCTTCGGCGCTAGTGAATAACCAGAATTCGACATTCCGTAGAGATTGAATGCGGTGAAAAAGTTTGGCCATTATTCCGGAGTCCGGAGTAGCATAAAATACTTTAGCGCTCTCTTTGAGCTCCCACTTAAACCTGGCTATCCTTATCTTCAACGTAGCTAGATTTTGTCCTTTGCAAACGGCATTGATCAACTCGATAGCTCTGTCATTTGGAATACCCGGAATATAAAGGTTTCGAATCAATGGTGCAGCTTCCAGTGTCTCGATGAGGCTCCCAACGATATATGGTTCAAGAGGTGAACACCTCAGGACCTCTCGAAAGCAGGTGAAGTCGACGACACGTATCATACGCCCGAGATTCGGGTTGCGTGTTATAGTTTTGGCAAGATCAACCAGTCGGGGCTGAAAGCCGTAGTCAGCTAGATTATTGTCGAATGTTTCATACAGGTATTCCAAAGCAGGCCCTTCCCAAGAGCGGCATACTAAAGCCCAAGAAAGCACTTCTTTCCGCCAACTACCTCTGCGCCAGGAGGCTTCGAAAAATATTAGGGCCAGAATTTCTGGGGGAAGGGAAATGCACGGTGGGCGCATTGAAGCGGATGGGAGGATGTGAATGGCATGGCCAAAAAATCCGTACATTTCAATAACACATCCGCCAGAATCCCGTTGCTTCGCGAATGAAGCATTGTTTAGGGCCAGGAACAACGTTGTCCCTAGTTCCTGCGAAGGCAAAGAGGAAATCTCCGCATATTCGTAAAGAGTTTCGAATTGTGATAGGATGGTGTTTGAAGGGAGGAGCTCGAGTTTGACCATTGGACAATTGATTTTGATTTGGGTATCATCAGATATTTCCTCATCCGCTAGTTCAGTACCATCAGGGATTTCCCTGGCCTCCGCTAGTTCAGTGTCAACAGGTGTTTCCTCGACATTCACTAATTCGAGTAAAACAGTGTAGAAATTAGGGGTATCCGGTTGGCACTGTCCCTCGGATATTTCCTTAGCCAAATTACAGCCATCTTCTTGGAGAGCAATGATGTGTCGACCTGTTTCCTCGCGAAGGCTAGTCTCGTTCCTGGAGCTAAGTCTATGATCCCGAGGTTCCGCGGTCCCACAAACACAGTTTTCTACTCGGAGCTAGTGCACCCGATGTTCATCTGTTACAGCAAACTCGACAAAGTAATTGTACTAACCTTTGAAATCAAATCCTCGGATTTTTTACGGATGATGAGGAGTCTAAACCCAGAGGACAGGTTTTCTTTTTCGAGGACAACTCTGATGCAGAAGTTCTCGCCATAAGTCTGTCCGAAACCACTGAATTTATAGAAGTATGGGAGGAAACCTTCAGCCATTGATGAATACGTTGATAAGTGAGAAGTGAGAAGGTAGGTGGGCCCCGTAATGCTGTGTCTTCCGACCGACCCTAGATTCAGAGGGCATTCCGAGCCTAATTCCCGGTTGAGGTCTTCACCATAGAATGATAATGTTGTTCACAAGTATTATCCTGTAATGTCTTATAAATTAAAGGTTCCTTGGCTTAACGTCCGTAAAAATGGTGAGAGACAGATGCCCACTGGTGTCCTCAACAGATAGATCATAAACACGTTCGATGATCTTCGGCTGGAACATCATCGACTCCTGGTTGTAAGGGGTGGCTGGATAATTAAAGTGTTCACCTTTTCAGAAGAGAGATATGTCTCCCTTTTACTTCTCCCGATTAGCTATCAACAGAGGGTAGTCATCAACTGCACAAAATTAGAGCAATCAACTGAGAATTTGTAAAGCCCACGATCCAGTCAAAGGAATTTCTTCGCGTGTTCATAACAAAAAAAAAGTTTTTGATCAGCCGAGCGTGCCATCAGTCTGCTTGGGGATTTCTTCAGCGGCACTCTAAACAGAGAGTCTAGAAAAGAAAATTACTATAGAGTATCGGGATATCACGTGATCAGGACCCTCAGCCACAGCGCCATCTTTCCAAAATTTCCTCGCATCCTTACCATCTCAAAAATGCCCCCATATGCATCCAAACTGAAAACGGGCTCGAAACCATTCCATAAAGGGAAAAGTGGCAAACCCATAGGACCTCGTTTACCTTCCTCGTTGACAAACGTTTCCGGGTCCGAACCGTCCTCAAGGCCAAGCAGAAAACCCAAAACAGGAGCAACGACGACAGAAGATGATCCCTATGAATATTTCTCTGGAAAAACGCGTCGTGCGAACGTTAAACTTGACTTGGATACGGAAGAAACAATCGGGTTTGCTAAAGGAAAAGGAAAGGGTTTTGATGATGGAGATGAAGATGAGGATGATGAAGGGGAAGGAGGGTTGGATATTAAGGCGATACGGAAGAGGATCATGGATGCAGACGATCTTGGTGTGATTGGGAGTGAGGAGGATGAAGAGATTGATAGTGAGGAAGCGTTTGAGGAGGATGATGTGGAGAGGTTTAGAGGGTTTGGGTGGGATGATCGGAAGAGGGTCGGCAAGGTGCGTTATTACTTGCTTTAATCTGATTTAAAACTGATGGTGTTTTTTCATGGGTAGGATAAGAAATATAGGAAGACCAAGGACTCTAAGAAAGAAAACGGAGCCTCAAAATTCGTTGAAATCAATTTAGATGAAGACGAGGACGTCCCTCTCCCTTCCACATCCTTCAAAAAAACCAACGCCAAATCCAAAGCCCAGATACAAGAATCCTCTGCAGGATCTGCTTCAGATGCCGGCTCAGAAAGAGCCGACTCAGACGAGGAAGAAGGCGACCCCTCAGAATTCCTCGACGTCCTAGACGTTCTCGATGGTCGTGCAAAATCCTTTTTGGCGTCAGATGATGATTTGAATTTTGCAGATCAGGACGAAGATGGAGGCGGGGAGTTGGATGGAGGCGGAAAGAAAGGGAAAAAACGAAAGATGGTTGATGCAGATGAAGGTGGAGATGGGAAGGGAGAGGTGAAGAGCGATGGGAAAAAAGCGAGGTGGAAGAAAAGTGAGAAGGCTGCGAGGAAGGGGAAGTAATTTTCATTTTCATTCCGTTGGGATGATGCGAGTGCTGTGTATTGTTAAACCCCCGGACAATCACTATTTCATCTCGATTTCCCTCAGTGTGTAAGTTACGGCGTGTCAAGAGTAAATTGAAAATGGCCAAACGAGTCGATTGGCAATACCGGGAAAAGATAACACGACCAACAGAAGAGTCAGAAACACTTAAGCATGAAGCTAAATATGACAAGACAGCATCGTAGGAATGGAACTGAAGTAGAACACTTTGACATGTGACTGGAGACCCGTTCCATGGTAACACATTTCCGGCGGAATTTACACAGAAAAAGGTTTCACAGTGAGCATTGAGCTAAGCTCAACGAAAACATTCGTCAAAGTTGCAACGTTCGCACAAGGCAAATCAATCACGTCAGGGTTGGTGAAGATTGTCCCCGTCTGATTGGCAACATTGCCAATCCGGACCAGGCTCCGTGTCAATGGACTGTATGGTGGCCAGCCAAAGTCTACGAGGCCATTATGAGGATCATTGGCAAAAGCGACCCAGGCCCTTTGAAGGTAGCTCGAGAGCGCGATTTCATTTGAAGTAGAAGGGATAACGCTGGTACTGTCGTTATAGGTCCCGAATAGAATTGGAAGCTCAGATGAATGATAGGCGCGAAGTCCCGGTTGTGGAGAGATGTTAGGAAATATGGCTAAAATTTGATAAATACTGAATCTGAAGGAAAGTGAAGCTGATATGTACCTTCATATTGATACCTGAATGTCGGTACACCGAGTTTGACTCGATCAGATGCGAGCAAAGCAGCGGGACATGAAAATCCCAACTAAAAAATCCCTCTCATTAGTGAGACGGAGGAAAGAAAGACGAATGAATCTGACCAAAGTCAAAACATCAGATGCCAGCTCTGTAAGTGAAAGGACTACGAATCCCTGGGCCAAGAGTTCTTGCCACACAAAGTAGATATCTCCTTCCTGTGCATTCGAGCCACCGAGCAATGGGACTCGAAGAAAGTTTCCTGCAGCAGATCTTGCAACAGGATCGGTGAAAATAGTAACGTCTACGAGGTGTGAAAATCTTGTATATAAATGGCAGCGAGTGACCTACTGTCTTGTACCAAGTTAAATGAAACGTTGGAATTGATCACAGCGTCTTCCAGGCTCCTAGCGGGGACATTCTGCATGCAAGTGAATTGGGCAGGTGTCGCCTCTGGGAGTTATGATGAGTATGAGAGATTTGATATGTCGTTTGCTCTCACCGTTACCGCAGCCGACCATAGTAGCGATCGTGTTCCATGGTTCCGGGTTCAGAGGACCGCTAGGAGCAACGCCTGACACACTAATATGTTTGAGTAAATAGAAATAAGTTACTAGGAGATTATTACATACGTTCCAGATTGTTCGATCAGACCTTGACGAAGGGTGAGCTATTGTCAAACACAAGTGGACGGGAAAGACCTTTGACTATCGTGTTGTTGGGATGTGCAAATGCATATGCATCAACAGCTACTCCGCCAGCACTCTCCCCAAAAATGGTGATTCTCTCAGGGTCACCTCCAAAGTTGGCTATATTGGCGTACACCCAGTCTATTGCTGCATCGATGTCCAGCAGTCCAAGATTCTGGGATCCAGACATCGCCTCATTCGCGAGCTGCGGTGCTCCGGGGAATCCAAAGATGTTGAGACGATAATTCATGGAGACGATAGTAATATCATTGTCACGAACGAGGTTTTCACCGTTGTATCTGAAAAAATTACTCTACGCGGTGGATGTTAGAACACACTATGATGTTGAACCGAAAAAATATACTGTGCCGGTGGAGAAGCCACCGCCATATATCCATATCATTACCGCCGTACCTTGTTTTCTCTCGATGCTGGGGGTCCAAATGTTGACACTGAGGCAGTCGTCTGATTCAGGAACAGTGAGGTTATCCTTGGACGCCCCCATCAATTCCCAAAACTCGAATTGAGCCGGGTCTAGTCGTTGTGGACATGAATCACCAAAGGACGTTGCGTCAAAGGGGGAGGAATGGTGTGGTGGCTCTGTGGGGGTTCGAAATCTCTCGACAGTTGCGAATGGGATACCGAGGAATTGACGAACGGTTGGAAGAGCCAGAGTACCAACTACCGAGCCTTGCTGCGTGAGGACAGATAACCCATCACCGTTAGCAAAGGCATCAACGACCAGGAAGAGAGTAAGGACAAGGGTTGGAAGATTCATATTGAATGGAATGAAATGGGAGCATCAGTTAAAAGTTAGAGTGTCGGCGCTTTCTCATCCGGAAATTTGACTTCATCGCTCTGCCATGGACCGCAGCTACACCGCCAACCACTCCGGGCCATTCTCACAGCAATGGCTGGAAAGGGATGTGCGACATATCGCAAACTATCACTGGGACATTATCAGTGCAACATATTCCCCACGGCAAGAGCTGCCGGTGATGCCTTTGACTATTAATTTTAGATTCTCATCGTTTTTTCGTTTTATTCCCTCTCGCTCCATCTCCCCCTTGTACAAGTGGATTCTATTATGATAATTGCCTGTTCGCTACGGTTGTATTATACAAAGTCTTCTTTTTCTTTCTCTTCCCTCTTTCTCGAGCTCCGACATCCAGTACAATTGGGGGGGGGGGTAAACCATGACAGAGGGTTCTTGTGCTGAAGCCAAAGAACCGTGAGAAGCATCCGGGGAAGAGCTGTATCGGTCATGGAATTCACGGCTTTTAAAATTCAGAGAAGAGCCTAGAGTCTTGACAAACAATTGGTAATTTTCTCGCTGTACATTACCCGGAGCGCTGTCGGGGAACAGGAAGGTGTAAGCAAAGCGTCTATCAGTTTTAATTCGAGCGATGCGGGTTGGCAGAGGCGGTTGAAGCTGTTATATTTGTACTATACCACCAACATACGTGTGTGCAGTTCCGTTCGCCATAGCCGCCATATGCCCGGGTCGATGAAGACTTTTTTTATTCACTCATTCTCCCCCCTGTCATTTCCTCAAAAATCATTTTCTCCGTTCAGAGTATCTTCATGTATATAAAGACCAGCTACTGTAACACGAAATCTCTGCGCGATGCGAGGGTCCACTGTTATTCCGAGTACGTAACAGAGACACGCGTATTTCAACACATATGAGAAGTTATGGACGGATCAAACAAGAGTTAGATACTTGTTTCGAATTTAAAAATATTTTTTACACAGGAGGAACCCAGGAACGCCTTTTTGGCGCCATACTACACCTGTGTGTGGCAGGGATCTCTTGCTCGAGTCACGCGATGGTTCGGGCTCGTCCCAGGCAACCACCGTTGCTAATCGTTGGGGAACTACATACTTACAAGTTGGGTATTTAATGCGAGTCTGGGAACGTACTCCCCTTCAGCCGCAAGCTGCTCCAAACCTCACAAGGTATTCATTATTTTCTATTCAGCGCTGCTGCAGCTGATTTTCGAGCTTCGCCCGCTCCTCTTTTTTCATTACACACCTATACTGCCCCTTTTTGCGTTCATTTCGGGTTTAAAACACTGGACACCGTACAAATACGGAGACGGGAACGAGAGAGCTCAGCCGACGCCACCCAGACCCTCTGGTTTCCCCTACCTCATCGTTTCCATCTTTCCTTTTGCCTGAAGGTATGCTACCTTCGGGATCTTTACTTAGACCGCATCTGAGGAAGCCCCGTGAATTTTAGGTCTAAATCGCGCAGTGGGGATGTCCCGCCCACTCGCATGCGCAATTGTTGGGAGACCCCTGGGCGATTATATGGAGGCGGGGGAGAAGCGCACTCCTTCGCTGACTTGCTTCACCGACGCTAGGTACGTTTGGTGCAGCACCAGTTCGCTTTGTTCTTTTTGGACACCCTCCCATCCCTCTGTTGAAAATAAGCGTCGCAAACCACAAAATAAAGAGTAGGATTACGTTTGACCTGGGTGAGCTCGTGAGGCAAACGGATGCAGTATGTACAACATGTAAACTACTTATAAATCAAATATATGCTGTACTACCGAAAGGGGAAAACAAAAAGAGCTGACAGTAAGTCGGTTAAAATCCCCTCCTCCATTGCTTTTATCCACATGTTTAAAACTTTTGCTCTCATCGATCGTTTCTCTGGTAAGCCCTCATGGGTTATTCTCCATTAGCATCGGATCCTCCAGATTAGGTATGCAGCTTCCGATACCACGATCATGAATAGCCGGTTCAGTCCTGTGTTCAGTTTCCCGTCCTCTCTAACGAAGTGTGCTAGGCCGCGCCCCGGGATGGTTCCATGGGACATGACGGGCCACTCCTTCCAGTGGTTTGTCATAGTCCTTTTGCTAATTTCCACACCTAGTCCTGACCAGAGCAGCTACACTCCTTCAAGATATGGTCCATGGATTCAAAACAGTCACATTCGTCGCACTCGGCTCGTTGTTCATACTCAGGTACGTTTGACCACCATTTCCCAAGCTTGTAGGAATTGTGCATGCTTCTCCATAAGAAATTTCTAGCGTTTCGACTGAAATTTTCTTCTTCTGATAGACAACCATATATTGGCATCCGTTGGATGGTGGCCGGTCCGGCCTGTTACAGTTTCGCGCACCCTTTCTATGGTTGTTGTTGTACCATTCCTTTGTCCTACCAGTCTCCGTTCTAACAGACCCCTGTACACTAGAGCCTGTGTCGCTATCGAGAGCCTTATGCCCCTGAACAGCCATTCCGGTAGACCTGTTACCTCAATCTCGTCAAGACGCGGTCTCTCTGCTCCTAGTTTCTGCGAGTCCATCGGTCCTCGTTTCCAGCCTCTCCGCTATGGTCCTTTACTTTGGTTATGGTCGTCTTGGCGCTTCGTTGGCGCATCCTAGCCACAGTAGCTTTCGGCAGGTCCTTGTTGAAGACCCCTGTCCAGCCATTGCATCAGCAAAGTGGAACCCTGCCAGTCAGGTGGATATAGCGTTTCTAATTTCCATAGTCTCCATAGCGCGGGCGTTTACCTGCTAGCTAGTCCATATGTTTTATGCGCCCGTGTCAACTTTCCTGATGCCCATTGTTCTCGTTCTTCTGCAGATATACTGTATGTGCGTCTTTTACATACTTTGAATCTGTCACTGGGGACATTGTGATATTTTCTTTTAAAAAAATGTTCCAGAAATGTTTGGCATGACCCAGCTATAACAACCTTGTCTATTGAAAGAAATGGATTGCAATATAGTGTTGTGAATCTTTTT
>Ga0157379_10002483_pt1 | contig 15444 bp, 20 predicted proteins | sample S25metaG_FD_121802 | JGI IMG/M metagenome (GOLD analysis project Ga0157379, IMG submission 121802) | Switchgrass rhizosphere microbial communities from Kellogg Biological Station, Michigan, USA - S2-5 metaG | ecosystem: Host-associated > Plants > Roots > Rhizosphere > Soil | place: USA... | reverse complement strand
GGGATGGTGGAGCTGAGCGGAATCGAACCGCTGGCCTCCTCATTGCGAACGAGGCGCTCTCCCAACTGAGCTACAGCCCCGAACCGAGCGCGGGTTTTAGGGACGGGCCCCCCAGCCGTCAAGCGGGCCCGGGTTTCCTGCCAAAACCCTGCTTAACCCTGTCTCACTTACCTGTATAGGTCACCCGCCAGACCACATTGGCCACGTCGTCGGCGATCAACAGACTGCCATCCTTGGCTACCACCAGGCCGACCGGGCGGCCCCAGACTTTGGCCGGTTCGCCGGCGCTGCCCATGCCGTTCCAGAAGCCGGTGGCGAAATTCTCATAGCCATTGACCGGCTTGCCGTTCACGAAATGCACCCGCACCACCTTGTAGCCGGTGGGATTGCCGGCGTTCCATGAGCCGTGCAACGAGACAAAGGCATCGTTCTTGTATTCCGCCGGGAAATTCGAGCCGGTGTAGAAAACCAGCCCTGTCGGCGCCGAATGGGCGTGGAACAGCACGTCGGGCGTGATGGTGGAAGCCACCTTGCCGCCCGGGTCCTTGGCGCCCCAGACCGGGTCGGGATTCTTCCCGATATAGGCATAAGGATAGCCGTAGAAACCGCCCTGCTTGACGCTGGTGAGATAATCCGGCGGCAGTTCATCGCCCAAGCCGTCGCGCTCATTGGTGACGACATAGAGATTGCTGGTGCCCGGCGCGAAGGCAATGCCCACGGGATTTCGGATGCCGCTGGCGAATTCGCTCATGCTGCCGTCGGCATTGATCTTGAAGACCTGCGCCCCCGGCTTGTAGTCGGAGATATTGTCCCGGGAGCCCAGCGCCAGATACAGCCCGCCATCCGGCGCAAAGGCGATGTTGCGGGTGATGTGCCCGTTCTTGGGCTGCAGGTCCGCGACCTTGCTGGTGACTTTTTCCGGTTTGCCCGCCGCCGTCTGCCCATCCTGATAGGGGAACCGCCAGATGCCGCGCACATCGCCGACATAGAGATAGCCGTCATGGAAGGCGAGGCCATGCGGATAGACAAAGCCGGCCGAGGCAGGAAGGAAGGTGAAGGTCTTGTCCGCCTTGCCGTCGCCATTGCTGTCGCGCAGCACCGTGATCTTGCCGCCGCCGCGGGCTTTGTAATCGCCCGGCGGCTCCGCCAGGAAGACGTCGCCATTGGGCGCCACCGCCATCCAGCGGGGATCGCTCAAGCCCTGGGCAAAGATCGAGACCTGAAAGCCCTTGGGAACTTCCGGCATGGTGTCGGCCGGGCGTGGAGCGGTGGTGGACTGATTGGCCACCGCCGGGGTGGCATAGGGCTTGGCCAGGCTGGCCGGCGAAATCTGGAATTTCTGGCCGGGGTGGTCGGCCGCCAGCGCCGCTCCCGAAGCGGCCAGCGCCGCCGCGAAACCCGCCACCGTCAATCCCTGTCTGGTCATTTATCGCTCCCGTTAAAATTCGATTTACCAATCAGGCCGCTTACTGTCCCCAACGTCCGATCGATACCCGTTGCTTGGTGTCCGAAATGCGCCTTGGCCCCGCCAGTCTTGTTCTTGCCGCCCTGGTGGCGGTCAGCCTGCCGGTGCGCGCCGAGGATGCCCCCAAAGCCCAAAAAGCGCCAGAGCACAAGACCACCCAGTCCAAGAGCTACATCATGGTGGACCCGATCTACACCACCATTGTGGCCGATAATCGGGCAGCCGGGATGCTGATGGTGGGCGCCGGCCTGGATGTCCCCGACGACAAGCTGAGGGACGAGGTCAACCGCTCGCTGCCGGTGCTGCGCGACGCCTATATCCGCAACCTGATGATCTTCACCGCCAATGTGGTGCGCACCGATTCCCAGCCCGATGTGGGACTGATCGCCGACCGGTTGCAGGCGGTGACCGACCGCGCGCTCAAGAAAAAAGGCGCCAAGGTGCTGTTGGCGCAAGTGGCCATTCGTGTGACCACAAAATAGGCCCCGCGCAGTTCTGCGCAGGGCCATCTCTCAAATACTCAAGTCTCAGGCCTTCATCAGCGCCGAAGCCAAAGAGGCCTCGGTGCTGTCGTCGCCGGCCTCCGCCGTCAGCGACGGGTCACTGCCCACCGGCGCGGAGGTTTGGGCGGCACTACCGGAAGGGCTGCCGGTCAGGCTGCTGGACTGACTGCCAGATTGGGCCTGCATCATGCCGCCGCCGTGATGATGGCGATGGTGATGCCCTTGGGCCTGGCCGGGCTGACCGCTTTGGCCCGCCTGCGACGGATCGGTGCCGTGAGCCGGGTCCTGTTGGGTCAGGTCCAGCAAGGCCTGCAGGGTCTGGCTGTCCAGGTTGGAGGTGGTGGTGCCGGTCAGCGCATTGCTGCTGGTTGCCGGGGTGGCGGAGGGCCCCGATGTGCCGTCCTCCGGCACATCGACAGACACCGTCGATAGCGCTTGTGCCTGTTGGGCCGAATAAAGCTGGCTGAGGGCAGACGCCCCGCCAACCGAACTGATGCTCATGATCTCTCCTTTTGGTTGCGCGTTTTCGTGCAGACAGCGCGAAAACCATCAAAAGGCGCAGCGAAGATTGTGCCCCGGCAATGTGGCCGGCACACGCGCCGTCTGCCGCACAAAATGCGGTGAGGAAAAACTTAAGATCGCGGGCGGTTGCAGAAACTGCCGGGCAAGGACGGCTTTCCTCGCAGTGTCCGCAAGATGAAGGACCAGTACAGGGAAGCTGGCCCTGCCCCCGCAACGATAATAGTCTGATCGGGCATGGATTCTCTTGAAGCTTCAAGGTCCTGGGCCCGGGCGGCTCGTCTGTGGCTGCTGCCCATGCTGCTGTTGGCACTGGGCGTGGCCGCCATTCTGTTCGACGGTTTCGGAATCCAATCCCGGTTGGGCAACCGGCTGTTCGACGCCTATCAGCGTCATGCCGCGCGGCCCTTCGCGGACCTGGGTGGCTTGCCGGTCCGAGTGCTGGAATTGCCGGCCCTGGACGAAGACCGGCTGGTGGAAATCACCCGCGCCCTCACCGGCCAGGGCGCGCGGCTGATCGTATTCACCGCCCCGGTCCAGTCCGGCCTGTCGCCCCAGAGTCTTGCGGCACGCCTGCCGCCCGGCAGTGATGTGGCGCGCGCCGCCCTGGCCAAACTTCCTGAGCCCGGCCATGACCTGGCCGATGCCATCGCGGAGACAAAAGCCATCCTGCCTGTGATGCTGGGTGAAACCGGGCGCGAGCCGCATCCCAAAGCCCGCTTTGTCTATCGCGGCACCCGCGATCCCTTTGCCCGCGTGCCGGGCTTCGGGGCGGCTTCGGCGCCGCCGCCCGTCCTGGAAAACAATGCCGCCGGTGTGGCTGCCCCCAATCTCCTTCCCGATCCCGACGGCGTGGTTCGCCGCCTGCCGGTGGCTTGGCGCGCCGGGGCTGCGCTGGTTCCCGGCATGGCGGCAGAAGCCCTGCGCATCGCACTGGACAGGCCGGATATCACCGTGATCAGCGATGAACGCGATCCCCTGAGCTTTCTTTCCGGTATCGGCATCGCCGCCCTGGAGACCCCGGGCGGCCGCGTGCCCACCGGCAAGAATGGCGCGGTGTGGCTGCGCTATGCGGCGGATGCCTCACAACGGATGCTCAACCCCGAGGCGCTGGGATCGGGGACATCGCTGAAAGGCGCCATTGTGGTGGTGGGCATCAAGGGTGACGTGGTCAAGATGCCCTTGGGCCTCACCAGCACGGCCAATGTGATCGGCGACGGGATCGAGAACCTGGCGGGCAACACCGCCTTGTCCCGCCCCGGCTGGACGCGTCCGGTGGAAGCGCTGGTTCTGGCGGCATTGGGTATTGCGATGCTCGCGCTGCTGCGGTTCGGGCTGGGCTGGGCGGCGGCGCTGGCGCTGGCGGCGACCGCGTTCATGGCCCTGGGCTCCTGGTATCTTTATGCCGCGCAAAGTGTACTGACCGACTGGCTCACCCCGGCGCTGTTTCTCGCCCTCACCTTTGCCGCCGGGGCCTTTGCCTGGCTGCAGGATCGGCAGTCGGCCTATGACGGCTTGCGCCTGATCTTCTCCGATTCCTTGCCGGCGGCCACGCTCCGGAAAATCGCGCGGCGCCCGGAGCTGCTGAAGATGGAGCGCGAGACTCGCACCGTCACCTATCTGGTCTGCGGCCTGCACGCGGCGGATGCCAAGGACGATCCCTCCGGTTTCAGCCCCGCGATGCAGCGCGCTTTGACACCGCTGATCGACCAAATCTTGTCACGGGGCGGGACCCTGGACCGGATGACGGCCGACGGCTTTGCCGCTTTTTGGAATGCGCCGCTGGATGATGCCGATCATGCGCGGCATGCCTGTGAGGCGGCGGAGGCAATAGCGGCGCAAGCGGGCGACGCCGTGCTCCATGCCGGCATCGCAACCGGCGCGGTGGTTGCGGGCGGCGTGGCGGGGCATGGCTATGCCGTCCAGGGGGATGTCGTGTCGTTCGCACAGCGCATTGAGGCGATGGCGGAGCGTTACGCCGTGCCGCTGGTCGCATCCGAGGGAACCAGGCGGCTGGCGGATCGCAGTTTCGCCTTCCTGGAAATCGACACCATCGCCGGACCGAAGAACGCGCCAATCGCGCTTTATGCCCTTGCGGGCAATCAGGTGGTGCGCGCCTCACCCAAATTCCGCGCTCTGGCGGTTTTTCACGACCATATTTTCCAGGCCATCCGAAAACAGAACTGGCGCATGGCGCGCGATCTGATCGGGCAATGCCGCAGGCTCTCCGGCGCCAACCAGGCGCTGTATGACCTGCATCTGGCGCGCATCGCCTTCTATGAGCGGAATTTGCCAGGCGCTGACTGGGATGGCGCGTTCAGGGCTGTGCTTGAATAGCCGCCAATCCATAATGCGCCGTCGGCGCCCCGGTCAGCGCCGCCCACATCTGGTCGCCCCAGGAAAAATGCCACCATTCATCAGGATGACCGGCAAAGCCTTCTTCCAGCATCAGCCAGTGCAACAGCCGCCGGTTGGCGCGCGCTTCCGCGTCGGAGAAAGAAAAGTTATCCGCATCCAGATGCTCGAAGCGGTCGCGATGGGCCAGCGGCGTGACATCGTCGAACAGCGAGCCCATCCACAAGGGTTGGCCGTCCTTCCAGCGCAGGGTGAGATCGACCGCCGCCGCGGTGGCGTGGGGGGCGGGCGAGGCGGCGGTGTCGGACGGCGCCGCCCAGTAGCGTTCCACTTCTTCCATCAGGGCGGCGCCGGTCAGCAACGGTTCGCGGCGTTTCAGTTCGGCCGGCATCCATACGTCATGGAAATAGGCCTGAACAGCGCGCGGCCGCCAGGCATCGAACAGGAAAAGCTCCAGGCCGCCCGCGGCAGCGCGCGCATTCACCCCGGCCAATTTCTTCGCCACCGTCTGGCGCAGCCACAGTTGGTCGACCGCGCCTTCAATCCGCTGCCAGTAGGGCGGATTGCGGGAACTGGCGTAAAAATTCTCGCCCTTCAGTCCAGCGATATGGGCTTCCACCACACCTTCGCCAAACAGGGCATTGTCACGGGTGATGGGGATGCGGCTGCGAAAATCTTTGCGCGCCGCGCGCAAGCCGGTTAGGTCCCCGATGGGGCGAGTGCGCAATTCTTCCAGGGCGCCGAATGCAGACATGTGCACTAGACTAGGATGATGACCGCCGAAAGCACAAACAGCTATCGCACCGCGCGGCGCGCCTTCATCGCGGCCTGTGAGGCGGCCCATGTCGAGACCGTGGCGCGGCTCCATCCCATGCGCGGCACGGATGGCAAACCATTGTTCATGGATTGCGCCGCCGCGGGGCCAAGGCATGCCCCCAAGGCGGCGCTGGTGGTGGCCCATGATGCGGCGGAGAGCGACATGCTGATCGCGCTTTTGCGCGAGCCCCCGCCCCCCAATGCTCGATTGGTTCTGGTGCATGCTTACGACCCCGCCCGCTTTGCCGGCATCCAAGGCGATCCCGCCTGGCCCACCGCCATGCTGGAAGCGGTGGCGATCGAGGATCTGTCACATGTCCGCCATATCGGCGTCCTGCCGCTGGACCGAAAGAGCGCAGACCTCAAATCCGTTCTGCAGGCCCGGCTGCCGGACGCAACCATCGCGGTGCTGCCGCCGGTGTCCGGCCTCGCCAAGGCGAAACAGGCGATCGCGCGCTTTTTCCAGAAGGATTAAATTTCGACAAAACTGGAGAACGCCACTTGCGCGGCTTCCGTGCGGCGCCGAAGATTACGCCGTTCTCATGAACCGGGAGGTTTCCATGCGTTTTCAAGCCCTTTTCCCCGCCGCAGTTGTTTCCGCTGTTTTCATTCTTCCTGCCGGCGCCGCCGACACCGCGCAGCAAGGCGCCATGAAGAGTTGTGCCGCGACCTGGAAAACCATGTCCGCCGCCGACAAGGGCAAGACCAAGTACACCGACTATATGGGCACCTGCATGAAGGCCAAGCCGGCGGCCGCAGCCACCCCCGCATCCACGTCATCCTCCATGAGCATGAGCGCGAAGCCGGCGGCTGCGGGCTCGATGCAGATGGCGGCGCCGGCGGGCGGTGGAACTGCCAAATGCAAAGACGGCAAGACCGTCACCTACAAGAACCGCCAGGGCACCTGCTCCGGTCATGGCGGCGTCGCAACCTGGATGTAACCTGACAATCCAACACTGACAGGAGGAACTGATGGGTTTGCTGGACGATGTGGTCGGCGCCGCCAAGGGCGCGATACTGCAAGGTGCCGAAGGCGGTGCCCAGGGCATCCTGAACAATGTGCTGCAAGGTTCCTCGCTGGGCGGCCTGTCCGGCGTACTGGACCAGCTTAATCATTCGGGGCTGGGACATCTGGTGTCGTCCTGGACCGGCAATGGCGAAGGCCAGCCGATCAGCTTGGATCAGTTGAAAGGAGCTCTGACTCCGGAGCATATCCAGGAGATCGCGGGCGCCCTGCGCATGGACCCCAACAGCGCCCTGGCGCATCTGGCCGAACACCTGCCCATGCTGGCGGGAAAACAGGCCTGAGCTGTTAAATCTTTGGGACGGGCGCGCACTTTGCCTTGCGCGCCCGTTTTCTTTATAGGCTTGCCCTGACACAGGTTGTCGGCCCAGCGCACCCGTAGCTCAGCTGGATAGAGTGCTGCCCTCCGAAGGCAGAGGTCATAGGTTCGAATCCTATCGGGTGCGCCATTCGTTCGCATTGCGAACGAATGGCGCCGCAAGCCCGCCCGCGCGTCAGCGACTTGAGGGCGGGCGCGCCGGCAACCAACGCATTGCCTGCCACGTCTCTCCGCCACACAATAAACCCATGCTGCGCCCCGAACTTCCCATCATCTTCGCCCTGGTGGCGACCACGGCCTTTGCCTCCCTGGGCGCACGCCGCACCCGCATTCCCGATTCCATTTTCCTGGTCCTGGTGGGACTTTTCATCAGCTTCCTGCCGGGCATTCCGCGCATGGCGCTTCGGCCGGACCTGGTCTTGAGTCTGCTGTTGCCGCCGCTGCTGTATCGGGCCGGCGTGAATATGAGCTGGCGCGGGTTCAAGGCCAATCTCAGGCCAATCCTGCTTTTGGCGGTGGGACTGGTGATCTTCACCACCGTCGCCGTCGCCGGAGTCTCGCACTATCTGCTGGGGATCCCGCTGGCGGTGGGATTTGTGCTGGGAGCGGTGGTGTCGCCGCCCGACGCGGTGGCGCCGATGGCGATTGCGCGGCGCTTCGCCTTGCCGGGACGAGTGTTGACCATTCTGGAAGGCGAAGGGCTGGTCAACGATGCCACCGCCCTGATCCTGTTCAGCTTTGCCATCGACGCGGTGACCCAAGGCCGCACCTTCTCGCTGGGCGCGGCAACCGGGGAATTCCTTCTGATCGTGGCGGGCGAAATAGCCTGGGGTGTGTTTATGGGCTGGGGCGCCCTCTCGTTGCGCCGCTGGGCTTCCAACCCGCGCATCGAGATGGTGTTCGCCCTTCTCACGCCCTTCGCGGCCTTCTGGGTGCCGGAAAGCTTGGGCGGCTCCGGCGTCCTGGCTACGGTGATCTGCGGTTTGTATGTGAGCTGGAACGGGCCGCGCTTTATTTCGCCCGCCACCCGGCTGCAGGGCTTCTTCGTCTGGGACCTGGTGGTCTATCTGGTGGAAAGCCTGGTGTTTCTTCTCACCGGCCTGCAGGCGCGGGTGGTGGCGGACACCCTGGACCTCAGCCAATGGATGACTCTGGCGCTGGCCTGTGCCGCGGTGTGCGCGGTCCTGATCATGGTGCGTTTTATGTGGGTGTTTGTCGCCACCTATGCGCCGCGGCTAGTGTTTCCCACCCTGGCCCGGCGCGATCCGGCGCCATCCTGGCAGAGCACTTTCATCATCGCTTTCACCGGCATTCGGGGCGTGGTGTCGCTGGCGGCCGCGCTGTCCATTCCCCTCATGGCCGACGGCACGGCTTTCCCCGACCGTGGCTTACTGCTGTTGATCACCTTTTCGGTGATCCTGGCGACCCTGGTGGGACAGGGGCTCACCCTGCCCTGGGTGATCGGCAAGCTTGGCATTGCGGAATATGGTCAGCGGGAGGCCGATGAGGACAAGAAGCGGGAAATCAGCGCCCGCCTGGCCAGCATAGATGCGGCGTTGGGAAGATTGGATTCCCTGGAAGGCGCCGTGGCCTCGCCCGAGACCGTGAACGCGCTGAGACGCCGCAGCGAGGATCGCCGCGCCTATTTTGTCTCCGCCTGCCAGGACCTGTCGCATGGCGAGCTTTCCAACGCCAATGCTTCACTGCAATTGCAGTTCGTGGACGCCGAACGCGCCAGCATTGCGGACCTGTATTGCCGGGGCGATATCAGCGACGAAGCCCGCCGCCGCATCGAGCGGGAGCTGGATCTGGAAGATGCGCGGATTCGGCATGCGGCGGAGAGCGGAGCAGCTAGAGCGCTTTAATTGTTTACCCCCATCCGTCACAACTCGGGTTTGCTACGCAAACACCTCGTTGCGACACCTTCCCCCTCAGGTGGCTTCGCCATGAGGGGGAAGGAAGCTGGTGTTCACTGAAGGTCGGGCCGCGAAATGCGGCCCTCGAGCTCCACGATCACTTCAAGGCCGGCGCCACACCAACATCCGGCTGGTGAGGATCTGCACGACCTCACCGTTCTGATTCCGGGTTTCGCTTTTCACCGTAATCATGCCGCGTTGGGGTTTGGAGCGGGACGGCTTGATCTCCAGCACTTCGCTTTCCACCTGCAGCACGTCGCCGGGCCGCACCGGGCGCGGCCATTGCAATTCTCCCCCCGCGCCGATCAGCCCGCCGGCAATCGGCATGCCGCTTTTGACCAGCAGCGACATGGTGATGGAGGCGGTGTGCCAGCCGCTGGCCGCCAGGCCATGAAAGAAGCTGGCCTGGGCCGCGGCTTCGTCAAGATGGAAAGGCTGGGGATCGAACCGCTGGGCGAACGCCTTGATCTGGTCGGCGTCGATGCGGTGGGCCTCGCTGAGAAAGCGCTGACCCACCGTGAAGTCTTCGAGATAGAGCTGCTTCATCGCTCTCTTATAGCAAGTTGTTTTCCTGACCCCCATCCGTCGCAACTCGGGTTTGCGAAGTCGCAAACACCTCGTTGCGACACCTTCCCCCTCCAGCGGCTTCGCCGCGAGGGGGCAGGAAGCTGTCGGATGCTGCGGGTCGCTCGGCGGAATGCCTCGCTCGAGTTTCCGGGATAATGCCGTCCGTCCCGGTGCCCTGATCAGGTGGAAGATAGCTTCTTCGCTACCTGGGCGACGCGTTTTCCCTGGAAGCGGGCGACGGCGAGTTCGGCTTCGCTGGGGCCCGCGGGCGGGTGGCCGGAAATCACCGAGGCGCCATAGGGCGAACCCGCGCCGGCAAACATCACCGGGTCGGCGTAACCGGTGGGCACGATGATGAAGCCCAGATGGGCCAAAGGATTCCATAAGGAGATGACGGTCGACTCATTGCCGCCATGCGGCTGGGACGAACCGGCAAAGACCGAACCGGCTTTCCCCACCAGCTTGCCTTGCGCCCACAATCCACCCAGCCCGTCGATATAGGCCTTCAGTTCGGAGGCCACATTGCCGAACCGAGTGGGGGTGCCGAAGATCACCGCATCGGCCCAGACGGCGTCCTCGGCGGTCGGGGCGGGATAGAGGGCATTCATCGCCTCGGCGCTTTCCTTCCAGCCCGGCACCGAACTCATGATGTCATGGCCGATCAGTTCGCGGGCCCGGCGCAGGCGTACCTCCGCGCCTTCGCTTTCCGCGCCTTCCGCCACTGCCCTGGCTAGCCGCTCAATGGTGCCGCTGCGGGAATAGAAAGGAATAAGGACTTTGGGGCTGGCCATGGCAATCTCCGGGTTGAAACCTTCGTTGCTAAAGATGGGCGCTTGGCTCTGTTCTGAAAACCAGGATAATCTCGATCGAATTGTTCGAGAAAGTTGAATAGCTGGACCCCAAGGCCCCCACGCTGGATCAGGTCGCCATATTCCTGGCGGTGGTGGAGACCGGCAGTTTTGCCGGTGCCGCCCGGCGGTTGGGCCGTGCCACCTCGGTCATCAGCTATGCTATCGCCAATCTGGAAAGCCAGTTGGGCCTGTCTCTCTTTGCCCGTGCCGGCACAGCCCGCCCTACCCTGACCGATGCCGGGCGCGCGGTGCTGCCGGACAGCCGCAACCTGGCGATGGCATTGGACAGTCTGCTGGCCAAAGCGCGCGGCCTCACCCAAGGGCTGGAAGCGGAAGTATCGCTGGTGGTGGATGTGATGCTGCCCGCCAAAAGGCTGGTCAAGGTGCTGGATGATTTCCGGCGGAAATTCCCCACGGTGACCTTGCGCCTTCAGGTGGAAACCTTGGGAGCAGTGACCCATGTGGTGATGGAGGGCGCTGCTGCTTTCGGCATCAGCGGCCCCTTGGAGCTGGCCAGCGATCTTTTGACTCGCGGGCCCGCGGGATCGGTCAAGCTGGTGGCCGTGGCGGCCCCAGCGCACCCCCTGGCGCTGATGCATGGTCCCATCACCGCGGCGCAGGCGCGTGATCATATCCAGCTGGTGCTCACCGATCGTTCGCCTCTCACCCAGGGGCGTGACTTCGGTGTCCTGTCGGTTCGAAGCTGGCGGCTGGCCGATCTGGGCGCCAAGCATGCATTGCTGCTGGCGGGCATGGGCTGGGGCAACATGCCCAAGCCGATGGTGAATGATGACCTCAAACGCGGCCGGCTGGTGGAATTGAAGATCGAGACACCGGGCGAACCGGCCTATCCCTTGCATACAGTCTATCGCAATGACCGGCCGCCAGGCCCCGCTGCGTCCTGGCTGATGGAGCGCTTGGCCAGCGCATGACTGGTGCCAGCCTGTCACAAAGATAAGCAAACGGGAACAAAGCAAGGGCTCGCGCATTGGCGCGAAAGCACCCAGAATAATCCCGTTGAACACAAACCATGGAGTGAATGACATGGCCGCAAAGAAAAAGAAGAAGGCAAGAGCGCCCAAAAAGGCGTCGCGCAAGGCATCGAAGGGCAAAAAGACGGCTGCGGCGAAAGCCGGAAGCGGAGCAAAAAAGACCGCCAAAAAAGCGAAAAAGAGCAGCAAGAAAAGCGTGAAGACCGCCGTCCGCAAGGCGCCGGCCAAGCGCGCGGCCCCCAAAAAGAAAGTCACCCGCGCCGGGACCAAAGGCGAAGGTGATTATGCCGCCTCGCGCCGCTTCCTGAAGGACGAGGCCGCCTTTGTTGAAAAGCACAAGGCCGATATCCCCGCCATGGGCAAGATCGCCGAAAAAGCGCTGGAAGGTCCGGAGGGCAATGAACTGAGAGAGGCGGAAGCCACCGCCGCGGCACGCTCCCGCGATACCTTCTGATCCATCCGATCGGACCATCCTTAACGCGCCGCCGTCCATCAGCTGTTGCGGTCTCACGGTCCAGATGGGGCTTCAAAGATTCTCGCGCGAATGTGCTCGCGCATTCGCGCAAAGGCGCGTAGAGTTTTTTCCGTCGAACGAAACCATGGGGTGAATGACATGGCAGCAAAGAAGAAAAAGAAAGCGAAGAAAGCGGCAAAGGCCAAGAAGACAAAGGCCAAAAAGACCAAAAAGTCTCCCGCGAAGAAAGCCAAGAAGGCCGCAAAAAAGCCGGCCAAAAAGACCAAAAAGGCATCCAAGAAAAAGGCCCCCGCCAAGAAGGCGGTAGCCAAGCCGGCCGCAGCAGCTCCGGCCGCCGCGCCGAGCGATGCTTCGGGCATGGCACCTGGTCCGGTGGTCTGAGGACCAACGGAGTCGCCTGAAAGAACAACGCCGCGGCTCGAATGAGCCGCGGCGTTTCTCTTAGAAGGGCCTGTCCCGGCTAAGTGCTCAACCTTTGGCTTCCGGCTTGAAGTCCAAGGCACAACCGTTGGTGCAGTAACGCAAACCCGTCGGCCCCGGTCCGTCGTTGAAGACATGGCCCAGATGGCCGCCGCAATTGGCGCAATTGAATTCCGTGCGCACCATGCCGTGGCTGGTGTCGGTGGTTGTGGTCACAGCCCCGGGCTTGGTGTCCCAAAAGCTGGGCCAGCCAGTGCCGCTGTCGAACTTGGTGGAGGCATCGAACAGTTCGGCGCCGCAGCCGGCACACTCGAATTCGCCGGGGCGCTTCTCGTAATTCAAGGGGCTGGAACCCGGCCGCTCAGTGCCGCGCTCGCGCAGAACGCGGTGCTGTTCGGGGGTGAGCTGGCGGGGTTTGGTGTCGGTATCGGTCATTGGCATTTCCTTTCCTTCCCCAATACGTACGAAACACGGAAAAGGTTACATTTTCCGGGTTGTTTCCGCCATTCAGGGATTGGCGGAAATCACCATCTGCAGCATGTCGCTGAGCCGGCCGGTATTGCCGAAGGCAAAGCCCGCATCATAGATCACATCGTCCACCTTCCAGCCCTGGGCCGTGTCCACCAGAAGCAGGGTGTCGTTCCAGTTGGCGGGCTTGGGGGCCTTGGCGTTGGGCGAAGATGGGGGAACGTAGCTGAGGGCCACCGGGCAACGCGCGGTCTTGGCGGCGACCTGACAGGCGCCGGCTTTCCAGCCGGTGGCGCCTTCAAACAGCGACGAGAAAATATCGCCTTCCAGCATGGGGGGAACCGCGTTCTTCACCTTTGCGGTCAGCCGGCCTTGGGCGGCATCGGCGGCGGCAAGCTGCTTGTTCAAGCGCGGCGACAAGACCGGGCTGTAGCGCAGCCGGACGGTGGCATCGGGAATGCCGCCCGCAGGCTGGGTCTTGTAGACGGTATAAAAGGCATTCACGGCGGCGACGGGGTCGTCCGCCCGCGCCGGAAGCACCGCGAGGGCGGTCAGCAGTAATGATGCGAGCAATCCGGTCTTCATCACCGCGCTTTGAGCGAATCCCGGATCTCGCGCAGCAGCAGCACATCTTCCGGCGTCGGGGGCGGCGGGGCATCGGGCGCCGGTGCCACCAGCTTGTTCAACTGGCGCAGCAACAGGAACAGGACGAAGGCCACGATCAGGAAGCTGATGCAGGCATTGATGAACAGGCCGTAGTTGATGGTGACGTCCTTGGCAGCCTTGGCGGCCGCCAGGGTCTCGACATGGGGATCGCCCTTAATCACCAGGAAGAAATTGGAGAAGTCCACGCCGCCCAAGGCCAGGCCGATGGGGGGCATGATCACATCATTGACCAGCGAATTGACGATGCCGGTGAAGGAAGCGCCGATGATCACACCGACCGCAAGGTCCACCACATTGCCGCGGACCGCGAACTTCTTGAATTCCGTAAACAGGGCCATGGGATCCTCTTCGGCAGCCGCCGGCTGAGGCTAATCGCGGGCAGGCTTCTCAACAAGCGTTCTCGGCACCGCGAGATATCCTGCCGCCAACGCCAATCCCGCCATCGCCCCGAGGCTGTTGGCGAAAAAATCGCCCCATTCGCCGTCGCGTCCCACCATGCTCTGGATGATTTCCAGGCCGCCGCCCAGGGCCACCAGGCTCAGGAACACCCAGACCAATGATCGCCTGAGGCCCCAACCCAAGGCGGCCAGCACCATCAGGCCGAAATAGGCGGTGAAGTGATCGAGCTTGTCCCACAGCCAAGGCCCCGCCAGCTTGGGCGGATGGGGAGTAAGTTCGCCCCACAAGACCACGGCCAGAGCGGGCCAGAAAAAAACCGCCCCGGCGCGCCGCATCCAGGGCAGGAAAATTCCGTGAAAGAACATCGGCGCCGGTCCTGATTTCCCAAGCCGCTGATTAGCGGCGTGATAGGCCGGAAATAAGGCTTACACGCGATCCACGTTCTGACTAAAAGTCAGACGAACGATCAGGCCAGTTTCACGCCCGCCATAGTGCCGGCGGCAAGCGAGAGGCGGAAGCTGAGACCCAGATGGGTGGAGCGGATCTCAAGCTGGCCGCCGATTTCATCCGCCAGCTTTCCCATCACCTTGAACCCAAGGCCGCCATCACGTTCGGGCACAAAACCTTCCGGCAGACCGACGCCATCATCACTGATCGTAAGCACCAGCCGGCCATCGGCGGAGGCCTGACAATCCACCACCATGATCAGCGGAACCCCCGCCGGATGGGCATATTTCATGGCGTTGACGAAGATCTCGCACAGCATCAGGACGATTGGCTGGACATGGCGGGTCAGGACCAGGCAGTCGCCGCCGGTATGCATGATGCGCACCTGCTGTTCCGGCGAGGACAAAGCCGCCACCAGCGCGTCGGTCACTTCGTGCATATGAGGCTTGAGGCTGATCACGCCATCCGTGCCGACATGGGAGAGGATGCGGTGGAGCTGGCTGATGGTGCTGATGCGGGCGGCGACGCCATCCAGGAGATGGCGCACCTCGGCATTGCTGTAACTTTCGCCGCTTTTTTTGATGGCGACCGCCTGCATGCGCACCATGCTGACCAACAGGGTCAGGCTGTTGGCAATGCGGTGATTGGCTTCGGCCAACTGGTCGGGGCCGGAATGATAGGCTGTCGGGGGGATTTGCGTGAGGATGGCATCCATGAGGGCATCCTCCTTTCTGTTTTTGACCATGCGCCCTTTTTATTGACCCGGCAATCGAAATAATATAAATATTTCAAGCACTTAGTTAGTAAGTGGAGGCATTACTGGCAATGGCGGATGGAACTAAAAGTTTCATCTTTGAGTTATTGGTGGGTAATAAGCAGCTTGATGCTCTTACTCATTATGAGTACAATAGTTAAGCTGTTGAAAATAAAGGGCTAACGAGGTCTGCCATGAATGATTTGACGCGCGGTGAGCGTCTTCAGATCATGCTCACCAAGGAAGAATTGGAAGCTTTGGACAGCTGGCGGTTCCAACGCCGCATGCCGAGCCGGGCGGCGGCCATTCGTGAGCTTCTGAAAAGGGGTCTTGGCGCTGAGGGCTTCGTGGTTGCCGACGGCGGGAGCCGGTCGCGGGATTTCGGCGTCACCGGCTCAAAGGCCCAGTTGGACGGCAACGGCAAAGACACCGCCGAATAGCCGGGCTTGATTTCCGGACCATATTCCTTTTAAACGCGCGGCTCTTGG